>Ga0068853_100000180_pt1 | contig 44191 bp, 40 predicted proteins | sample KBSCornC32_FD_65655 | JGI IMG/M metagenome (GOLD analysis project Ga0068853, IMG submission 65655) | Corn rhizosphere microbial communities from Kellogg Biological Station, Michigan, USA - KBS Corn C3-2 | ecosystem: Host-associated > Plants > Roots > Rhizosphere > Soil ... | reverse complement strand
CGGGCGTACCGTGCGCATGCTCGGCTGTGCCCAATGCGGCACGAAGGTGTGGAACGAGCCTCTAAGTTCGCCGGGCCTGCTGATCCTCAAGCCGGGTACGCTCGACGATACAAGCTGGGCCGCACCGATCGGCAATATCTGGACTGATCGCGCCCTGCCATGGGTCGAGATCGACTGGTCGCAACCGCATTTCCCGGGGCAGCCACCGAACCGGCAGCCCCTCTTCGATGCCTACACAGCGGCGATCGAGGATTAGCGCCGTGGCCAAGGACGATGACATCCGGCTTATCGCCGAGCAGGAGAGGGTGCTGGTCTTTCCGGAGTTCGACGAAGCCATCGCCTTCAAGATCGGGTCGGCGCTGAGGGCATCAGCCCTTGCGGCGGGGCACGGGATCGTCGCCGACCTGCGGACCTGGGAGAAGCCGCTCTTTTATATGGCCCTGCCGGGCACGACCGGGGACAATCCCAACTGGGTGCGGCGCAAGGCAAATCTGGTGCGGATCCTGGGAAAGAGCACCTATCGCGTCGTCCTCGAAAAGTCGTTCGATGGCGATGTCTTTCCGCCCCGCCGGGGCCTCGACAACATGGATGTCGTGCTGGCGGGCGGCGGCTTTCCCGTGCGCGTCAAGGGAGCCGGGCTGATCGGGGCCATCACCGTGTCGGGCCTGCATGAGCGCGACGATCACCGTCTCGTCGTCGAGGCGATCTGCGAGCATCTCGGCGCCGACGCGAAAGCCCTCGGCCTGCCGCCGCTGTGAGCGGACGCCTGGCGTTGCTTGACTTCGCGGGCGTTGTGCCGCAACCGATCCGCCGGCGGAGCTTCCCATGAAAATCGACTATCTGCTGCTCGATGTGTTCACGCGCACTGCGCTCAGCGGCAACCCTCTGGCCGTCGTGCGCGAGGCGGACGGGCTGCTGGACGACCAGATGCAGCGGGTCGCGAACGAACTCAATTTGAGCGAGACGGTGTTCATCCGGCGCCCCAAGAGCGAGCGTCACACCGCCGCCGTTCGCATTTTTACGCCGATGCGCGAACTGCCGTTTGCGGGACATCCGACGGTGGGCGTCGCGGTGGCGCTGGGGCTCGAACACAAGACGTCGGCGGTCAGAATCGAGGAGCAGATCGGCGTCATCACCTGCGTGATCGAGCGGATCGACCGGCGGACAGGACATGCGCGTTTCGCCATCCCGCATTTGCCGCTGGTGGCAGGCAAGCCGCCGGACAGAACCAAGATCGCACTGGCGCTGGGGCTAGAGCCAGACGAAATCGGCTGTGGGATGCTGAAGCCCACGGTCCATACGGCAGGCGTGGTCTACTACCTCGTGCCGGTCAGAAATGCGCAGGCACTCGCACGGATCGAGACGCAGCGTGGCGGCTGGAACGAGGTGTTTCCGCTGCCGATGCACGCCGTCTATGCCTACACCGCGACGCCCGAAGAAAGCGGAAACGACTATGCGGCGCGGATGTTCGCGCCCGACCTCGGCGAGGACGCGGCGACGGGCTCCGCGGCAGCGGCATTGATCGGGCCGCTCAGCGAGCAGTGCGGGGACGGCATGACCGATTATGTGATCCGGCAGGGTATGGAGATGGGTCGACCGAGCCGCATCGAGGTCCAGATCCGCAAGGACGGCGAGCAGCTCACGCATGGCGCCATCGGCGGCGATGCACTCATCGTGGGGCAGGGGAGCCTGGAACTCGACTAGGCACATTGCGGTAACCGGGCGCGGGGGATAGGGTGCGCGGCCACATTTGATCGGGGGGACAAATTGGACATCACTTTCGACATCCTGTTCTGGATTCACATGGTTTCGCTTGGCCTTGGCGGCGCAGCCGCGTTCGGTATCCCGATCGTCGGGTCGCGAATCGGGCCCGCGGCACCGGAGGTGCGGCCGACGCTGTTCCACATCGCCGAGATGCTCTCCAATGTGGGCCGCGTGGCGATCGTGCTGCTGCTGATCACCGGCCCCTGGATGCTCTGGCTCAAGTTCAACTGGACGCCGCCGAGCAACTGGTTCTGGGCCAAGATGGGCTTCCTGGTCTTGATGCTCATTTTCGTTGTCTGGGGCGGCATCAACGCCAAGCAGGCGATGTCCGGAAACGTCCAGGCCGCTAAACGGGCGCCGATGATCGGCATTCTCGCGGCATTGAGCTTCATCTGTGTCATGGGCGCCGCAGCGTTCGCCTTTCAGGGCAACTAAGGGCGAATTCGCCCTTAGAATCAAACGCGTTGCAGCGGGCGGCTTGCCAAAGCCGTTCGATTCACGCATTCTGTGGGCAGTAAGGAAGCCAGCCGATGAAGCGCGCCCGCGCCATTGCGATTGCTGTTGCAGAACAGAAGGCTCGCGAGAGCCGTCTGCTGCTGGCAACCGGTCTGTTGCTGCTTCCGCTCCTGCTTCTCCTTCTTATCCGCCCCTGAGTACCGGCGGCTCGCTAATGCGGGCGGGTGGTCAGGGGAGTGCAAGCCGAACAAGAGGGATTGTTTGGCCGTGAGGCATTTGTCGCAAAGCGCGCAGCCCGGCCAGTGGACAGGAAGACCAAAATGACCACCACCGACAGCAACCAGGACCGGGTCTACATTTTCGACACGACCCTGCGTGACGGCGAGCAGAGCCCGGGCGCGACGATGACGCTCGAGGAAAAGCTGCAGGTCGCGGAGGCGCTCGACGAGATGGGCGTCGACATCATCGAGGCAGGATTTCCGATCGCCTCGGTCGGCGATTTCGAGGCCGTGACCGCCGTCGCCAAGCACGTCAAGAATGCCGTCGTCGCGGGGCTTGCTCGCGCCATCCCCGCTGACATTGCGCGGGCCGGAGAGGCGGTGCGGCACGCCAAACGCGGCCGCATCCATACCTTCGTTTCGACTTCACCGATCCATCTCGCGCACCAGATGCGCAAGAGCGAGGAAGAGGTCCTCGAGATCATCACCGCGACCGTAACGCAGGCGCGCAATCTGGTCGACAATGTCGAATGGAGCGCCATGGACGCGACGCGCACTCCGGTCGACTACCTCAAGCGCTGCTGCGAGCTGGCAATTCGTGCCGGGGCTACGACGATCAATATTCCGGACACCGTGGGGTATGCGGTTCCCGAGGAATATTACGCGCTCTTCCGTGAATTGATCACGAAGGTGCCGGGCGGCGACAAGGTCATCTGGTCGACGCACTGCCACAACGACCTCGGCCTGGCGGTCGCGAATTCACTGGCGGGCGTGCGGGCCGGCGCGCGGCAGGTCGAATGCACGATCAACGGGCTGGGCGAGAGAGCAGGCAACGCGGCGCTCGAGGAAGTGGTCATGGCGCTGCGGACGCGCGCCGACGCGATGCCGTACCACACGGAAATCGAGACGACGCACCTCAGCCGCGCCAGCAGGATCGTCTCGGCCGCGGCCAATTTTCCCGTGCAGTTCAACAAGGCGATTGTCGGCAAGAATGCCTTCGCGCATGAGAGTGGCATTCACCAGGACGGAATGCTCAAGAACGCCCAGACCTATGAGATCATGACTCCCGCCAGCGTCGGGATCAAAGAGACGACCCTGGTGATGGGCAAGCATTCGGGACGTGCCGCGTTCAAGGACAAGCTGCGCGAGCTTGGCTATGATCTGGGCGATAACGCCTTCCAGGAAGCATTCGTGCGCTTCAAGGATCTCGCGGATCGCAAGAAGCACATCTATGACGCCGACATCGCCGCATTGGTGGACGACGAGGCGGGTTCGATCGACGATCGCATTCGGCTGGTCGACATGGAGGTCGTGAGCAAGACCGGCGGCGTCCATCGCTGCGATCTGACGCTGTCGATCGACGGGAAGGACGTGAAGGTCTCGCACGACGGCACCGGCTCGGTGGATGCGATCTTCACGGCGATCAAGGAGGCGGTCGGCCAATGGCCGCATCTGGTGCTTTACGCGGTGGACGGCGTCACGGGCGGTACCGACGCGCAGGCGAGCGCGCATGTGCGGCTCGAACTCAATGGACGCATTGCTTCGGGCAATGCGGCGGAGCCCGATACGCTTGTCGCATCGGCTCGCGCCTATCTCAACGCGATCAATCGCCTCCTGATCGAGCGGGGCGGGGCGGCGCAGGGCGCGATGGAGAGCGCGGCAGGCTAGCGTGACAGGTTATCCGCCCAACCGGCTGAAGCGGCTGCTGGCCGAGCGCAAACCGGCGCTCGGCTTCTGGCTGAGCCTCAACAGCGTTGGCGTGACCGAGATCGCGGCCGGCGCCGGGTTCGATTGGCTTCTGCTCGACGCCGAGCACGCACTGCATGATCTCGAGACGATCGAGAAGCACGTTCTTGCCGCGGACCACGCCGGGACGGACACGGAGCTGGTGCTTCGCGTACCGACGACCGATCCGGTGCCGATGAAGGCATTGCTCGACGCTGGCGTGCGGAGCTTCATGTTTCCGTTCGTGCAGAGCGAATCCGAAGCGCGGCTCGCCGTCGCGTCGACGCGCTATCCACCTCACGGGGTCCGGGGATTTTCAGGCGCGACCCGGGCCAACAGATATGGTCGCGACAGCGACTATCTTGCGACCTACGCCGAGGACATCTGCGTCATCATCCAGATCGAGTCGCCGCAATCGGTGGAGGCCATTCCGGCCTTCGGTGCGATCGAGGGGATCGACGCGATGCTCATCGGCGCCAACGATCTTGCAGCGAATATGGGGCACCTGGGGGACACCTCCCATCCGGACGTGGTCGCCATGTTCGACAATGCCGCGGCCGCGATCATGGGGACCGGTAAGGCCGCTGGTTTCCAATTCTTTGATCGCGAGAGAGCGCAAGGCCTGCTCGCGCGCGGCTTCAGCCTCGCGGCAGTGAGCGGGGACATCAACCTCATGCTGCGTGGTACCGTGAAGGTGCTCGAGGGGCTGCGCACGAGCGACCGTCGCTGATGGAAAATTGGGTTCCCGGGCTGCCTCCCTTGCCATGGCAGGTTGCACCGGAAGATCCGCCAGACACGGAGATCGTCGCCGAGTTCGAAGGCGAGTGGGAGCCGAAGCGCGAGTGCGTATTCTACGGTCCAGTTCAACCAAGCTGGCTCCATGACCGCCCTGACCCGAAGCCGAGCTCGACATTGCGGCTTCGAAGATTTCACGACGTCATCGTTGCGCCGCATCACGTGATCCTTTCCTATCGCGACGGTCGATTACTCCCTGTCACCTTCGCACTCGGAACGCGTTGGTCGCTTCTGAAACCTGGCTTCGCTGATCAAGTCGCCGAACAATGGTTCAACCCGATGCGATGCCCCGGTGATCCGCTTCGCACGGACAGTCCGTGTTTTCTCGCAGAGGGCGGCTGGGACCATTTCGGCCACACGCTGCTCGAAATGATGCCGAAGCTTGCCATGCGGAGTTCGGCCGGAGAAGCAACCGTCGTAAGTTCCGCTCGGTACCTCAATGCCTTCTTCGAGGCGCTGGGCGCCGACCCTTCGGGGCTCGCGATCTTCCGCGGACCCCTCTTCTGCAAGACGTTGTTCGTGCCTGATCCGCCCGTCGACCTGAGCGGCAATTTTCACTCTCTTGCTCGCCGGGCCTACGCGGATCTCTGTCATATGGTGGGAGCGGGGCCACCAAACGGCCGAAGGATCTTTCTGTCGAGGGCCGCCGTTCCGGTCCGGCCGCTGTCCAATGAGCGAGAGGTCGAAGCACTCTTCGCTCGGTATGGCTTCGAGATTGTCGCGTTGGAGACCATGCCGCTGGCCGATCAGATTCGTCTCATCGCCTCGGCAGAGATGATCGCAGGCGGAGGAGGATCGGCAATGCACGCGCTCGTGTTCGCGGACGCCCGCACGCGCGCCCTCGTTCTCAATTCCGATCGGTGGCTGTCGCCGATTGACCAATTCATCGCCCAGCAGCACAGGCAATTGGCGTACGTTCTCGGGTCGTCTGTACCTCAGGACGGAAAGCCGAGCAGAGAATGGTCGTGGTCCGTGGACATCAGTCTGGTCGAGCACGCAATCCACGAGCATTTCGGGCTCTAGTCGCAGAATCTGGAGACTCTTGCCTCAGTTTAGGCCGCCATCTGGCTCGATCTTCGAAAGTGCCCGCAGTCGCTGGACAGGGGGGTGGCCCTCTGCTAGTCAGCCGCCCGGATCGGGTGCGTAGCTCAGATGGTAGAGCAGCTGACTCTTAATCAGCGGGTCCACGGTTCGAGTCCGTGCGCACCCACCAAAATCCGCTAATTTGCTGACTTGGCCGGCACGGCAGTCGTCCGGACCGGCGTCTCGTGCTTTGACGCGCTCAGCCGATCCATCTCGCGCTGGAGGCCGCGTTCGCCCCGAGCCATCGCCCAGCGATGGTTTGAAATCATCAGCCGGCGGAAGAGCGGCGCGAGCAGGCGGAATAGCAGGCGATCGGAACGGACCGACCAGTCGTAGGCGATCTCGGCGGTTTCGCCCCGCTGGGTCAGCGTCCAGACGCCGCCGCCGACGAGATCGCCGGTGGCCTCGACCGTCCAGGTCGCCGGCATTTGGCTTTCAACCAGCGTGCCCTCCCAGTCCAGGCGATAGGGAAGCCAGCCCTTGGAATGCACAGCTACCCTCTGGCCGATGCCCCGGCCACCGCCGGGGCGGACGGTTTTCACGCTGAGGTAGACGTCGCCCCACCAACGGGGGAAGTCTTCGGGCCTGGCGAGGATGTCGGCGACATCCTCAATGCGGCCGCGGATGTGCCAAATGGTTGGGATGCGGAAGCTGACCGGTGGGAACATGACGCCCTCGTTCTTGCTGAGAATTACGATGTGCCAGCCGACGAAGTTTCGCCAGTCTTTCCGGTGGTGCCAGTGATAGCCGCCAGGACGGATTTTCTCATGAAGCCGGTAGGTCCGTCGTGCTAAGTGCGCGCCGTGGAAGAGAGTGTTCGCAAACGCGCCGGAACTCCGACGAGCCCGGATCCCGCGGCTGAGGCCATCAGGGCGGGGCGCGAGGCGCGGCTGGAACGCGCCCGCTCTATGGGCCGGCGGAAGCTTGCGTCATATCGTTTGCAATACTGGCTTGTTCGCGCGCTGGTCGGGCTGCTGCGACTGCTCCCCGTGGAGGTGGCGTCGGCGCTGGGAGGCTGGATCGGGCGGACGTTCCTTCCCTCGCGGCTCGACACAGAGACGGTGACGCGGACGATCCGTGTCGCCTTTCCCGAAGCGGACGAGGCCTGGTTGCAGGGCATTATCAGTGCGATGAGCGACAATATCGTGCGGGTCGTGACGGAGACGGCACATCTCAGTGCTTTTGCCGGTGCCGGCAATCGGCGGCTGCGAGTTTTGGGCGAGGCCAATATTGCCGCGGCGCGAGCCGGGGGGCGCGGCGTGCTCTTTGTCATGGGACATTTCGCGAATTGGGAAATCGCCGCCATCCCGCTCCGCAATCTCGGGCTCGACGGCGTATACTCGGTGATGCCCCCGAGCAACCCGCACGTGTTCGCCTGGCTGGCGCGGGTGAGGATGTCGGTCGGACTGTCCGAGCAGGCCAACGCGGGCGAGGGAGTCTATCGCGCGTTTCGGAGTGCGTTGCGCGATGGCCGGGTTGCGATCGTGCTTGCGGACCAGCGGCTGATCAATGGGATCAGAGCGCCGTTCTTCGGACGGGATGTGATGACCAATGTCATTCCCGCGCGGCTGGCGCGAACATTGCATGTGGCGGTGGTGCCATTGGCAGTGCGTCGGGTAACGGGCCGAGCGGCGCATTTCGAAATCGAATTCATGCCGCCGCTCGAGTTTGACGAAACGGGAGACATCGCGGCCGACGAGAAGCGCTTCACCGCGCGGATCAACCGCTTCTATGAGGCGGAGATCTTGCGGGCGCCGGGGCAGTGGCTCTGGGTGGACCCGCGGTGGGACGAGTATTGAGCCGCGGGTCGATCACCGCCGAGCAAGCCGCGGCGATACGCGCCGCGAAGCTGCGCATGCAGGAGCGCGCGCGAAGCAAGGGGTTCGGGAAACGCCTGTCCTACGCGGTGCAGACGGCCGTGCTCTGGCCGCTGGTAACGCTCCTCAAGCTGATGCCGGTGGATGCGGCATCCGGATTTGGAGGCTGGGTCGGTCGCAACGTCGTTTATCGGCTGCTCGACCGTGCGGCGCATCACGAGACGATGCGCGTCGCCTTTCCTGGCGCGCCTGATGCAGAGCTGAACCGCATTTTGGTCCTGATGTGCGAGAACGTCGGTCGCGTCCTTGGGGAAACCCTGCACCTTGAGGACTTCGCGGGGGCAGGCAACGCGCGCCTGAGGCTGGTGGGGCGCGAGAAACTGGACAGCGTAGTGGGGGGGCGCCGGCCTATCCTGTTCGTAGGAGGGCATTTCGGTAATTGGGAGCTCATTCCAGTTGCCCTTCGGTCGGCAGGATTTGATGGTGTTTCGGTTGTGCAGCATCCGAACAACCCGCACGTACTGGGGTGGATCGCGGCCGAGCGCTATCGGGCCGGGCTCAGCCTGCAGGTTGGTGCGGGCGAGGGCGTCTATGCGGCCTTGCGCCGCCAACTCAAGGCCGGTGGCATCGGCGCGATGCTGGCCGACCAACGGGTGCTCAACGGTACGAAGGCGCGATTCTTCGGAGTCGAGACGACCACGAACTTGATCCCGGCGCGGCTCGCACGGGAGTTGGGCGCCGCGGTGGTGCTCATGTCGAACCGGCGGCCGCGGGGAGCCAGTTTCGAAATCGAGTTCAGCGACCCGATTTTTCTGCATCCGGGGTCTGACCGGGCAGCCGAGGAACGGGACTTCATGACCCGCATCAACGGGTTTTTCGAGGCGCAGATCAGGAGAGACCCGTCCGCCTGGCTATGGGGCCATCCACGGTTCGATGACGCGCTCTATGAGCTCGACGCCGAGGGTAAGAGGTCGCGGCCGAAGGACACCCTTGGTCCGGATCGGCCCACAAAACGCGTCACGGGGGATGAAACCTCCAGCCGGGCTGATTAGATAGGGCGGCTGGGCCCCTCGCGGCCCCTCACCGAGGCCGCATGTTTTGGACCTTTTGACCCCCGGCAGTTTCAGCGCCTTCTTTCAGGTGATCCTGATCGACCTGGTGCTGGCCGGCGACAACATCATCGTCATCGGGATGGCAGCGTCCGGCCTGCCGTCCCGGGTGCGTGGCAAGGCCATCATGATCGGTGTCGCTGCGGCGACCCTGCTTCGCATCGGATTCGCTTTGATTGCGACACAATTGCTCGCGCTCGGCCCGGTCCTGTTGCTCGGCGGTGGGCTCCTGCTTGGATGGGTCTGCTTCAAGATGTGGCGTGAGATCAGGGGCGGAGAGGGCGAGGACCAGGCTCATCACCTCATGCACCTGACGCAGGCGGTGGTGCCGGCGGGGGCGCGCAAGACGTTGGCGCAGGCCGTGGCCCAGATAGTGCTCGCGGATGTATCGATGTCGCTCGACAATGTGCTCGCGGTGGCAGGGGCGGCACAGCGCCACGCAGAAGCCTTGATCTTCGGCCTCGGCCTGTCGGTAGTGATGATGGGCGTCGCCTCGTCGCTGGTGGCGAAGCTCCTCTCGAGGTTCAAATGGATCGCCTGGGTGGGCCTCGTTGTAGTGGTCTATGTGGCTGTGCGGATGGTCTACCAGGGCGCCGACGAAGTGTTGGGCGGACGGCTGCCACCCGTGCCCCTGATCGATGCGCCGATGCCGCTGCCGCACCTTATCTAACTCGGTAACCCTGTTCGCCGGTTAGATCGCATTTACTGTGTTTCTGAAGGGTTTCTCCCTCCGTCGCCGCCTATTTTGCGCAGCAAAGACGGAGCAGGATTTCGTGTCGCTCGGTGCCGAGCCTATCGCCGACGAATTGCCGCGGACCGCTTCGCGACCCCGTGCGCAAAATGTCGTTCTCAGCGCCCAGGTCGTTTCTCCGGAGCTCTGGGATCGAACGATTGCGAGGTTCGACGAGCTTTGCCAGGAGCAGCTCTACACGTTCGCCAGGACACGCTGGCCGAAGGCGAAGCATGAGCCGATCTTGTTCTGGATGGGTGGGGAGGTCGTGGGCGGAAGCCTGATGATGATCCAGCCTCTGCCGCTGAGGGCCGGGGCGCTGGCGGTTTCCAAGTGGGGTCCCATGCTCGCCCGGGGAGATCATCCCCAAGCTCGCGGTATCTACCATGCAATGGTCGAGGATCTCGTCGAGCGGTATGGGAGACAGCGTGGGATGATGCTGAGCATTCTGCCCAGAGCCTCGCTGAGCGTGTTCAATATCGAATACGACCATCTGGTCCATCGCGGATTTTCCCGTGGCTCCGGACTCGGCTTTCCCAATCGCTACATCGTCAATCTCAGCCTTTCCGATGACGCGCAACGGGCGAGCCTCGAACAGAAATGGCGCTATCATCTCAAGAAGTCCGAAAAGGCCGGGCTGAGCTTCGAGCGGGCCGGCGCTGAGCGGCTCCCGGAGTTCGAAGCCCTCTACTCCCGCATGCTCGATCGGAAGAAGTTCGCCGACCATTCCGCCTATGCGACGCTACCGGCCCTGATGGCGATGCAGGACGACGCCTTGCGACCGGAGCTTTTTTTCGTGCGCCATGCCGGCGAAGTGATTGCCGGTGCAGTGATCTTCAAGGCCGGGGATCGCGCCGTCTATCTCTACGGAGCTACAAACGACTGCGCCCTGCAGCTGAGGGCCGGCTATTTCATGCACTGGAACGTCATTCGCTGGCTGCGCGACAATACGACGGCCAAGTGGTACGATCTGGGCGGGACGGACGGCTTTCACGGCCTCCATCAATTCAAGAAGGGGATGGTCGGCGAGGCCGGGGTGATCCAACCGGTGCCACCGGTCGCCAGCTACGCCGCCCATTGGTGGCCGCGCCTTGCCGGCAATTGCGCATTCCTTGCACGTGATAGCGTGCAGCATTTGAGGCGCCTGCTCGAGCGGCTGCGCGGTGACCGCGCGAAGCCCGACCAGAAGCCGGCGCCGGACGACGAGCAATGAGCGTTCGCGCCAGGCTGTTTTCGCAGTCGACGGTGATCTTTGGGGCACGAATTTTCGGCGCCGGACTCACCTTCCTCCTGCAAGTCGCGATCGCGCGCCTTTTCGGAGCGGACGTGCTGGGCGAGTACATCCTCGTCATGGCGAGCGTGAACATCATCGCCGTTGTCCTGCCGCTCGGCTTTGAGGCCACAGGCACATACTTCGCGGCCGAATATCGCGCCAAGGGAGAAGGGCTGCTGCTTCGCGGGTTTATGCTGCGGGCGTATCTGCACATTGCAATTTGCGGTGCGCTGCTGCTTGCAGCAGGAAATCCGGTCGCCAGTTTGTTCGGTGCGTCAGGGAGACTGCTCGCCGCACACTGGGCGCCCGCAGTGCTGCTCTGCATGGCGACGGCGGTCGTGTATGTATCGGGCGCCATGCTGGTGGGTTTGAAGCGGCCCTATGCGGGTTATTTCGCGGACTCATTGTTCAGGCCGCTGCTGGCGATTGCCGGCTTCTCAATTGCCCTGAGCGCCCTGTCGGGAGCGACGGGCCGTTTGGATGTGCTGCTTTGGGTCCTAGCCCTCGGCTACGCGCTCGTGGGTGTCGGTCAATTTGTCCTGCTCTGGCGCTCGGTTGCCGACATACCTATCGAGGTCGCGCCGCGCCGCGCCGAATGGCGGCGCTGGTGGCATTTCGCCGTTCCGTGGATGGCGCTGGCGGTCGCCGGTGATTTCTTCTTCGATATCGATTTGCTGCTGCTTGCCGGGCATCTGCCGACCGACGAACTTGCGGTCTTCGGCGTGTGCACCCGGATATTCTCGCTGGTTTCATTCGGAGTCGCAGCCGTGTACGCGGTGACCTTGCCGGACATGTTCGAAAGCGAGGCCATGAAGGATCGCGCAGGTTTCCTGCGCAAGATTCGCGAGGCAAATTTCGCAGCATCCGGGCTTTGCTTGGTGCTGCTGGTCGGCGTTGTGGTCGGCTCTCCGATCGCCTTCATGTTCTTTGGACCGGCATTCCAGGCGGGGGTAGGTCCACTCACGATTCTCTGCGTTGGGCTGGTCCTACGAGCGATGCTCGGACCTGCCTCCATCATGCTGTCGGTGCACAACCGGCCCTATGCCAGCCTGCCGGCCGTAGCGGCCGCGATGACGACGCTGGTTGTCGCGAACTTCGCGCTGGCGCCACCGTTCGGGCTTATGGGAGCCGCCGTCGCTGCGCTGCTCGGGATGATCGTGTGGTCGGGGGCGCTGTGGTTCACGGCGCTCAAGGTCGCCGGCGTCGATGTGTCGATCGGGATGCGGCCGGGTAGAAGCGCGAAAGCCCTCATCGCGCGGCCGGTCGAACGCTAGCGGCCGAGTAGCCTGTTCGCCTGCTGGACGATCGCGCCGAGTCGGCCGGGGCCGATGCCGTGATCATAGCCTTCGGTCACCTTGGTGTATGGCTTTTCCATCACGCAATAGTCCTGGCCGAAGATGTGGTTCTTGAGCACGCAGGTCTCGGAGTAGCCGTACCGGCGGAGGAGAGCGAGCGCGACCTCGTTCTCCGGGCGCACGAAGGTGTAGGCCTTGTGGAAGCGCCCGTTGTCGAAATGCTCGTCGAAGGCGCGCATGCCGTGCATGCCCAGGCGCGTCTGGCGGAAGGGCGGGAAGATCCAGCTCCAGTAACGGAACACGGCACCGAACTCGGGTCCCGAGATCAAGGCGCCGCCGATGTGTCCTTCCGACAGAAGGCACATGACGTGCCAGGGGTCGTGGCGCTGCAGCATCTTTAGGTAGGCGATGGTGAGGCGGGATTTCTCCCAGGCCTTGAACTCGTCGTTGTAGTGGGTGCCCTCGTCGATCACGGCCATGAGCTCCCGATGGACCAGCGGCAGGTCGTCGGCGGTGGCAGGCCTAGTCGAGAAGCGCGGCGTGGGCTTCGCCTCGGGGGCGGGCTCGGGGCTTATGAGTGTCAGTTCGGCCATGACGGCTCCGGTGCGTAGCTGGACAATACGCCTCGCGGGAGAGGAGCCGTTAGCGCGGAGCGAGACTGGGGTTAATTTGCGAGGGCCGACTTGGCGTTTGGCCCGATGACGGGGGCCAGCTCGTATTGGGCAAGGGCGTATGCGGCGTTCTGCTCGATCCGTTGACGCTCGGATTCCGGGAATTTTGCCTCGGACAGAAGACGTTCGGCGACTTCGACTGCTTCATCGAAACGATGGGTGCCGATGCAGGCGACGAGGAGTTCGTCCAAGGCGCGCCACTGGTACACGGCTGCGTCGAACGACCAGCTGTCAGGTTCGGGCATCGCTGCGGCACTGCGGGCCCAGTTGTAGGCTTGGTCATGACGGCCGACGCGATTAGAAATCCGTGCAGCTCCGCAAAGCGGTTCGGCTTCGGGCAGAACCTGGTAGGCTCTCAGATAAGCCGCGATGGTCGTTTCGGCGGGCTCTTCCAATAGTTCGTCCATGAGGGCGATATTGAAGTAGCTCGACGTGAGGTTGCCGCGTGACGCACCTTTCATTTTCGTATGTCGCTCATAGAGCACGCGCGCTTGATCGTAATTCCTCGACCAGTTGAAACACTGGGCGAGATAGAACGTATACCGTGCGAGCATCTCGGGATTGTTATCGTAGGCGCCGCCGATCAACTCGGATTCAATCGTCTTGGCATCTTCTAGATATTTTCGAGGATTGAAAGCGCGAGCTCCATCGAAGGTGTATTGATTGAAGAACCCCTCCGCCCTACCGATCACGGCGCCCGACGGGACATTGACCTTCTCGTGAATCTTGTAGTGAAAGCGGAACGGCATCCGGTTGGAGAACAACTGAAGCCTGTCAAAATGCTGGCTTCCTACATGACTGCGGACGCGCCAGGCGTCCGCGCGGTCCAAGCCCGACTTGAAAGTCTCTGTGTCGAAGGTCTGATCGAAGACCAAGTATTCGTCAGCATCGATCGTCAGGACGTAATCAATTGAGGAGATGTCGCTCAAGAGGTCGAGGGCCTCGTTGCGATTGTGCGAAAAGTCGACCCAAGGGCGCTCAATCACGGCCCCAGGGAGGTCATTCTGGTCGAGCCATGATCGAATGACGCCCGGTGTGCCGTCCGTCGAACCGGTATCCGAAATCAACACATGGTCGACAAGCGGGCGAACGCTATCAAGCGCGCGACGAATGACGTGCGCCTCATTCTTAACGATCGCAGTAAAGCCAATAGTTGCCACGATGCTTTGTCTGCCGCACCCGTGACTCGGGCGAGGCGACTCTCAACGCGGGGGTGTGATCTTAGCCGTCGTTGTACTGGACGGTTGCAAATCCCGTGCTGCCTGACACGAAGCTATCATGCCCTGGCGCGCAGTACTGCGCGTGAGCGGCGGGATCGGACAGCAGAGCTTTGGCGCAATCCATGATGTGCTGCCACTCGTTGGTGCTTGCCGGAGTGATGGTGGTCGCACCCATCGCCGACGAGGACACACCGATCACGGAGGCTACAGCGGCCGCTGCGCCAAATAGCACTCGGGACCGCAGCGCATTCGCCGCAGCTTCGGTCTTGTTCGTCGAATCGTTCTTCATGGAACCCTCACAGTCAGCCACTGGGGATGACGCTAGCCTGCCTTTTCATTGGCGCCAATATCAAATCGGCAGTCCAGACAGCGTTTTGGTCGCGCCTCGCGCGCTTGTGACGGGCGGCGGGGTTGGCTAAAAAATGGGCAGGGCGCTCAATGCGTTGAGGAGGAATGTGCATGACCGATACGCAGCTTTTCCCGCCGAGCGCGGCAACGATTGGGCGGACGCTGACGACGCGGGCCCAGTATGACCAGATGTATGCGCGTTCGGTCGCCGATCCGGATGCCTTCTGGGCGGAACAGGCGCGGCGGCTCGATTGGGTGAAGTTCCCTTCGAGGATCAAGAACACGAGCTTCGCGCATGAGAACGTCTCGATCAAATGGTTCGAGGACGGCGTGCTGAACGTCTCCTACAACTGTCTCGACCGGCACCTCGAGAAGCGTGGAGACCAGACGGCGCTCATCTGGGAAGGCGACATCCCCGGAACGGATGGCAGGGTGACCTATCGCGAATTGCACGAGCGGGTCTGCCGATACGCCAACGTTCTCAAGGCCCACGGCGTCAAGAAAGGCGACCGGGTCACCATTTACATGCCGATGGTCATCGACACGGCTGTGGCCATGCTCGCGTGTGCGAGGATCGGCGCTGTGCACTCGGTGATCTTCGGAGGGTTTTCGCCGGATTCAATCGCCGGACGCATCAATGATTGCGATTCACGCATCGTGCTGACGGCCGACGAAGGACGGCGTGGCGGCAAGACCATTCCGCTCAAGAAGAACGTCGATGAAGCGCTGGCCAAAGCCGAGCGGGTCACGAAGGTGATCGTCGTCAAGGTCACCGGCAACCCTGTGGACATGAGAACCGGCCGGGACGTCTGGTATCACGAGGAGGCTCAGGAGGTTTCCGCCGATTGCGCGCCGGAGCCGATGAATGCGGAAGATCCGCTGTTTATCCTTTACACTTCAGGATCGACGGGCAAACCGAAGGGCGTGTTGCATACGACGGGCGGCTATCTGTTGTGGGCCGCATTCACCCACGAGCGGGCTTTCGACTACCGGCCGGGCGATATTTACTGGTGCACCGCCGATGTCGGGTGGGTCACCGGTCACAGCTACATCGTGTACGGCCCCCTGGCCAACGCGGCGACATCGCTGATGTTCGAAGGCGTGCCAAACTATCCTGCGCCGGACCGCTTCTGGCAGGTCGTCGAAAAGCACAAGGTCAACATCTTCTATACCGCGCCGACGGCGATCCGAGCGCTGATGGGGGCAGGGGCGGAGTATCCCGACAGGCATCCGATGCCGTCGCTCCGTCTGCTGGGGTCGGTGGGCGAACCGATCAATCCGGAGGCATGGCTCTGGTACCACAAGCATGTGGGCAAGGAGCGCTGCGAGATTATCGACACGTGGTGGCAGACCGAGACCGGCGGCTTCATGATCACACCGCTTCCAGGCGCCATCGCGACCAAGCCCGGTTCGGCGACACTGCCGTTCTTCGGGGTGCAGCCGGTCGTGCTTTCGCCTGAGGGCAGGCTGCAGGACCAGACCAAAGCCGAAGGGGTGTTGGCCATCAAGGATTCCTGGCCCGGCCAGATGCGCAGCGTTTATGGCGACCACGAACGGTTCGTGCAGACCTACTTCACTCAATACAAGGGCTATTATTTCACGGGCGACGGATGCCGCCGCGATGAGGACGGCTATTATTGGATTACCGGTCGCGTCGACGATGTGCTGAACGTGTCGGGGCATCGTATCGGTACCGCCGAGGTGGAAAGCGCACTGGTGGCACATCCCAAGGTCGCCGAGGCCGCCGTGGTCGGCTATCCGCACGACATCAAGGGGCAGGCCCTTTATTGCTATGTCACGTTGATGGCTGGGGAAAAGGGCGATGATGCGCTCAAGACCGAGCTCAGGCAGTGGGTCCGCAAGGAGATCGGCGCGCATGCCGTGCCGGACATCATCCAGTTTGCCCCCGGGCTTCCGAAGACCCGCTCGGGCAAAATCATGCGCCGAATCCTTCGCAAGATCGCGGAAAACGACTACGGCTCGCTAGGCGACACCACGACTCTTGCTGACCCGAGCGTTGTTCAGGATCTTATAGATAACCGCCAGAATCGATAGAGCCCGGGCAAGCGTTAAGAATTGATAGGGAGGCCGCCAAGTATAGTGCGTTCCCAATTCTGCGTCGCGGCTGCCTCATGGACCTGCGAAAGCTCGCATCGACGGTTTCGACACGCCTGAGAGGCTCCACTCGGGCCGCGCGTTCCCACGCCTTGTCGCAGGTGATCGTCGACAACTTTGACGGTGTGATCGTCATCGACTCGACCGAGAAGGTGCTTGCCGCGAGCCAGGTGGCCGGTCGTCTGCTTGGCGAGCCGGAACTTCTGGGACGGCGCGCCGAAGAAGTTCTGCATCGGGACATGCTCGGGGCCGTGCGCAGCGCACTGACCAAGGGAACGGTGCACAAATCCGGTCCGCTTGCGGTGGCGGTGCTCCAGCAGGGCAGCGACCGCGAAGAGAGGCTGGTCGTCCAGTACGTGGTGACGTTAAGCGAGTCGGAGTTTGGCCAAGTCGCGTGCGTCAATTTTTGGGATGTCACCGAACGGCGGCGCGCGGAGGAAAAGCTCAGCTTCCTTGCGAGCCACGACCCGTTGACCGGAGCACTTTCAAGAACGGGATTCTGCAACGAGGTCAACGCGCTCTTTGAGCCTCATGCAGCTCGGCAAGAGGGGCTCTCGGTCCTCGCTATCGATCTCAACCGCTTCAAGGCGGTCAATGATGCGCTCGGCCACGCGCATGGGGACATGCTGCTCAAGCAGGTTGTGAGCCGGCTGCGGGCGACGGGCGCGCGATTGGTCTCGCGCCTCGGCGGGCATGGGTTCGCCCTGGCGCACCCGGGGCTCACGCCGGACGAGACCGGCCAGTTTTGCGAGCTGATCGAACAGCGGCTGGTCGAACCTTACCAACTGGGCCCTCACCGGGCCATCATCGGCGCAGATATCGGCTATTCGCATTCGAGGGTGTCGGGTTTCGATCCTGATATTCTGCTGAGCCATGCCGACATGGCGCTCAGTGTCTCACGCAGCGCCTCCGGCAAAGGCTACGTCGCCTTCTCGCTCGAGATGGACGAGAACCTCCGCGACCGGCAGGAGCTCGAAACCGCGATGCAGAAGGCGATGGAGCGCGGCGAGATCTCACTGATGTTCCAGCCGCAGGCGTCGCTCGACGACGGTTCGATGATCGGAGTCGAGGCGCTGATGCGCTGGGTGCACCCGGAGCTCGGCGCCGTCTCGCCCGACCGGTTCATTCCCGTGGCCGAAGAGACTGGAAAAATAGTCGAGCTCGGCCGATGGATCCTCGAGGCCGCCTGCCGGGAGGTGGTCTCCTGGCCCGGTGAGATGCGGCTCTCGGTCAACGTCTCGCCGATCCAGTTCGAGCTCGTTGATGTCGTAGCCGAAATCCGCGACACGCTGGCGAGAACCGGCTTTCCGCCGCAGCGTCTAGACGTCGAGATCACCGAGGGCATCTTCATGTCCAATACGCGCACGGTGACCGAGGCGCTGCAGAAGCTCAGGCATCTAGGGGTCGGCATCGCGCTCGATGATTTCGGGACCGGGTATTCGTCGCTGAGCTACCTGGGCCGCTTACCGGTCGACAAGATCAAGATCGACCAAAGCTTCGTCAAAAGACTCCCCGGCGACCAGGAAGCAGGCGTCATCATCCGCGCGGTAATGATGCTGAGCGAGGCGCTCAACAAGGTGGTGATCGCCGAGGGCATCGAGACCCCTGACCAGGCCTGGATGCTCAAGATGATGGGCTGCAAGGTGGGACAAGGTTATCATTTCGGCCGACCCAAGACCGCGGCCGAACTGCGGGCACTGCTGGCGGACAGCAGCGAGGCGAAGCTCCGCGCGAAAGGTTGAGAGCCGCCGCGATTGATTCCGCCGTATTCATCGCGCAGGTTGCCGGCTGAACCGAGAGTCTCCCTTGCATCGTATCCATTCGCTTCTCCTCCCGGCGGTTGCCCTTCTGCTGGGCCTTCCCGCTACACCATGCGCCGCGCAAACCCTCGATCAGATGGCGGGACAGATGATCATTGTCGGGTTCGTCGGCGATGATGCGTCGGACGCATCTGTCAAGGCTGTGGCAACGGAGATCGGGGCAGGGACGCTTGGCGGCGTCATGTACCTCAAAACGAACGTGAAGAGCCTCAGTGCGGTCACCGCAATGAACCGCGAGTTCCGCGCGGCCTCGCCTGATCTGCCGCCGTTCCTGACGCTGGACCAGGAAGGTGGAGCGGTGGAGAGGCTGACGAAGGACGTGGGCTTTGCCGAGATGCCGAACGCGCAAACGATCGCCGAGAGCGACACGCCTGCGCAGGCGCAAGCCGCTTATCTCAAGATGGCGCAGGGCATCGCGGCCCTCGGTTTCACCGTGAACTTCGCCCCGGTCGCGGACCTCAACATCAATCCCAACAACCAGATCATCGCCAAATATGGCCGCTCGTTCGGCAAGTCGGCGGCGACGGTGGCAGAGTATGACGAGTCCTTCGTCGCGGCGCATCACGCAGCCGGACTACTGACGGCACTCAAGCATTTCCCGGGGCACGGCTCTAGCACCGGCGATACGCACAAGGGCTTTGTCGACATTTCGAAGACCTGGAAGCCCGTGGAGCTCGAGCCCTACAAGACGCTCTTTGCGGACGGGTATTCCGACTTCGTGATGGTGGGGCACCTGTATCATTCCGGCTACGGCGACGAGGGGCCGCTGAAGCTGCCGGCATCGCTCTCCGGCAACTGGATCGGAACGGTCCTCCGCGGCCAGCTTGGGTTCACAGGGGTGGTCATCAGCGACGACCTCGAGATGGGCGCGATCCGCGACGAGTTCGATCTGCACGATACCGTCGTACGCGCGGTGAATGCTGGGGTGGATGTGCTGCTGTTCTCGAACACAGCCGCTTACTCGGCAGGGCTCGCGGACAAGATCCGTGCCATTCTCGTTGCCGAGGCGAACGGCGACCCCGCGTTCAAGGCGAAGATCGCGGCGAGCTATGCCCGCATCGTCTTGCTCAAGGGTCGGATAGGGAAACTGTGAGTTTTCGGCGCGCCGGGCGCCGGTCCGGGACGGCTGTTCCTTCTCTGAAGCGAAGCGTCTATGGTCGACACCCCTCGCGGCGGAAACGGAATGGCGGACGACTCCTCGAGCGACGATGTAAGGCAGGTGCGGGCGCTGTTCCTCAGCGACGTCCACCTCGGCATGCGGCCGACCCGGATCGGACAGCTGGTCGATTTCCTGAGGCACCACGATGCCGAGACGATCTATCTAATCGGCGATATTCTCGATGGCTGGCGTCTGGCCAAGACCTGGTACTGGCCGCCGATCTACAATGAGTTCGTCGAGGAATTGCTTCTCAAAGCAGAGCGCGGGACGCGCATGGTGGTGCTGCCCGGCAATCACGACGAGTTCCTGCGCGAATATCTCGGGACATATTTCGGCGAGGTCGAATTCGTCGACCGGACGGTCCACACCACGGCGCAGGGGCGGACATATCTCATCATGCACGGCGATCAGTTCGACGTGGTCGTCGCGCATGCCAAATGGCTGGCCCATGTGGGGGACTGGGCCTATCGCATGGCGCTCAGGACCAATGCCTTCATCAACTGGGTGCGACGACGCCTGCGGCGGCCCTATTGGTCGCTGAGCGCGTGGGCCAAGCACAAGGTCAAGAATGCCGTGAGCGTGATTGGCCGCTTCGAGGAAGCGCTGACGTTCGAGGCGCGCGAGACCGGGGTCGACGGCGTCATCTGCGGCCACATCCATTTCGCGGACATGCACGACCGGATGGGCATCCACTACATCAACACCGGGGACTGGGTGGAGAGCTGCACTGCGGTTGCCGAGACCGTCGACGGAACGTTCGAGCTCATTCGGTGGGACGCGCAAGTGCCGGCGCCGGTGCGTCCCAAGCGCCGTCCTCTGTTGCGCCGCCGCGCAAAGACCAAGACCGGGCAGGGCGCCACCACCCCATAGCTTCCAAAAAAACAAAGACCCCGCTTGCGCGGGGTCAATCATTTTGGAGGTCTTCTTCTGAACGGAGCTGAGCGGCGGTCAGCCAAGCCGTCCGCTGGCGTGGGCCAGCATGGTGTAAACCTTGCCGCGGTCCGAGGTGAGGAACGCACGGGTCTCGCCGATGGGATCGGCACCTGAAGCTGCGCGCTGCAGCAACTGCTCAAACTCGGCCATATAGCTCTGGCCGTTCTTGGCGAAGTCCGCGTCGCGAGTAAGGCGGCGCTTGATCTCGTCGAAGGTCGCCTGGCCGCTGAGGGTATAGACGCGGCGAGAGAAGACATTCTGCTCGCCCTGCTGATAGCGGCGCCAGGCGTCGCCAAGCGCGACCGGATCGATCGAGCGTGCGATTTCCTCGGTGAGCGCATTGAGGCCCTGGGGCTGCGGGGCTGTCGGCGTGTTGGCGTTGCGCAGCACATCGCGCAGCCAGCCACCATTGCCGTCCTGTGCGGCGGGGCGGGGCGCTTCGGCCACTGGCGCAGCAGCGGGGCGAAGTGGCGCCACCGGCTCGCCTAGGTTGACGGTGCGTGGCGCGGGGCGCAGAGGCTCGGAGGACCGTGCGGGTTCCGGACGCGGCGGTTCACGACGCGGGGGCTCCGGACGCGGCTCGGCTGCGCGCGGAGCTTCCTGACGCTGGGCCGAACGGCGCTCGGTCAGGTCGTGCGTGGCCGATTGCGAGCGGACGATGGCGTTGAGCTCGCTCAGCGCCTCGATCTGCTCGGCGACGACGCGACGCATCGCGGCGGCGGTGGTGCGGGTTTCCTCGGGGAGCTCTATGACGCCCTTGGCGAGTTCGGTGCGGGTCTGCTCGAGGGTCGAGCCGACATCTTTGGCCGTTTGACGCATGGTGTCCGCCGTCTCGGTGAAGCGGCGGGTCGCTTCTTCGAGGGCCTGCTGCATCTCGAGGATCATGGTCGCCTGAGTCTGGCGCAGCGTGTCGGACGCTTTTTCGGTCTCGGAGGTGGCCGAAGTGGAGAAATTGGCGAGGTGCGACGCGACCTCACTGGCTGACGCGGAGAGCACTTCTTCGATCTGACCGCGCGTATCGAGGAGGCGACGCTCAGTGTCGTTGACGCTATCGGCGATGGTCTGCGCGAAGCCGCGCATGCGCTCGTCGATCTCGTCGGCGCGCGCCGCAAAGCTTTGGGCGAGGGCGTCCATGGCGGCGCGGCGTTCTTCGAGGGTATCGAGCGATTGAGCGCCCGCCTGCGAGAGGGACGCGGCGGAGCTGTCGATTGCCGAGACCTCGTTGTTGAGGCTCTGCATCATGACGCCCACCTGATCGACCATGTCGCGGACCGTGGCCTGCAGCGCGCTGACCTGGCTGGCAACGAGCTGGTTGGCTTCTTCGGTGGCGCCCGATGCTTCGCGAACGGCGTTGGCGTAGGTCTCCGTGCGGGACGCGATCGTGGTCTCGAGCTGGGTGAGGTTGTTGCTCGCGGATTCGAGCACGCGGCCGAGCGTGAGGTTGGCGTCCTCGAGCCGCTGGAAGGCGGCTTCTGCGTCGGACTGGATGCGGTTGGTGGTTGCAGCCATGAGCTGTTCGGTCTGGGCGGCGGACGCGGCGAGCGCTTCCTGCAGCACATTACCGTGCGAGCGCAACAGGCTCTCGATCTGCGACGAGCGGTCGGTTACGAGCGCCGCGAGGTCGTCCGTCTGCGACGTGACCGCACCGCTGAGCGTGGTGAGGCGGTTCTCGATGGCTTCGGCGGCTGCCACCGCCTTGATAGAGATGACTTCGTCGATCGAGCGCGACGCATTGTGGATCTGCTCGAGGGCCTGGCGGACATGCGTGTCCATGCGGTCCGCAGTTTCGGCCACGTCGAGGGTGATCGACGATGTTGCCTGGACGATCCGCTTGGAGATTGTCTCCTCGATGCGGTCGGCTCCGGCCTCGAGGTCTGCCATCGATTGAACGAGCGCGGTGTTGATCGCCGTATTGAGCGAGGACAGGCGCTCGGCGGTGATGTCGGCGCGCGCGGTGATCGCTTCGGGCAGGGTGCCCAAGCGCTGGTCGACCATGTCGGTGATCGCCTTGCGCGCGGAGTTGACGCCAGTCTCGATGATGTCGGCAGCGTGACGGGCGCTGTCGCCGACAGTCGCGGCGGCCGTCTCGATGCGGCCCGAGACGCCGCTCTCGGCATCGGCGATGCGGAGAATGGCGGTATCGATCCCACGTCCGAGATTGTCGTTCACCTCGGCAACCTTGCTCGCGATGAGCGACGAGATCGTCGTTGCCCGGTCGGTCATTACGTCATTAACGGAGTGGAGGGCGGCGTCAATCTTGTCGCGGGCAACTGTGCCCTGGGACTCGATCGTGCGGGCGAGTTCCAGGGTACGCTCGCCGATCGCATTCGCGATAGATTCGGTGTGCGCGTTGAGGGCATCGCTCAGCTCGGCAGACCGCGCGCCGACAGCGGCTGCAAGTTGTTGAGACCGCGCGTCGATGGCGCCGCTGATCTGGCCGAGATGGCTGTCGAGCGTCTTGTCGAGCAACGTGGTGCGGCCGGCGAGGATTTCGTTTAGCTCCGCACCCCGGCCCACGAGCATTTCGCCGAGTTCGGTCGTGCGCGTCTGGAGTGTGTCGTTCAGCGCTGTGGCGCGACCGTCGAGGGCGTCCGCGAGAATCTGAGAGTGGCCCTCGAGCGCGTCGGAAATCTCGCGGCTTCGGTTACCGATGATCTCGGTGATCTGCTTGGAGCGGTCGTTGAGCGTCTCGACCATCTCGCGGGTGCGCTGATTGACGATGTCGTTGAAGTGCCCGGACTTCTCGTCGAGCGCCATTTCGAGGACATTGGCGCGCGCGGCAAAACCGGCGTTGTGCTTTTCGAGGGCGGCTACGAGCTTTTCGCCCTTGTCGCCCACAACGCTGTCGAGCGACTGCAGGCGCGTATCGATGACGACCGCGATCTCTTCGAGGCGCTGGTCGAACTGGGTCAGGTTCTGTGAGCCGGCGCCCATCAGGGTGACGCGGGCGCGCTCGCTGGTCTCGTCCATCGCGCCGTTGAGCTCGATCATCGTCGTCTGGAGCTTGCTCTCCATCGCGTTGATCTGCGCCTGCATGGTCTCATCGAGCTGCTTGCTCAGATTGCCTACCATCGCTTCGGCCTCGCGGCTGCGCGCCGAGATATCGGATGCGATGCGTGTGCCGATCATATCGAGGGCAGAGGAGACTTCGTGGCCGCGGTCGCGCAACTGATCGAGCAGCGTGATGCCGCCCTGGCTCAGGAGCTTGGCGAGCGAGGAGGTGCGATTCTCGATGGCTTCCGACAGAGTCACCGCGCGGCTGTCGAGGGCATCGGCGAGAGACGCCATACGGCCGTCGATGACGGCGCTGAGTTCGGACGTACGGTTCTCGAACGCGCCGGAGATGGTCGAGGCTCGGTCTTCGAGGGTGATGTTCAAGCGGCTGGCGCTGTCGTCGAGCGCAGTGAGCAGGTGGCTCGTGCGCTGGTCGATCAGCGTCACGAAGCTCTCGGTGCGCTCCCCGAATGCGCCATTGAGCGAATTGCCCGCCGTCTCGAGCGCCTTGGTCAGGTTGCCACCGGATTCGACTATCGTTCCAGCGATGCGCTGGCTGATCATGTCGAGATCGAAGACGAGACCGGTGTGGCTCTCGGTGATCGCTTCGCGCACACGCTCGGTGTTGGTGATCACCGCTTCGCGCTGGCTCGCGAGTTCCTGGATCAGGGCACGCATGCGCGCTTCGTTGTCGGAATAGGTCCGCTCGAGTGCGGTGACCTCATTGTGGATCATCACTTCGAGCTCGCCGGCGCGCGAGAGGGCGCGCTCGAGGCCATCGCCGAGTGCGTTGACTTCGCGGCGGACGGCCTGGCCAACCGACGCGACCTTCTCGGATGCGGTCGTCTCGGGCTCGGCCAAACGAATGGCGGCATGCGTCACCGCGGTCGCGGCGTTGCGCAGATCCTGGGCGCGACGAATGAGCGTGGCGATCGCGAAGAAGCCGAGGACCGGGATGATCGCGAGTGCGACGATGCCGATGAAGGTGTCTGAGCCGAAGAAGCCGGGGGTGCCGAAATCCTTGCCGTCACGAACGATGGCGACGCCGAGAATGGCAAAGACCCAGAGCGCCGCGACCAGCATCGCCACATAGTTGGGCGTCTGGCTCGAGCGAGACTGCAGTCCATAGAGGATGCGCGAGCCCTGGAAGCGATCGTCGTTGGCAACAGAGCCGGCGAGGGCGGCCTGCTTGTCGGAAACACGACTGCGATCGTTGCGCGGCGCGGAGCGCGGCATTTGCGGCGCGGCTTGGGGCTGTGGCTGACGCGAATCGGCGGGACCGCCAAACACGGAGTCTTTCAGTGCGTCCTCAACCGCCGAGAAGGCGAGGGTTGCGGGATCGTCCTGGGTGTTCGATTTCTTCGCCATACTCTCTACAACTCTCGTGTCGGCTGTGTGCGACTAAGGGGCGGCACTGGAGTTGTGATGGACCGGCGCCCCTTTCGGGTCTCCAGACCATTTGGGTAAAAAGCGAATCAAAATCCCGCCCTCGACCCCGTGCCCCACGCCGCCGCGCGCCGGGTATGCCTCAACCATACAAGCAATTTGAGGCAAACCGAGCGGTATCTTAAGCAAAGGTTAATTTGGGCGGTTTGGTGACCAAAGCACTAATCCAACCCGTTGCATTCGCCTTGCATGCTTAAAACCGCTCTCAGAGCGAGACGCTAGGCTGTTTCGTGCCCAAGAAGGGCGGAGGCGGTCATGTCGGCCCATGCACGGAAAATCGCGAAATCGAAGGTGCCCAACCGGCGCCCGCCGATCGATGTCGATTACCTGAGCAAGCAGACGCTCGGCGACGAGGGACTGGAGCAGGAAGTGCTGCGGCTCTTCGACGTGATGTCGCAGACTTATATGGAGCGCCTCGAGACCAGCACCGGCCGGGACGCGCTGCTGCAGCACCTCCACACGCTCAAGGGCGCGGCTGCGGGCGTTGGGGCCTTCTCGCTGTCGGAAATGGCGCGCGAGGCAGAGACCAGCCTGCGGGCCGGCGAGCCGGTTGATCCCGAGCGGATCGACGACCTGAGGATGGCGGTGGAAGAAGTCTCCGCTTTCATCGCGGCACGCCTCGACCGCTCGGCATAGCAGCGTTTCCAAGGCTTTCCTTGCGGGCCGACCGGCTCGCCGCTAGAAGGCCGCATGCCAAAAATCACCTTCATTACCGCCGATGGCCAGACGTTTGAGACGGAGGCCGAGGTCGGCTCGACCGTCATGGAAACAGCGATCATGAACGGCGTTCCGGGGATCGTGGCAGAGTGTGGAGGCGCCTGCACTTGCGCGACTTGCCACGCCTATGTCGATCCCGCCTGGACGGAGACGGTGGGGCCGCCTTCGATGATGGAGGAGGACATGCTCGACTTTGCGTTCGAGGTGAAGCCGAACAGCCGGCTCAGCTGTCAGATCAAGGTCAAACCCGAGCTCGATGGGCTGGTGATGCGGGTGCCCTCACGTCAGGGCTAGCTTAACATTCCAAGGGCATGGTCCGGGGCGCAATGGTTTGGCGGCCCCGGGGCCGCGCCGCTACGGGCATTCCAGCGGGCGCCGCGCTGGGGAAAAATAAAAGCTATTGTATTTCAATAGCTTGTCCATGAGGGCGCAGGTGGCTATAGAGCGGCTCGAAAGGCCAGCAATGGGTGAACTGCGGACATTCCCAGTCAGCTACAAGGTCGAGGGTCAGCGCATCGTCATCGTCGGCGGTGGAGAAGAAGCCCTCCGGAAAGCCCGGTTGGGGGTTAAGACGACTGCTTCAGTCGTGATTATTGCGTCGAAGATTTCCGTGAAATTCGAAGGGGTTGGCGAGGTACGGGAGCGGCCGTTCCTGCCGTCAGACCTCGATGGCGCGGCGCTGGTTTTCGTCGCCGATGAGGGCCCTGACGGCGAACTCGCGAAACATACGGCGCGGGTCAAAAATATCCCTATCAACGTCGTGGATTCGCCCGATGAATGCGATTTCTACGTTCCGTCCATTGTCGACCGGGCACCACTGACGGTCGCGGTTGGGACCGAGGGCGATGCACCGGTGCTGGCGCGGCTGATCCGGGCGCGGATCGAAGCGATGCTCTCGCCCGAGGTCGGGCGGCTGGCGAAGGTCGCGGGCTCGCTGCGGGAACGCGTCGCAAAGGCGCTGGGCAAGCGCGAGGCTCGGCGGTTCTATGAGGACCTGGTGACCGGCGCCGGCGACGCCGAAGCGCTGCTGGAGGCGCATGAGAGCGGCGCGACCGGCGAGGTCTGGCTGATCGGGGCAGGGCCGGGGGCCGAAGATCTTCTCACGCTGCGCGCACAACGGCTGCTGCAGGCGGCGGACGTCGTGGTGCATGACCAGCTCGTGCCGGAGGCGGTGATCCAGATGGGACGGCGCGATGCCGACCGCATCTCCGTCGGCAAGAAGAAGGGCCATCATTCGTTCACGCAGGCCGAGATCAATGCGCTGCTGGTGCGGCTGGCGCGCGAGGGCAAGCGCGTAGCACGGCTCAAAGGCGGTGACCCGATGGTGTTCGGGCGCGCCGGCGAAGAAGTCGCAGCGATGCGCAAAGCAGGCGTGCCCTATCGCATTGTGCCGGGTGTAACCGCGGCGCTGGCGGCTGCAGCCGACACGGCGACGCCCGTGACGCTGCGCAAGGTTTCTTCGGGCGTGGTGTTTGCGACCGCGCACGGCGCAGAGGACGAGGAGCTTGTGCACTGGGCGGCGCTGGCCGGATCGGGCATCACGCTTTGTCTCTATATGGGCGGCTCGATTGCTGCCGAAGTCGCTGCGCAGCTCGTGGCGCGCGGGCTGAGCGGCAACGTGCCGGTGGGTGTCGTGGTCAATGCGGGCCGGAACAACCGGACGCTGCTGAGCGGCACGATCGGTGAACTCGCGGCAGTCCGCGACACGACCGACGGTCCGGCGATCATTTTTGTGGGCGAAGCGGTGGCGCATGGCGATTGGGCCGATGCGGTGCAGCTCGCCGAGCTGGCGTTCAAGGTGGCATGATGGAGCTTCTGACCGGAAACGAGCTCATGAGTGGAGCGACGGTCTATCTGAGCAAGACCGGCGAGTGGGTCGAGGATCTGCAGCAGGCGAGGCTGTTCGGCAAGGACGAGGCCGAGGCGCGCGACGCAGCGATTGCCGCGACCAAGAAGACCATGCGCATCAATTCGCTCGAAATCGAAACCGCGGCGATAAGGGATGGGGTGATTTATCCCGATCGTATCCGCGAGCGCATCCGGGCAGACGGCCCGACGGCGCCGCGCTTCGACCGCCAGCACCTCGATAGGGACGGCCATGTATCGATATGACGAGTTCGACACGGCGTTTGTGCGCGAGCGCACAGCGCAGTTCCGCGACCAGGTCGAACGCCGCCTGAAGGGCGAGATCAACGAGGACCAGTTCCGGCCTTTGCGGCTGATGAACGGGCTCTATCTGCAGCTTCACGCGTACATGTTCCGGATCGCGATCCCCTACGGGACGCTATCGAGCCGGCAGCTGAGAAAGCTTGGCCACATTGCGCGGACCTATGACCGCGGCTACGGACATTTCACCACGCGTACCAATATCCAGTTCAACTGGCCCAAGCTGCGCGATGTGCCGGACATGATCGCGCATCTCAACGAAGTCGAGATGCACTCGATCCAAACCTCCGGCAATTGCATCCGCAACATTTCGACCGATCAGTTCGCGGGCGCGGCGGCGGACGAAATCCTCGATCCGCGCCCGATGGCCGAAATCCTGCGGCAGTGGTCGAGTCTTCACCCGGAGTTCTCGTACCTGCCGCGCAAGTTCAAATTTGCGATGACGGCGGCTCCCTATGATCGCGCGGCGATCAAGTTCCACGACATAGGCCTCAAGGCGATACGGAACGAGGCCGGCGATATCGGCTGGGAGGTTTGGGTCGGTGGCGGGCTCGGGCGTACCCCGATGATCGCCAAGCTCATCCGGCCGTTTGTCGAGCACGAGAATTTGCTCGCCTATCTCGAGAGCATTTTGCGCGTCTACAATCGCTATGGACGGCGCGACAACAAGTTCAAGGCGCGCGTGAAGATCCTCGTCCACGAAGAGGGGATCGACAAGATCCGCGAAGAGGTCGAGGCGGAGTACGCGTTGACCAAGGGCGGCGTGCTGAGGCTGCCACAGGCGGAGCTCGACCGGATCACGGCGTATTTCGCCGATCCCGATTTCGAGCGCGTGAATGTCACGCAGATCGATATCGTAAAGGAGAAGGCGGCCGACGGGACCTATGGCCGGTGGCTCGAGCGCAACCTCAACGCCCACAAGCAGCCCGGCTATGTATCGGTGACGATTTCGCTGAAGCCGATCGGTGGTGCGCCCGGCGACTGCACGGCGGACCAGATGGACGCGGTTGCAGAGCTTGCGGAACGCTATTCATTCGACGAACTGCGCGTCACGCATGAGCAGAATCTCGTTCTGCCGCACGTCAAGATTTCCGACCTGCGCACGGTCTATGACGCGCTGGTCGAGGCGAAGCTTGCCGATGGCAATGCCGGATTAATCACCGATACCATCACGTGCCCGGGTCTCGATTTCTGCTCGCTGGCCAATGCGCGCTCGATCCCGATTGCGCAGGAAATCACCCGGCGCTTCGCGTCGCCCGAGCGGCAGCGCGAGATCGGCGATCTGAAGATCAAGATTTCGGGCTGCATCAATGCGTGCGGCCACCATCATATCGGCCACATCGGCATTCTCGGGGTCGAGAAGAAGGGCACCGAGCTTTACCAGATCAGCGTCGGCGGGGACGGCACGCACAACGCGGCCATCGGCGACATCCTCGGACATGGGCTCGTCGCGGACGAAGTGCCGAATGCGATCGAGAAGCTGGTCGACTTTTATATCTCGAGGAGGGAGAGCGCGGAGGAGCCATTCATTGCGGCCTATCGCCGGATCGGCGAGGCGCCGTTCAAGGAGGCGCTGTATGGCGCAAACTAACCTGGCCTTCGCACATCACGAGGCCGACCCGCAACGCTCGCTGCAGATCGTCGCGCTCAATGGACTGTTCGACGAGATGGACGCGCTCGGTGTGCTGCGGCACGCGGTGAGCGAGGTGCTGACCGACAATGTCGCGGTGGTGTCATCGTTCGGCGCGGATTCTTCCGTGCTGCTGCATCTGGTCTCGGAGGTCGACAAGGCTCTGCCGGTCTATTTCCTCGAGACCGGAAAACACTTCCCCGAGACGCTCGCCTATGTCGAGACGCTGAGGCAGCGGCTTGGGCTTGAGAATGTTCGCTGGCTCCGTCCCGACCCCAAGGACATCGCGCGCTTCGATCCGCATGGCGATTTGTGGGAGACCGATCCGGACTCCTGCTGCCACATCCGCAAGACTGAGCCGCTCGAGGTGGAGATCGCAAAGTTCGGCGGCTGGGTAACCGGACGCAAGCGCTTCCAGACCGCGGAGCGCGCGGCACTGCCGCATTTTGAGCTGACGAGCGACGACCGTATCAAGGTCAATCCGCTAGCGCATTTCACCGACGCGGACATCGATGCCTACAAGAAGATAAATGAGCTTCCCGAGCATCCGCTGGTCGCCAAGGGCTACAAGTCGATCGGCTGCGCGCCGTGCACGACGATCGTTGCCGAGGGCGAGGACCCGCGCGCCGGCCGCTGGCGCGGCCTCAACAAGAAAGAGTGCGGCATTCACTTCGACTTCAACGGAGCAATCGCAAAGCCGGTGGCTGCTGTGGAAAAGAACCTGTTCAAGGGCGGCAAGTTCGTCGCCGATCCGTTCCGCGCCTGGGCCGAGGGCGACGATCCGGCGAGCGTGCGCTACACGCACATTCCGCTGAAGGTCTTTCTCGAGAACCGCGAGGCCGTGCTAGCCAATCCGCATCCGAATGGATTGCTGATCGCTCCGGCGGACCAGGTGGAAGACGTGGCGGCTGACTTGTCGCGCTTTGCGTCGATCGCCGTAGCGTTTCCAGGGTTCAATGACGGTCGTGGCTACACCAGCGCGCGGCTGCTGAGCGAGCGCTACAAGTTCCAGGGTGAAATCCGCGCCGTGGGCGACGTGCTGGCCGACCAGTTCACGCTGATGCATCGATGCGGGATCAATGCCTTCGCGGTGACCAATGCGGCAGCCCGCAAGGCGCTCGAGACCGGCGCATTCAAGACCGTCAACCTGTTCTACCAGCCGGTGGGCGTCACGGAGGTGCCGGTCGGCACACGGCCGTTCCTGCGGCGGCCGGCGGAAGCCGAGACTGAAGACGCATAAGCTTTAGAACCGCGCAGGGTGTCATCCCCGCGAAAGCGGGGATCCAGAATCCACCTTGTGCGAATGGAAGTTGGATCCCCGCTTTCGCGGGGAAAGCAACTGGGATAGGGGCGCGTTCTACGCGTGTGACGAGAGACTGATGGCTGAACCGATCGAAACAGATGTGGTGATTGTAGGCGCGGGGCCGGTGGGCCTGTTCGCGGTGTTCGAGCTGGGGCTGCTCGACCTCAAATGCCATTTGATCGACATTCTGGATCGGCCGGGCGGGCAGTGTACCGAGCTTTATCCGGAAAAGCCGATCTACGACATTCCCGGCTTTCCGGTGGTGACCGGCCAGGAGCTCGTCGACAACCTGATGAAGCAGATTGCGCCGTTCGGGCCGCAGTTTCATTTTGGGCAGATCGTGACGACGCTGCAGAAGCAGGCCGATGGCCGCTTCCTCATGACGACGGACGGCGACGAGGCGTTCCTCGCCAAGGTCGTGGTGATCGCGGCGGGCGGCGGCTCGTTCCAGGCGAAGCGTCCACCAGTCGACGGCATCGAGGCGTTCGAGGGTAAATCGGTGTTCTACGCTGTCCGCAAAATGGACGATTTCCGCGGCCAGGACGTGGTGATCGTCGGCGGCGGCGACAGCGCGCTCGACTGGACGCTGAACCTGGCGCCCATCGCCCGCTCGCTGACGCTGGTGCACCGGCGGCCAGAGTTCAAAGCCGCGCCGGCGTCGGTCAATGCGATGCGCGAGCTCGTGACGGACGGCAAGATCAATTTCCAGCTGGGGCAGATTGCGCGGGTCGAGGGTGACAATGGCCAGCTCAATCACGTTCACATCTCGACCGAGGCGGGCGATCTCAGCATTCCGGCGACGCGGCTGCTGCCGTTTTTCGGGCTGACGATCAAGCTCGGGCCGGTGGGCGAGTGGGGCCTGCAGCTCGACGAGAACGTGGTGAAGGTCGACACGGCCAAGTTCGAGACCTCGGAGCCGGGCATCTTTGCGATCGGCGACATCAACTCCTATGCCGGCAAGCTGAAGCTGATCCTTTCAGGCTTCCATGAGGCGGCGCTGATGGCACAGGCGGCCAAGCATCACATCAGCCCGACCGAAAGAATCGTGTTTCAGTACACGACAAGCTCGACCAAGCTGCAGCGTAAGCTGGGTGTTGCGTAGTGAAGATCCTCGTCACCGACCAGCGGGGCGTCGAACACGAACTCGAAGGGCTCGAGGGCTGGCGCGCGATGGAGGTGATCCGCGACTGGGACCTCAACATCAAGGCCGAGTGCGGCGGAAGCTGCACCTGCGCGACCTGCCATGTGTGGGTCGATCCCGACTGGTTCGGCAAGTTGCCGGCGCGCAGCGAGGATGAGGAAGACCTGATCTTCTCGACGCTCGACCAGAAGCCGACCAGCCGGCTCAGCTGCCAGATCATCCTGAACGACGAGCTTGATGGGCTGAAGCTGACGCTGACGCCGAGCGCGGCAAAGATTGCGGAAGGCCGCTAGCAGCGGCGTGCCGTTCAGTTTCGGTTCAATCGCAGTGCCTTATCGGCGGCCTGGCGTGCGGTGCAAGGGTCGCATCCGCAGTGTCCAGAATTGTTTCCGGCCGCTTGCGGACCTTGCGGCTTTGGCCGAAGGTGCGGCCCATCAGCCATCGGGGGAAGAGATGAACTGGTACGATATCTTCAAATTTCTGCACGTTGCGTCGGCTGTCTGCTGGGTCGGCGGCGGCGTGATCCTCATGTACCTCGGCGCGCGCGCCGGACGGGCCAATGACACCGATGCGCAGATGACGGTGATCAAGCAGACGGCATCGCTCGCGCGGGGCTGGTTCATGCCCGCGGCGCTGTCGACGGTGATCTTCGGGCTGATCGTGGCGACGCTCGGTAACCTGTGGAGCAATGCCTGGGTGATCCTCGGCCTGGTGGGGTTCGCCGCGACATTCGTGACAGGGAATTTTCTGATTCGACCCACGGCGGATGCGATCGCCAAGGCGGAGGGCGAAGGCCGGCGCGATCTGGCGGTGGCACAAGGCAAGAAGCTGCTCGGGATCGCGAAGTTCGACTACGTGATGCTGTTCACAGTGATCGCCGACATGGTGCTGAAGCCGCAGTGGAGTGACGTCGTCCTGCTGGCGATCATGGCGGTCGTGCTGGTGATCGGCGCGGTGCTGTTCCTGTTGCCGGCGGTGAACGCAAAGGCGGCTACGGCCTAGGTCTTTGCGTTCGACTTCAGCACATTGACGAGGTCCGGGAGGAAATCCCGGACCTGCGGGGCTTTTTGCGAGATGTAGGGCAGCGGGCGGACGACGCGCATTGCGGCGATGCCCACGCGGACCGTCATCAGGCCGTTGACGACGCCCTCGCCGAGCCGCTGGCTGAGGCGCGCGGCAAGGCCCTGGCCGACCAATTGCTCGACGACGCCATCAGTGAGCAGCAGGCCGCCGGTGACGGCAAGGTGGCTGAGGATCGCGCCGAAGAGTCGCCAAGTGCCCCATAGCCCCGGCCGTGCTCCGTAGAGGCGGGCGATGGCGCCGCCGAGGCGGATGCTTTCCCACGCGACATAGGCGATATCGACGAGGGCGCGCGGCGAGATTGCGGTCACCAGCGCGACGCGTCGGGCTGAGGCTGCAGCGAGCTCGCGGGCGCGCTGATCGAGCGGAGCCATCAGGGTGCGTTCGGTGAAGGTGAGGAGCTCTGCGCCGTCGAAGAGCTGCGGCTCGCCTTTGCTCAGGGCGGCGAGCGGGCGTGAGAGATCGGGTCGTGGTGCGTAGATGGATTTGAGCTCAGAAATGATGGGCCGGCCTTCGGCGATGCGGTCGGAGATAAGGGCCGCGGCGGCGCGCGTGCGGAGCTGATCCAGCGTGCGGAGCCGGCGCAGGGACGCCCATTCGCGGATGAGCAGGCCGATCAGCGCGATTAGGAAGAGGCCGACGAGCGCCAGGCCGGCGTAGCCGAGCCAGGGATTGGTAGCAAAGAGCGAGGCCACCAGTGAATTGAAGGCGAGGCCAAGAGCGAGCGAGACGAGCAGGGCGGTGGTAGCCCAGAGTAAGCGGGCAAGGGGGCTCGATCGGCGCGGCCGCAGGGGTGCGGCGTGGGGATCGGGGAGATCGGAAAGCGATTCCACCAGATCGGTCGAGACGGCGATATCGGTCGCCGCAAAGGCGCGAGGCGCGCGCGGCTCCGGTGCGCGAGATGCCGGCGGATCGAGAGGGATGGCGGTGGGACGCTTCATGCGAGGCGATCTCCGAGGAGAAACTCGAGCGCACTGTCGAGGCGGATGTGGGGCAGAATCGTCGCGCCGTCGGCGCTGCGCTCAAGCTTTGTGGGCGGCAGGAAGCGGAGGAAATTAAGCGTGGCAGGCGCTCCGGACTCAAGCGCTGAATCGGGATGCTCCGGCAAGTCGCCGGGAAACAAGGCGATTTCGGTCTTGCCGTCATAGGTTGTACCGTCGAGCGTTTCGCCAGGCTCCGGGGTGCCGATGATGACATCCAGATCCTTGGCGCGGCCCTCGCGGGTGGCACGAATTGCCGCGAGGGCGACCGAGGAGGTCGCTGCGCCGGCGAATTTCGCCCGACGTGCGGCGCGGGCGACGAGGCGGTTGAGGATCGCTTCGAGACGGTCGTGGCTGGTGTGATGAAGGTAGTCGGCTTTGGTTGCTGCGAACAGGATGCGGTCGACGCGTCGGGTGACGATGCGCGCAAGGGGGTTGGTTTCGCCCTGACGGAAGCAGGCGAGGATATCGGTCAGCGCGGATTCGAGATCGGCAACCGCGGGGGGACCGGCATTCAGGGCGCGCAGGGCATCGACGAGAACAATCTGGCGGTCGAGGCGGGCGAAGTGGTCGCGGAAGAAGGGGCGGACCACGACCGATTTGTAGGCTTCATAGCGGCGCTCCAGCATCGCGTAGAGGCTGGTCGAGCGCGCCGGAGACGCCCGCGGCAGCAGCGGCGCAAAGGTGAGTGCGGGCGAGCCATCGAGATCCCCAGGCATAAGGAAACGGCCGGGCGGCAGCGCCGAAAGGGCATGCTCGTCGGAGCGGCTGGCGCGAAGATAGGACGTGAAGGCTTTGGCCAGCGACTCCGCTTCGACATCGCCGGCGGGCTGGCTGGGATCGATGGCGTCGAGCGCAGCGAGAAACCCTCCCGCCTCGGTCGACGCGCCGGACCGCCGTGCGCGAGCGATGGCATCGGCCGACCATTCGGCGAAACTCAGCGAGAGCAGCGGCAGGTCGAGGAGCCATTCGCCGGGATAGTCGACGATATCCAGATTGAGCAGCGACGGCCCCGACCGCCACCATTTGCGCGAACGATATTTCAGCGTGAGGCGCAGCTGGCTGATGCGCCGGGTGCTCTCGGGCCAATGCGAGCCGCCGGAGGTCAGCGCCTCCAGATGCTGTTCGTAAGCGAAGCGGGGAATGATGGCGTCAGGATATTCCGCAAGGCGCGCGCCGATAAGGCGGTTCTCCGAGAGCGCCGCGAAGGCGGGCAGGCGGCCGCCATTGAGCAAATTGTGGACGAGGGCGGTGATGAATATCGTCTTGCCGGCGCGGCTGAGGCCGGTCACGCCGAGGCGTAGTGTGGGCGTGACAGCGCCAGTTGCCGCATCGGCCAGGTTCTGCAGCGCGATGCCGATTTCGTCGGCGATGGTGGTCGGCGATTGCGGCATGAGCCCTCGGACTGGCAAGAGGTAGGGCGATCCGGCGTGAATGCAAGCAACCTCGCGCGTTGCCAAGGCGTTGGGCCGAAAACAAGGAGGCAGGGATGGATAAGTCCGTCGTTGAGGTGGATACCAAGATCGCAGCCAGTCCGAAGAAAGTATGGGCCGCGCTGACGCAGAAGAAGTCCCCGATGTTCATGGGGGCGACGATGGAAACCGACTTCAAGGCGGGGTCGCCCTACACGCTAAGGGGCGAGTTCAACGGTAAGCCATTCACCGACTATGGCGAGATCGAGACGGCCACTGAGGACAGGGAGCTGCTCTTCACGCACTGGTCCAAGACCAAGGAGCGGCCGGAGAGCTATAACGCCGTTCAGATCAAACTAGCTCCGGACGGTACGGGCACCAAGGCGACCCTCGCGCAGTTCGCGCGCGGCAAAGAGCAGAGCTTCGACGACAAGGCCAAGGCAGAGTTCAAGAAGAACTGGAGCATGATGCTCGACGGCCTGAAGAAGGCAGCAGAGGGCTAGGCGCAGTGAGCGGCCCGGTGCGGGATCTTTCCCTCGGGTTGGCTAGAACAGGCATTCCCGCTTTCGCGGGATGGCCTGGTGGAGGTGAAGTCTAACCTCCGACCTTGGAGAGGTCGAACGGCGTCGTCTGGTAGAGCTCGTTGATCCAGTTCTGAAACAGCAAATGGGCGTGACTGCGCCAGCGGTTTTCGGGCACCTTTGAGGGATCGCCGCCGGGGAAGAGATTGCGCGGCGGGGCGGTATCGAGCCCCGCCTTCACGTCGCGGTCATATTCGTCGGCGAGCGAGCGGTTGTCGTATTCGAGGTGATTAAGCATGTGGACGGCCCGATGCTTGGGGTCGTCGAGGAAGCACACACCGATCTCGTCGTTGTCGATGAGGATCTCGAGGTCTGGGCCGAGGCTCGCACGGTCGATGTCGTTGTAGCGCGAGACCGGGATCATCGGGCGATCGGAAAGGCCACGCAGCCAAACCGAGCTCGGCTTGACGATCTCGTGGCGGAAGACACCAAAGGCCTTCTGCTTCATCCGATAGCGCCGGGCCTTATGAAAATAGTGCAGCGCGGCCTGCGCGCCCCAGCAGATGAACATGGTGTGATGCACGTTTGTCTGCGTCCACTCCATGATGTCGACCATCTCCTTCCAGTAGCGCACTTCCTCGAAGGGGATGTGGGCGATGGGCGCGCCGGTGACGATGAAGCCGTCGAATTTGTGCCGGCGGACGTCCTCCCAGGTCGAATAGAAGCTGTTGAGGTAGTCTTCTGACGTGTTCTTCGATTTGTGGTCGGTGATGCGGACCAGAGTCAGGTCGACCTGCAGCGGTGTCGCACCGATGAGGCGCGAGAACTGCGTTTCGGTCCGCTCCTTGTTGGGCATCAGATTGAGCAATCCGATCTGCAGCGGGCGGATGTCCTGGCGTGCGGCGCGCGTCGAATCCATGACGACGACGCCTTCGGCCTCGAGGGTCTTGCGGGCGGGAAGGTTGTCGGGAATGCGGATGGGCATGATGGGCTCTCGATCAAGAGGAATGGGTCAGCGCATTGGAAGGCGCTAGCGCATTCGCTTCTTGATGGCGGTGGCGACGAGATCGACGAATTCCTCGCCGTCGCGGACGGTGGCGAGATCGGCGGCGTCGATGGCGTAGCCGTATTTGTCGGCGAGCTTCTGGTAGCGCGGCAGCCGGTCGTGCAGCAGGGCCTCAAAGCCCCACGCACCGAACTTGTCGGGATCCACCTTGGCGTCGTCAGTGACACCGTTGAGCTTTTTGAACTCCGCCCATTTCTTCTGGAGGAAGTGAGGCTGGTAGTACATCGGCTTGGGCGACTGGACGAAGCGGCGAACAAGCTCCTCCGCATCCTTTTCCGTGCCGCGGATATAGATGAGCGCCGTGCTCGCCGCGAGGGTCTCGATGACCGGATCCTTCGCATTGTCAGGGTCGACCACCTCGATCAGCGAACCGCCGGTGTCGGCGATGAAATTGTCGTAGCCATAGAGGTCGTGGGCGCGCGCAATGAAGCGCGGCACCTCGAGCAGGGCGGCGATTTCGCCGAGCCGATGCTGTTCCTGCCGGCGCTGGTATTCGGCAAGCGGCAGCCCGCCCTTCTTCGCATCGCCGGGCCTTCCGAGATAGGTCGAGAGCGGCGCGAGGTTGGCGAAGGTGATGTTGGACGCGATCTTGATGGAGTCGGTCTTGAGCAGGTCGCGCAGGAACGGCAGCTTCATGGCTTCGGCCTTGAAGTTGTCGGTGATCGCTTCGCCCATGTGGCGCGTGCCGATGCGGTAGTCGACCGAGTAGTGGAACCATTGCGACTTGCGCAGCAGGGCCGCCAGCCGCGTCTTGCCGACGCCGGCCATGCCAAACACCGTCACGGCGTGACGCGGTGCAGCGGCAAACTCGTCCGGCGATTTGAACAGCATGTCAGCGGTCCCCAAGGGGTCGAGTGGCGTTTAGAGGAAGTGTCCGGGGGGCACAAGCACGGCAGAATCTGCCGGGCAACCGGAATGGGTTTGCCGAGCCGCCGATGGCATTTCTAGAAATGTAGCAGCGAAATCAACGGCTAAGAGTCTGGCATTCGCCTTGCATCGGGCCACCCGAACGGGCGCGCGCGGCGCGGGCTTAGGCAAGTGAGGACGCTATGGGAATTTACGGGGCTCTTTCCACCGCTGTGACGGGGCTGCGGGCGCAGTCATTCGCACTCGAAAACATCTCGGGCAACATCGCGAACTCGCAGACCACCGGCTTCAAGCGGATCGATACCGATTTCCTCGATCTCATTCCCGACCAGCCGCAGAAAATCCAGACTGCGGGCTCGGTGCTGGCCCAGTCTCGCTCGACCAATACGCTGCAGGGCGACGTCAAGTCCGTATCCAACAATACCTACATGGCGGTGAACGGCTCGGGCTTCTTCGTGGTGGAGCCGGCGATCGGGCAGACCGATGGCGGCGCAGTGTTCGGCGGCGCGAACTACTATACCAGGCGCGGCGATTTCTCGATGAACAAGAACGGCTATCTGGTCAACGGATCGGGCTACTACCTCAAGGGCCTGCCGATCGACGCGACGACAGGCAACATCTCGAGCTCGCTGCCGCAGGTGATCCGCATCTCGAACTCGTTCCTGCCGGCGGCACCGACGAGCCGCATCACCTACCAGCTCAACCTGCCGCAACTGCCCAAGAACGGCGCGTATCAGGAATCCAAGACCAGCGGCAGCGAACTGATGCTGCCGCAGGATTTCATGAGCATTCCAAACGACAAGGATGCGACGGCGACCGGAGCCGCGGTCACCGGGTCCGATCCGTCTACAGGCCTGGCCGCCAACGGCGAGCAGTTTTCGGTCACGATTGGCGCGAACACCACGACATTTACCTTCGCAAGCTCCGGAGTCACGAGCGGCAACACGATCAGCACCGCAGACGCGACCACCGATACGATCTCCGAAGTGCTGGCCTATATGCAGACCCAGATCCAAACCACGACGGCGACCGCGACGGTCGGTATCAGCGGGGGCAAGATCGTCGTCGATACGGGCACGCCGACCGCGGGCCAGGATTTGACCATCACCGATGGGACGTCCGGCATGGGCTTTACCAACGGCACGACGCAGCCCGGCGTGCTGCTCTCGACCCAGCTCGGAGCACGCGTGGCAACGGTCAGTGCCGATGACTCTGCGGACTTCGAGAACCAGTCGATCTCGGGTGGCGCGATCACCGTGTACGCCAGCAACGGCGCCCCGGCGAACGTGCAGCTGCGCTGGGCCAAGATCGCCAGCACCGATGTGGGCGGGATCGATCGCTGGCAGCTGTTCTACCAGTCCAACTCGAGTGCCGTGGGCGCCTCGACGAAGTGGACGAATGTCGGCACCGACTACACCTTCGGCCCCGATGGCGCGCTGAGCCCGCCGCTTACTGAGACGGACCTGACCGGCGTCACGGTCAATGGCGTGTCGCTGGGCAACATCAAGCTGGCCTTCGGCGCCAATGGCATCACGCAGTTCAACGACCCGAACGGTACAGCGGGCGTTACCGCGCTCAGTCAGAACGGCTATCCGGCCGGTCAGTTCGTGTCGGTCGCGATCGACGACAATGGACGAGTCGTGGTGTCGTACGACAACGGCCAGCAGGTGGATACGGCGCAGGTGGTGACGGCCAATTTCAATGCCGCTAACGATCTCAAGCGCATGGATGGCGGCATCTTTGCAGCGACCGGCGACTCAGGCGAGCCGATCCTCAACACCAATGGCGGCGTGATCGGCTCTTCATTGGAGAGCTCGAATACCGACATCTCGGAGGAGTTCACCAAGCTCATCGTGACGCAGCAGGCCTATGCGGCAGGTACCAAGATCGTCTCGACGGCCGACCAGATGCTGCAGGAAGCACTCAACATGCTGCGCTGAGGGCGCGGCGGCCTGGGAGGGTAATTTCGCATGGGCCTCAGCGCCTCGCTGACCAACGCGCTTTCCGGCATGGGCACGGGGCAGGCGAGCCTCGAAATCCTGTCGCGCAACGTCGCCAATGCCGGAACGCCTGGCTACCACCGCCAGTCGCTCAGCGTCATCGACACCATGGGCGCGAACTCGACGTTCGCACGCACGGGCGGACTGGAGCGCGCGTTCGACCAGAGCCTACAGGCGTATTATACCGACGCAGTATCGGACGCGGGCTACACCGGCGTGCGGACGGACGTGCTCAACCGGCTGCAGACCTTTCTGGGCAAGCCCGGCGATCCGGGCTCGCTCGACTCGATGTTCGGCAGCTTCCAGAATGCGCTGCAGACGCTGAGCACCAGCCCCGACGATTTCGCCACGCGCGCCTCGGTGGTCTCGCAGGCGCAGGCGATGGCCTCGACGCTCAACTCGCTGTCGCAGAATGTGCAGAGCCTGCGCCAGGAGTCCGAGACCCAGATTTCGAGCAGCGTCAGCGCACTCAACGATGCCGTCAACGCCCTGGCGCGGGTCAACGGCCGGCTGGGTGCGCAGACCGCCGACTCCGCGACGCGCGCCACGCTCATGGATCAGCGTGACCGGCTGGTGTCGCAGATTGCCGAGCAACTCGATGTGACGGTCCAGTACCGGCCGGACGACACGGTCTCGCTGATGACCAAGACGGGCGTCGGCATTCTCGACGTCAATCCGTCCACCTTCAACTTCCAGCCCGCGGGCGTGATCACCGCGGACAAGCAGTTCAACATCGATCCCAGCAAGTCCAATGTCGGGCAGCTGACGTTGACCACGCCTTCGGGCTCAGTCATCGACCTGGTACAGCAGAACGTCCTGCGCTCGGGCAAGCTCGCAGGTCTCATTGACCTCAGGGACAATACGCTGGTCACCGCGCAGGGCCAGCTCGACCAGATCGCGGCGGGACTCGCGCAGTCGATGTCGACGGTGACGACGCAGGGAGCGGCCGCGACGTCGGGCACCAAGAACGGGCTCAGCATCGATATCGCCGCCATTCGGGACGGCAATGACTTCACGCTGAATTACACGGCCGGCGGCACGCAGAAGTCGATCAAGGTGGTGCGCGTGGACGACACCTCGAAGCTGCCGCTCGATTATGTCGACGCGGGCGGCACTCGAGTGATCGGCGCGGATTTTTCGGGCGGCCCGGCGGCAGTGGCAAACCTGTTGAGCTCGAAGCTGGGTCCCGGTTTCACGGTCAGCGGCAGCGGCACCAGTGTCACAGTGCTCGACGACGGCGCCACCAACACCACCGACGTGACGGGGCTCACGAGCCATGTGACGGTGAGCGGAACGCAGAGCGGGGCCGCGCTCAATCTCTTCGTCGACACCGGCGACAAGGATTTTACGAACAATCTCGATGGTGCGGGCCAGCTGCGCGGCTTTGCCTCGCGCATCGGAGTCAATTCGGCCGTCGCGACAAACAACACGTTGCTATCACAATACCAGACCGGCATATCGATCGGCGACCCGACGCGACCGAACTACATTCTCAGCCAGCTGCAGACGATGAACTTTGCCGCGGCACAACCGACCTCGTCCAACCAGGGCACGTTCCGGCTGGCCGGGGCGGTGACCGACCTTATCTCGCAGACGATGGATTATAGCGGCGAGATCGCCGCTTCCGCCGAAGGCGATGATTCCAGCCAACAGCAGACAATGGAGTCGTTGCAGCAACGAATGGATAAGGCTTATGGCGTCAATGTCGACGATGAGATGGCCAGGCTGATTCAGATCCAGAATGCGTACGCTGCAAACTCCCGCATCATCTCGGTGGTGCAGGACCTGATGAACAAGCTGTTCAACAGCTGAAGGAGCAGGCGATGACCGTGGTCAATCGCACGATGTATCCGCTGCAGACTTCGATGAACCTGATCGCCAAGATGCAGGATCAGTTCTCCGAGCTGCAGACGCAACTGTCGACTGGACAGAAGGCGAGCACGCTTTCGGGGCTGGGCACCGACCGGTTCTTCGATCTTTCGATCCACGCACGGATGAGCCGGCTCAACGGCTATTCGGACAGTATCAAGATGGTCAACACGCGCCTCACCATGTTCGACCAGGTGACCTCACGGCTCAGCGATCTGCAGGCATCGTCGCGCTCGCTGATGACACCCAGCGCCTATGGCAGCGGCGATCTCAATTTCGGCAGCGTTCCGAGTCTTGCGCAGAGCAACCTCGACGAGGTCGTCAATCTGCTGAACATGGACGTCGGAGGACGATATCTGTTTGCCGGAAGCCAGACCGATACGTCGCCTGTCGCGCCGATGGATGCGCTGATCAACGGGGCCGCCGGCAAGGCGGGGTTCAAGCAGGTTGCCTCGGAGCGGCAGCAGGCCGACGTCGGCGATGGATTGGGGCGGCTGCAGATCGGCGTCGCAGCCGATACGGTGACGCTGAACGAGGACGGAACCCATCCATTCGGCTTCAAGCTTTCGACGCTCACGGCGAGCAGTGGCGCGGTGAGCCTGACGCCGCCGAGCGGCTCGCCACCGTCACTGTCGGTCCAGTTCAACAGCCTGCCGATCGCCGGAGACAGTGTGACCGTTGGGCTCACACTGCCTGACGGCACGGAAGATGGCACTACCCTCAAAGCGGTCACGGGCACGCCACAGGCCGGCGAATTTCAGATCGGGGCCGATGCGAACGCCACGGCAGCGAACTACAAAGCCGCCCTGCAGTCCGCGCTCACGGACAAGGCCGGTACCACGCTCGTCGCGGCATCGAACAATGCGGCGGCCGAGAACTTCTTCAATGGGCAGGGACAGCCGATCCTGCGCGTGCAGGGGCCAAACTTCGCTACAGCCACGCAATTGGTGACGGCCGATCCGACGACGACGGTGCAGTGGTACAGCGGCAGCGATGACGCTAATGCGCGTGCCGCCGTCAGCGCCAAGGTCGACGATGCGGCCACCGTGGACTACGGCGCGCAGGCCAATGAGAACGGAACGGTCAATCTCGTGCGCGGGCTCGCGATCCTGTCGATCCAGAATTTCTCGACTTCGGACCCCACCTCCGAGGGGCGGTTCGACGCGATTGCCACGCGCAATCTGCAGCGGATGTCGACGAACCACGCCAGCGAGCCAGGCTCTATCCAGATGCTCACTGTCGAGCTCGACAACGCCAAGACCTCGCTGAACAACATCTCGGCGCGGCAGACCAGCTACTCAGAGCAGCTGCAGGGCATGGCCAGCGATATCGAGACCATTCCGCAGGAGCAGGTGGCGACGCAGCTTCTCGCGTTGCAGACACGTCTCCAGGCGAGTTACCAGGCGACCTCGATGATCGCGCACCTGTCGCTGGTGAACTACCTGCCAAACGGCTAAAACGCCGCTCTAAATTTACGGCTGGGAGGGGTTGGTCCGCAGACCGGCGGCAATCTGCCGATTGATGTTGATCAGCACGTCGAGCTTCTGTGCCTTAGGCTCGATCTCGAGTGAGACCGTCTGCTTGGCAACGAAGATCCCGAGATTGGCGATGTTCTGGCGCAGATCGATCGGCAGATGGCTGTCCGCACCCGCCGCCGATGACATGAACACGCTCCACAAGCGCCGATTGAAGCGCAGCGCGAGGCGAAGATCGTTGGCCGGAGATGCGTCCCAATTGTCCCGGAGGCGCTGGAGATTGGATGCAGCTTTAGAGAGAAGGTTTGCTTCGAGTTCGCGGCCGCCAGAGGTCTGCTTACCTACCTGCTGGTAGGCCTTCGCCGCTTGCTGATGCATTGGACAGGAGTTCCCGCTCGTATTGGACGAGCTTTTTTGCTGCTTTCAGAGCTTTGTAAAGTGAGCCGGTTAAGATGTCGTTATTGATCTCGTCGACAATCGAGATACAGGACGGCGCCGCCGTTACGATGTCGTTGACCAGGGCAAAATACTCGCCGCGCAACGTGTCGATGTTATCCTCGAGGTACATCAGCTGCACCGCCAGGTAGATGCGCTTCGCCGGTGAGTTCGCGCTCTCTGGCGTAAGAATGTCCTTCTCGCGGAGGACCGGTGCCTTGCCGTCGATGAACAGGCGCGTGCGCTGGTCGGAATTGGTGACCACGCAATTGCCGATGATGATGCGCTCGTGCGGCTTGAGTTCGACTTTGAGCGACATGATTGCCGCCTCCATCCATTTTTGAGAATCAGTGCAAGCGATTGGCGGTTGCACTTCTAGCGATCAGTGAGGCGCGGCGCCACGGCGAGGTGATGGCCCCGCCAAAAGCAGAAGGCGGGCACGAGGCCCGCCTTCCGTATTTCGATCTGCGGTCCGGATTACTGGAGCAGACGGAGAACGTTCTGGTCGGACTGCGAAGCCAGCGACAGGGCCTTGGTCGAAAGGCTCTGGCGGGTCTG
>Ga0068853_100000171_pt1 | contig 45170 bp, 43 predicted proteins | sample KBSCornC32_FD_65655 | JGI IMG/M metagenome (GOLD analysis project Ga0068853, IMG submission 65655) | Corn rhizosphere microbial communities from Kellogg Biological Station, Michigan, USA - KBS Corn C3-2 | ecosystem: Host-associated > Plants > Roots > Rhizosphere > Soil ... | reverse complement strand
CCAAAGGCCCGACAACATACCAGCCTGGGCCGGAGGCCCAGGTTCATGATGGCAGAACATGAAAGGGCTGAAAGCCCGACACATCATTCTCGCTGCATACCATCGAGAAATCTGCTTTAGTGTAAATCGTTGCCAAGTCTATTATTTGCCTATACTTGCATTGTTTCCAAAAATTACTATACACCACACACTGTATGTTATACAGTGTGTTAAGTACAGTATGAGCCCAACCGCCCAAACCCAACTCTTCGACTCCCTCCGCCTCGAACTCCGCCGGGGCTGCCTGGTCGTCGCCGTGCTGGCGCAGTTGCGCCAGGAGCACTACGGCTACACGCTGCGCAAGTCGCTGGTCGAGGCCGGCCTCGAGATCGAGGAGAGCACGCTCTATCCGCTGCTGCGCCGGTTGGAGACGCAGGGCCTGCTCACCAGCCAGTGGCGCGAAGAGGACAAGCGCAACAAGCGGTTCTACCGGCTAAGCCCCGTGGGCGAGGTGGTGCTGGGGCAACTGCTGGACGAATGGAGAGGCATCAACCGCGCCGTCGAGCGGATTTTGGGTGCCGAGACCTCGCACGAGAGAACGACCGACGGAGAGGAGAGTTAGCCATGGAGCTTCTGGAGCGTTATCTACAGGCGGTCGGCGAGCATCTTCCGGCAAGCAGCAGGCAGGACACCATCGCCGAGCTGCGCGCCAACCTGCTGGCCCAGATCGAGGGCCGCGAAGAGGAGCTGGGCAGGCCACTGACCGAAGACGAGGCGGCGAAGATCCTCGAAGCCCACGGAATGCCGATCCTGGTCGCGGCGCGCTATCGGCCGCAGCACTCGCTCATCAGCCCGGCGATGTTTCCGGTGTACTGGTACACGCTGAAGAAGAGCTTTCCGCTGGTGCTGCTGGCCTATGCCGCCGTTGTGGGAGCGCAGATCGTTCTTCAGCACGAACCGCTGTCGGAGATCCCCGGGGCGGTCGGGCATTTCTGGACCGTGGCGATCATCTACTGGGCAGTCGTCACGCTGGGCTTTGCGGTCTTCGAGTATCTGCAGCAGACGCAGGGCACAAAGTTCGCCCTGCCGCACTGGAGCGTCCGCAACCTGCCGAAGCTGGAGCGCACGCAGAAAGCGCCGTCGCTGGGCCACGACATCGCCGACGTCATTGTGAGCATCGGGGGAGTCCTGTGGCTGCTGGCCGTACCGAACCATCCGTACCTGATCCTCGGGCCGGGCGCGAAGTTCACTCACCAGATGCCGTTTAGCCTCGCGCCGGAGTGGCACGTTCTCTACTGGCAGATCATGGCGCTGTTCGTCGCCATGACCGCGCTGAAGGGGCTGATGCTCTCGCCGGGGCTGCGTCCACATAGAGACTGGCTGCAACTCTGCGTGCAGGCTCTCGGCATCGGCATCCCCGTCATCGCGCTCCAGATGAAGCCGTTCTTCGTTCCCACTGCCAACTCGACCGAAACCGTGCAGTCTCTGGTAGCCATCAACACGGGCATCGCGCTCGGCTTAAAGATCGCGGTGGCCATCGCCCTGGCAAAACTCGTCTGGGACCTGTGGCAGCTCGTCCGCTCGCGCGCGGGCAAACAACCCGGTTTCGCGGCCATGTGGTAATGATGAGTGTGGTCAGGAGGAAGCGAACAAGTCAGTTAACAAGCGCAAGAAGTAGTTGTTGCATCCTGTCGACAGCTTAGGCATCATATAGGTAATCCGTGATGAGCGGAGGAGGACGCTATATGCGTCGCCCGGCTGCCAGTATGAGGGCCGGTCGCTTTTTTAAGGCAGCATTTTGGTTCCCCAGCCAGAAATTTTCCCGTCAAATGGTCTTCTTCGATATTTCTTCGCATACAGAATCTCAACCACTCTTCGACTGAAGTCCGCTTTCATCGGCTCACCGGCAGAGCGGCAGATCAGGTCGCGCCAGGCAGGATTGGCGACGAGATCGGCCAATTGCAACCCTGCAATATTCGCAGTTTTCGGCTTCAGTTTAATTTCTTTCGAAGACAGCAGCCTTTGAAACAAGGTCGCAGATACGTTTTCCGTTCCGCGTTGGTAGATGTGGGCGTAGGCCCTTTCCAACTTCATGTTGTCGCTTTTGCCTCGCGATTCAACTAAAACATCGCCCACACCAACGTGTTCATCAAGCCAACGCACATATCGCTCCATTAGGTTCGTAAGGCAATAGTGGTATGGCTGGAATTGCCAAACAGCATAGCGTTCGGCATGTTCCTTCTTGTCGATGACAACGGTTATGGCTGTGTATTCAGCGTCCTCGATCAGTTGGAGCAGTAATCCATCGAATCTTGACCTTTTTGGCTCATGGACGAGTTGATCAAAAGGGGCCGGCCCCTTATTGAGTATTTCTCTTCGGTGAAGGACGACCTCCGTGGTTCCAAAAACCTCGGACTTGATGCGGTCGAGGGATTGGGTAAAAGCACCAGCCGCGTACTCGTGCTCCATGATCAGGCCCGTCAGTCCCAAATATCGCTCGTTTGGATCATGTGCGGACTTCATATTGTGGTGCCCCACTTCATCAACGAAGATTCGATACAAGATGATTGTCTCAACCGATAGATATCAAAACCTGTTGGCTTAGTTTATCTGCCTCGGGGCTGAAAGAGCAGACGGCAGGAGAAGCCGCCTGCTTGCCGACTCGCTACAATAAAGACATGATCCGGAAAACTCGTCTCTTTACCCCTGGCCCGACGCCACTGCTCCCTGCCGCCCAGTTCGCCATGGCTGCCGCCGACATTCATCACCGCACGCCCGAGTTCCGTGCGCTGTTCACCCGCGTGCTCTCCCAGCTCAAGGACTTCGTCGGCACGAAGAACGATGTCATCATCCTCTCGAGCTCCGGCACCGGAGCTATGGAGGCCGCCGTCTCGAACCTCACCTCGCCCGGCGACCGCGTCCTCGTGCTCACCGCCGGCAAGTTCGGCGAGCGGTGGAGCGCCCTCACCAAGGCCTTCGGCTGCCACGTCGATGTCATCGAGAAGCCCTACGGCCAGACCTTCGACCTCGCCGAAGTCAAAACCGCGCTCAAACTCGAAACCCGTGCCGTCTTCGTGCAGGCCACCGAGTCCTCCACCGCCGTGCGTCACGACGTCGAAGGCATCGCCAAACTGCTCAAGGCGGAAAAGTCCGAGGCGCTACTCGTCGTCGATGCCATCACCGGCCTCGGCACCACGCACCTCGACATGGACGCCTGGGGCATCGATGTGCTCATCGGCGGCTCGCAGAAGGCCGTGATGATGCCTCCCGGCCTCAGCTACCTCGCCATCAGCCAGCGCGCCTGGGACCGCATGGAGTCCACCTACAACCCGCGCTACTACTTCGACCTCCGCAAGGAGCGCAAGAACGCCGCCAAGGGCGAATCCGCCTACACGCCGCCGGTCTCGCTGATCGCCGCACTCGGCGCATCGCTCGACTACATCGCCGGGCAAGCAGAGGGCAACCTTAGCGATGGCCGCAAAAAGCTCGTCGATAACGCCGAGACCTGCGCCGCCATGACCCGCGCCGCCGTCCAGGCGATGGGCCTGAAGCTCTTCGCGCCGAAGGGCCACGAAGCCGCCGCAGCCACGGCGATCCTGCCGCCCGAGGGCACCGACTCCGGCATCATCGTCAAGGGACTCAAGTCGCGCTTCGCCGCCATCGTCACCGACGGCCAGGGCGAGATGAAGGGCCACCTCTTCCGCATCGCCCACATCGGCTTCTTCGACTACATGGACACGATCGCCATCATCGGCGCCTTCGAGCAAGTCGTCGCCGCAGCCAAACTCCCCCTCCCAGGCTTCGAGTTCGGCAAAGGCCTCATCGCCGCCCAGAAGGTCTACGCCGAGCGGGTGAAGTAACTGCAACGCTTCGGGTGCCCCATCTTCGCGACAGCTTTATCGTCGCTAAGGTGGGGGGCCGCAAGAGTTCACTTTTCTCCCGAACCACCACAAACGCTCGGTTGCCCATCCATGCGCGGCTTCACGCGCATGGGTGGGAATGAACAAACTCCAACAGCCAGCCTTTTGCATTTCCATTCCTTCGCTTTTGCATTTCCATTCCGTAGCGAAGCGGAGGAATCTGCTGTTCCTTCCTGCCACACCGCCCACCCGCGCCCGCCTACCATCGGATAAACTAAGGCGTATTTCGTTCTCTTATGGAGACACCTGAACTACGAGATCGAGTTCGAGCAGGAAGACGACGGCCGCTGGATCGCCGAGATTCCATCGCTGCCGGGCGTCATGGCCTACGGTGCCTCCAGGCGCGAGGCCGAGTCCAAAGTCGAAGCCCTGGCCCTGCGCGTCATAGCCGACGCTCCCTGATGCAGCCGCCGGACCGTTATTCTCTCGCGTGATATATCATGGATGTATATCACGAGGTAGCCAATGCGGATACTGGTCGAAATCCCGGAAGGCGAGCTGAAGCAGCTTAAGACATTGAGCCGCTCTCGCAGCGTCTCCCGCTCCGAACTGATCCGGCAGGCCGTGGCGGGATTCCTCGCCGAAAACAAGTCCAGCCTCAAGGACTCGTTCGGCATCTGGAAGGGCAAGGGCGTCGAAGGCGTCAAATACCAGCAGAAACTGCGCCGCGAGTGGGAGCGTTGAGCGCGGCGATGGTCCATCTGTTCGATACCAACATCCTGATCGACCACCTCAACGGAATCGACCTCGCCACGCGCGAGATCAGGCGAAGCCGCGACCGAGCCATCAGCGTCATCACATGGATCGAAGTGATGACAGGAGCAGAGACCGCTGATGAAGAAGCCGTCCTGCGGGCCTTCCTCGCAAACTTCAGGCTCCTTGAGATCACGCGCGAGGTGGCCGATCATGCCGCCCTGCTGCGAAGAAAAAAGCGCATCAAGCTACCCGACGCCATCATCCTGGCAACCGCCGAAGTCGCGGGACGAGAGTTGTTGACCCGGAACGTAAAGGACTTCCCCGCAGGCACTCGTGGGGTCAAAATCCCATATACGCTTTGAACAACCTCTCCTGCGCTTTCCACAAATGGTATGTCAAGCTCCCAAACCACCCAACCCTCTCAAATCAAAGCCGATAGAGCTGGCGGGTTAGTTTTGCTCCGCCCGGTAAAATAGAAGTAGGAGACACAAAAGCCCTCGACGGCAGGATTTGTTGTCATTCCCGAAGGGAATCTGCGTTTCGCCTCGGGCCGCACCGAGCTACAGTCTTAGAAAAAATGCTCATAACCCCTTTCGATCAAAGACTTTAGCAACACAACCCTCATGAAATCAATACTTTACAGGTGGGTTGCAGACCAGGTACGGACCTAAGTCCAATGTTCGGAATACTTTGCACAAAAAGCGAGGGGAGGGGTACCCACGCTTCCATCGCCCGGCACGCAGCCCGAAAACTCTTGCCAGCGATACCAAGTAAACTAAAGACTCGCACATCTCCAGTTCTTCCGACGCCAACGCCGCAATGGTGCGGCCACTTTGCTGACACGCAGCAGGAACAGGAAAACGAAGTCTCCATGAAGATCGTTCTCGCCGAAAAAGTCTCCCCCGCCACCCTCGCCGTCTTCCAGCAGGAGCCCGGCTGGCAGGTCGTCACGCACGACCAGATCAAGAATGGCCTCGCCGCCGAGCTGGCCGACGCCGACGCGCTCGTCGTCCGATCCGCCGTGCAGGCCGACGCGCAGTTGCTCGAGTCCGCGCCGAAGCTCCGCATCATTGGCCGCGCCGGAGTCGGCGTCGACAACATCGACACCCCCGCCGCCACGCACCGCGGCATCGTCGTGATGAACACGCCCGGAGCCAACGCCGTAGCCGTGGCCGAGCTGACGCTGGGCCTGATGGTCTCGATGGCCCGCAGCGTCTCCCGCGCCAACGCGACCATGCACGCCGGCAAGTGGGAGAAGAAATCGCTGCAAGGCTCCGAGCTGCGCGGCAAGACGCTCGGCATCGTCGGCCTGGGCCGCATCGGCCTCGAGGTCGCCCGCCGCGCCGCCAGCTTCGGCATGAACCTCATCGGCTACGACCCGTTCGTCGCGCCCGTCATCGCGCGAGAGAACAACGTCACCCTCGTCCCCATCGACCAGATCTTCAAGGACTCCGACTACCTGACGCTGCACGTCGGCCTGACGCCCCAGACCGAAGGCATGATCAACGCAGCCTCGCTCAAGATCATGAAGAAAGGCATCCGCATCATCAACTGCGCGCGCGGCGAGCTGATCGTCGAAGAGGCGCTGGCCGAGGCCATCAAGTCCGGCCACGTCGCCGGAGCCGCGCTCGATGTGTTTCGCAAAGAGCCGCTCAAGGACTCGCCGTTCTTCGAGCTGGACAACGTCATCCTCTCCCCGCACATCGCCGGGTCCACCGACGAGGCGCAGGAGGCCATCGGCATCCAGCTTGCCCGCCAGGTCAGCGACTACCTGAAGCTCGGCGTCGTGCAGAACGCCGTCAACCTGCCCAGCCTCACGCACGAGGAGTACGTCGAGGTCGCCCCGTACATCGAGATGGCCGAGCGCCTCGGACACTTCCTCGCGCACTCCGCTCCGGGCAATCTCGAAAGTATCCAGATGACCTACAGCGGACGCATCGCGCAGGGCAAGACGGACCTCATCCGCAACGCTGCCATCGCAGGCATCTTCTCCGGCTCCGAAGGCAACGGCGAAAACGGCGGCACGCACGCCAACCGCATCAACGCCGCAGCCATCGCGGCCGAGCGCGGCGTCCGCGTGCAGGAAGAGAAGAAGGAGTTCACCACCGGCGGCGCAGGCTCGGTGCTGAAGATCGTGCTGCACTCGTCGGAAGGCGAGACGAGCGCGTCGGCCACGGTGCTGCACAGCACCTCGCCGCGCCTGCTGACCTACGACGGCATCGACATCGAAGCGCCGCTCAACGGAACGCTGGTCGCCATCCGCAACCACGACGTGCCCGGCGTCGTCGGCCGCATCGGCACCATCCTCGGCGAGCACCAGGTCAACATCGCCAACTTCGCCCTGGGCCGCGCGGTGGCGGGCTCCACACGCTCGCAGCGCGTGCCGCAGGGACAGGCACTGGCCGTGGTCCAGATCGATGTGCCCTCGGCAGCCGCAGCCAATGCTGCGATCGAAGCCCTGCGCAAGGTCGAAGCCATCGCCAGCGTCCGGCTGATTGAGCTGGGCAAGCTGTAATAGATAAGGACCAGGTAATACCGATACTCTGGTTGGCAAAGTTTGCCAACCAGAGTATTCTTTTTGCAAGAAGGATCTCTCCATGCCTACTCGAAACGTCAATCTCACCCCGGAGCTGGACCGCTTCATCGCCGCCAGAATAAAAAATGGCCGGTATGAGAATGCCAGTGAAGTCGTGCGCGCCGCGCTTCGGGGTCTGGAGCGAGAAGAGAAAGAGTACGAGCTGAAGATGGCCGCTCTGCTTCGGGCAATCGACGAAGGCGAGGCCAGCGGTATCGCAGAAGGCGATGTGTTTGCACGGGTCAGAAAGACGCTTGGCCTTCCAAAGCGCGCCGCTCGCTCATGAAGCGTATTCGGTACACAAATCTGGCCCAGACAGATCTGACAAACATAGGCCGATACACTTTAAAGACGTGGGGCGAGATTCAGGCGGCGAGCTATCTGGAGCAGATTGAAGATTGCTGTCAACGACTCGCTCAAGACCCCGGAATCGGAAGACCCTGGATTGCTGCCCGACCAGGTTTACGTCGAATGGAGCAAGGACGCCACGTTATCTTCTACCGGCAATTCGATGATGGGATTCTCGTCTATCGTGTATTTCACCGAAACATGCTGCCCTCGCTGCATGCCTTTGAAGAAACGTTGCTCGATCCGGTGGACAGCGAGCGATAACCGAATAAGTAAAACGAGAGGTAGAGAGTAAGAGATCATGCCGCTTTACGAATACGAATGCACCGCCTGCCATCGCCGCACGGAAAAGATCCAGAAGTTCTCCGACCCGGAGATCACCGTCTGTCCGCATTGCAGCGGGCCGCTTGAGCGCGTGCTTTCCGCGCCTGCCGTCAGCTTCAAGGGCGGCGGCTGGTATGCCGACGGCTACGGCAATGCGAAGCCGAAGTCTTCGGGCGATGGCGCGAGCAAAAGCTCCGGCTCTGCCGGCACGCCTGCGTCCTCATCAAACAGCGCGAGCAGCACGGTCGCCTCAACGCCTGCGACTGCCGCGCCTTCCAGCACACCAGCCGCCGATAAAAAGTAGCCGGGGACGATGGCCCTAGGTAGTGTCTGATGAATCGACGAGAATCGTTTTTTGCTTCTGGGTAGGCCAAGCCTTTAGGCTTGGCTCTCTTCACGAACCGTGAAAAATGGGGCTTCAGCCCCTGGCGTATGCCTTTTTTTCTCGCATGCATAATCCCCAAAATCGGGGATTCCGATTCGTCAGACACTACCTACTCCTGGCCGATGTCCTCGTTCCAGATCTCAGGATGCTCCGCGATAAAGCCGGTCAACAGGTCCACGCATTCCTGTGAATCCAGATCGATCACCGTGACACCAATCGACTTCAACCAATCCACGCCTCCGCCGAAGTTCCGGCTCTCGCCCACGACGACGGTGCGGATGCCGAACTGCCGAATCAGTCCGCTGCAGTACCAGCAGGGCGCCAGCGTCGTCACCATCACCTTGTCTCGATACGATCGCTGCCGGCCCGCACGTCGAAATGCGTCCGTCTCGCCGTGGATGGAAGGGTCGTCCTGCTGCACGCGCCGGTTCCGGCCCGAGGCCAGCAGCTTGCCATCGCCATCGAAGAGCGCAGCACCAATCGGAACTCCGCCCTCGGCGCGCCCTGTTCGTGCTTCCCGGAGCGCGACCTCCAGCATCGCGCGATGGTCCATCATTTTTTCTGCCACGCTACTCCTTTTTCTTCGGCACCTTTGCTCCAGCCTTGCGTGCCTCGGACAATCCGATGGCAATCGCCTGCTCACGGCTGGTCACTTTCCTGCCACTGCGGCCGCTCTTGAGCTTGCCTTGCTTCATCGCCTTCATCTCGCGCTCGACGCTCTTGCCCGCGGCCGGACCGTACTTTCGCGTCGATTTCTTCTGCGATGCAGACTTTTTAGCCGAACTCTTTTTGCTCGCCGATTTCTTCACTACCTTCTTCGTCGCCATGGAGTATCCTCCCTGTCCTTTAAGAGGCGAAGTCGATATGTACGAGTTGCACGCCAGTCATCGTGATCGCCTGCGCCTGACAACAACAAGCCCTACCAGCAACACGACGGCGGCTACACCAAGCGTGCGCTTGGTGATCTTCTCGATCCACGAAGGCGTTCGCGCGAGCGAGCCGTTCTGCCACGCATCGTGCACCGCAATCAAATCGGCGGACAGGCCCGGAATCGTGATGGCGTGTAAATCCGTCGTCGGCAGCGAACCGAAGATGCGCTCCGGTTCAGGCTTGTCGCCGCTGCGGTCCTTCGGAATTGCCGCGATCAGTTCATTCACTTCGGCATCGCGCGGATCGTTGAAGAGTGCATCGTCCGCTGTGTTCGGGAACAGTGTTGCGTGGCCGGTCATCTTCTTTTCAATCGCTGCGATGCTGTCCTGGCAAACGCCGAGCGCGTAGTAGCCGCCGAAGGGAAGCTCTGGGTTCGCGGCGTGCAGGTGCAGATACGCGACCGTCATGCGGCCCGCGAGCCGCGTCACTTCGAGCGCGTCCGCGCCGGTGTAGGTGTGGGCGTGGCGGCCCAGCACCCACGCCTGGTCGAGCGTGTCCATCGTGCGGAACTCAGCCTTGCCGTCGATGCCGAAGTACCAGCTCACGTCCGCATTGATCTTCGGCCCGCGAATGCGCCACTCATATTCGGCGTGGCTCACCGGCACTAGCAGCGCCCGCGGCTGTCCTAAAGCCCGCTTCGTGCCGGGGATCAGAATCTGCGAGTCCACGAAGAAGGGCATCATCACCTCCTGGCCTTTGTAGTGGAAGTGGCCGAAGTTGGCGAAGTAGCGCGCGTCGTAGACCTCGACCGAGTGGCCTGTCGTGGTCAACGCCTCGATCAGTGCTTCGGGCGTCGTTGCGCTGTGGCCGGAGATTGTCGCCGTTGCCGTCGCGTGACCATCCGCGCTGTTCAAGCTCAGGCGATTGAGCAGGTCGGCCATGCGTTGGCTCTCGGCGTGCTCGGGTGCAAGCTCGGGGTTCGGCCCGTCGCCGCGCACAACGCCCGCGCCCAGGTTGGTGACGATGCCATCGGTTGTGAATCCCGGTAGCGTCGAAGGATGGTCGAGGCTGATGGTCTCGGCGCGCTCGGGCGAGTAGCCGCCGAGGTCGAGGTAGGTCTTCATCTGCTCCGGCGTCAGCGCGCTCGCGGGAGCGCCAGGATGACGCGCCGCAAGGCTTTCCAGCTCTGCGTTCCCGCCCGCGACACGCGACACGACGCGAACCGTGGGGTTGATCTCACGCATCGTCCAGCCGGGGAAGCGGTCGAGCCCCTGCCAGTCCTTGCCGAGAATCAGTTCGCGCAACCGCTTCATCAGCGCGGGAGTCATCAGCGTTGGGCCGCGCTTGCCGCCGTTGTTCAAGTGGTCGAGCAGCGTCTCGGTGAAGCCCGGCGTTGCCGACAGCTCGCGCATCATCCCGGCCAGCAGCACGGTGTTCGGAGGCATCGGCGCCTCGGGCACCACGTAGGGCGCGTCGCCCCGGCAGCCAATCAGTCCCAACAGAACGCCCACACTCACCCCGCGGCAGATCATTCTAGTCAACGAGCCACGCTTCAGCATCAGCCCATTAAACCGCAACTTGCCGCTGGGGAGGAGTAAAAAGCAGATTCCTCCGCTTCGCTGCGGAATGGAAATGCAAAAGGGCAGCTTGTTCAGCTATCGAGCTTCTTCGTGACAAGCTCATTCAGCATCGCCGGGTTGGCCTGTCCCTTCGACAGTCGCATCACCTGACCAACAAAGAACGCGGCGACCGTCTTCTTTCCGCCGCGATACTGTTCGACCTGCTTCGGGTTCGCGGCGATGACCTCATCAATCATCTTCTCGATGGCTGAGGCGTCCGAGATCTGCTGCGGCTTATCGCGCTCGTAGATCTCGGGGAAGTCCTTGCCTTCGGCGAAGCAGGCGTCGAGCAGTTGCTTGAGCATCTTGCTCGAAAGCTCACCCGACTCGGCCAGATCGGCGGCCATCACAACGCCGTCCATCGACACCGGCGACTGCTCGGGCTCAAGCTCAGCGGCGCGCAGGCGCATGGTCAGCTCGCTGGTCAAGAGAGCAGCAACACGCTTCGGACTCTTCGCCTTCTTCGCGGCCGTCTCGAAGCGGTCGGCAAACTCGCGCGTGGCTGTGAGCGTAGCCGCGTCCTGAGTGGAGATGTCGTAGGCGGCGATCATGCGCGCGCGCCGGGCCTCGGGAAGCTCCGGCAGGTCCTTCAGAATCTCCGCCTGCCACGCCGCGCCAACGACCAGGGGCGGCAGGTCCGGCTCGGGGAAGTAGCGGTAGTCGTGCGCCTGCTCCTTTGAGCGCATCGAGTAGGTGCGGCCCTCGGCGTTGTTCCACAGGCGCGACTCCTGCACCACGCGGCCGCCCTCTTCGAGCACGCCGATCTGCCGCTCGATCTCGTACTCGAGCGCGGCGCGAATGTAGCGGAAGCTGTTGACGTTCTTCACCTCAGCTTTGGTGCCGAACTTCTCCGCGCCCTTCAGCATCACGCTCACGTTGGCGTCGCAGCGCAGCGAGCCTTCTTCCATGTTGCAGTCGCTGACGCCGGTGTAGAGCAGGATTTCTTTCAGGCGCGTGAGGTACTCGAAGGCCTCGTCGGGCGTGCGCAGGTCAGGCTCGGAGACGATCTCGACCAGCGGCGTGCCGCAACGGTTCAGGTCGATGTAGGTCTTCGAGAGGGAATCGGCGAAGCCATCATGTACGCTCTTGCCCGCGTCCTCTTCCATGTGCAGGCGCGTCACGCCGATACGCTTTGTGTTGCCGTCGGCGTCAGGAACGTCAATCCAACCATGCTCGGCGATGGGCTTGTCGAACTGCGAGATCTGGTAGCCCTTCGGCAGGTCGGGGTAAAAGTAGTTCTTGCGCGCAAAGATGCTGGTCTCGCGTATCTCGCAGTGGATGGCCTTTGCTGCGAGCACGGCGAACTCGACGGCCTTGCGGTTCAGCACGGGTAGCGCACCGGGAAGGCCCAGGCAGACCGGACAGACATGCGTGTTCGGTTCGCCGCCGTACTGGTTGATACAGCCGCAGAAGGCTTTGGTGGCCGTGAGGAGCTGAACGTGAACCTCCAGCCCGATAACAGGCTGGTACTTGGCAAGAATCTCCGGCGAGAGCGCGGTGGCAGTGGACATGGTCAGCTTGATTTTATCAAGCGCGAACCCGCAGGCGGGTGGCGCTATTGCAAGGGCACCATCACGAACTCGCAGACGCCCGAGTGACAGTTCAGAATGCCTTCACGCACCATCTTTGCCAGCGATCCTTTGGGCCACCAACCCGCGGCGATTAATTGATGCACCATCGCGTCCGCATTGCGCACGGCATTGTCGTCAGGCCCCTTCACCGCCTCGACATGGCCGCCGGTCATCAGAACTTTGTAGTCCGCGGTGCCGGAACGCCCTTCCGCCGGGCCAATGCGCAGCCTGCGCAGATTCTGCAATGCGGTAGATGCGGTGCCGGAAAACCTGTCCCTTGCCCCTTTGCGCTTCAGCGCATCCGCTCGGCGGTGAAGCTCCTGCGTGACGGTACCCCCGGCTGTTGACCCGAGCGTGCTCGCCGGCAGCACCAGTTGACGGTGTTTTGATATGGCGAATGAATAGGCTACCGACCCGGACCCACTCGCCGCCAGCGCCAAGTCGTAAGTCTTGAGTGCCTCATTCAATTTGCCTTGCGCTTCCTCAAGCTGTCCAAGGTGCAATCCAACGGATGGTTTGGCATCGCTCAGCCACGCGGCGCGAAGATAGTCTTCTGCGTCATCGAGTTTATGCTCGCGGAAGTAGACCCAGCCCATGGTGTCCCAGGTGGCGGCCAGCCACTGCGCCTTTGCCCTGGCCATGGCCGAGTTGGCGTCGAGCGTCAGCGTGGCGCTTTCCTTTGTCATCTGGTCGAGCGCCTTCAGCGTGCTGGTCTCTGCCAGCGCAAGCTCCATGTTGCCGTCGGCCAGCGTATAAGCGGCGTCGTTGAGTATCGCTGAATCCTCGGTGCTCTTCAGCAGCGCGGCGAGCGTTTTGCTGCCGTCCTCCGTGTTTCCGGACTTCATCTCGGCGTTACCCAGAGCCAACTGCAGGCGCTCATTGTCCGGCTGCTTGGCCGCAACGGGCAGGAGTATCTTCGTCTCCTCGGCGTATGCTCCGTCTTCGTAAAGAAGAGGGGCGACCATCAGAGCCATCTCGATGTTCGGCCCCAGCTTCAGGCCGGACCTGAGCGTCTGCACCGCGTCGCTTCGGCTACCGGTGGCTATCTGCGCTTTGGCCAACATCGCGTAGACCTGCTGCTCGTCCGGATGCAGCGCAAGCTCCTTTTTGAAGTCCGACGCTGCTTCCAGATTCGTGCCGCGTAGTACGGCCACGTATCCGTACATGCTCCACAGATACGGCTGCTTGTCGTTCAGCTTTTTCGCCTGATCGAGCAGTTTGGTTGTTCCCGCAAGGTCCCAGGTCTGCGAAGTCTGAGCAGCCTGCTGGATCAGTTGCGCCGCATCCTTGTTGCTGACCGAAGGCGCCGGCGGCCCCGCCTCGCCGGCCTTCTTCACGGCGCTGGTCAACTGCACGTAGGTCTCACCCTTGCTGAGCCCGACATCATCCGTGAATTTTTTGTACTGCTTCCAATCGGCGACTGGAACCTTCTGTTCAAGGACTTCGATTTTGCGGTCCGCATAGAGCGTGCCGTGATCGAACCTGTAGGTCTTGTCGAACGTCGCAAACGGGGTGTGAACGTGGACGGCATCGGGCAGTGTCGCGCTCCAGCCGTCAGGCAGCTTCATTGCCGCCGTAACCATCTCCACTCGCTTTGTGCCTAATTCGATCGGCGTCTGCGGAGGGTCCTTGTCGTCGATGACCGGCAGATAGACGGGCAGGAACTCGGGCGTAATTTTGTAGTTGGCCCAGTCGTCGGGCTTGTCGCGTGTGTAGTCGTAGGTGATGCGCAGCGGATCGGCAGTGGCATCAGGTTTTGAGATCTCCACGTTGCTGGTTGTTCCGCCGTATCCCAGTCCCTGCGAGAACCGCTGTACGAAATCTCCGTACTGGCCGGGCGAGATGAGCCGCAGTGCCGCGCGCATGACCAGCTCTCCGTCGCCGCGAAGGGTCATCACCATGTGCGAGGTCACATGGCCATTGGCGTCGATTGACCCTTTGGCATCGAAGCTTTCGGCCATCTGGAACGGAAGATCGGCAGGCGTCTTCTCAATCTCCGGAGCGCCTGTCGGCGGAATGACCAGCGTGTCCTTGTCGCGCAGGGGCGACCAGAGCACACGGTAGGGGGCCACCTCCTCGGTGGAGTCCAGCCAGATGAGCTTGCCGTTCAGCGGGACCGCGGTAATCAGGTGGTTGAAGGCGCCAGGCGAAGGCACGTCCTTGTTGAAGCGTATGTTGGCGCCGATCAGTACGGCGTCGGATGGGATACCGGCCGCGCTCAACATCGCCGCCAGCAGCGTGTGCTTGTCCTTGCAGTCGCCGTACTGGTTGCTGAGCACGTCGCCCGCCATGTGCGGCTGGTAGCGCCCGATGCCGAACGCGACGCCGATGTAGCGAATCTGTGTCGAAACATACGCGTAGAGCGCGCGAATCTTGTCTTCCTCAGTGGTCTTTCCAGCGATCAGTTGCGCCACCTTCGCCTTCACGTCGTCATCAGGCACGGCACGCGGGGCCGCAAGCGAGCGGTACCACTCGCCCACCTCGGCCCAGCTTTTGAAGGTAGTCCAGGCAATCTGGGGAAACTTGCCTTCGGTGCGGTCCAGTTGTTCGGCCTCGGTCAGAACGCGCTTTTTATCGGCCTCCTTCTTCGCCTCCGCTTCTTTACCGACGGTCGGATCGATGGCCGTGTGCGTCCACTGGTACACGCGGTCGTCGCCATCTTCGGTGATTGTTGGCTTGATGCTCGGACTCCAGACGGTGACAGCCTTCGACTTCGGGAAGCGCAGCTCGACGGTCTCCGACAGCACCACGACGCCTTCCATCAGGCGATGCTGGTCCCAGAACTGGTTCGGGGCCTCGGCTTTCGTCATGATCTCGCGCGACCGATACTCCAGTTGGTCGCCCACGGCAAGGTTCCGGACAGGAATCTGCACCTCTTTCAGATCGCTGTAAAAGGGTGCCTGCTGCGTCACCGGCTGCGGCATCTCCTGCGCGTCCGTCAGCGGCGTCTCGACCACGCTGCCGTCAGGCTTGCGCACCCGCACATAGTCGAAGACGGCATGTTCCGAGTTGCCGGCGAAGCCTATCGTCACCACGCTGAACTGCTTGACGGCCGCATCACTCTGGAGGAGGACCGTCATCGTCACCTGCTTGGTGCCTGTTCCATCCGCGGCGTAGTGGTACTCGGTGTCGAGATGCTCGACGACCAGGGCCTCGGCCGCGTACCGCTCTTTGTCAGAGGAAGCTGCGGCCACAGCAGCCGCTTTCGTTCCAACGCTCTGCGGCCAACCTGACAACGGGGCCCAGATGACTCCCAAGGCACTCAGCACCATCCACTTACGCAAGGAAAACATGCTGTATCTCTACATCATGCGGGCGATTAATTCCACAGAATTCGAGAGGCGGTGGATGAAGTGGATATGATCGGGTTCGTCTGCTGAGCAGCGAAACGTCAGATGCGCATGGGCATCAGGATATAGCGGTACTTGACGTCCTCGTTGCCGTCTTCGGGGCGCATCTGGCCTGCGCTTTGGGCGTCCTTGAATTCGAGCCGCACCTCGCCGGTGTTGCCGATGGCCTTCAAGAAGTCAAGCAGGTATTGGCTGTTGAATCCCACCACGAGAGGGTCGTAGTTGTAGGGCGTCTCAATCGAGTCTTCCGACTCGCCCGAGTCCGAGGACGAGGATGAGAGCTTCAGCTCGTTCTGCTCCAGGCGAATCTTGATGGCGCCGGAACGCTCGTCGGCGAACTGCGCCACGCGCTGAATGGAACTCATCAGGTCCTCCGAGCGCACGATGGCGAACTTGTTGTTGTCGCGCGGCAGCACGGCCTCGTAGTTGGGGAACTGGCCGGTGAGCTTGCGGCTGGTGAGCACGCGGCCGCCTACGCGGAAGTAGAGCGTCTGGTCATCGTCGGCAAAGTCGAGCGTCTCGGCGTCGGTCGCGCCCAGCAGCGAGACCAGCTCGGCCAGCGCCTTGCGCGGGATCAGCGTCTTCTTCTCGCCCGAGATGCCTTCCATCGTCTCGCCCAGCTTTTCGATGTGCGCCAGGCGGTGGCCGTCGGTGGCCACCATCGCCATCGACTCGGTCTTGAGCACCAGCAGCGCGCCGTTCAACGTGTAGCGCGACTCCTCGTTCGAGATGGAGAAGATCGTCTTCGAGATCATGTTGCGCAGCGATGCCACCGAAATCTTCACCGCGCCGGTCGTGGGAAACTCCGGCACCTGCGGATAGTTTGCCCGCGCCATGCCGACCATCTTCGTGTTCGAGCGGCCGGCGCGAATCTGCACCCAGTGGTTGTCCATCAGCTTGATGGAGATGTCGCCGTCGGGCAGCAGCTTGATGTAGTCGTAGAGCTTGCGCGCGGGCACGGTGCAGGCGCCGGGCTTCTTCACCTTGGCCGCGCAACTGGTCCTCATGCTCTGGTCCAGGTCTGTGGCGGTCACGGTCAACGTGTCGTCGCCGGCCTCGAAGAGGAAGTTTGAAAGGATGGGAATCGTCGTCTTGCGCTCGACGACGCTCTGCGCGGCCGTCAGTTCCTTGAGCAACTCGGCGCGCGAGACAGTGATCTCAAGGTTGCCTGAGGGCGCTGTGGTCTCGGTCATCTGGGACTCCTGGGTCGCTGTCGTCACGTTCGGTCTCCGTAGGGTTGGATTGGCTGCTGCGAAAACTGTACACCGAATCGCTCTGGGGATGCATCTGGCGTTCGCCGAGCCGTCTCGTCGATTCTAGGTGCAGAGCGGCCTCGCGCGCGACAGGAATGATTGTGGAAACCTTGTACGTTGTGTGGGCGCAGCGCCTGGCGAGGCTTAACACCGATTTGCGCCGATGACACCGATACGACCACCGATGGGCGCGGATTGGGCTAAATGGATTCCGCTCCCGAAGGCACGGCTCTCCGCGTGACTGCTTCTAAGAAAAGAACATTTAAAAGAGATAAATACCAGTAGCCGTAGTCGTTGTCGTTTGAAAAGTGGATAAGTGTGCTATCCGCTTTGATGTGACCGGGTTGAGGGTGGTGCGCGATTTAGAAAAACGGGTTGTGGGGAAATGGACATCGGGGAAGACGGTCGCAAAACATCGTGACCCGTACCCGGTTCTCCCACTTCTTCACAGCTTCCTGTCCCACACGCGGAGAAGACAAGCCGCCTAACGTGGGAAGCGCGGCCAAACAGTGTCCTACGAAGCACTTGCCTCCCCCCGGTTTTTCACAGCCGCGCGCGGAGGCCGAGGATAATCCGGGCCGAAGGCTTAACACCGATTGCACCGATGAACACCGATGAAAGACGACCGCAGATGGGCGCGGATGGGCGCGGAATTTCACAGATTTGTTCTTATCCGTGTTATCCGTTCCATCCGCGGTCGTTTGTTTTAAGATCGGTGCTATCGGTGTCAATCGGTGTTAAGTTTCAGGCGGACTCAGGGCCTGGTGGCCAGAATCAGGGGCGAAGGTCCGGGCGCATCGACCAGTCTGGGGTTGGTGAATCCTGCCTCTTTCAGCCAGGCGGAGATCTCCTCGAACGAGTAGGTGTCGCCGTCGTCGGTGTTGACCAGCATGTTGCCGGCAAAGAGCAGCGAGACCACCGGCCCGGTGCGGTCCGAGTTGACGAGGAACTCCTGAATGGCGATGGTGCCGCCGGGCGCGAGTGCGTCGAAGGTTTTCTTCAGCAGGCTGCGCGAGCGGGCCTCGCCCTCGCTATGCAGGATGTGACCCAGCGTGGCTATGTTGTGGCCCTTGCCGAAGTCGGCAGAGTCGAGGTCTCCGGCGACGAAGGAGAAGCGGTCCGAGAGGCCGAAGCGGCCGACCATTTTCTTGGTAATGGGCAGCACCTCGGGCCAGTCCACGGCCGTCACAGTGACACGCGGCGAGCTTTGCGCGACGCCGATGCCCCACACGCCCGAGCCCGCGGCCAGGTCGAGCACACGCACCGGATCGCCTGCGTCGCCCAGCGCCAGGTGCGCGCCCAGCGCCTGCGCCGCCGGATAGCTCATGGGGAAGATGTCGGCGACGAACTCCGCAAAGAACTCGCTCCCTGCTCCCTCCTGATTCACTGCGGCGGCGGGCTTGCCGGTAGCAACGATTTCGTTCAGCTTGAGCCAGTTCGGGATCAGTTGCTCGCTGGTGTGGCGCAGAATGCCTCCCTGAAACGAGGGCTTGGTGCTCACCAGGAACGCGGAGCTTTCGGGCGTGAGCGCGTAGCGGTCGCCCTCCTTCGCCAGAAAATCCAGCCCGACCATCACGTTCATCACGGCGCGCAGCCCGCGCTCGGACGCCCCTGTGACCGCTGCCGTTTCCTTCAACGTCTTCGGCCCGCTGTCGAGCACGTCGAAGACCCGGTGACGCACTGCCGCCTCCAGCATCAGGGTGGGGACGTATCCCCAGGCAAATTGCATGATCCTCTCGGGTGTGACAGGCTTGGCGGCAGACATGGCAGGCGCGGTTGCGCTCATAAGCTTCTCCTTCAACGATGGTCGATTCGGGCGTCGTGGCCCGGCGGACAATTCTAGCCGAAAAAGCAGGGAACAGGGTGTAGGGGATAGGAAATAGAAAGCACACCGTCGGTAGATGGGCGGGCGCGCTGAGGAATGAAAGACGAAAAGACCACGAAACGGAGAGGCCGCGCTCTGCTCATGCAAAGCTCGCTATCCCCTACACCCTGATCCCTGCACCCTATTCCCTGCCTTTAGCTCAACGTCTCCATCAGCTTGTTGATGGTGCGGTTCAGGTCCTTGTCGGCGCGGCGCTGCTCGTCGATCTTGTTGATCGAGTGCATGACGGTGGTGTGGTGCTTGCCGCCGAACTGGCGTCCGATCTCGGGCAGCGAGGCCTCGGTCAACTGCTTGGCGAGATACATGGCGATCTGCCGGGGCACGACGATCTGGCGGGCGTTGTTCTTCTGCTTCAGCTCGGCGACGCGCATCCCGAACTGCTCGGCTACGCTGCGTTGGATGGCCTCGATGGTGATCTTGCGCACCTGTGTGTCGATGAACTGCTTCAGGCACTGCTGGGCGACGGCCATCGTAATCTCGACGCCGTGCATCGAGCACCAGGCGATCAGACGCACGAGCGCGCCCTCGAGTTCACGCACGTTGGTGCGGACGTTCGAGGCGATGAACAGCGCCACGTCGGTGGGCAACTGCGTCTGCTCGCTCTCGGCCTTTTTCTGCAGGATGGCGACCTTGGTTTCGAGGTCGGGCGGCTGGATGTCGGCGATCAGTCCCCACTCGAAGCGCGAGCGCAGCCGGTCCTCGAAGTCGGGCAGCTCCTTGGGCGCGCGGTCGCTGGCGATGACGATCTGCTTCATGCTCTCGTGCAGCGTGTTGAAGGTGTGGAAGAACTCCTCCTGCGTGCGCTCCTTGCCGGCGAGAAACTGGATGTCGTCGATCAGCAGCACGTCCACATTGCGGAACTTGTCGCGGAACCCGGTCATCTTGTCGTAGCGGACCGAGTTGATCATCTCGTTGGTGAACTTTTCGCCGGAGACGTAGCTGATGGAGGCGTGCGGCTGGCGGCGCTTCACGTCGTGGCCGATGGCGTGCATCAGGTGCGTCTTGCCCATGCCGACGCCGCCGTAGAGGAACAGAGGGTTGTAGGCCTTCGAGGGACGCTCGGCGACGGCCTGCGCGGCGGCCATGGCGAACTGGTTGCCGCTGCCGATGACGAAGGCGTCGAACTGGTAGCGCGGGTTCAACTGCGAGGCGGCGTTCCAGTCGAAGCGCGCCTGCTCGGGCCCCGGCGCACCTTGTGCCGCGGGCGACAGGCTGCCCTGCCTGAGCTGACGGGGCGCGTTCTGGCTGTGGCTCGGCACCGGGGCAAAGCCGCCGTCTTCGCGGACCTTAGGCGCGCGCGGGTCGTGCTCCGGCGTCGTAAATGTCACCGATTCAAGATCCAGCCCGAGGTTTTCGATCGCCTCCTGAATCAGGTCGGCGTACCGCTCGCCGACGTGCTCGAAGTCGCTCGATGGGATGCGGACGAAGAGCTTCTTGCCTTCGAGATGGGAGAAGCGCGTCGGCTTAAGCCAGGTCTCATAGGATTGGCGGTTGATCTTCTTCTCCAGAGCCGCCAGGATGCGAACCCAATAATTCAGTACGGCCGTTGCGGTCGGTACAAATGACATTTCTCAGTTTCCTTGCTTCAAGCTTGTGTGCATCCGGGGCGAAGTCCCCTGGAGCCGGACCGCTATGTTGTGCGCCGCAACCTGTGTGCGCAAATCTAAAGTCAGGAGCGAACAGAAGTCCGTCCTCGCCGATCGGGCCAGTGGGGACAAACTCTTGTTGCCGGAGTTCTCTTCGCCGGCCTTCTTTAAAGATACAGACCGTGAAGAAGGGTTAGTGAAGCCTTCAGTCAGAGTGCAGAACAGTTGGCTACGGAAAATCTTCTTACTAAACGGAGTCGATAGTAGCACGGAAATCCGCGCGTTTTTCAAGCCCCTTTTCTAAAAAATTCGCAGTTGCACCATTCACGGTGAAGAACGGAATTGGATGCCCGCAAATCGGAAAAATTTTGCCTGCGCGAACGGCCTAACTCCGATGGGCACCGATGACACCGATTTTAAATGCAACAACAGAAAGCGACCACGGATGAACGCGGATTCACACGGATTGGTTTTGAATCCGTGTCATCCGTGCAATCCGCGGTCGTCTTTATCGGTTTCATCGGTGCCCATCGGTGTTAAGCCTTCAGGCGGGCGCGGCTGTGAAAATCGCGTCTCATCAGGTATACTCAGAGATTGCTGCAACAGACCAAAAGATTCAGCAGGAGCGATCTCCTGCGCAGGAGTTTTTTCCCATGCCGAAGCGTACCTTTCAACCCAACCGCCGCCACCGCTCGAAGACCCACGGTTTTCTGAGCCGCATGAAGACCAAGGCCGGCGCAGCCGTGCTGAGCCGCCGCCGCGCCAAGGGCCGTCACAAGATCGCGGTCAGCGCCGGATACCGCGACTAAACTCAGCACGTCAGCAACAGCTCAGCGAGTCATCCAGATCAAGTCAGCGATGCACTTATGCTGACCTGCTCACTGGCTGACTCGCTCAATTCTTTCTATGACCCCCTCAGCGGCTTCCTCCTTTCGCCTGCGCAAACACGCCGACTACCAGCGCGTGTACCAGGCCAGCCGCAAGCAGTTCTCCAAGCAGATGGCGTACTTCTTCACGCTTCGCCCCGGCGAAGGTGTGCCGCGTGTCGGGCTTACCGTCGGCAAGGTGATGGGCAAGGCCGTGGATCGCAACCGCATCAAGCGGCGCATGAGAGAGGCCATCCGTAGAAACCTCGTGGTTCTCACGCTGCCGGTCGATGTCATTCTGCACCCGCGCCGTTCGGTCATCGATCTGGAGTTCAGCACGCTCGACCGCGAGGTGGCCCGGGTCTTTGAAAGCATCCAGAAGACAGCCGAAGCCCGGCAACGGACAACGGACAACGGATAACGCCGTGCCCGACCCCGAACCCACGCTCGCCATCCGCATCCTGTACGGCATCTACAAGCGAGTCCTGTCTCCGGTGCTGCACGTCGTAAGTCCATCGCAATGCCTGTACCTGCCCACCTGCTCGGAATACGCCTACGTGGCGCTGGTGCGCTTTGGCCCCGTGCGCGGCTCGTGGCTGGCGTTGCGCCGGTTAGCGCGCTGCCACCCCTTCAGCAAGGGCGGCCTCGACCCCGTCCCGGAAAGGCAGGGTGTAGGGAATAGGGTGTAGAGACCACATCGCTTTCTATTCCCTACACCCTATTCCCTACACCCTGATTTACCATAGGAAGAGTGCCGGTTCACGTCCGGTCCCCCTACGTTTCATCAAGAACAGGAAGTCCCTTTTGGCAGAGTTCAGAAACCCCAATCAGCAAGGCGGCGGTGGCGATAACAAATCGTTCATGGTGATGATGCTCGCCGTCCTCGCCGTTCTTCTCGGCATGCAGTTCTTCGCGCCGAAGAAGACGCCCCCGCCCGCATCTTCTCCCGCTGCCACGACTGAGCCGCAGTCCGCGACCCAGGCTGGTTCCCAGCCCGCGGCGCAGACAGAAGCGCCCGCCGCCGCAGCCACCAGCGCGGCGCCGGCTCCTCCAGCCGCGCCTGCAAAGGTGACGGTTCCGACGGTACAGGCAACGGCTGCATCCACCACCGTTGTCGAGAACGAACTCTACCGCATTACCTTCTCGAACAAGGGCGGCCAGGTAACAAGCTGGATCCTGAAGAACTACAAGGACAACGACGGCAAACCGCTCGACCTCGTCCACCAGCAGGCGGCGTCGAAGTTCGGCTATCCGCTCTCGCTGCGCACCTCGGACGCGGCGCTGACGACGACGCTGACGGACGCGCTCTATGTGCCCTCAGCCACCGGCGCGCTTGCCGTGCCCGCGAAGCTGACCTTCAAGTACTCCAGCGGCAACGTCGAGGTGACGAAGACCTTCAGCTTCGACGAAACCTACATGCTGCACGCCGATGTCGAGGTCAAGCGCGACGGCTCGCCCGTGCGCGCCTACCTCATGTGGCCCGGCGGCTTTGGCGACCAGTACGACACCTACAGCTACGCCAGCGCGCAGATCGACACCAACATCGACGGCAAGACCGATCACTACTCCGCCAAGAAGACCACCAACGACGGCGTCATTGGCGGGCCGATTGCCTGGGGCGCGTCGAGCGACGGCTTCTTTGCGGCTGTCTTCCTGCCCGACTCGCCCGACTCCGCCGTGCTGAGCACGATCAAGAACGAGCTGGACGTGGGCAAGACCATCAAGCGTTCCAGCTTCAGCATGTCCAAGGGCGCGGTCAACGAGGCCATGCTCGGCGCGGGCATCGCCGACACCGGCGGCCACACGCTCACGCGCATCTTCGTCGGCCCCAAGGCCATCAGCATCCTCAAGAAGATTCACGCCTCGAACGGCGGCCCCAACATCGAATCGCTGCTCGACTTCGGCTTCTTCAGCGTCATCGCCAAGCCGCTCTTCATCGTGCTTCAGTACATCCACACGCACATGGCCTCGAACTGGGGCTGGGCGATCATTCTGCTCACGCTGTTCATCAACATCCTCATTCTGCCGTTCCGCATCCAGACGATGAAGAACGGCCTGAAGATGCAGCGCATCCAGCCGCAGATGAACGACATCAAGGCGAAGTACAAGAAGTACAAGGCCACCGACCCCAAGCGCAACGAGATGAACGCCGAGATCATGAAGCTCCAGAAGGACAACGGAGTGAATATGTTCGGCGGCTGCATTCCAACCCTCATCACGCTGCCGCTCATCTACGCCTTCTACGAGATGCTGCCGCGCGTGGTCGAGCTGCGCCACGCCCACTGGTACTGGCTCACCGACCTCCAGGCGCCGGACCCTCTGCACATCCTGCCCATCGTCATGGTCATCAGCCAGTTTCTGGTGCAGTTCTACACGCCTTCGCCCGGCGTCGATGCGCAGCAGCAGAAGATGATGGCGTTCTTCATGCCGGCCATCACCGGATGGTTTACGTGGTACTATGGCTCCGGCCTCGCCTTATACTGGGCCGTAGGCAACTTCATCAGCATCATCCAGCAGCTTGTGATGAACCAGACCGGTCTGGGCAAAGAGATGCGCGCGGTTGCCGCCAAACGTTCACGCCGCAAAGCCGGGCTTGGCGCCGGCACAACTATCCAGGGGAGGCGCTGACATCAGAGAATCCTTCCCGGCAAGAGAGCACGAAGGCACGATGAACTCCCCAGGCCCGGCTGAAAAAAAGATTGCAGACTTTCTTCATGTCCTTACCGCCCAGGGCGGCTTGAGGATTAAGTCAAAAATCCTTGCCCGCAACGGCCAAGTGCAACCCGCCTCCGGCGACGACGCCGGCAATGCCACCTCTGTCTCTGCGAAGGCCTCCCTGACCGCTCCTGAGATCTCGGTCGAACTCTCCGGCCCCGACACTCCCCTGCTCGTGGCCCGCAACGGCGAACTGCTTCACGCCATCGAACACATCGCAGCTAAAATCCTCCGCTTCGAGCACGAAGAGCACGACCGCATCTCCTTCGACGCCGAAAACTTCAAGCTCCTCCGCCGCCGCGAGCTCGAGATGATGGCTGAGGCCGCCATCGAGCGTGTCCGTGCCAGCAGCCGCCCCTACGCTTTTCCGCCGATGTCGTCACGCGAACGCAGGCTGATTCATCTCTTTGTCAAGGACTCGGGGCTTCCCACAGCCTCGCAGAACGACGGCCCACGCCGCTTCGTCGTGCTCTACCCCGAGGGCGAAGAACCTGCACCGCAGCCCTCCTCTGCCGACCGCGCCCACGCCATCCGCAAGACCTTTCGGCGCCGCTAGAGCAAATTGCGAATCGCTGTGCAGTAGCCTTCCAAGGGCCAAAAGCCCGACAACATACCAGCCTGGGCCGGAGGCCCAGGTTCATGATGGCAGAACATGAAAGGGCTGAAAGCCCGACACATCATTCTCGCTGCATACCATCGAGAAATCTGCTTTAGCTTCAGGGAGACTCTGATTAAGCCTTATTGCCATTCCGCGGCACAGCGGCGGAGTTGGCTTTCTTCCAACCGCCACAGACGTTTGGGTGCCCCATCCATCGCGCTTTTTGCGATGGGTGGGAGAGAATGCAGCCAAAACAGCCAGATGTTGCTTTTCGGCCAGCCGCTGCCAGGCACACTTACGGAATGCTAGGCTCAAAAGGGAGAGATTTTTTGAGCAACGCTTCACTGGACCGCGTAACAACACAGCAACACGCCGACGCCGCTTCGGGCGCGAGCCGCTTTGTGCGGGCCTGCCTCGGCCGCCCCGTGGACCGGACGCCGGTGTGGTTTCTGCGCCAGGCCGGACGCTATATGCCTGAGTACATGGCCGTGCGCAAACATCACACGCTGCTTGAGATGTGTCGCACGCCGGAGATTGCCGCCGAGGTCACAATTACCGCCGCCGAGCGGCTGGGCGTCGATGCAGCCATCATCTTCGCCGACCTGCTGCTGCCCTTTACGCCGATGGGGCTGGAGTTCGAGTTTCTCGCCAGTGAAGGCCCGGTGGTGCATCGTCCGGTGCGCACGGCCGAGCAGGTCGCCGCGCTCAGGACCGACCGTGTCGAGGAGCTTCAGTACGTCGCGCGGGCCATCGAAAAGGTCGCCGCGCACTTCCGAGCCCCCCGCGCCGACGGCGACGTGCTCGGCATCATCGGCTTTTGCGGAGCGCCGTTTACGCTGGCCAGCTACATGATCGAGGGCGGCTCGTCGCGCAACTACGTCGAGACCAAGAAGATGATGTACTCGGACGCGGTGGCGTGGCCGCTGCTGATGGAAAAACTGGTCTCAGTGCTGGCGGGCTTTGCTGCGCAGCAGGTGGAGGCGGGCGCGGACGTGATCCAGATATTTGATAGCTGGGCGGGTGCGCTCAGCGTCGCTGACTATCGGCAGTACGTGCTGCCCGCCACGCAGGAGCTGGTGCGAAGAGTGCAGGGGCTGGGTGTGCCGGTCATCTACTTCGGCGTCGATACGGCTTCGCTGCTGCCGTCGATGGCCGAGACGGGCGCGGACGTGATCGGGCTCGACTGGCGGGTGCCGCTTGCCGAAGGTTGGAAGGCGGTCGGCTCCGCACGAGCGGTGCAGGGGAATCTTGACCCGATTACGCTGTTTGCTCCCGAGGACGTGTTGAGGACGCGCGTGCGCGAAGTGCTTGCGGAGGCGGCAGGCAGGCCAGGGCACATCTTCAATCTGGGGCATGGCATCGTGCCGGGCACGCCGGTCGAAAACGTGATTCGAGTGGTCGAGTGGGTGAAGGAGTTCGGTCGCCATGAGTGACGCCGTGCTGCTGTTGGCGCATGGAACGCCCGACACGCTAGGCGAGATGGCGGAGTATCTCGACAAAGTGACGGGCGGACGGGCGATGCCTGCTGAGGTTGTGGCAGAGTTGCAGCATCGCTATGCGCTGATCGGGCTTCGGGACACGCCGGGGACCGAACCGCCGCCTCTGACGAAGTGGACGCTGGTGCAGGGACGTCTGCTAGAGCGGATTTTTTCCGATAATAGATTGAAAACAAAAGTATATGTGGCTATGCGGAACTGGCATCCCTACATCGCCGACGTGGTCGCGCGGATGCGGCAGGACGGCGTGACGCGTTTCCGGGCGATCTGTCTCGCGCCGCAGAACTCGCGCACGAGCGTGGGGCTGTATCGCAAGGCGACGTTGGCCGCAGCGGAGGGGATGGAGGTCGAGTTCGTCGCAGGATGGGCGGAACATCCGCTCTTGATTGAAGCATTTGCAGAGAAATTGCGCGCATCATGGAAGCAGGCCTGTGGCGAGACAGGGGCGCGGGTGCCTGTGCTCTTCACAGCCCACAGCGTGCCCACCCGGACGGTCACGGGCGATGCTCCCGATCCGTATCCTGTTGAAACGAAACGTACTGCCGCGCTGGTGGCCGAATCCATGAAGGCGGCAGGACTCAGCGAGCAGGACTGGCGTTTCGCCTTCCAGAGCCAGGGAGTCAGCGGCGGGCCGTGGATCGGCCCGACGGTGGAGGAGACGCTTCGGGCGCTGCGTGAAGAAGGGCATCAGGGAGTCGTCATCCAGCCGGTTGGGTTTCTGTGCGATCATGTCGAGATTTTGTACGATATTGACATTGCTTTCAAGCAGATAGCAGAGGAGATCGGGCTGAAGCTGTGGCGGGCGGAGAGCCTGAACGACTCGCCGCTGTTGACGCGGGCGCTGGCCGAGCTTGCTCTGAGGCCGTATACGACCGGGGCCGAGGTGGCCTCGATAGCCGCCGGGGTGTAGGGGGCGAGCATGAGGCGGATTGCGATTGTCGGCGGCGGGGTGGCGGGAGTGGCTGCCGCGTATGAACTGGCCCGGATCAATCAGAATCATCCTGTACAAGTTGTTTTGTTTGAATTATCTGCGCGACTGGGCGGGATCGTCGAGACGGTGCGGGAGGGCGAGTTCGTCATCGAATGCGGCCCGGACGGGTGGGTGACAGAGAAGCCCTGGGCGCGCGAACTTGCTGAAGAGCTTGGACTTGAAGGCGAACTGGTGCCCTCCGACGATGCGCGGCGCAAGACCTACGTGCTCTCCGGCGGGCGTCTGGTCGCGGTGCCGGACAGAATGCGGATGATGGTGCCGGAAAGTTTAGAAAACATTGATTCATCGGAACTTTTCAGTGAGTCGGCAAAACAGGCATACCATAACGAGGTTGCCCGCGCCGAGGAGTTGAAGGCCAGCAGCTCGAACGGCGATGAGAGCGTGGCGGCGTTTATCCGGCGGCATTTTGGCGAGGAAGTGGTTGAGAAGATTGGCGCCCCTCTGCTGAGCGGCGTCTTTGGCGGAGACGCGGAGAAGCTGAGCGTGCGTGCGGTGATGGCCCCGTTTGTAGCGATGGAGCGGGAGCACGGCAGCCTGATTACGGCTCTGAAATTGCGTTCTAATTCTTCGTATCATGCTGTATTTACTTCGCTTACTAGCGGGATGGGCACGCTCATCGATCGCATGGTCGCTGCGATTCCGCGCGAATGGATTCGCCGGAACGATGCCGTGCGGTATCTCTCCCACGATGACGAAGGTTGGCTGGTGGGCACGATGCATGAAGTTGAGCGATTTGACGCGGTACTGATGGCTGCGCCGGTCGATGTGGCCCGCTCGCTGATCGAGCCGGTCGATGGGCAGATGGCGGAGCTGATGCAGATGGACGCCAGCTCGGCCGTGGTCGCGGCGTTCGGGTTTCCTGATGCGAAGAAGTTTCCCGTGCCGCCGGGGTTTGGGTTTCTGGCCCCGCCCGGGCAGGGCAGCCTGTTGCTTGCCTGCACGTTTGTGGACCAGAAGTTTCCGGGGCGTGTGCCGGAGGGCGGGCGGCAGGTGCGGGCGTTCTTCGGCGGCGCGACTGCCGAGCGGCTGATACGCTGCGGCAACGACGAAATTGCTGCGATTGCGCGCTTCGAGCTGGCGCGCATTCTGGGGCCGGTGCCGGAGCCACAGGTCAGCGTGGTGCGGAGGTGGCCGCGGAGTCTGCCGCTGTATGCGGTGGGGCATCTGGACCGGATGGCCGAACTGGACGCTCGGGCCCGGGCGCTGGGCGGACTGTGGCTGTTGGGGAATGGGTATCGCGGCGTGGGTGTGCCGGACCTGGTGAGGGATGCGCGTGCGGCGGCGCGGGCAGCGGCGAAAGACAGGGATTAGGGATCAGGAAAGCGGGTTCCTCCGCTTCGCTGCGGAATGGAAATGCAAAAATACGCGGTCCAATCCGAGATTCTGAGAACGGGCAACTGAGAACTGGTAACTTCCTCATCGCCCTTCGCGGAGGCGGGCGGCGAGGCGTTCGGGCAGGCCGGCCATGAGGATGCGGCCTTGCGCGGTAGTGACGTCGTAGGGGACGCGGTGGTAGTGGATGGTGTCCGCATCGCTGTCGTAGATGGCGAAGGCGGCGCGCCAGTCGCAGTCGCGTGGCTGGCCGACGGAGCCAGGGTTGATGAGGTGGCGGGTGCCCGGCGCGATGTCGAGGACGATGGATTCGGGCTGGTCGTGGGTGGAGTAGCGTGGCTTCAGCTCCTGCCAGTCGTGTTCTTTTTGCGCGAAGCCGCCTTGCAGGTGGGTGTGGCCGAAGAAGGTGATCGGCGTGGGCATCTGTTGGAGCGGGGCCCAGGCGTCGCGCATGTTGAGGATGTACTGGTCTTCGTTGAGCGGCGAGCCGTGGGCGCAGGTGACGCCGGGGTGCTTGGGCTGGAGAGGCCCCTGAGGAACTGACCGGAGCCAGGCGAGGTTTTCCGGCGAGAGCGTGCGTTGGGTCCAGAGCGCGGCGGCGCGGGCGACCGGGTTGAAGCCGAGCGCCGAGGAGAGGCCGCAGCAGACGCGGTCGTGGTTGCCCCGGACGGTGATCTCGGCCAGCGGGCGCACTAAGCCGATGACCTCGTTGGGGCTGGCGCCGTAGCCGACCATGTCGCCGAGGTTCCAGAGCGTGTCGAAGGGCTGGGCCGCTTCGAGGACGGTGGTCAGGGCTTCGAGGTTGCCGTGGATGTCGGAGAGGATGAGGGCGCGCATGGGACAGGCCTGCTCAGTCTATCGGATTCCGGCGCTGTGAGGTGTATTCACTCCCACCCTTGGCGATGAAGCCGCCAAGGATGGGGCACCCGAACTGTCGTGAAGGGTTGGAAAACGCAGATTCCTTCGCTGCGCCGCGGAATGGAAATACAAAGGGGCTTTAGTGGGTAGCGGAGAGGGGTCGGGAGCGGTCGGTGCGCATGGTGGGAGCGGCGGCGAGCAGACGGCGGGTGTACGGATGTTGGGGGTGCCGGAAGATGTCGGCGGCGGGTGCCTCTTCGACGATGCGGCCGCGCTGCATGACGGCGACGCGGTCGGCCACCTGCGAGACGACGGCGAGGTCGTGCGAGATGAAGAGCATGGCCAGATTGTGGGTGCGGCGAAGCTGATTGAGCAGATGCAGGATCTGGGCCTGCACGGTGACGTCGAGCGCGGTGGTGGGCTCGTCGGCGATGAGCAGGCGCGGGCGGTTGATGAGCGCCTGGGCGATGAGAATGCGCTGGCGCTGGCCGCCGGAGAACTGGTGCGGATAGTCGCCGAGGCGGCGCTCGGGATCAGGCAGCGCGACCTCGCGCATGGCGTCGATGACCTTCCGGCGAATATCGGCGTGGGAGAGCTTCGGGTGATGCGCCCCGTCGTTATGAGCTTCGACGGCTTCGGCGATCTGGCGGCCGATGGGCATGACGGGGTTGAGCGCGGTCATCGGCTCCTGGAAGATCATGCTGATGCTCTGGCCGCGATGGCGGCGCATGGTCTCTTCAGGCAGCGTGAGCAGCGGCTGGCCGTCAAAGACGATGCTTCCCGTGACTTCTGCGATGGGCGGCAGCAGGCGGAGCAGGGCCAGCGAGGTGGCGGACTTCCCGCTGCCCGATTCGCCGACCAGGCCGAGGGTCTCGCCGCGATGGATGTGGAAGGAGATGTTCTGGACGGCAGGGTGCTGGCCGAAGCGGATGGTCAGGTCGTTGACTTCGAGGAGCGGCGCGTCCATGGGGCTGGTGCGATTGTAGCGTGGGGAAATAAGCCTTCCTCTGCAACTTCAACTAAAATCGACCCAGCATGGTTTTACCCTTCGTCCGCGAACTCATCGCGGACCTTGAGCACTCTCAGGCATTTGAGCGTGTACGCACCCACCTTGGCGCGGGCACGGCTCGCCGACGTGTGTCCGGACTCACCTTTACTGCCCGTGCGTTGTACCTGCCTTACTTTGTCCGCGCCGCGAATGCGCCATGCGTGATTCTTGTTGCCGACAATAAGGCCGCCGAGGCGCTCCACGCCGCCGTCGTCAGCGCGTGCGAGTTGACCGGCGCGTTGGCCGCCAACGCCGTGCTGCGCCTGCCCGCGCACGATGTGCTGCCGTTTGAAAACCTCTCGCCGCACCCCGAGATTCAGGAGACCCGTGCCGCCACGCTGTGGAAGCTCTGCCACCGCGCTGCCAATCATGCTGTAGAACCGCGCCTGATCATCGCGCCCGTCGAAGCAGCCTGCATGAAGCTCTTCTCGCGCGACTACTATCGCGCGCTGGCGCTGCACCTGCGCGTGGGCGAAGAGCATATCCCCGACCTGCTCATCGAGCACCTGCTCTCGGTCGGCTACACGCGCGTGGATGTGGTCGAGATGCCCGGCCAGGTGACGGTGCGCGGCGGCATCCTCGATGTCTACTCGCCCGAGATGGACCTGCCCGTGCGCATCGACTTCTTCGGCGACGAGATCGAGTCCATCCGCAAGTTCGACCCGGAGACGCAACGGAGCAACTCGCACCTTGAACATGCGCTGCTGTTGCCTCTGGCTGAGACGCCGGTTACGGAGAAGATTCTCACCGCCATCAACGCACGGCTGACCCGCGCGGGCACGGCGGGTGCGGCGCTCGAAGGCGGCGAAGAACCCGCTGAGCTTCAGACGCACGTGGCCACGCGCACCGGCGAAGCGACCGTCTTTCCCGGCTGGGAGTTCTTTGCGCCGGTGGCAGGCGCGAACCAGACGCTGCTTGATCTGCTGGGCTCCTCGGCGCGCGTCTTCGTTGAAGAACCGGCTATGGTCAAAAATCAGGGCGAACGCTGGTGGAACAAGGTCGAGCAGCGGCACGAGCGCTCGGGCATCGGCAATCTGGTTCGCGCCGAAGACATCTACGTCTCGCCGTGGGACCTCGAAGACCGCCTGCGCCGCACGCCGGGACTTGATCTCGATCAGCTTGGCGCGGTGGATGTGCTTGAATCCGACCGCAGCGGCCTCTCCGAAGTAGACTTTGCCACGCGGCCCACGCAGCGATTTCACGGCTCGATTCCCGCGATGATCGACGCCATTCGCGGCCTCATGCAGCAGGAGGCGCGCATTCTGCTGACTGCGCCGAATCAGGGCGAGGTCGAGCGGCTTGCCGGGCTGCTGCACGAGTATCACGTGCCCTACCGGCTCGGCTCGCGCATCGAGCAGCACGGCGGCGAGAACATCTACAGCGAATCCAGCCACCTCACCGGCGACCTGCGCACGCCCGTCATCGTGAAGACAGCGATGGCTGCGGGCGTGCAGGTGCTCGATCTCGACCGCGCCACCGCGCGGCAGATGGTCATCTTCGGCGCGCAGGATTTGATTGACGATGCCGACGTGGCGGCACGTCCCGTCCGTCGCGGCAAATCGAAGACCTCGGCCTTCATCTCCGACTTCCGCGACCTCGCAGTCGGCGACTACGTCGTCCACGTCGAGCACGGCATCGCCCGCTACTGCGGCCTGCGCGTCATTGAGGAGAACGACCAGCCGCCGCTGGAGCTGATGATCCTCGAGTTTGCCGATGAGGCGAAGCTCTACATTCCGCTGACTCGGCTCGATCTGATTCAGAAATATCGTTCGAGCGAGACCGGTCCTCCGCCCGAGTTGAACCGGCTGGGCACGCAGGGCTGGCAGAAGACCAAGGCGCGCGTCAAGAAGGCGATGGCCGACATGACGGACGAGCTGGTGAAGCTCTACGCGCAGCGGCAGGCCGCGCAGGGCACGCCCTTTTCGCCCGACACCAACATGCAGCGCGAGTTCGAGGACGCCTTCGACTTCAACGAGACCGACGACCAGCTCTCCGCCATCGCCGACATCAAGACCGACATGGAATCGACCCAGCCCATGGACCGCCTGCTGTGCGGCGACGTGGGCTACGGCAAGACCGAGGTCGCCATGCGCGCGGCGTTCAAGGCCGTGCAGGACTCGAAGCAGGTCGCCGTGCTGACGCCGACCACCGTGCTCAGCTTCCAGCACTTCGAGACCTTCAAGCGCCGCTTCGCCAACTTCCCTGTGACCATCGAGATGATCTCGCGCTTCCGCACGCCGAAGGAGCAGAAGGCGATTCTCGAAAAGGTCGAGGCGGGCAAGGTGGACATCCTCATCGGCACGCACCGCGTGTTGTCGAAAGACCTGAAGTTTCAGGACCTCGGCCTGCTCGTCGTCGATGAGGAGCAGCGCTTCGGTGTGCGCCACAAGGAGCGGCTGAAACAGATGCGCGCCTCGATCGACGTGCTCTCGATGTCGGCCACGCCCATTCCGCGCACGCTGCACATGTCGCTGATCGGCCTGCGCGATATGAGCGTGATCGAGACGCCGCCCAAGGACCGCATGGCCATCCAGACCATCGTCGCCAAGTTCGACGAGAAGCTGGTGCGCACGGCGGTCGAGATGGAGCTGGAGCGCGGCGGCCAGGTCTACTTCGTCCACAACCGCGTCGAGAGCATCTACGATCTCGCCAGCAAAATTCGCGAGCTGGTCCCGCAGGCGCGCATCGTCATCGGCCACGGCCAGCTTCCCGAAGCGGAACTCGAGCGCGTCATGCTCAGCTTCATGAATCACGAGTACGACGTGCTGGTCGCGACCTCGATCATCGAAAACGGTCTCGACATTCCGTTGGCCAACACGATCATCATCAACCGCGCCGACCGCCACGGCTTGAGCGAGCTATATCAGTTAAGAGGCCGCGTAGGCCGCTCGAACCGCCGCGCGTACTCGTATCTCTTAATTCCGCCCGAGACGGAGCTGACCGAGATAGCCCGCCGTCGTCTCGCCGCGCTGAAGGAATTCTCCGACCTCGGCGCCGGGTTCAAGATCGCCGCGCTCGACCTCGAACTGCGCGGCGCGGGCAACATGCTCGGCGGCGAACAGAGCGGCCACATCGAGGCCATCGGCTTTGAGATGTACACCTCGATGCTCGAAGAGGCCGTGCGCAGGATCAAAGGCGAGCAGGACAAGCCCGCGCATCCGAACACCGCGCTCAACCTGGGCATCAGCGTGCGCATCGACTCGGGCTACATCCCCGAAGAGAACCAGCGGCTGCGCATGTACAAGCGCATCGCCTCCGCCCAGTCGCAGCCGGAACTCGAAGAGGTTCGGGCTGAGTTAAAAGACCGCTATGGCGCGCCGCCTGAATCCGTCGTCAACCTGCTGGCAGCGGGCGAACTCCGCCTCCAATGCGAGCAGATCGGCATCGCCCAGATCGACCGCAAGCGCACGCAGGTAGAACATGGAACCGGCGCGAAGAGGACCAAGGCCTTCGTCGAGATGCTGCACATCAAATTCACCGACGTGAACGCCGACCCCTCCTACTTCGCCGACAAGTCGAACAGGACCGTTGATCCGGGCACGCTGATGAAGCTCGTCAGCCGCAACGCCAAGCGCGGCGCGCAGTTCAGCCCCAACGGCACGCTGCGCTGGCCCCTGACCTCCGCAAAGGCTGAAGACGTTCTGAGCGAAACCCGCGCTTTGCTCGACGCGCTCGACCCCGTGCTTTCGCAAACACAAGGTTAGAGGCCTGGTGTAAATCGTTGCACACAAAAAGAGGACCGTGCCATGGCTGGCGCGGTCCCGGAGCTAGGAAAATCGACCTACTGGTTACTGCGACTACAACCTCAACCTTATGCCGCCTCGGGAATCCCTTTCCCTTTCGCCATCCGGCCGGCGGGCATGTGCTTCTTCAACCACAGGTTCGCCCGCCAACGTCCGAGGAACGGGGCAACGGCGACCAATCCGAAAGCCACTGCTAACGCAATTCGCATAAGAAACATCTCCTTTGTCTGTCCCGGAAACCTCAGCCAATTGTCCGGGGGTGAACCGGCAGTGCAACCAAGTGCAGGTTTCAATGCTGCTCGACAAGTGCAAAGTTTTGCAACTTTGTCGCTGTCCCCACTATCCTCCGGACGTATCCAGCTCGACATCCCACCTTCGTGCTAGTTCTCCAACGTTCGTGTTATCTTTTTCCGCTCCAGGACTCCCCATCGGCGTGTTACCCACCGGCAGGTCAAAGGGCCGTTTCCAGTGCTAACTTGCTGACTCCTGAGTCCCTGGCTCGCTTAAAATAGAGGCATGTCCTACGCCGCCGCGGTCGATCACCTCTACGCCCTGGGCCACGAACTGCACCCGGCCGAGCCCTCCGCGCCGCGGCGCAAGTTTGACCTGGCGCACATGCGCGTCCTGGCTCAGGCGCTTGCCGAGCCGCAGCGGGCGTTCCCGTCAATCCTCATTGCCGGGACGAACGGCAAAGGTTCCACTGCCGCCACGCTTGCGAGCATCCTGACCGCAGCGGGCCTGCGCACGGCGCTCTACACCTCGCCGCATCTGATGCGCGTCAACGAGCGCATCCAGATCGACGGGCAGCCTATCTCGGACGACGACTTCGCCCGTCTCTACTTCCGGATCGACGACACTGCCCAGCGCCTGGTCCGCGAAGACGCGCTCCCGCACCATCCCAGCTTCTTCGAGGTCCTCACCGCGCTCGGCTTCTTGTACTTCGCGGAGCAGAAGATTGACATTGCGGTACTCGAAGTCGGCATGGGCGGACGGCTCGACGCCACCAACATCGTCGAGCCGATCCTCTCGATCATCACCGACATCTCGCTCGACCATCAGGAGTACCTGGGCCACACCATCGCCGAGATCGCCCGCGAAAAAGCCGGCATCCTGCGCGCGGGCGGCACGCTCATCACGCTGCCCCAGCATCCCGAGGCCAACCAGGCCATCGGCGAGGCCGCCGCCACGCTCGACCTCCGCGCCATCAACGCCGCCCTCTTCATCCCGCCAACAACCGCGCCTTCTGCCTCCGAGGGACTGGTGCCCAACCGCTACACCCTCACGCTCGACAACGAACCGCTCGAAGTGGATTCGCCGCTTACCGGACATCATCAGCAGCGTAACCTCGCGCTCGCCATCGCCGCTGCCGTCGAGCTGCGCGAGAAGGGCTACACCATCCCCAATCGGGCCATCGAAGAAGGCATTCGCCGCACGCAGTGGCCCGGCCGGCTCGAACTGCTGGCGACCACGCCGCGCATTCTGCTTGACGTGGCGCACAACCCCGCAGGCGCGTGGACGCTGCGCGCCGCCATCGCGCACCTTCCCGAAGACCGCCCGCGCACGCTCATCTTCTCCTGCCTGCGCGACAAGTCGCTCACCGAGATGGCGCAGATCCTCTTCCCGCTCTTCGACCGCAGCAACTACCGGCCCTACGACAACATCATTCTTTGCCCGGTCAACAACCCGCGCGCCGCCACGCTCGAAGCCCTCACCGAAGCCGCCCGCGCACTCGACGTCCCCGCCCACGCCGCACCCGACATTGCAGCCGCGCTCGACCAGGCCCGCGACCTGACTCCGCCGAACGGCCTCATCATCGCCACCGGCTCCGTCTACCTCATCGGCGACATACGCTCCCTCGCCCTCACAAAGGCCTGACACCCCTTGTTTGTCATTCCCGAAGGGAATCTGCGTTTGGCTCGAATCACCCAAACTACTTCTGGAGGAGATCCGCTTTATCGGTCTCATCGGTGCGCACGGTGTTAAGCCTTCCCCCTGCGGTACGATTCTTCTATCGCCTGATGACTCAACCCGCCATCTCCGAACCCATCCGCGAAGCCCCGCCCGCGCATCGTGGCCCATCGTTCTTCATGCGCTGGCTGACATATCTTGTCCTGCTGCCGCTGATCGCCGTAGCCACGACCTTCTTCGGCATGATCTCGCTGGTCTGTGGCTTGTGGGACAGATCGGGGCGCGAGCAGCACTTCATCGCGCATCTTTGGGCGCGGACGCTGCTCCTGCTCAGCTTCTCCCGGGTCAAGGTCATCGGGCGCGAGAAGCTCCACCTGCACGAGACCGCCGTCTACGCCGCCAACCACCTCAGCTACATGGACACGCCCGTCCTCTTCTCGCGCCTCCCCTTCCAGTTCCGCATCCTCGCTAAACAGGGCTTGTGGAAGGTGCCCTTCATCGGCTGGTACCTGAACCGCTCGGGGCAAGTGCCGGTCGATCAGTCGAGCGCACGGAACGCCGTCGCCAGCCTGAACCGCGGAGTCGCCACGCTGAAACACGGCCTCCCGCTGGTCATCTTTCCCGAAGGAGGCCGTGCCGCCGACGGCCGCACCCGCCCTTTCGTCTCGGGCGCGGCATACATGGCCATCAAGGCCCAGGTCCCGCTCGTCCCCATCACGCTCATCGGCACCTACGAGCTGCTCCCGATCCACACCTACGCGCTCAACCCGCGCCCGCTGGCCATCATCATCGGCGACCCCATCCCCACCACGGGCCTCACCACCCGCGACGCCGACACCCTCACCCAGCAACTCTTCGATGCCATCACGACGACTTACATGCAGGGACCAGGGACTAGGGACTAGGGTCCAGGTTGACGGCTACACGTGCGCCTTCAGGGTTTGACTTGCGCGGTCTTCGTTGATGCGGACGGATTGCTCTCCTCCTGCTTGTTTACTTCGAGCACTGTGATTGGCATCTCCTGATTGCCCGGGACAAGTTCCAACCCCAGAATTGGTCTGAGGACGGCGTTCAGGCTGTCAACATTTACAGCGTCTACATCGGCGAGCTTGAAGCGTGCATCATAGGTGCCGTTGATGCCGGTCTCGTTGATGACAGGGGTCTCCAGCCCGGTTGCCAGCACGTAAGCAAGATCGTCCATCGAGCCGTTCATCAGAATGAAGATTCCATGCCAGTAGCCTCGCTTCACCGCATGGGTCGAAGCCGAGGGGCTCAACAGCTTTTTGCTCGCATCCGTAGCTCGGAGAATATAGGCGCGCTTCGTAATGGTCTTCGGCTGAATCTGCAGGTGCAGTCCCGAGAGAACGGCCTGCTGTATGGCCAACGTCCTCACGGCTTGAGGCACATCCACGAAGTTTACGCGGAGGTTGTAGAGCCCGTGCGGTAGCGGGCTTGTGACGACATATCGATTCTCAAATACGTTGTAAACGTCCGTGAAAAGAGTGTCGGCATCGACTCCGAAGGAATCGTCGCCGGTGGGTGGATGATGCACGAAAGAGAGCTTTGCATCGGATGCGGCTTTACTCAGGGAGACCGCGAACAAAGGGCCGGTAGCGATGTCCCGGGGGGATGGACTTCTCGTTACGATGTTCTCCGCTTCTTTGAACGCCACTTTTCTCCTGTCCCCTACCGCCGTGAGATCGGCGGCGGTCACTGAAGCAATCTCCGTGACCGCAACAATCTTCCCGTTTCCGTCGATGATGACAGTCGTCGGTCTCGAATTGACTCCGTAGGCAGCAAACACCTTGCCGGATGAATCGATGCCGACCCATCCAGACATCTTCTTCCTGGTCAGAAATGTCTGGACGACCTTCGAGTCTTCATCGTCGATGGAGATGAACTGGAACTTCGCCGGATCGAGCGACGCCACAAGCTGGTTGAGATGGGGGATGCTTGCAATGCAGGGAGAGCACCAGGTGGCCCAAAACTCCAGTACCACGACCTTGCCCTTGAGGCTTGCCCGGTCGGCCCTCGCTCCTGAAGGCGCTTGCAATAATTGCAGTGAATACAAAGGGGGAGCGGGAGCTCCCTTGGCTGGGTGCGCCCATAGCGAAGGCACTTCGACCAGGGCCAGGATAAGAGCGATCAGGCTGTGTCGCAAAGCTACGCGAATGTGCATCTTCCTCCGCTGCATTTCTTCCCTTTTCAAACGAATCACATAGTACACGGACATAATGCAGTATGAAACTGCTCCTCTTCGACTCGTGCAAAATCACCGCTCACTCGAAGTGGTGGGATTGGAGCCTTGGACAGAAGGAACTCCACACCGGCCAGTTTCACTGACACGAACAATACAGTGGTTGCGGTTATAGAAAAATTTCTATATTCTCAGCAGGTGAACTCCGCTGAGAAGTCCAGAGTTGCAGACATAGCATGGGAGGGCGAGTCACTCGATGTCCTCAAATCCTGGCCAAAGCCAATCCGGATCGACTTCGGCAACTCCCTGCAAGAGATGCAGCACGGTCGTTCGCCAAGGCTGGACACGCGGCGCATGGAGTCGGTCGGCAAAGGCGTCTTCGAACTGAAAGACTCCGACAACAAGACCTGGTACCGCATGATGTACCTCACCCGGATTGGCGATGTGATCCACGTGCTCGACTGCTTTGAAAAGGACACAGCGAAGACGGAAAAGAAAGACCTCAACCGAGCGAAGACTCGGCTTTCTGCGGTCAACCAGAGGCTTACGAAGGAGCGAAGAAATGCCAAGCGCAAAGTCAGCCAATAAGCCCGGCCATATTACCCGGGGCGACATCTTCGACGATCTCGGACTCTCGCCCGAGGAGGCGCTCGAAGCCAGGATCAAGGCCGGCCTCTGGGCCGACCTTTTGGCCCACATCGAGCGGCGCGGCATGGACCAGGCCAGCCTCGCCCACACGCTCAGGATTCATCAGCCCGACGTCAGCAACCTGCTGCGCGGAAAGCTCTCCAAATTCAGCACTGCAAAGCTGATTGCCTTTGCGGTACGGCTGAATCTCGGCGTCCAGGTCAAACTCATTGCTCCTAAAGCGCGAAAGCAGGCGAGCAGAGTAGCGATCACGCGCGCCAGACTTTCAGCCTGACAACCAGCGGGCAGAGCCAAGAAATTCACAGCCCAGTCCAAGATGAACCCATTCCATCAATAAAGTCCGCGCCCGCTACGGACTCCCGCTCCATTAAGCTGGCAAGACCGTGATGAAGCCTCTCGTCTTCGCCCTCTCGATCCTTTTCGCATTCTCCACTCTCAACGCGCAGCAGCCTGTCTGGCAGCCCTCGCCCGGCCACACGCAAATTCCAATCTGGCCCGGAGCGATACCCGACGCGCGCCCGGCGAAGGGGCCGGAGAAGTCGGAGGCCGTCACAAACGAGCTAGTCGCTGGGAAACCGTGGATCGAGATCGAAAATGTCTCGCGCCCTACCATGACCGTCTACTCGCCGAGCGGCACGAACACCGGCGCGGCGGTCGTCGTCTTCCCCGGCGGCGGCTATCAGATTCTGGCCATCGACCTTGAAGGCTCCGAGGTCTGCGACTGGCTCACCTCGAAGGGCATCACCTGCGTGCTGCTGAAGTACCGCGTGCCCGCCCCACGTTCGGACCCGTACTGGGGCGCGTATCCGGAGTCGCCAATCGCGCTTGAGGACGCGCAGCGAACGCTGGGCCTCATCCGCCTGCACGCCGCCCGGTGGCACATCGACCCGCACAAGATCGGCGTGCTCGGCTTTTCGGCGGGCGGGTCTCTGGTGGCAGAGATCAGCAACCACTTCGCCGAGCGTCTCTACAAGCCCGTCGATGCAGCCGACAAAGAAAGCTGCCGCCCCGACTTCGCCGTGGCCCTCTATCCCGGCCATCTGGCACTGGGCGACACACCGCTCAGCCTGAACCCGGACATCCGCGCGCACATCACCGCCCAGACGCCGCCGACATTTCTGCTCCAAGCCGAAGACGACCACGTGGACAACGTCAACGACTCGCTGGTCTACTACATCGCGCTCAAAAACGCAGGCGTCCCCGTCGAGATGCATCTCTACGCGCACGGCGGACACGCCTTCGGTATGCGCCCCACCAAATTCCCCATCACGCACTGGCCCGCGCTGGTCGAAACCTGGCTCCAGACCATCGGCATGGCTCCACCCGTTTCCTGAGCGAATTTCCATCGCCGGGTGTCCCACCTTCGCGATAGCTTCATCGTCGCTAGGGCATTTTTAGTTCAAGTCGTTACAAAACTTCGGGTGCCCCATCCTTTGTGCGTCTTTTGCACAAAGGGTGGGAGACCACAACTCTCCGACTCGACTGTCACAACGAGACCGAAACCGCTTTAAGGTTGGTTCGCCGCAGGCTGCACCGCGAAGGTTGGGTATGCAAACGGTCGGCTCACGCAACCCTTCCCACCGCCACCGGCCCGCGCGACGCGCCCTCGACCCTCTGCCATCTCCGCGCCTGTGCAATCGAGATGACGTGCAGCATCAGCAGCAGCGGCACGAAGAACGTCGGGATCAGGCTCAGCGGCAGCGCGGTCATTGGCGTCATCGAAACGCCCTGCGGGTTCATCATGGGGGCCGTGATGCCGGTGCCGACAGCAATCATCAGGTCGGCAATTCCCAGCGCCTGCCAGAAGATGAACGCGCCGCGCCACCGGGGAACGGCCAGCTTCCACGCAACGAACGTCGCTGTCATGCCGATCGTCATGTCGCCATACCCGGCAGGCAGCGCGAACCTCGCAGGCAGTAACTGATGCGCCTCCAGCAGCACAAACACGAAGCCGAGAATCCTCCACGCCTGTACCGCCGTCAGCGTGCGCGGGTTCAATGACAACAGAAACGTCCGCAGTCTCGGCGACGCCGCGAACCAGACAAAGAAAACGAGAATCGGCACAAGCGCCGCCGCTCCTACAGCAGCGCCGAACCCGTTCACGTTCCCTTGAAACACCCCCAGTGCCGAGGCCGTCACCGCAACCGCGAACCACGCGCACAGCAATGCAACGATTCCCTTCGCATAACCGCTCATCTCGACTCTCCTTCTGCAATTTCTGTTGTGGCCAAACCGGCAATTTGATTGGCGGAACGCATCATGGCGTCCCAGGCTCCGTCTCCCATCCCCTGTTCAAGCCGCGCCCGCAGCCGCGCCTGCATCTCTTCCCACACGGGCGTCGCGCGTTCGAGCTTGCGCTGCCCTGCCTTGCTCAGGCCCAGCAATCGCTCGCGACGGTCTTTACCGCGCCGCTCCCGCACCCAGCCCTCGCGGGCCATGATGGCCAGCGTCCGCGTCAGCGTCGTGCTGTCGATGGCGAGGATCTTTCCAAGCTGTCCCTGCGACGCCTCGCCAATGTGCGCCAGCGCCTGCAGGATGGTCATCTGCGTCGCCCTGAGGCCAAGCGGGCGCAGCGCCTCTTCATACAGCTGCGTCAAGGTGCGGGCCGCCCGCCGGAAGCTCGCGCACAGACACGGCAACGGTGGAACCAATGTGCTCATGTCGAAATAGATGCATATACATCTATTGCAGGTCGCAAAAAATTATCGAAGAACAGCAGAAAAATCTTCGCCCCTTCTCCCCCAAAAGTGTTATCCGGCGAACAGAAGTTTCCGGTCTGGTTACTTCAGTTGCAACGTAGCATGAGAGCAACCGGAGGCAGGCCGTCGGCACCGGCGTCGGCCCCAAATCTTCCGGCCTCTATGAATGAGGTGAACAATGCGATTCCTCCCCACTTGCATCGTCCTCTTCGCTGCGTCTGCAACTGTTCCTTTGCTCGGCCAGAGCAGCACCGTCCAACACAATGCCCAATCCAACCTGGTATCGACCGCCGGCTCGTCCCATGCCCCGGCCGCTGCCCCTACCCCTGATGCTGCTGCTCTGCGTTCCGACATCGACCAGCAGGACAGGGTCATCAAGAACCAGATCGACGCGCAGCAGAACCTGCTCAAGAAAAATAAAGAGATGATGAAGCAGGCCAGGAAGCTCGACGAGAAGAACAAGAAACTCGCCGAGAAGAACCGGAAGCTCGAAGCCCAGAACCGCGCCTTCAACGCCGAGAAGAACGCCCTCAGCGCCAAAAACGCCGCCCTCGCGCAAAAACACGAGGACCTCAAGGCCGCCGAGAAGCCGATCGCCATCGCGCCGGTCAAATAAGCCGGAGACGGTCAGCATCCGGGCCGGATGCGCGGTCCTGCGACGTCCGTTGCCAGTTGGACAAACTGGCAACGGACATCGCACTGCTGATAACGTGTAATCATGCGGCCGCGCATCGCCATCCCGGTCCCCACCAGCCATAACCCCGAGTACAACCAGCGCTCATGGCCCACCTACGCCGACGCGGTCGAACGCGCTGGAGGCGAGCCGGTCCAGATCCCCCTCAGCGGAACCCCGTCCGATATTGCCAATCTGATTAATACCTGCCAGGCTGTCCTGCTACCCGGCTCTCCCGCCGATGTGAACCCGCACAAGTTCGGTCAGGAGCCGGTGCCCGAGTGTTCGCCCGCCGACCCGGCACGCGAAAATGTCGATGAGCTGCTCATTCAGGACGCCCACAACCTCTACAAGCCGGTCCTCGCCATCTGCTTCGGCACGCAGTCGCTGAACGTCTGGCGCGGAGGCACGCTCGTCCAGCACCTCACGCCCATGCCAGTCAACCACCCCGCTGGCCGCGCCGTCGCCGTGGCCCACACCGCTGCCGTTGCGCCGGACTCGGTGCTCGGCGGCATCCTTAAAGAAGACACGCCCGCTGAAGCTCCAGAACAGGATGGCTTCCTCCGCCTGCCGATCAACTCCAGCCACCACCAGGCTATCGGCATCCCCGGCGATGGGCTCCGGGTGACTGCCCGCTGTCCGCAGGACGGGGTCATCGAAGCTGTCGAAGGCGGCCTGGCCAACAATCCTGACGATACTGCTCACCCCCACTGGGTGCTCGGTGTGCAGTGGCATCCGGAGCGCAGTTACGATATTAGCCCCGCCTCGCAGTCGATCTTCCGTCGCTTCGTCTCCGAAGCCGCCCACTGGACGCCGCGCCCCATCCATACCTCGGTCGCCAAGTCTTGAGATCTATGCCCTGAATTGTTCCACGTGGAACAATTTGGAACGGTGTCAGGCCTCTGGCCTCTCGTAAAATGTTCCACGTGGAACAATCTGCACTTTCCGAGTCTCAAATCAGCGCGCTCCTCACCCCGTATTTGCCCGAGGTGCCGGATGGAATCGCCGCGCAGCTCTCCGTCTATCTCGACCTGCTGCTCAAATGGAATGCACGCACGAACCTGACCGCTATCCGCGAACCGGAAGAGATCGTCCGGCGGCACTTCGGGGAAAGCCTCTTCTGCGGGCTTCATGTCGGCTCTCAAACCGCGACGCTGCTCGATTTAGGCTCCGGCGCAGGCTTTCCCGGCCTGCCCATCGCGCTGCTTCGCCCTGAGATCGCCGTCACGCTTGCCGAGTCCCAGAACAAGAAGGCCACGTTTCTGCGTGAGGTGGTTCGCACCCTTCAGCTTGGCAATGTCGAGGTCTGGGCGGGGCGGGCGGAGGCCCTGCCTGCGGAGCGTCAGTTCGATACGGTCACGCTCCGGGCCGTAGACAACATGGCGGCGGCCCTGGCTGCCGCAGCGCCACGCGCCGTGCGGGAGATGTTCGTCCTGGGCAGCATTCCACCTGAACTTCTCCCCGGGTTCGCCCTCCAGCAGCCGATTCCCATCCCCGGGGGGCAGGCCAGCTCCTTGTTCCGGGCCATCCGGGGATGAAAATTGTTCCACGTGGAACAATTTGGGAAGGCCTAACGCCGATTGGCACCGATGAAAGGCGACCATAGATTGACGCGGATCTCCACGGATGGCTTGAATTGTTCCACGTGGAACAATTTTGGGTGCAAAAAGCAGATTCCTCCGCTTCGCTACGGAATGGAAATGCGTGGGGAGTACGGAATGGAAATGCGTGGGGAGTACGGAATGGAAATGGGAAAGGGTTACGGGATGGAAATGTGTGGGTGCGGAAGGGCAATGGGGTGGAGCAAGTCCGTGTGCATCCGCGCTAATCTGTGGTCGCCTTTCATCGGTGTCCTCGGTGCAAATCGGTGTTAAGCCTCTCCCGGCGACAAAAGTTTTCCACACCAAACGGCTCCCAAACCCTTCATTTTCCCCGCAAATCCGGGGTTCCACACGTTCTCCACAGGCGGGGACACTTCTTCAACATTGCCTCCGGCGCGGCTGCCCGATAACCTTCTCCTACGCCGATGATCACCATTCACCCAGCCGACAAACCTGTCCCCGAACCCCCCACGGAGGCCGCGCCCGACGCTCGTTCCAAGGTCATCGCTGTCGTCAACCAGAAGGGCGGCGTGGGCAAGACCACGACGGCCATCAATCTGGCCGCGTCGCTGGCGCTCGAAGGGCTTCCAACGCTGCTCATCGACTGCGACCCGCAGGCCAACTCGACCGGCGGCCTGGGGTTTGCGCGCGACGACGACCGGCACAGCATCTATAACGTCCTGCTGAACCACGCTTCGCTGGACGAGGCCCTGCTGACCGCCGAGATCGAGAACCTGAAGCTCGTTCCTTCGAGCAAGAACCTGATTGGCGCGACGATTGAGCTGATTGCCGCCGAGCGGCGCGAGTACAGGCTCAGGGAGGCCATCGCTCCGGTGCGTGCGCGCTATCCATTTATTATTCTGGATTGCCCGCCTGCGCTGGACCTGCTGACGCTGAACGCTCTGGTCGCCGCCGATGGTCTGCTGGTGCCGATGCAGGCCGAGTACTTTGCGCTCGAAGGCATATCCGAGCTGATGAGCACGCTCGACCGCGTGACCCAGACGTTCAATCCGGATCTGGCGCTCGAAGGCGTGCTCCTGACCATGTATGACGAGCGCACCAACCTGGCCGTGCAGGTGACGGAGAACCTGAAGGCGTTCTTCGACGACAAGCTGCTCAAGACCTCGATTCCGCGCAACATCCGACTGGCGGAGGCGCCGAGTCATGGCAAGCCGGTCGCGCTCTACGATGCCAAGTCGCGCGGGGCCGAGGCTTACAGGGAACTGGCGCTGGAGATTCTGGCCCGCAACAACATGGAGAGCCCCGAGGTGAAGCGTCGCAAGGCCGCGGCGGCAGCGGCGGCCAGTTCGCTGAAGTCGTTTCAGCAGCCGGAGAAGAAGCGGTTCTGGAAGAAGGATAGGGCTTAGGGATTAGGGCCTAGGGATTAGGAAAGGCAGATTCCTCCGCTGCGCTGCGGAATGGAAATGCAAAAGCAG
>Ga0068853_100000166_pt1 | contig 45303 bp, 46 predicted proteins | sample KBSCornC32_FD_65655 | JGI IMG/M metagenome (GOLD analysis project Ga0068853, IMG submission 65655) | Corn rhizosphere microbial communities from Kellogg Biological Station, Michigan, USA - KBS Corn C3-2 | ecosystem: Host-associated > Plants > Roots > Rhizosphere > Soil ... | reverse complement strand
TGCGGACGTGGCCGAAGGGGAACGCTGCGTTCGAAACATCCGCGCTTGTCACCGCACTGAGTACATCTCGGGCACTCGGGCCCATCAGCGACAGCGTGCCGAACGCTTCGGTCACGTCAGCGATGCGGGCGTCCATGCCGCTAGGGATGTGGTCGGTGATCCAAGCAAGGTCGTGCGTGCGGAAGCCGGTGCCGGTGACGATATAGAATTGATCGTCCGCGAGGCGTGCCATGGTGAGGTCGCACTCAATGCCGCCGCGCCGGTTGAGAAGCTGGGTGTAGGTGAGGCGGCCCGCAGGTTTGTCGATGTTGTTTGCGGCGATGGTGTTCAGGGCGGTCGCTGCGTCCTTGCCGGTGATCTCGTATTTCGCGAAGGACGACTGGTCGAAAATACCGACGGCCTCGCGTACGAAGCGATGTTCGTCGCCTACGGCGGAGAACCAGTTCTGCCGGCCCATCGAGTAGATATCGCGGGGCTCGGTACCGGTGGGCGCGAACCAGTTCGGGCGCTCCCAGCCGAGCTTTGACCCGAAGACCGCGCCGTAGGCTTTCAGGCGATCATAGAGCGGCGAGACGATGCGGTTGCGGCCGCTTTCGTATTCTTCGTACGGGTACGCAATCGTGTAGTGCTTGCCGTAGGCTTCGAGCGTGCGCTCCTTGACCCATTCACGGTCGCGATGGAGCGACGAGAAGCGGCGGATATCGACGACCCACAGATCGAGTGGTGCTTCGCCGCGCATCGCCCATTCCGCAAGCGCCCAGCCCGCGCCGCCGGCCGAGGCGATGCCGAAGGCATTGAAGCCCGCGCCCACATACATGTTTGTGCATTCGGGCGCGGCACCGAGAATGAAATTGCCATCGGGCGTGAAGCTCTCAGGGCCGTTGATCATCTGCCGGATGCCGGCGGTCTCCAAAGCCGGGACGCGTGCGACGGCTTGCTCTAGATGTTGCGCGAAATGGTCCCAGTCGTCGTCGAAGAGCTGGAACTCGAAGGGGCGGGGGATGTCGCCCGTGGTCCAGGCAATGGGGTCGGGCTCGTAGCCACCCATCACGAGGCCGCCAACCTCTTCCTTGAAATAGGTGCGCCGGTCGGGATCGCGGAGGGTTGGTACATCGGGCGAGAGGCCCTCGATCTTTTCGGTGACGATGTATTGGTGCTTCACCGGCTGTAGCGGCACGTTGATGCCGGCCATGGCGCCGATCTCGCGGGCCCACTGGCCACCGCAATTGATGACGGTGTCGCAGGCAATTGGACCATCCGTGGTCAGGACTGACGTAATACGAGCGCCATCCATCTCGAAGCCGCTGACGCGAACGCCTTCGAAGATCTTTGCACCGTGCATGCGCGCGCCCTTGGCGAGCGATTGCGTGATGTCGGAGGGGGAGGCCTGGCCATCGGTCGGTAGCCACGAGGCTCCGATCAGGTCGTCGACGTTCATCAGCGGCCAGAGTTTTTTCACCTCGGCGGGGGAGATGAGCCCCATATCCATGCCGAAGCTGCGGGCGGTGGTCGCGAGGCGACGATATTCGAGCCAGCGATCGGGCGTGGTGGCGAGGCGGAGGCAGCCAGTCATCTTCCAGCCGGTGGCGAGTCCGGTCTCGGCCTCGAGCGATTTGTAGAGCTCGACGGAGCGCTTGAGCACCTGCGTGATGGAGGCGGACGAGCGCAGCTGGCCGACGAGACCGGCTGCATGCCAGGTGGACCCGGAGGTTAGCTTGCCCTGTTCCAACAGGACCACATCCGCCCTGTGCTCCTTGGCCAGATGATAGGCCGTCGAGCAGCCGATGATGCCGCCGCCGATCACGACGACCTGGGCATGCGTCGGGAGGGCCATCAGGCGAACCTCTCGCGATACGAGGCGAGGGCGGCGTCGAGCTTGATGAAGTTTTCATCCGCATAGGCCTTGTAGTCGACGCCGGGACGGTCGAGGCGGCCGATGCTGACCAGCGACCAGAGTGCCTCACGCAGCAGCGACGCGGCTTCCATGGCGACATGGGATTTGACGAGCGCGGAGGATGGCGGGCTTTCGAAATAGGATTCCAGAAGGACGGACGATTGGTCGGCCGAGAGCGAATTGTTGGAGCTGAGGTTGGCGAGGTCGAACATGGCGGTGCCGAAGCCCGCATATTCGTAGTCGATCAGCCACAGGCGCCTGCCGTCGTCGATGATGTTGGCGGGCAGCAGGTCGTGATGGCCGAAAGCGATGGGAAGCGGCAACTGGGCGGCTTCGAGCTCGGTGTTGATGGCGAGCCAACGGTCGAAGTCGCCGCTCGCGCCGTCGTCGCGCAGTTGGCGCATGTAGTCGCGGTTCACGTGGAAGACCCAGAACATGAAGCCGGGACCGGAAACGTATCCCGGCATGTTGTGGTGAAACCGCCTGAGGAAACGCGCGACGCGCGGCACATTTGAGCGGATGTCCGCGGAGGTCAGCACGCGTCCGTCGATGAAGCGCGAGACCATCAATCCCGGCTCCGCGTGCACGACCTCGGGTGCGAAGCCCGCCGCGTGAGCAGCGCGCGCCGACATCACTTCGCGATCGCGGAAAACGTGGTGAAAGGGAAAATCGCGCGTGACGCGCACGACATATTTGCCCGACCGGTCCACGACGGTGAAGCTGAGATTAGAAATGCCGCCGGAGAGTGGCGCGATTTCAACCGGGCCGGACCAAATCGGCAGCCCGGCGATACGGCCGTCATTGTCGGACATGATGACGCTTGGAACCTCAGGCGACGCCTCCCACTGGCTACCCGATCGGTCGTGCGGACTCAAATCGAAACTGCCGTTCCAGCCCGAATGGCGACGCAGAAACACCCAAGCGCGGCAAAGGTCTCGCCCATTTACCGTCGTGTTCGATCGGCAAATTCGCAGTTGCCCGAGACGCCAAGGCACGCCATTGTGACGCGGCTGTTCGATGAATTGTGGGGGATACTCAATGCCATACGTGCCGGCCTCGCGGCTTGCCTTGCCTGCCTTGCTGATCGCGGCCCTGACGAGCGGGGGCCTGGCGCAGTCGACTGCGGGAAGCAGCGGTACCGATGGAGCGGCCAGCTCCGCCCCGGTTGCGCTCAAAGCCGGAAGCACGCTCCCCGACCAGGGACGGACCGGCGCCACCAGGGATTTGCTCGTCGACGCACAGCCAGGGCTGGCAGCGGTCGCGAGCGTGACCAAATCGAGCAACGGCAGCGTCTCTTCCGCGCCGGCGTCGGCGGCGCTGACGGCCGCGGTCAAAGGCTATGTGCCGATGGCGCCTGCCGCCGGTGCACCACCGGCCCCGCCCGCCAAGGCGGCAGCGGTCGAAAAGATCGGCGATGCGAGCAAATATCCCTATCGGGCTGCCGGTGAGATCGAGGTCCATTACGGCAACAATTATTACTACTGCACAGCCACGCTCATCGGCCCCAAGACGCTGGCGACAGCGGCGGGGTGCCTGTGGGGTATCGAAGGCGCGCCGGCGTTTGCCGACAGCGTGATCTTTTATCCCGCGGTCAATGACGGCAATGCGCCGTTCGGCACCTATGAGTTCTCCGACTATGTGGTGATGCAGGGCTTCATCGATGCCTTCTCCCATGCCACGTCGGATGGGCCGCTGCCTTATGCGATCGGGCTCGTGCACCTCAAGGAAGCCGCCGGGGACAAGCTCGGCTGGTTCGGTTTCCAGACCGACATCAACGAAAGCTATACCGGCCGCGCCATCACCTATGGCAGCGGCGCGATGCTGCACCAGATGGCGACGACGACCTGCCCGGTGGACGTGGCGAGCATGTATCGCAGCTTCGCGTTCCCGGCTCCGTGTGCGTCCGATGGAAATGGAAGTCCGTTCTATATGGACGATACGTCCGGCGGGGGCGGCAAGATCATCCACGGCTTCAATGTGGAGGCGTTCAACGACGGCAGCACGGGGGAAACCCGGATCAGCCCGGTCGTCTACCAGTGGATTTCGGACAACCGGCAGTGAGGGCGAGCACCATGACTTTCCGTAAGATTCTTGTTGCCGGGGTGATTTTCGCCGGCGCGGTTCTCTCCATCCAGAGCGCTCTGGCGCAGCCGGTGCCGGTCGGGGGTGGCGTCCTCGGCGGAGGAGTGCATCAGTCGCGGCACCCAACGGGTCTCATCAAAACGCCGGCCGACGTGCTGGCGAAGATACCGGTAGTGCCGAAATATCGCGACTTTTTGCCGGTGGCGGTGGACCTCTCGCGCTACTTCCCCAATATCGGTGACCAGGCGCAGCAGGGCTCGTGCGTGGCGTGGTCCAGCGGCTTTGCCGCGCGTGCCTATTATGCCGAAGTGGTCGAGCACCGCGACATCAGCCTGCCCGAGAACATCCCGAGCCCGGCGTTCGTGTACGGCGCGATCCACCAGCCGGGCCCGGCCAACAGCCCGTGCACCGGCGGCTCGAGCGCAGCGGATGCGCTGGAGCTGTTCAAGACGCACGGCGTCGGCTCGCTCAAGGACTTCCCCTATGACGGACGCGACGACGCCTCGGCGTGCGCCTATCTGACCAAGGCGCAGATGGCAAAGGGCACCGATTTCAAGATCGCCGGCTACCAGCAGATGCAAACCTGGGAAGACGTGAAGTCCGAACTCGCGCAGGGCAACCCGGTGATGGTCGGCGCCAGTCTCGACGACGGCTTCATGAGCCTGCATGGTCCGCAGGGCGCGGGCATGTGGACCTCGGGCCCGATCGATCCCAATGCACCCTATGACGGGCATGAGTTCGTGCTGATTGGCTATGACGACCAGCTGCAGGTATTCAAGTTCATCAACTCCTGGAGCCCTGAGTGGGGTGACAATGGCTTCGGGCGCATCAGCTATGCGACGGCGCAGAACCGGATCGATGAGGCGTTCGTCATGCGCATGCCGGGCGATCCGACGATCACGCTGGCACCAGAGGACTACCGGTCGGACGTGCTGAACCAATTCGCGCCGGCGCAGGTAACGGCCCCCGGTCTTGGCGGCGCAAGCGCCCGAGGGCCGGCTGAAGTTGCGGGCCTGTGGTGCGGCAAGGTGGACGTGCTCAAGACCGCGGACGGCAAGTCGGTGGCGCAGGGCTTTGTCGGCACGGAAGCCGAGAAGGCCAAGATCAAGGCGCAGTTCGGTGATGATGTCGACCTCAGTGGTGTCGAGGTCGCACCGTGGCCGTTGTGCGAAACGCGGCTGACGCTCGGCGATACGCTCGGCGGCGACAGTGCGCCGGCGGCGAAGGTGGCCGCTGCTGCCGATGGCACGCAGACGCTGACCGTGAGTGCGCCGGCAAATGCGGGGTACGTCTATGCGGTTGCCTACAGTGCGGATGGGACGGTCAATGCATTGACCGACCTCAAGCCGACGGGCTCGCTCGCCGGGTCGCAGGTGCAGGGGACGCTGGGCAAGGATGCCAAGACGCTGCTCATCGTGGCTTCCGACAAATCCATCCTCGACGCGATCCCGCCGGGCGAGAATGTCCGGGACTTCCTGAGTCAGCTGAGGGACGGCATCCTGCACGGCCAGGCGAGCCAGATCAGCGCCACTCTCGTGAGCTCGCTCTCACCCTGAGAAAGCGGGTAAGCGGCAGGAGGATCGTTCGTGCATGTCCTGATCATCGGTGCGGCCGGCATGGTCGGCCGCAAGCTGACCCAGGCGCTGATCGCCAAGCGAGAGGTCGCGGGCCGGCCCGTCGAGCGGCTGACGCTGGCCGATATAGTGCGGCCCGAGGCGCCTGCGTTCGGCGGCAAGGTCGAGACCGCGGCCATCGATCTCAGTTCCCCAGGTGCCGCAGAGTCGCTGATCGCCAAGAGGCCGGATCTCATCTTCCACCTGGCGGCGATCGTCTCGGGTGAAGCCGAGGCCGATTTCGAGAAGGGCTATCGCATCAATCTCGATGGAACGCGCGCGATACTCGAGGCGATCCGGCTCGAGGGAAGGTCAACTCCCTATCGCCCACGGCTGGTCTTCACATCGTCGATCGCGGTGTTCGGCGCGCCGTTCCCGGAGGCGATCGGGGATGAGTATTTCTCGACGCCGCTCACCAGCTACGGCACGCAGAAGGCGATCAGCGAGCTGCTGCTGAACGACTATTCGCGCAAGGGTTTTGTGGATGGAGTCGGCATCAGGCTGCCGACGATCGTGGTTCGTCCGGGCAAGCCCAACGCAGCGGCATCCGGCTTCTTCTCGAACATCCTGCGCGAGCCGCTGGTGGGGCAGGAGGCAGTGCTGCCGGTGAGCCGCGACGTGCGGCACTGGTTCGCGAGTCCGCGGGCGGCGGTTGGCTTCCTGCTGCATGCGGCTGAAATGGACAGCTCGGCCCTCGGCTGGCGGCGCACGGTTACGGCCCCCGGCCTCTCGGCCACTGTGGGCGAGGAGATCGACGCACTGCGCCGTGTGGCCGGCGAGAAGGCGGTCAGGCTGATCCGCGAGGAGCCGAACGAGACGATCGTCAAGATCGTCGCGGGCTGGCCGCGCAATTTCGATGCCAAGCGCGCGCTGGGCCTGGGCTTTAAGGCCGAGAGCAGCATGGACGAGATCATCCGGGCGCACATCGACGACGAGCTGGGCGGCAGGGTCGGCTGACGTCTTGCAGGCTGTTGAAGCAAACAGGCCGCGCGGCTAGAAGCTCAGGCGTGCGCCGTTCTCATCCCGGATTTGTCATGCTCAAAGCCCTGCTGTTCGCCGCGGCCCTGCTGGCCGCTTCGCCCGCCCTCGCCCAGACTGCCGCCGACACGGACAAGAAGATCGACGACGTGCTGGGCGGGCCGCACGCTATCTATGCTACTGCCATCCAGACCATCGAGACCGCGGTCGCCAATCACGACCTCCAGACCATCGCCGGCTATTTCAGCTTCGGCGATCCCATCAAGGTCGACGGAGCCGATGTTACGATCGGCGATCTCGACGAGCTGACGGCCAAGTTCGACACGCTGTTCACGCCCAAGGTGATCAGCGCAGTGAGGAGCCAGAAATACGAGAACCTGATGGTGAGCGCCGACGGCGTCATGTTCGGCGACGGCGAGCTTTGGATCAGCGGTGTCTGCGACGACGATGCGTGCCAGAACCCGTTCATCAACATCATCGCGATCAACACCAAATAGGCACGCGATGAAGCCCAGGCGCATGCAGCTCAGCCGCGGGCGCGGGTTCAGCCTGCAGGCCGAGTCCAGGGCGCTGAACGGACTGCCGGCCAAGCGCGTGACGCGCCCGGGACCTTGGGGCAATCCGTTCACCATCGAAGAGACGGCTGCGCGGTACGGGCTCGATCGCGCGGCGGCGCAGGCAAAAGCGGTGGCGCTTTGCGGCGCCTGGCTGCGCGGAACGCTCGATCCCGCTCTGTCGCCGGGACCGCCACCGAGCCTTGCGGACATTCGGTCCGCGCTCAAGGGGCACAATCTTGCCTGTTGGTGCGCACCGGGAACGCCATGCCATGCCGACGCATTGATCGAGCTTGCGAATGGAGGACGCGCGTGAGCCGCATCGCCTACCTGACCGCCATCGACTTTGGCGCCGGAGAGCTCAAGACCCTCGCCACTGCGCCGGCGGAGCTCGGCATGAAGCGTCCGCTCCTCATCGCCGACAAGGGCGTCGAGGCCGCGGGCCTGCTGGCGCGCGCGATGGTATTCCTGCCTGCGGAGACGTCCACATTTCTCGACACGCCGCCCAATCCAACTGAGGCCGCGGTGAAAGCAGCGCTGGCGGTTTATCGCCGGGAGAGCTGCGACGGCATCGTTGCGCTCGGTGGCGGCTCGCCCATCGATCTCGCCAAGGGCGTTGCCTTGCTTGCGACGCATGATGGCCCGCTCGAGACCTATGCCGTGATCTATGGCGGGCTGGAGCGCATTACGGCGCGCGTCGCGCCGATGATCGCGGTGCCGACCACCGCCGGCACCGGCGCGGAAGTCGGCCGCGCGGCGTTGCTCACGCTGGACGATGGACGCAAGCTCGGCATCATCTCGCCCCATCTGATCCCCAAGCGCGCCATCTGCGATCCCGAGCTGACGCTGGGCTTGCCACCGATGCTCACGGCGGCGACCGGCCTCGACGCGCTGAGCCATTGCATCGAGACCTATTGCTCGCCCCGGACCAATCCGCCGGCGGAGGCGATCGCGGTCGAAGGCGCCGGCCGCATCTGGCGAAACATCGAGAAGGCGGCGCAACGCGGCGGCGATCTCGACGCGCGCAGCGAGATGATGATGGGCGCGCTGATGGGCGGGCTCAGTTTCCAGAAGGGGCTCGGCGCGGTCCACTCGCTCAGCCACGCGCTTGGCGGGCTCAAGGACGTGTCACTGCATCACGGCACGCTCAACGCGATCCTGATGCCGATCGTGGTGCGGTTCAACGCGCCGACGATCGGGGAGAAGCTGATCCGGCTGCGCGGAGAGATGGGCCTCAATGGCGCGCTGGATGGAGAACTCGATCAGCTCAATCGCCGGCTCGGGATACCTAAGGGGTTGCGCACGCTGGGGGTACGCGAGGAGCATTTCGACTGGGTGATCGAGCGCGCACTGGCCGATCACAGCCACGCCACCAATCCACGGGCCGCCACCGCCGCGGACTATCGGGTTATGCTCAACGAAGCGATGGGCTGACCCCGCGCGATCCATCTTTACGCGGCGATGGCTTTGCTGCTAGCGTCGCGGTTGGTGGATATGCCGCATGACGGGGTAGTCGGGTCGCCGACCGTGTTCCACCGCCGAGCGAAAGATGGTCTTTCGCGTCGGCGATTTTTTATCGCCCGGAAGCCGGCGGAAGACCGGCGGGGGCCACAAGAGGAGAACCCCATGGGTGCGGTCAGCATCAACGACGTGCGCAAGAGCTACGGCAACATCGAGGTGTTGCATGGGGTGTCGGTCGATATCGCCGACGGCGAATTCGTCATCCTCGTCGGTCCTTCCGGATGCGGTAAGTCGACACTGCTGCGCATGATCGCCGGCCTCGAGGAAATTACTTCAGGCGAGATTTCGATCGCGGGCCGGGTGGTCAACAATCTGCCGCCCAAGGACCGCGACATTGCGATGGTGTTCCAGTCCTATGCGCTCTATCCGCACATGACGGTCGAGCAGAACATGGGTTTTTCGCTCAAGCTGCAGCGGGTGAGCAAGGACGAGACGCAGAAACGCGTCGCCAACGCGGCCGCCATCCTCGGCCTCGAGCCGTATCTGAAGCGCTATCCCCGGCACCTGTCGGGCGGCCAGCGTCAGCGCGTTGCCATGGGGCGCGCCATCGTGCGTAACCCGGCAGTGTTTCTCTTCGATGAACCGCTCTCGAATCTTGACGCCAAGCTGCGCGTCGCGATGCGCTCAGAAATCAAGCAGAACCATATGCGGCTCAAGACCACGACAGTTTATGTGACGCACGACCAGATCGAAGCCATGACCATGGCCGACCGCATCGTCGTGATGCATGACGGGGTGATCGAGCAGATCGGCTCGCCGCTCGACCTCTACGACCGTCCCGCGAATCTGTTCGTCGCAGGCTTCATCGGCTCGCCGGCGATGAACATGATCAACGGCAAGATCACCGGCAACAATTTCGTGGCCGATGACGGCACCAAGATCACGCTCGATCGCGGCGCGGGAAACTCCGACGGGCGTCCGGTGACGCTGGGCATTCGCCCGGAGCATTTCCAGCTCGATCCGAACGGATTGCCGGCGGAAATCCTGACCGTCGAGCCGACGGGATCGGAGACGCAGGTGGTCGCGCGGTTCGCGGGCCAGGAGATCATGGGCGCATTCCGCGAGCGCGTCGATGCTCGTCCGGGCAGCGTACTGAAGGTCAAGCCACAGGCGGGGACGGCGCATCTGTTCGATGCCGCCAGCGGGCAGCGGATCAGCGCATAACGCGGCTCTCAGGTCACGCTCTGGCTGCTGCCGAGCACGCGCTGCCAGCTGAATTTCGCCACGGCCTGACGCGGCATATGCCGCATCAGGCGGCGGTAGATCAGGCCGAGGCCATAGAACAGTACGAGCGAGATAACGAGGAAGTATCCGGCAGCCACACCGAAATGCAGGAAGACGTTGTAGTCTTTCTGGAAGAGGTCGCCTGACATGCTCATCAGGTCGCGCTGGTCGCCGATGACGGGCAGCGTGAAATAGATGAGCGCCGTTGCCTGGAACAGGAACACTACCTCATTGGTATAGCCGGGCCAGGCGAGGCGGATCAGGTTCGGCCAGGTCACGCTCCAGAAACGCTGACCGCGTGACAGCCCGTACGCACGAGCGGCCTCGAGCTCCCCCTTTGGCACTGTGAGCAGCGCGCCATAGAAGATTTCGGCGGTGTATGCCGTCGTGTTGAGGGTGAGGATGGCGGGGCCGAGAAAGAGCGGATGGAGGATGAACCCATCCCAGCCCAGCGGCTTCCACACCGAGAGGTTGAAGGCGAGCACCAGCGAATAAAAGGCAAAGAGCTGGATGAAGAACGGCGATCCACGAAAGAAATAGATATAGCCACGGCTCAGACGGTTCAGCAGCCAATGCCTCGAGTTCTTGCCGATGGCGATGAAGATCGCGAAGACAAAGCCGGCGGGAATCGCGGCGGCGGCGAAATAGAGATTGAAGAGTGCCGGACGGGCGTCGGTGACGATGTCGCGCAGGATGGCTTCGAGGAGGTTCATGCCAGACTCTGGTCGGCGAGCGGCATGCCGCGGCGCACGCGGCGGCTGAGCGCTCCGAAGAATTTCTCGGAGACGAAGGTCACGAGGATGTAGAAGACCAGCAGTACGAAATAATAGCGCCATCGCCAGTCGTCATGGACGAGGCCCGCAGCCTTGCTGAAATTGGCAGCGCCGAGACGCTGGGCCCACGTGACGAAATCGAGGACCTGCAGCAGCGAGAGCAGGGACGTCGCCTTGACCAGCGCCTGCCAGGTGTTCGACAGGCCGGGCAGGGCATAGACCCACATCTGCCGGACCTCGATGCGCATGATCACCTGCATTCGGCTCAGCCCATAGGCGCGGGCGGCCTCGACCTGACCCTTCGGCACCGAGCGCAGGGCGCCGGCGATGACGTTGGCGACAAAGGCTCCATAGATGATGCCCAGTGAGACGCAGGCAAGAACGAGATATTGCCACGTGGCCACGTGCCAGTTGGCGGCAGCGCAGGGTGGCCAGGGCGCAGTTTGCGCGGCGATGGTTTCGGGCGTGCAGACCTGTTGCGACCATACCCACTCGACGCCTTCTTCAAAGGCGATGGGAAAGAACAGGAAGAAGAGCACGTCGGGAACGCCGCGGACGATGTTGATATAGCCGGCGGCGAGCCAGCGAAAGGGACGCGGGGCGCTGTTGTAGATCGCCGCCGCGAGAAGCCCGAGGATCAGCGCGACGAGGGCGCCGAAGACCATGGCCTCGAGGGTGAACTGGACGGAGGCGTACCAGGCGAGGTGCTTCCCGTTGGTGAAGTAGCCGATCCAGAACAGCACGTCCGGGCCGAGGGCGTCCTTCAGCCCCTGCGGTAAGAGATCGACCAGCATCGATCATTGGCCCCCATGCGAAAAAGGGCGGGGCCGAAGAGGCCCCGTCGCTGGTCGCTACTTCCAGTACGGCGTCGGCCGGCTGGGGAAGTATTTCTTGATGAGAGCATCGAGGCTGCCGTCGGCCTTCATCGCAGCAAGGGCGGTGTTGAGCTTGGCCTTGAGATCGGTGTCCGATTTGCGCAGCCCGATGCCCGCGCCTTCGCCGATAAGGATGTCAGGGCCCTCCGATTTCAGCGCCCCATTCGATCCGGCAGCGGTTTCAAGCGCGACCGAGCCGTCGATGAAGACCAGATCGAGATTGCCGGCGTTGAGGTCGGCCATCTCCTGATCCTGAGTCGCATATTTCTGGATCGTGTTGTCGGCCTTGAGGTTCGCGTCGAGGTAGCCGGCCTGGATGGTCGAATCCTGCGCGCCGATCTTCAGCCCCTTGAGCGCGCCGTAGTCGAAGGTCTTGTCGGCCTTGCTCAGGAAGCGCGACGGATCGGGCGGAAAGTAGGGGTCGGTGAAATCGATGGTCTGCTTGCGCTCATCGGTGATCGACATGTCGTCGATGATTCCGTCGTAATTGCCGGCCAGCAGATTGGGGATGATCGAATCCCAGTCATTGGTCACGAAGGTGCAGTCGAGCTGGGCGCGCTTGCAGAGCTCGGTGCCGACATCCACGTCGTAGCCGGCGAGCTTTCCGGCATCGTCCATGAAATTGTAGGGCGGGTAGCCGCCCTCGGTGCCGAACTTGACCTGGGCAGCCTGGGCTCCGACGGTCAGCGCGGCGAGCGCGACGGCAGCCAGAATTAGCCTATGCATGATGGTTTCTCCAAAAACGACGCCGGCGGCCACGTTGTCCGCGGCTTATGAGCCCTCAGGCTATCCCAACTGACGTATGCGTCAATTCACGCTGGATGGCCGGCGGAGAGGAATTGCCGCAAGCGGGTCGATTTGGTCGAGCCGAAGACGTCGTCGACCGTGCCTTCCTCCTCAACTTTGCCCAGATGGAGGAAAATGGCCCGATCGCCGACCGTCCGGGCAAAATCCATGTCATGCGTCACGAGGATCATTGTCCGGCCCTCATCGGCGAGGAGCTTGATGACGCGCAGGACCTCGACCTGAAGCTCGGGATCGAGCGCTGAGGTGGGCTCGTCGAAAAGCATAACGCGCGGATTGATGCAGAGGGCGCGGGCAATAGCGGCGCGCTGTTGCTGGCCGCCACTGAGCTGGGCGGGATAGCTCTGCGCCTTGTCGGCGATGCCAACTTTCTTGAGCATTTCCATCGCTTCGTCGCGCACTTCAGCTTTTTCGCGCTTCTGGACCAGGATGGGCGCCTCCATGACGTTTGCGAGTACCGTCATATGGCTCCACAGGTTGAACTGCTGGAACACCATGCCGAGGCCGGAGCGGATGCGGCGGATCTGGGCTTCGTCCGACACGCGGCGATGCGGCGGTATGCCCGCGAGCGCGATGGTTTCGCCGGCGACCTTCACCGTGCCGCTGTCGGGCACTTCGAGCATGTTGATGCAGCGCAGCAGCGTCGATTTGCCAGAGCCGGAGGAGCCGATCAGCGCGATGACTTCGCCTTCATGGGCGGTCAGCGAAACGCCTTTTAGGACTTCGATATCGCCGAAGCTCTTGTGGATCGAGTCCAGCTCGATGACCGGCATCGCGGCACGGGCGTGTTCATTCATGAACCAGCACGTGACGGCAAAGCGCCAAGCGATGCAAGGGGAAAGGTGGCGCCCGGCTCTGGGGCGCCGACCCGGCGTGGATCAGGCCGCGGCGCGCGAGCCTTCGTCGAAGAACAGCGCCTGGCTGATGAGCGCCTTGACCATATCCGGATTGAACGGCTTGGTGACGAGGAAGGTCGGCTCGGGCCGCTCGCCCGTGAGGAGCCGCTCGGGGAAGGCGGTGATGAAGATCACGGGCAGCGCCTCGGTCATCAGGATGTCGTTGACGGCATCAATGCCGGACGAACCATCTGCCAGCTGGATGTCGGCGAGGATCATCTTGGGCATGGTCTTGCCGTAGAGGGCGACGGCTTCCTTGTGGGTGCGGGCGACGCCGACGACGCGATGGCCCAGAGATTCCACCATCTGCTCGATATCCATGGCGATCAGCGGCTCGTCCTCGATGATGAGGATGTCGGTCGCGACCTGGCGAGAAATCTCGCGCGAGGCTTGATCGAGTAGCTTGCCGAATTCCTCCGGCGAGACATCGAGTATTTCGGCGCCCTGCTCGGGGGTGAACCCTTCGACGGACACCAGGAGGAACGCCTGGCGCGGGCGCGGCGCCAGATTGCTGAGGTTGCGGGCGGCCCGCTGCTCCCAGACGAAATGCGGCTGGGCGGGGGGGACCTGGACGGACGAGGAGGAGAAGAGTTTCGAGAACAGCTCGTAGAGAGCGATGCGATCGTTGGAAGCCTCGGGGAAGATCGATGTGTCCGCGATCAGGGCTTCCAAAGTCGCCGCAACATAGGCGTCCCCCGAGGTCTGCGAGCCGGTAACGGCGCGCGAGAAGCGGCGCAGGTACGGCAGGTGCGGTGCGATCCGCATGGAAAGTGACATTGTGTGCTCCCTAGACGCTTTTTTGGTCGAACCCGAGAACCAGAATTCCGTGGATGCGATTTCGTTCCATTTGCCGGAACTTTTCCTCTTGCTGCCCATTCATGCTAGCAGCTTAGGGTGAGGCGACCCCAGCACAGGTTTGGGTAGTGAAAGACAAATCGAAGATGAACGACATGGGCGCTCCGCCGCCACGGCGGTCGCGGGATGGACTCGGTCCGAATACGGACATTGGAGCCAAACTGCGGGCATTCTATGGCTCGGTCGAGGATCAGCCGATTCCCGACAACCTTCTGGATTTGCTCGAAAAACTCGACCAGGCCGAGCGGGCGGTCAAGCCGAAGGGTCATTGAGTTGCACGAAGGAAATTCGTTCAAGAGGGAGCTGTTGAGCACTCTCCCCTCGTTGCGCGCCTTTGCCGTCTCACTGAGCGGACGGCACGACAAGGCCGACGACCTCGTGCAGGACACCGTCATGAAGGCCTGGGCGAAGCAGGACAGCTTTGAGATGGGCACCAACATAAAGGCCTGGCTGTTCACGATCCTACGCAACGAGTTCTACAGCCAGATGCGCAAGCGCGGTCGCGAGGTGCAGGATACCGATGGCGCCTTCACCGAGCGGCTGTCGGTGCATCCCGGCCAGTATGGCGTGCTCGATCTGGCCGACTTCAAGAAGGCGCTCGACACCCTACCGCCCGACCAGCGCGAAGCGATCGTGCTGATCGGCGCTTCGGGATTTTCATACGAGGAAGCGGCCGACATCTGCCATTGTGCCGTCGGCACGATGAAGAGCAGGGTGAGCCGGGCGCGTACCCGGCTGCAGGACCTGCTGGGCATTGCCGGCGAGGCCGACTATGGCCCGGACGCTGTTTCGGCTCAGGTGACGACCCGCTAGACTGTCTCCGGAAGGTTCGCCGGACGCGGGCCGGGCGTAGCAAAGGCGTGAGGGCTCGATGCGCGTCGTGGGAGTGCTGAACCGCAATGGCGGAACACTCAAGACCACCGATCTGGCGGCGCTGACATCGCGCGCCGTCGCGATATTCGCCGGCGCGGGGCACGAGCTCGAAGTGCGCGTGGTCGGCGGCTCCGAACTCATCCCCGAGCTTGAGCGCGCCGCACGCGAGGCCGAAGTGCTCCTCGCGGGTGGGGGCGACGGGACGATTTCGGCTGCCGCAGCGATCGCTTTCCGGCAAGGCGTGCCATTGGCGGTTTTGCCGGCGGGCACGATGAATCTGTTTGCACGGTCATTGGGTATTCCGCTCGCCCTGGATGCAGCGCTCCATGCACTGGCCGGCGGGACGATCGCCGAAGCGGATATCGCCACGGTCAACGGACGGCCGTTCGTGCATCAGCTGTCAGTGGGCATTCATCCCAAACTCATCAGGCTGCGCGAGTCACTCAGCTACCGGAGCCGGGTGGGCAAGATGATTGCCTCGGGTCGCGCGGCGCTGGGCGTCATGTTCAACCCACCGAGCTTTTCAGCCGAAATCAAGACGCCGGAGGGCGTCGAGACTCGCCGCCTTGCCGGCATCTCGATCTCGAACAATCCGCTGGACGAGGGGCATCTCCCCATTCCGGACCGGCTCGACCGCGGCGTGCTGGGCATTTATCTGGTGAAGCCGCTGACGCAGCGGGACCTTGCACAGCTGGCGTTCGGTCTGGTGCGGGGCAAGTTCCGCAGCCTGCCGCAGGTGATCGACCGCGAAGCAGCCAAAGCGACGATTTCGTTCCCCCGCAGGAAGCATGGAGCGCTTGCCGCGGTCGACGGCGAGCTGATGCCGCTGCCCAAGCAATTGGAGCTGAAGATCGTTCCCCGCGGGCTGCGAGTTATTGTTCCGGCAGAGTCGAGTGAGAAGGCCGCGGCAGCGGAGACCGCCACAGCCAGCTGAACCGTCCGCTTAGAGACTCGCGGCGCCGCCTTCGAGCGGCTCCTGGCCAAGCTTGCGCAGCGCCTGTTCGATGGATTTGAGATCCTCGCCGTCGTCTCCATCGACCGGGATCATGCCTTCGGTGGCGCTGCGCTCCTTGCTTAAGGAATCCGCTTCGAGCTGCCGAAGCACTTCGATCTTTTCGTCGTCGGCGAGATAGTTGTCATTCAGCAGGGAAACAATGCGCCGTTTGATGTGCGACATGGCTGGCACCCCGTTCTTGCCCGGTCATTACCGGATAATCGAAACGCGGAGCCCGAAGGGCGAGTTCCTTATTTGCGGTGGTGCGGCGATTTGCCAAACCAGAGAGCCGAGGCGAGTGCGGCGCCGGCGGGAATGCCGACCTCCTTCACCAAAGGCGAGCGCAGGATCAGCGGCACCGCCGCAATTGCCGCAGTCGTGATGAGGCTCGTTATCTCGGAGCTGCGCTTCCTCTCGGCAAGCCGCCGCGCCTCCGCGTGCTCGATCAGTTGCGATATGAGAAAGGTCGCAAGAGCCAAGAGCACCGCGACCACGGCGAGGATCAACGGCGCGATCACCGGCCCCACGACCGAAGAGAGGGCCGAGTTGATGGCAACGCAGATAAAGGCCACACCGATGATGCCAAAGCCCGCCATCAAGCCCCAGACGATCGCCTGCCGCTTGAAGCGGGCCGACAGTTCGTGAGCTTCCAGTCCCACCAGGGAAAGAAGCGGTGCCAGCACTGCGAGCATGGCTGTTACCGCGTCATGATCGCGATAAGGAAACCCATCCCGATGGCGGCCGCGACCGCCGTCAGCGGCTTGTCCCGGATCGTGTCCTTGAGCTGCTTTTCGAGGCCGTTGAACTCGCCCTGGGCGGTATCGAGCAGTGATTGGCCGCGATCGGCGAGGTCCTGCGCCCGCTGACGGGCCTGAGTCTTGACGCCGCTGACGGTGGTCTGGCCCATGCGTTGCAGCGTGGTCGTGATCGCCTTGATGTCGGATTGCAGCTCGGCGATCTGGCTCTCGAGATCGTCCTCGTGGTGGGCCTGGCGGCGCGAGCCGTTAGTGGCGCGCCGATGCGCGGCCGCCGCTGTGGTGGTCGTCTCGTCAGAGTCTGCCATAATGAACCTCCTGATGTGAAACACTCAACGCCAAGGGGATGCTGCAAGTTCCGCGCGCGGCAACGAAACACCCCGGTTCGCGGGGGAGCGAACCGGGGTGGTTATTGCGGACCGAAAGGGGGGCGACCTAGGGTCCGCAGGTCTCGGATCGTTGCGTCAGAATGCGATGACGTGAGTCAGCAACAAGATGACGAAGATCACGAGCACGACGCCCAGTATCCCCGAGGGGAAGTATCCCCAGGAGCGGGAGTATCCCCAGCTCGGGATGGCGCCGATCAGCAAGAGCACGAGAATGATGATGAGAATTGTACTGAGCATCCTGGATCACTCCTTGTTGACGCTGTGGTGCTCGTTCAGAACGCAACGAACAGGAAAGCTACGGCGACGGCGAGGATGCCGATGGCCGGAACGATAGCGCCGATCACCGCTCCATAGTGGATGCGGCCGTCATAACCCTCGGGCGACCAGGCGAATGCTGACCGTCCGGCATGCTCGAGCGCATCGATCTCCATCTGGGTCATTGGCCTCATCCTTATAGGTTTTCGCCCGCAAAACTGCCGCATGGCGATGTCGGCGGGCCATGTGCTGGGCAAATAACCGGTCGACAGGAATTTGGTTCCAGCGCGGTGAAACGAAATTCGGGCGCTACGTGGGGGCTATTCGACCCGAACGACGTCCACAGATTGCGTGGTCTCGTGGCCGCCGGAGGTTCGCAACACACCCACGATCGGCGAGATATCGGAATAGTCGCGGCCATGGCCGATCGTGATGTGATCGGAGCCGGCGAGCATGGCGTTGGTCGGATCGAAGCTGATCCAGCCCGCGTGCCGGCCGCACCAGACGCGCACCCAGGCATGCATCGCATCCGCGCCCTCGAGCCGGTGCTTGCCCTTGGGCGGGATGGTGCGAAGAAAGCCGGATACGTATCCGGCTGGGATGCCGAGGCCGCGGAGGCCGGCAATCATCACGTGGGCGAAATCCTGGCAGACGCCCTTGCGGAGGTTGAACGCCTCGAGCGCCGCCGTATCGACGTCGGTCGAGTCCTTCTCATACGTGAAGTCGCGATGGATCGAGAGGCAAAGGTCCATCGCTGCCGATCTCACCGAGTTGGTACGCGAGAGACTCTGACGCGCATAGGCGGTAATCTGCTCGTCCAGCGGGATGCGGGGGGACGCGGCGAGGAAGTGATGCGGTGAATTGGCGTCCATGGTCCACAGAGTGGCCAGTTCGAGTTTGAGCCCCGCAAGATCCGGCGACAGATCGGCGGGGGGCGGCGTCTCCTCGACCGCGACGCGCGCCGATAGCCGCACGTCCAGACGATCATGGTAGCCGGCATAGCCGATCGTGGTGACGAGGTTGCCGAAGAAGTCGACGAAATTGGTTTCGGTGTCGGGCTTGGGATCGAAGGAAAGAGACGCCGCGATCACGCGCTGCAGCCCGTGGATCGATGCCGGTGCGACGCGAACCAGATGACGATCGCCGTGAACGCGGCCGTCATAGTCGTAGTGGAGCTCGAGCCGCAGGTCGTAGAGCATGGCGCTCACACGAAGTAGGCGTCGGAGATGAGGCCTGCGAGACGGCCAATCTCGGCCGCCAGCTCGGCGAGTCGCTCCGGCGTCATGTCTTCGGGCTCCGCGACCCTGAGCTCGGTGTGAAGTTCGAGCACGGCGCGCGCGGCCTGCGACAGCTGTCCATCCTCCATCCCACCCGGCAGGCGATCGATCTGTTCCTTGAGCTCGGCGACCTGGAACAACACAGACCGCGGATTGAGCGGATCGAGCACCAGGAGGTCGAGATAGGAATTGGCGCCCGCTGCGACGTTGTAGCGGCGCCGATGAGTCATCACGCTGTCGCCGATTTCGAGCAGCATATCGAGCGCGCCGTCGGGCGCACTCTTGTCGGTGAGCCAGCGCGCAACGCCGGCGATCTGAATGCCACGCTCGAGGCGGCGGCCGATTTCGAGGAAGCGCCAGCCGGCGAAGCGATACATGTTCTCGTGCACGAGGCCGGAAAAGCCCGCGAGCTTGCGGAGCAGAACGGTCATGGCGCGCGTCGCATCATCGCCCGGCTGGATGCGCGACGCGAAATTGCCGGCGGTCTTGCGCAGATCGGTGAGGGCCAGCCAGCCATCGGGTGAGAAGCGATCGCGGATCTGGCTGGCGGAATGCACCGCACTATCTATGGCACTGAGCAGGCCGACCGGCAGCGCATCATTTGCATCGACGTCAATGGATTCGAGATAGGCGCGCGTCGATTTGAGCAGCGGGAGGTCGGGGTTGGATATCTCGGCGAGCCGCGCGTTATAGGCGCGAAGAATGCGGACTGTCGCTTCGCAGCGCTCAGCGTAGCGGCCGAGCCAGATGAGATTGTCGGCGGCGCGACTGGGGAGATTGCCAACCGACGTGCGGACGAGCTTTTCGCCTTCCTGCGGCAGCAGCGTAATGCGCTCGACCGGCTTGGAGCTCACGACCCACACGTCAGCTGCCTGGCCGCCGCGCTGCATGGCGATGGCGGTGGTGTCCGAGGTCGATCCGACGCGCGCGAAACCGCCCGGCATGATCGTCCATCCACTGGCAGTGCGCGCCGCATAGACGCGCAGGGAGATCGGACGGGGTTCCATCCTGCCGTTTGCATAGACGGGCGCTGTCGAAAGGCTAACCGGCTCCTGGCCAACGAACTGCGCACCTTCGCGCTCAAGTCGCGCCAGCATCAATTGGCGCGCGCGGCTGTCGAGCGTACCGCCTAGCGCGGTGGCGGCGTGATCGTCGATCGGCAGGGTCGTCGAGAAAGCGGGGCCGATCATCATCTTGTCGAAATTCTCGACGACGTGGCGCCGCTCGGCTTCCTGGCCGCACCACCACGTGGCAATCGTGGGCAATTCCAGCGTGGCGCCCAGCAGGGCTTCGCTCAATCGCGGCATGAAGGCCGAGAAGGCGCGGGTCTCGAGGATGCCGGAGCCGATGGCGTTGATGATCGAGATCGATCCCTGGCGCAGGGCCTCGACGAGCCCGGGCGTGCCGATGCGGCTATCGTATCGCAGTTCCAGTGGATCGGAGAAGCTCGCGTCCATGCGGCGCCAGAGCACGTTGACCGGCTTGAGGCCAGCGACCGTTCGGACCATCACCTCGCCGTTCTCGACGACGAGGTCTTCGCCTTCGAGCAGCATGAAGCCCAGATAGCGGGCGATGTAAGCGTGCTCGAAATAGGTCTCGTTATGCTGTCCCGGCGTCAGGATGCCGACGCGTCCGTCATTGCGGCGAGCCTCGCCGTTCAGCGTGTCGCGGAAGTCCCGGAAGAATCCCGCAAGGCGATGAACGTGCATGCGCGCATAGATATCGGACAGCGCGCGGGTCGTGGCGACACGGTTTTCGAGGGCGAAGCCGGCGCCAGAGGGAGCTTGGGTGCGATCGCCGAGGACCCACCATCCGCCATCGGGTCCGCGACCGAGTTCGAAAGCGCAGAAATGGAGGTAGTGGCCGCTGACGGGTTTGACGCCGACGACCGGTCGGAGGAATTCCGGATTTTGCGCGACGAGCTCAGGCGGCAGTACGCCGCGCGCAATGAGATGATTGTCGCCGTAGATATCGGCGAGGAGACGCTCGAGGAGTTCGGCGCGCTGGACCAGGCCGTGGCAGATCAGCATCCAGTCGGCTTCATCGATGATGAGCGGCACGTGGGCGAGTGGCCAGGCTCGCTCCTTGCCGCTCGCTCCGTCGTATTTGCGGTAGAAGACTCCGGCATCGCGCAGGTATTGGTCGGCACGGTCGAAGCGGGCGCTGAGGCCATCAGGGCCGAGGTCATCGAACCCGGCGAGCAGCTCGCTCCAGCCGGGCCGGATATTGCCGGCGGGATCGATCATCTCGTCGGGAATACCGGGGAGCAGCCGATATGTTTCGGCCAGCCCCGGACGGTTCGGGCGCTTGGGAAGCTGACGCTGATTGCGCTTGTCCATCAGGCGATAAGGGCTAGCGGTTATGCCGCTGGGGCGAAAGTGCGCTGCAGCCGAATGGTCAAGATTTTCACGGGGATGGGCGCCTCAAATCCAGGGTCAGCGGGAATTCGCCGGGGATTTCTTCCGGCGGCGGCGTAAACGGGCCCGGCGTGTGACCATTGGCGACGAAGCGCGCCAGCCGGCGAGCTTCGGCTTCGTTCGCGTTGACGGGGAAGGTCTCGTAGTTGCGGCCGCCTGGATGGGCGCTGTGATAGACGCAGCCGCCGACCGCGCGCCCGGTCCAGGTGTCGTAGATGTCGAATGTCAGCGGCGCGTTCACCGGCAGCACGGGGTGCATGCCGGAGGCGGGCTGCCAGGCTTTGAAGCGGACACCCGCGACCGACGTCCCCGCCACGCTTGTCGGGGCAAGGGGAACGCGGCGGCGATTGCAGGTCACGAGGTAGCGGTCGGGGCCGGCTCCCTCGAGCTTCACCTGCAGCCGTTCGACCGAGCTGTCCACGAAACGGACGGTGCCACCGATCGCGCCCTGTTCGCCCATCACGTGCCAGGGCTCGAGCGCCTGGTTCAGAGTCAGCGTCATCCCCTCGTACTGGACCTCGCCGGAGAACGGGAAGCGGAACTCGAGCTGGGCGGCAAACCACTCGGGATCAATCGCGAAGCCGTGCGCCTTGAGGTCGTCGAGGACATCGAGGAAATCGGCCCAGACAAAATGCGGCAGCATGAAGCGATCGTGGAGCGTTGTTCCCCAGCGCGTGAACTTGCCATCGAGCGGTGAGGTCCAGAAGCGAGCGATGAGCGCGCGGACGAGCAATTGCTGCGCGAGGTTCATCCGCGCGTTGGGTGGCATCTCGAAGCCGCGGAACTCGACGAGGCCGAGCCGGCCCGTCGGGCCATCAGGGGAGTAGAGCTTGTCGATGCAGATTTCGCTGCGATGGGTGTTGCCGGTGACATCGACGAGCAGGTTGCGGAACAGCCTATCGACGAGCCACGGAGCCGGCGGGACCCCGCTCCCCGGAGCGGGTATCTGCGCGAGCGCGATTTCGAGCTCGTAGAGGCTGTCGTGTCGTGCCTCGTCCATACGCGGCGCCTGCGAGGTCGGGCCGATAAAGAGCCCGGAGAAGAGATAAGACAGCGACGGATGGTGCTGCCAATGCAGCACGAGGCTCTTGAGCAGGTCGGGCCGACGGAGGAACGGGGAGTCCGCCGGCGTGGCACCGCCGACCACGACGTGATTGCCGCCGCCGGTGCCGACAAGCTTGCCGTCGATCATGAATTTGTCGGCGCCAAGCCGAGACTGCCGGGCTTGTTCGTAGACGATTTCAGTGGTGGCGACCGCTTGGCTCCAGGATGAGGCTGGATGGATATTGACCTCGATGACGCCGGGATCGGGCGCGACGCGAATGACATTGAGGCGCGGATCGAAGGGCGGTGGGTAACCTTCGATTTGGATGGGCAGGCCTATCGCTTTGGCGGCGTTCTCCGCTGCGACGACCAGGTCGAGATAGTCCTCAAGCTCGGCAACGGGCGGGAGGAAGACGCAGAGGTGGCCATCGCGCACTTCCGCGGTGACGGCAGTTCGGACGCTCCCCTCGATCTCGGAGATCACCTGCTCGGTGCGATCCTGCTGGTTGCCGGCGTCGGGGACGAAGGTGGCAGTGGGCTGGAGCTTCGATCTTAGAATTTCCGCCGCCCGTGGCAGATCGCCGACCGGCTGCATCGGGTCTCGCGGAACAACGTGAGGGTAAGCAGTCGCGCTCAGGTGGTTGAGCGAGTTCAGGGGCAGGCGGTATCCGACGGGTGAATCTCCGGGCGCGAGATAGAGCTTGCCGCGCCGCGTCTTCCATTTCTCGCTGACCCATCGCGACTGGGATGCGATTGCGTTCCAGTGTTGCACCGGCAGGACATAGCCGGTGGGTGTCGTGAGACCGTGCTCGAAGACCTTGGCCATGCGCGAGCGCGCTTCCGGGTCAGCGAGCTCTGGGTTGGAGGGGTCCACGTTTGCCGGCAGCTTCGCTTCTTTCAGCAGCCATTCGCCCGGGTCCTCGTACGCAGCGTCGACGGTGTCACCGCTGAGCCCGAGATTTTCGGCAAACGTCTTGAGGAATTTTCCCGCGTCTGCTTCCGTGGCGGCGGTTGCCTGAGACTCTTGCGCAACCAGCGCCTCGTCGCGCCACACCGGCTCTCCGTCCCTGCGCCAGAAGAGAGAGAAGGTCCAGCGCGGGAGTGTTTCGCCCGGATACCATTTGCCCTGGCCATAGTGGAGGAAGCCACCGGGCGCGATCTTATCGCGAAGGCGACGGATCAGCGCGTCGGCTCTGGCGCGCTTTGTAGGGCCGACGGCGTCGGCGTTCCATTCGCCGCTCTCGAAATCGTCGATCGAAACAAAGGTCGGCTCCCCGCCCATGGTGAGACGAACGTCGTTCTTCTTAAGCACCTCGTCCACGCGATGACCGAGGTCGTTCAGCCGAGCCCAGCTTTCGTCGGAGAAGGGCTTGGTGATGCGCGGGTGCTCTGCGACGCGCGTTACCTTCATATCGAAGTCGAACGCGGTCTGCACCGGGCCCGCTGCCGAGAAGCTGCCGCTGATGGGAGCGGCATTTCGATAATGAGGGGTCGCGGCGAGTGGGATGTGGCTTTCGCCGGTCAACAGGCCAGAGGTCGGATCGAGGCCGATCCAGCCTGCGCCGGGCAGGTAGACCTCGCACCAGGCGTGAAGGTCGGTGAAGTCGTGGTCGGTTCCGGCGGGACCATCGAGCGAGACCAGGTCCGGCTTGAGCTGGATCAAATAACCCGACACGAAACGAGCTGCGAAACCGAAATGACGCAGCGCCTGGACGAGCAGCCAGCCGGAATCGCGGCAAGAGCCCTGGGCACGCGCGAGGGTCTCCTCGGGTTCGAAGACGCCCGTCTCGAGACGGACGATGTAGCCCACGGCTTGCTGGACCCTCGCGTTGAGCTGCGTGACGAAGTCGACCGTGTTGCGCGGCGTGCGATCGACTCTATCAAGGAACGCCGTCAGCAATGGTCCGGCCGGTTCGGGCCGCATGTAGATCGAAAGGTCGTCGCGTAGTGTTTCGTGATATTGGAACGGCCAGGTCTCGGCCTCCGGTTCGACGAAGAAGTCGAACGGATTGTAGATCGTCATGTCGGCGACGAGGTCGACTTCGATCCTGAGCTCTGTCACCGGCTCGGGGAAGACGTGCCGGCTCAGCCAGTTGCCGTAGGGGTCCTGCTGCAGGTTGACGAAGTGCTTTTCGGGGAAGACCTTGAGGGAGTGACTCAGCACTTTGGTCTTTGAATGCGGGGCCGGCTTCAGCCGGATGATCTGCGGCGCCAGGACGACCGGGCGATCATACTTGTAGTGCGTGAGATGGTAGATCGCGGCTTTGATCGACAAAGTCGTCGCTCGTTTCAGTTTGCCAGTCAGCTTCCCGTCCCGACCTTAGCGGGGGTTCGCGCCTGCGGCCACCGCCTTGATGGCAGGGCTGGGGCTTGCAAATCGGGGATCGGATCGTCAAGTGACATTTATGGGCAATCCTCTGACCGCGGTAATGCGCGTCATCGGGCGAGCGATCGCGACCGTGATCGTTGTCGTCTGGCTGGTTTTCGAGGTGCTTCTTCTGCCGCTGGTCCGGCCCGTCGTCCATTGGCTGGGGCGCCTTGCGCTGTTCGAGAAGCTGGGAGCGGTGATCGGCAGCCTGCCTCCCTACGCCGTGCTGGTCCTTCTCGCGATCCCGTTCGTTCTGGTCGAGCCGCTCAAGGCGATTGGGCTCTACTGGATGGCGACCGGGCTTATCGTTCGCGGCCTCGCCTTGTTTGTGTTTGCGCACCTCGTGAGCCTGCTGACGCTGGACCGCATCTATCACGCGGGGCACACGCAACTCATGCAGATCGGCTGGTTCGCGCGTCTGATGACGTGGCTCATCAGCCTACGGGATCGTGCGTTCGCCATGGCGCGGTCGACGCCAGCTTGGCGCTGGTCGGCCAAGACGGTCGCGAAGTTGCGCACCTGGGTCAGAACGCTGATTGAGCCCGCAGGCCGCTCCTAGCACCACACCAGAGGGTGCTTGGCGGCGGCTGGGAGCCGCGCTAGGCTTGATCCTTCGAGGCCGCCAGCGTCAAAAACGGCGGCCATCACAGGGAGATGCGCTATGAGATCCATCCTCAGGACGGGCATCGCGCTGGTCGCCATGACATCGATGAATGCCATTGCGCTCGCGCAGGACATGCCCACAAAGGTCGGGCCGGGCGAGGGCCAGCTCAATATCGTTGCGTGGGCCGGCTACATCGAAAACGGCTCAGACGATCCGAACTATGACTGGGTCACCGACTTCACCAAGGCCACCGGCTGTCAGGTGAACGTCAAGGTTGCCGCGACCTCCGACGAAATGGTGACGCTGATGAACCAGGGCGGGTTTGACCTCGTCACCGCGTCCGGCGACGCGTCGCTACGGCTCGTTGCGGGCAAGAAGGTCGTTCCGGTCAACACCGACCTCATTCCGAGCTGGAAGACCGTCGATGAGCGGCTGCAGAACGGGCCATGGTTCACTGTCGACGGCAAGCATTATGGCGTGCCCTATCAGTGGGGCCCGAACGTGCTGATGTACAACACCAAGGTGTTCCCGACGGCACCGACCAGCTGGAACGTCGTCTTCGAGAAGATGGATCTGCCCGACGGCAAATCCAATGCCGGCCGCGTGCAGGCCTATGCCGGTCCGATCTACGTGGCTGACGCGGCGCTCTACCTCAAGGCGCACAAGCCCGAGCTCGGCATCAAGGATCCCTACGAGCTCAACGAGGCGCAATACACCGCGGCTATTGATCTCCTGAAAGGCCAGCGTTCGCTGATCGGCCGCTACTGGCAGGATGCGACGGTGCAGACCGACGACTTCAAGAGCGAAGGCGTGGTTGCTTCGAGCAGTTGGCCCTATCAGGTGAACACGCTGGTGGCGGCGGGCGCGCCGGTCGCCTCTACCTTCCCATCAGAAGGCGCGACCGGCTGGGCCGACACCACGATGCTGGCAGCCGGTGCCGCGCATCCCAATTGCGCGTATCTCTGGCTCGAACATTCGCTGCAGCCGGCCGTCCAAGCAGGTGTCGCCGCGTGGTTCGGCTCGGTGCCGGCGGTGCCGGCAGCGTGCAAGGGCAGTCCACTGCTGACCGATACGGGTTGCGCCACCAACGGCTTCGATAATTTCGACAAGATCGCGTTCTGGAAGACGCCGACGCAGAAATGTGCGTCCGAGAACGACCAGTGCGTGCCCTATAGCCGGTGGGTCTCGGACTATATCGGCGTGATGGGCGGGCAGTAGGACTCGACAGAGCGCGGCCCTCGTGGCCGCGCTCTCTCCGTCGGGGGCAGCCATGACTGCAGCAGTCAGACTGGACCAGGTCTCGCGTCATTTCGGCCTGATCAAGGCGATGGACGCAGTCGATCTCGAGGTCGAGCCGGGGGAGTTCTTCGCCATGCTTGGCCCCTCGGGGTCGGGCAAGACGACCTGCTTGCGGTTGATCGCGGGGTTCGAGCAACCGACCTCCGGGCACGTCGAAATCTTCGGCGACAAAGTCGAGGGCGTGCCGCCCTACCGGCGGAGCGTCAACACGGTGTTCCAGGACTACGCGCTGTTCCCGCATATGAACGTGCTCGACAATGTCGCCTTCCCACTGATGATCCGGAAGGTCGGCAAGGCGGACCGTCACAAGCAGGCGGAGGCGGCGCTCGAGATGGTCAAGCTCGGCGGCTATGGCAAGCGCAAGCCGGGGCAGCTTTCGGGCGGACAGCGGCAGCGCGTAGCGCTGGCGCGAGCAATCATCAACCGGCCCAAGGTGCTGCTCCTCGACGAACCGCTCGGGGCGCTCGATCTCAAGCTGCGCGAAGCGATGCAGGAGGAGCTCAAGGCGCTGCAGAAGGCCCTGGGCATCACTTTTATCTTCGTGACGCACGACCAGGGCGAGGCGCTGAGCATGGCCGATCGCGTCGCGGTGTTCAACGAGGGCCGCGTGCAGCAGATTGGCACGCCCGAAGACATTTATCGGCGGCCGCAGTCTCGGTTCGTGGCTGACTTTGTTGGATCGTCCAATGTGCTGCCGCCGGACATTGTCGAGCCCATCACGGGTGAGCGCCGGTGGGCGAGCCTGCGGCCCGAGTCGGTACGCGTCGCATCGGCCAAAGGCGCCAATGAGCCGATGATGGGCGTCGTGCTCGGCAAGTCGTATCTGGGCGCGGTGGTGCGCCTCCATGTCCGCGTGAGCGGAACGGAATTGCACGCAATCGTGCCGTCTACCGACACTACACCGGCGGAAGGCGAGCGCGTCGCGGTGAGCTTTGCGCGTGATGCGCTCCACCTGATGGAACCGGCATGAGTGTCGATGCGGCAATCCTGCCCGGACGCGGCGGCTTGTTCGGGTCGCTGAGCGACCTCTTCTGGCGGCGGCCACGGTTTCTGCTCGTACTGATGCTGCTGCCGGCCGCGTTATGGCTCGGAATCGTCTATGTCGGGTCGCTGCTGGCCCTGCTGCTGCAGAGCTTTTTCCATATCGACGATTTTTCCGGGCTGATCGTCCACGACTTCACGCTCGCAACCTATGCTGAGCTATTCAAGCCGCAGAACGCCGATGTCATCATCCGCACCGTGCTGATGGCAGCCGCAGTGACGCTCGCGTCGGCCGTCATCGCTTTTCCGATCGGCTACCTCGCGGCCCGCTACCTCCGGGGCGGCTGGAGAGCGGTGTTCTATCTCGCTGTCACTCTGCCGCTCTGGTCGAGCTACCTGGTCAAGGTCTATGCGTGGAAGCTGATCCTCGCCAAGGAGGGCATCCTCAACTGGGTGTTCGCGCAGCTTCACCTGACTCCGGTGCTCGACGCGATCCTGTCGATCCCGGTGATCGGCGGCAACTCGCTCAGCTTTTCGTTCATCGGGACGTTCCTGGTGTTCACCTATATCTGGCTGCCCTACATGATCCTGCCGATCCAGGCGTCGGTGGAGCGCGTACCGTCCAATCTCATCGACGCGGCCGGCGATCTCGGCGCTCACCCCGGGGCGATCTTCCGCCACGTGATCTTTCCGCTGGCGCTGCCGGGGATCGTGGCGGGCTCGATCTTCACATTCTCGCTGACGCTGGGCGACTACATCATTCCGCAGATCATCGGGAATGGCCGGCTGTTCATCGGGCAGGTCGTCTACACGCAGCAGGGCACGGCCGGAAATATTCCGCTGGCGGCAGCTTTCACGGTCGTGCCGATCGTCATCATGGGGCTCTATCTGTGGGGCGCGCGGAAGCTCGGAGCATTCGATGCGCTATGACGGTCACCAGGCAGGTTGGGGATTGCGCGTGGCGGCCGGGCTCGGCCTCGCGTTCCTCATCATCCCCATCCTCATCATCTTCGCCTACGCCTTCAGTAGCGAGGAGAAGAGTTTCGTCTGGCCGCCGCCGGGTCTCACCTTCAAATGGTTCGGTGTGGCGCTCGGCCGTCAGGACATCTGGCCCGCGCTGGCGCTCTCGGTCGAGGTCGCTGCGATTTCGACGGCGCTAGCGCTGATCCTGGGGACGCTCTGCGCAGCCGCGGTGTCGGGCAGCCGCTTCTTCGGGCGCGAGACCATCACGCTGCTGGTGATCCTGCCTATCGCGCTGCCGGGGATCATCACGGGCATTTCGCTGCGCGCTGCGTTCAGCCTGCTCGATATTCCCTTCAGCTTCTGGACCATCGTGCTCGGTCACGCGACGTTCTGCATCGTGGTCGTCTATAACAATGCGGTCGCGCGGCTGAGGCGCACATCGGGCTCGCTCGTCGAGGCGGCGATGGATTTGGGGGCGGACGGTTTCCAGACGTTCCGGCACGTGATCCTGCCCAATATCGGCACGGCTCTCGTGGCCGGCGGCATGCTGGCCTTCGCGTTGAGCTTCGACGAGGTGATCGTCACGACCTTCACGGCCGGCCAGCAGCAGACGCTGCCGCTGTGGATGCTCGAGGAGCTGATCAAGCCGCGCCAGAGGCCGGTGACCAACGTCGTCGCGATGGCCGTGGTGCTGGTGACGTTCCTGCCGATCCTTGCGGCGTACTATCTGACGCGTGACGGCGACAATGTTTCGGGAATGGGCAAATAGGAGCGGGCGATGGACAATGAGCTTTTCATTGGCGGTGATTTCCAGCGCGGGGGCGGCGAGCCGGAGCAGGTGGTCAACCCGCGCAATGGCAGTTTGATCGAGGCCATTCCAGAGGCGAGCGTCGGGCAGGTCGATGCGGCGGTGGCTGCCGCGGTAAAAGCGTTTGCGACCTGGTCGCGCACTACCCCGGCGCAGCGCTCCAATTATCTCCTCAAAATCGCAGCCGCGATTGAGGCGGACGCGAACGGCTTTGCGGCGCTCGAGGCGCTCAACTGCGGCAAGCCCATCAATGCTGTGCTCAATGACGAAATTCCGGCCATCGCCGATTGCTGGCGGTTCTTTGCGGGCGCCGTGCGCACCATGCACGGCATGGCGGCGGGCGAATATCTTCCCGGTTACACCTCGATGGTGCGGCGCGATCCGATCGGTGTCGTGGGATCGATCGCGCCCTGGAACTATCCGCTGATGATGATGGCGTGGAAACTCGCGCCGGCGTTGGCGGGCGGCAACACGGTTGTCTTCAAGCCATCCGAGCAGACACCGCTCACGGCGTTGAAGCTTGCGAAGGTGTTCGCCGACATCCTGCCAGAGGGTGTGGTGAACATCGTGCTTGGGCGTGGTGCAAGCGTCGGCAATGCGCTGATCAATCATCCGCGGATCAACATGCTGTCGCTGACGGGCGACATCGGCACAGGGCGGAAGATTCTGGAGGCGGCGAGCAAGTCGCTGAAGCGCACGCATCTCGAACTCGGCGGGAAGGCGCCGGTCATCGTCTATGACGATGCGGATATCGAGGCGGTGGTCGGCGGGCTTAAGGCGTTCGGCTATTACAACGCCGGCCAGGACTGCACGGCGGCTTGCCGCGTCTATGCGGGGCCCAAGGTCTACGACCGGCTCGTTGCCGATCTCAGCAGCGCGGCGTCGTCGATCAAGTACAACCAGCAGGACGATACACAGAACGAAATCGGGCCGCTGATCAGCCGCCGGCAGCACGATCGCGTGCGCGACTTCGTCGACCGTGCGGCCGCGCTGCCGCATATCAAGATCACCGCCGGTGGCCACTCGGTGGGTGGCAACGGCTTCTACTACGAGCCGACGGTCGTCGCCGGTGCCACGCAGGAGGACGAGATCGTCCGCAAGGAGGTGTTCGGGCCGGTAGTATCGGTGACGCGCTTCTCAGACCCGGAGCAAGCGATCGCCTGGGCGAATGATTCCGACTATGGGCTCGCCTCGTCCGTATGGACCAAGGATATCGACAAGGCGATGCGGACGGCCGCGCGGCTACAATATGGCGCGACGTGGATCAACACGCACTTCATGCTGGTCAGCGAGATGCCGCATGGCGGGCTGAAGCAATCAGGCTACGGCAAGGACCTCTCGGCCTATGCGCTCGAGGATTATACCGTCGTGCGCCACGTTATGATCAATCACGGCTGATCAGTCGCGCAGGATCGGTGTGTCCTTGCGCGAGCCCCATTCGGCCCATGCCCCGTCGTAGAGCGACAGGTTCTTTGCGCCCGCGAGCTTGAGCGCGAGCATGTCGACCGCCGCGGTTACGCCGGACCCGCAGCTGGTGATAAGCGGGCGGTCGAGGTCGACGCCGGCTTTGTCGAAGATCGCGCGGAGCTCGGGGACCGGTTTGAGCTTGCCGTCCGGCCCAACGAGATCGGCCGAGGGAACGCTGACCGAACCAGGCATGTGGCCGTTGACCACGCCCGGGCGCGGCTCGGGATCGCGGCCGATGAAGCGACCGTTGGGCCGCGCATCGACGACCATGATCTTGTCGTCGAGGGCCCGACGCATCTGGGCGAGATCCTTCACCAGCTCGGGATGAAAATTGGGCGTGAAAGTCCGCGGTACGGGCCGGACCTCGCCGGACTCGAGCGGGCGCCGCTCGACGCGCCATTTCGGGCCGCCGCCTTCGAGAATGCGAATGTAGGTGGCGCCCATGGTCAGGAATTCCCACCAGACGCGGGGGGCGGAGAACAGACCGGCTTCGTCGTAGAGCACGATGGTCATGCCGTCGCCGACGCCCAGCGCCCCGACCGCGCGCCCAAACTCCTCAGGCTTCAGCAGCATGTGCGGCAGTCCGGTGGTTTTGTCCGCAACGCCATCGATGTCGAAGAACACGGCGCCCGGGATGTGGGACGTCAGGTATTCCTCGTGCGGACGGCGGTTGGCCGCGGGGAGGAACCAGCTGCAATCGAGGAGCGCGAGGTCGGGATCGCGGAGGTGCTCGGCGAGCCAATCGGTCGAAACGAACATCTCGGTCATGCCACGAACCTAGCGGAGGCGATGCGCCGGCGCCAAGCCTCAGTTGTCGAGAATGAGGATATCGCGACGCTCGATGGCGACCTGCACCTTGTCGTTGTAGGTCGGCGGCGCACTGTGCTGGTCGTTGAAGATGTCGAGGTCGATGGCGTTCTCGCCCAGATCGACCGTGAGCCGCACGACCGCACCGAGGAAGGCCACGCCCGACACGCGCCCGTCGAGTGTAATGTCGTGCGCCGCCCCGTTGGCGAGCGACACGGCCTCGGGCCGGAGGGTCAAGGCGACGCTGTCGCCATTCCTCACTCCAGCGGGCAGGCGGTCGAGGGTGAGAGACTGCCCGTCGATCGTGACCGTCCGCGATGCGGCATCGGTGACTTTTGCCCCCAGGGTATTGAGCGTGCCGACGAAGGTTGCCGCAAAGCGCGAGGCCGGACGATTGTAGATCTCAAAAGGCGTGCCGAACTGCTCGACCTTACCGGCATTCATGACGACGATGCGGTCGGAGATCGACAGCGCCTCTTCCTGGTCGTGGGTCACGAACACGGTGGTGATCCCCAGCTCGCGCTGGATCTGGCGAATTTCCTGGCGGAGGCTGACGCGGATCTTGGCATCGAGCGCCGACAGCGGCTCGTCGAGGAGCAGCATGCCGGGGCGCGGGGCGATGGCCCGCGCCAGCGCCACGCGCTGCTGCTGGCCGCCCGACAGCTCGAAGGGAAAGCGCTTGCCGAGGGATGGCAGGCTGATGAGCTTCAGCATCTCTTCGACGCGCGCTTCGCGCTCGGCCTTGGGCATGCCCGCAATCTTGAGCCCGAAGCCGATATTGTCGGCGACGTTCATGTTAGGAAACAGCGCGTAGGCCTGGAACACCATTCCGATCTTGCGCCGGTTGGGCGGCAGGTCAGTCACGTCATTGCCGTCGACGATGATCTGGCCAGTCGTGGGGCGCTCGAAGCCCGCGATCATACGGAGGATCGTGGTCTTGCCGCAGCCGGAGGGCCCGAGCAGGGAGACGAACTCACCTTTGTTGAACGCAAGGTCGACGCCCTTGACCACTAGGTTGTCCTTGAAGGTCTTGGTGATGTTCTCGATCCGGAGGAAGGGCTCGCTCATCTCAGGTGTTCCGAACTGCGGTCCTGGGGGCGAAGCGGGCGAGCAACTGGATCATGCCCATCGCGCCCCAGGTGATGACGAAGGAAATGACGGCAAGTGCCGCCGGCTCGTAGGTCTTGTTGATGCCGATGCGCTGGAGGTACGGGCCGAAGGCGGGGCGCCCGAGCAGGCTCGCCATGGTGAATTCGCCGACGACGATCGCGAAGGTGAGGAAGGCGCCGGACAACACTGCGATCAGGATGTTCGGGAAGATCACGCGCGCGATGATCGTCCATTGGCGGGCGCCCATGATCGTTGCCGCTTCCGTCAGGGTCTGGACGTCAATCGTGCGAAGGCCGGTATCGACCGCGCGATACATGTAGGGCAGACCGAGGGCGGCGTAGCTCAAGATCAGCAGGATGTCGGTGCCGAATGCGCTGCCGGTGAGCGGGATGATCGAGCTCGTATTGTACATCTTGATGTAGCCGTAGACCAAGATGATCGGCGGAATGATCAACGGCAGCAGCGTGACGAACTCGACGAAGGGCCGCAATTGCGGCAGGCGGAGCCGAACGAGATAGGCGGCGGGGACGGTGATGATGATGCTCACCACCATCGTGAACAGGCTGATAATGATCGAGTAGGTGAAGGTGCGGTGAAAATCGGGATCGAAGATCACCGAGGCATAGGCGTCGAGCGAAAGCGCATCGCGCCGCATCTTCAGCGAGAACACGACGGTCGCGATCAGTGGGACAAGGAAATACAGCGCGCCCACAACGAAGGTCAGCCAGCCCCAACCACGAAGCATGGGTTTGAGGGGCCTGAGCACTGGACTCAGATATTCGGTCGCAAGCGCGTAAAGGGCCGCAAGGACCAGTGCCGCCGGCACCTCGTAGATCAGCGCCCGGGCGATGCCGAGAAGATGGGTGAGCGTGAAGGCCCCGAGCAGTTGGATCGCGATGATAACAACAAGAAGCGCCGCAAGGCCAAACAGCGCGCGAAGGAAGCTCGAGATCAGCGTCTGGCTCATTTGAGCCACCGTTCGGCGCGGGTGCGGACGATCAGGTAGATGACGTTGGCGAGGCCGGTGATGAGGATCATGCCAAGCGCGAGGGCGGCGCCGAGTCCGGGGTTGTGCAGCACGTCGCCGCTGATCTGCGTGTAAAGCAGGATGGGGACGATGTTCAGCGACGAGCCGGTCAGCGCATAGGCGGTGGCGATTGCGCCGAAGGCGTTGGCGAAAAGCAGCGACAGTGTGCCGAGCAGGTTCGGCCAAAGCACCGGCAGTCCGACATAGCGCCAGAATTGGGCGGGCGAGGCGCCGAGCGTCTGCGCGGCTTCGGACCATTCGCGCCGCAGGCCATCGACGGCGGGCGCGATGATGAGGATCATCAGCGGGATCTGGAAATAGAGGTAGGTGACCGTGAGGCCCCAGAAGCTCAGCAGGTTGAAGCCCGAGCGGTAGAGGTCGAGGCCCAGGAATTTTAGGATCACGGTGACGAGGCCAAGCCGCCCGAGGCTCGCGACGAACGCGAAGGCGAGGGGGACGCCCGCGAAATTGGAGGCGACGCCGGAGAACGTCATCACCGATGAGCGGAGGCTCGCCGGAAGGCGGCCCCGAATGACGGCGAGCGCGATAACGAGGCCGATAGCGGCGCCGAGGATGGCGGAAGCAAGGGAGACGCGGATCGAGATGAGATACGCCGCGACGATCTGCGCGCGGCCCAGGTCGAGGATGTTCTGGAAGGTGAGGTTGCCGCTGGTGTCGTAGAAGGCGCTGATCGCGAGATTGATCGTGGGGATGATCAAGAACAGGACCGCGAAGGCGATGAAGGGCGCGACGCCCAGATACTGCCCTAGCGATGCAACGAGCAGGCGCGAGGTTCGCCTGCTCGGAGAGACAACGGCCGGCCCGGGCGAACCCGGGTCGGCCATTGGCGCAAGCGTCGTTGCGACGTCAGTTTTGGACATTGGCTCCGACGACGCTGTCCCAGTTGGCGGTGATGGTCGCCTTGGCGGCGTCCTGGGTCGCGACCGAGGGGAACACCGCCTTGGCGTAAAGCGCGGGGTCGGGCAGCTTGGCCACGAGATCCGCCGGCACGACCTTGCGCGTCGTCATGTCGTTGAACAGGATCGGGTGGCAGTAGCCGGCGAGCCACTGGGTCTGGCCTTCGTCCGAGAACAGGAATTCTTCCCAGAGCTTGGCTGCGTTCGGGTGCGGCGCGTAGGCGCTGATTGCCTGCACGTAGACGCCGGCGACAACGGAGTCGGAGGGCACGACCACGTGGGTCTTGGGGTTGCCCTTGAGGCCATCCTGCCAAGCGAGCAAATTGTAGTCCCATGCGGCGATGACCCCGGCCTGTCCGGACGCGAGGGCAGCCTGGCGGGCGTTGATCGGCACGAACAGGCCCTTGGCGTTGAGGTCCTTGAAGAAGGCGAGGCCGGCGTCGGCCGCCTTGGCCTGGTCGCCACCGGCGGCCGCGAGGCCCGCGGCCAGTACACCCATTACGCCGCGAGCATCCTTGCGGGGATCGCCCGTCAACGCGAAGAGCGGCGCGCCGTCCTTGTCAAGGTCGGCCCAGGAGGTCGGGGGGGTGCTAACGAGGTCGTCGTTCACCATGAACGCCATGACGCCGTAATAGCCGGCAAACCATTTGCCGTCGGGATCCTTGAGCTCGGCGGGGATCTTGTCGAAGCCCGCGACCTTGTACGGCTGGGTCAGGCCCTGCTGCGCGGCCTGCGGGCCGAAGCCGAGACCAACGTCGATGGTGTCGGGTGCCTGCGGGCCGGTGTTGCCCTGGTTGGCCTTGATGGCTTCGAGCTCATCAGCCGAACCGTCTTCCTCGGCGATCGAATTGATGGTGATGCCCGGGTATTTCTTGGTGAACGCATCTTCGGCGCCGCCGTAGTTGCACCAGTCGCGCGGCGAAGCGATGATGGTCAGCATGCCCTCTTTCTTGGCGGCCGCGTAAAGCGCGTCGAGGTCGACCGCATAGGCCGATGCGGTCATGCCGAGGATGGTCGCCACCGATGCCGATGCGGCGAGAACTGTTCTCATAGTCATGGACGTCTCCCTTGGATTAGGCTGTTCTTCTGCTCGAGGAGGAGGATGGAAAGCCGCGGGGTCAGCTATTGGCGGCACGTGACGGCTGCGTGACAGCAACTGCAAGAACCGAGAATTGTCCCCCACCACGGCATGGCGGCATGTCACTTTCGCTGGGCCGCCCGGCGCCTCCTGTCCGATTGTGACAATTGTGACAGTGCGCCATTTGGGCGCGGGAGTCTATCGGGCGGTGGGCGGAATGCGAGGGTTCGGGAACGACTGCACGCGTCTTGCCTTTGTTCCGACGAACGTGCAGGGAATCGTGAAATCCAATCACTGTTCGGCCGTCGTGATGCCGCCGGACGCGGCGAAGGAGAAGTGAGTCATGCCCATTCGAGTGACCGTGTGGGGCGAGAACGTCCACGAGCAGAAAAACAAAGCGGTGGCCGAGAACTACCCCACCGGCATGCATGGGCAGATCGCGGCGCTGCTCAATGAGGATCCGGCGCTCAAGGCGACGACCGTGACGCTGCAGGACGCCGAGCACGGGATGACCGAGCAGAAGCTGAACGAGACGGACGTGCTCACCTGGTGGGGGCACGCAGCGCACGACAAGGTGGACGATGCGATCGTCGAGCGGGTCGCGGCGCGCGTGTGGGAAGGAATGGGCCTGATCGTCCTTCATTCGGGCCATCACTCAAAGATCTTCAAGCGCCTGATGGGGTCGCCGGCCAATCTGCATTGGCGGGAGGCCGGCGAGCGCGAGCGCCTCTGGGTCGTCAATCCCGGGCATCCCATCGCCAGGGGATTGCCCGAATATTTCGAGCTCGAGAATGAAGAGATGTATGGGGAGCCCTTTACGGTGCCCGAACCGCTCGAGACCGTGTTCATCTCGTGGTTCCAGGGCGGCGAGATTTTCCGTTCGGGCCTGACTTACCGGCGCGGAGCCGGCAACATCTTCTACTTCCGTCCCGGTCACGAGACATATCCGACCTATCACGACAAGACGGTCGGACAGGTGCTTCGCAACGCGGTTCACTGGGCCTTCAATGCCGAGCGCCATGCCGAGCTCCTGAAAGCACCCAATCGGCCGGTCGAGGAGGCGATCGAAAAGATCGTCGAGCGCGGGCCCAAGCTCACCAAGGAAATGATGCAGCCGGCCCTCGACTCGGCCGAAAAATCCAAGACCCGCTGAAGTCGGGGGAATTTGTCCGAGATGCGCCTACTTATCCTGGGAACCGGCGGCATGGCCGCCAACCACGCCAAGAACTTCGCGGCAGTGGATGGGGTCGAACTGGTCGCGGGAGTCGATGTCGATCCGGCGCGGCTCGAGGCCTTTCAGACGGCGCACAAGATACCCAACGGCTTTGCCTCGCTCGATGCGGCGATCGCGTGGGGGCAATTCGACGCGGTGGCGAACGTCACGCCGGACTCGATACACCACCCGACCACGCTCGCTGCGCTCAAGGCCGGCAAGCACGTGTTCTGTGAAAAGCCGTTGGCGACCGATGCGGCGAAAGCCTTCGAGATGGCCGACGCGGCCGAGCAGGCGGGCCTCATCAACATGGTCAACCTGACCTATCGCAATGTCGCACAGCTGCAGCGCGCGAGACAGATCGTGCAGTCGGGGCAGATCGGGACGGTCAAGCACGTCGAGGCGAGCTACCTGCAGAGCTGGTTGTCCTCGAAGTTCTGGGGCGACTGGCGAACTGGCAACAACTGGCTCTGGCGGCTGAGCAAGAAGCACGGCTCCAACGGTACGCTGGGCGACATCGGCATCCATATCCTCGATTTCGCATCGTACGGCTCGGGGCTCGACATCGAGCGTATCTTTGCGAGGCTCAAGACCTTCGACAAGGCCCCGGGCAACCGGATGGGGGAGTACGAGCTCGACGCCAACGACAGCTTCGTCATGACCGTCGATTTTTCGAATGGCGCGCTGGGCGTCATTCATTCGTCGCGCTGGGCCAGCGGACACATCAACGAGCTGCGGCTGCGGGTCTATGGCGAGCTCGGCAGCGTCGAGGTCCAGCATCGCCATGATGGCAGCCGGCTCAGGGTCTGCATGGGCGACGATCTCGACACAGCGCTCTGGAAGGACGTCGAGGTGCCGCCGGTGCCGACCAATTACGAGCGGTTCGCCGAGGCCGTCCGTAGCGGCAAGAACCAGCAGCCCGACTTCCGACATGCAGCGGAGCTTCAGAAGGTGCTTGACCTCGCTATGGTGTCGGACGGCCAACACCGCGAAGTGGCGGTGCACCAGCCTCAGTAGGGCTGGGGCGATCTGGCGCCATCCCCACCATTTTCACCAATTTTAAACCCCGTTCTGCGCTTCCTGCGTCAGGTGCAGACGGGAGAATCGGCATGAGCGCTTCGCTCGAGAGCCTGATGCGTCAGTCGATGGCCGAGGCCTCGGCGCCCGCGCGTTTCCCGGGCATCGTATCATTCCTGCTGATCGGAGCCGGCGCGGCGATTGCGTTTACGATCTGGTCGTCTGCCGCCATCTGGGCGCTGCCGGAAGTGCCGCGCTGGCTTGTGTCGGCGGTCTGCTACGGGGCCTTCATCGTGCCGGTCTATCTCCTGCACCGGCGCTTCTCGTTCCAATCGGAGGCGCCTCATGCCCACGCCCTGCCGCGCTACATCGCCGTGCAGCTTGGGAGCCTCGCAATTGCCGCGCTCTTCTCGTTTGTTGCCTATGGCGTGATGGGCCTGCCGACGATGACGGCTGGGCTGCTGGTCATCTGCCTCACCTCCGGGGTCAATTTCCTGGTGCTGCGGCGCTGGGCCTTCCTGATCCGTTAGGCGCCCGGGATGGGAAACTGGCTCGCGAAATTCGACCGCCGGTCCCGGCTGCTCGGCGAATTCAACACGGCTTACTACAACCGGCGCGTCTATGTGCTCGCCCGGCATCTCGCGACCGCCATCAGGGGGCGCGGCCGGGTGCTCGATCTCGGCTGCGGCGACGGGCAATTGGCCCTCGCGCTCATGCGCCTGAGGCCCGATCTCGAGGTTGAAGGCGTCGACATCGTTCCGCGCCCGAAAACGCTGATCCCGGTTCGCCAGTATGACGGCGTCACGCTCCCGTTCGCCGACAAGAGCTTCGACTACGTGACCATCGTCGACGTGCTGCATCACACGACCGATCCGGAGCCGGTGGTGGCAGAGGCCGCTCGCGTGGCGCGGCAGGGCGTCGTGATCAAGGATCATCTGCGCGAAGGCATCCTCGCGCAGCAGACGCTGAGCTTCATGGATTGGTTCGGCAATCTCGGCGACGGCGTGCCGATGCCCTACAATTTCCTGTCGCGGGAAGAATGGGCCCGCGTGTTCGAGAAAACGCATTTGCGGCCGGTGCAGACCAGTGAGCAGCTCGGCATCTATCTGCCGCCCGCCTCATGGCTGTTCGACCGCCACCTGCACTTTGTGTCGCTGCTCGCCCCAGCGGCATAAGCCCTCGGTTTTTGACTGGCGCGACTAGCCGATTTGGATAAGCTCCCGGCGCTTTTGAGGGAGCGGCTTATGCGCAGTGCGTTGATCGTCTGGGGCGGGTGGAGCGGGCACGATCCCGAGGAGTGCGCGGCGATCTATCGCCGGTGGCTCCATGAGGACGGCTTCACGGTCAGGGTCGAGACCAGCCCCGAGGTGTTCCTCGAACCCGAGATCAAGGAGCTGTCGCTGATCGTTCCCTGTACGACGATGGACAAGATTTCGCGCGAGGCGGCCGACAATCTGGCGGCTGCTATCGAAGGCGGCGTCGGCATGGGCGGCCACCACGGAACGATGGGCGACAGCTTCCACGATTCGCCGCTCTATCAATTCGTGACCGGCGGGCAGTGGGTGGCGCACCCCGGCGGGATCATCGACTATCGCGTCGACGTGACCAAGCCCGACGATCCGATCATGCAGGGCATTCCGGCCTCTTTCCCCTATCACTCCGAGCAGTATTATATGCACGTCGATCCGGGCAACGAAGTGCTGGCGACCACCACCTTCACCGGAGAGCACGCGGCCTGGATCGAGGGCGTGGTGATGCCTGTCGTCTGGAAGAAGAGATACGGCAAGGGCCGGGTGTTCTATTCCTCGCTCGGGCACCGGGCGGCGGAATTCGAAAACCCCGAAATGGCGACGATCCTCCGGCGCGGCATCAACTGGGCGGCCCGTGACTAGCGATTCACGTTGAGATCACGTTCGAGGGACGAGACGTGACTTGAAACTCGACTGCAAAGCGTGCCGTTTCTTCGGCACGACTTAGGGGGTCGACATGACAGTCATCGAGCAGGGGGCGCCTGCCGGCTTTCGGCCGGGGGCGCGGAACACCGCGGTAAGCCTCAGTATCGTGGGCGCTCTCATCGGAGCAGCGCTGATTGTGGCTGATATGTTCGCCCACGACGCGGTGGCGCCCTGGGGTCTCGACCGTGAACTCGATGCCGTGCCCCTTTCCCTTCTCGCGGCAGGCGTCGCGTTCATGCTCGTCGGTGGCTTGATCGCGCTGGCGCGTCCGGGGATGGGCGGAACCATCGTGCTTTGCGGGGTGCTGTTCTGGGCCGCCGGCTGCATCACGGGCTACAGCTTCGGCTGGCTGCTGGCGCTGCCGCTCGTGTTGGCGTTCCTCGGGGCGCTGACCGGCATGATCACCAACGATGGTTCTGCAAGCCGGTCCGACAGCCGGCTGATCTTCCGGCAGGATGGCGTGACGCGGCTCACGCATTGGGTCTGGGCGGTCGCAATGTTCTTCCTGCTGCTCTCGGGGCTCGGCATCTTCAACGCCCGCCCCAACCTCTATATCGGCCAGCAATCGGGCTTCGGGTTCCACAATTCGATCGTCGACATCTACGCGGTCAATACGCCGAACGGGCCGCGCGGCCAGACGCACGTGTCGGCACAAGTGTTGGGGCTGCCACTCGAGCAGACCTTCGATACCACCGGTGTTCTGGGCATGAGCGGCCCGACGGCACAGCCCGACTTCACGGCATTTCCGCAATGGGCGACGATTCCGGCACGCTATGATCTGGCGACCTCCCGCGTCGTGCACTTCTTCTTTGCCTGGATCCTCGTTGGAACGCTGTTCCTGTGGCTGGTGAACGCATTGATCACCGGACATCTGTGGCGCGATATCATCGTCAAGCCGCGCGATATACGTGACCTGCCGCGCGACATTGTCGATCATCTCCGGCTGCACTTCCTCCACGGCAAAACCTATTCGCCGTTGCAAAAGCTCGCCTATTTCGGCGTGCTCGTCATAGCGTTTCCGCTGATCATCCTCACGGGCCTGACAATGTCGCCCGGCATGGACACCGCGTGGCCCTGGCTGCTCGAGCTGTTCGGCGGGAGGCAGACGGCGCGGACGATCCACTTCCTCACGATGGCAGCGTTCGTGCTGTTCTTTGTCGTGCACATCATCATGGTGATCCTCGCCAATCCCATCAATGAGCTGCGCTCGATGATCACGGGATATTACCGGACCAACATCAAGGGCGAAGCGAGCGGGGAGAAGCACTGATGGGCAAGCTCATCCTCTCGCGCCGGTCGTTTCTCACCGCGTCGGCCGCCGGTGTGTCGAGCCTCGTGCTGGCGGGATGCGACCAGTTCGATTTCCTGCGCAACAGTGACGATTCCGTGCGCAACTTCGTCGAACGCGCCAATACGCTGACCTATCAGGCACAGCGCATCCTTGCCGGCGAGCAATCGCTGGCGCGCACCTATGACGAGAGCGAGATCCGCCAGCCGCAGCGGCCGAACGGATCGACCGATCCGCAGACCGACGAATATCTCGCGCTCAAGGCCAACAATTTTGCCGACTATCGCTTCCGTGTCGCCGGACTGGTCGAGACCCCGCTCGAATTCAGCCTCGAGCAATTGCGCAACATGCCGGCGCAGAGCCAGGTGACGCGGCATGACTGTGTCGAGGGCTGGAGCTGCATCGCCAAATGGTCCGGCACGCGGCTCGGTCCAATCCTCGACATGGCCAAGCCGAAGCCGACGGCCCGGTTCGTGGTCTATCATTGCTTCGATTCAATGGGCGGTGGGCTGAGCGGGCCGGAGGTCTATTACGAGAGCTCGGACCTGATCGACGCCTACCATCCCCAGACGATCCTCGCTTACGGCCTCAACAACCAGACGCTGCCGGTCAGCAATGGTGCGCCGGTGCGGGTGCGGATCGAGCGGGCACTGGGCTACAAGCAGCCCAAATATGTGCACACGATCGAGCTGGTCGACAGCTTTGCCCCCTTCGGCGCGGGCAATGGCGGCTATTGGGAAGACCATGGCTACGATTGGTATGGCGGGATCTGATCGCCCCGATCGTTAACCTTTTATTAACTTTGCTCGCATGGCGGCGCCCGGGTCTGCTAAGCTCGGATGGGATGAACTTGGCGGGGGGCATCATGCGTGCTTCGTGGAAGACTATTGCAGCAGCGGCCGCGCTGGCCGTTTCGATGGCCGTGCCGGTCGGCGTGCTGGCGCAATCGGCGCCGAGCCTGACGCTGATGGCGCAAGCCGGGGCATTCACCGGCAAGTGGGTCTATCGCAGCTTTTCGATGAGCTCGAAGCCGACCGAGACGCTGTCGAAGCTGGCCCTCGGGCTCAACGAGCTGGTGCTGACCGAGGGCAAGAACGGCGCCCTTACCGGACAGCGGACCGGGTCGGGGGTGAACTACGACCTCGCCGGTGTGGCACGCTATGCGCCCAAGGTCGGCGCGTCGATCTCGCTTCACGGGACCGCGACGATCTCGGGCAAGACCTACAATTTCGACTATTTCGGCTACCTCATGCCCGTCTGGGGCGTCAGCGGCACGCAGCCGGCGACGATCATGGGGACCGTGCTACGTACGGATGCGTCCAATCCAAGCGCTCCGCCGCTGATTGCGTCGTTCTCCGCTACCAAGGAACAGTGACCTCAGCGGCGTTCGAAGCTGAACGCCGCCTAAATTACCGACACCGGGAACGTTCAACCGCCCGCGCGCATTCTTGGCGCGGTTTGGTGGAGCGTCCCATGGTCAAGCTTTCGCTGATTGTCATGTTTGTTCTCTCGCTCGCGACGCTAAGCGTCGCGGCGTCCGCAATTCCCGAGGCAGCAGCGTCGGTGCAGGCCGCCGACAGCGGCCTTTGAGCAAGCCTCTCGGCTATTTCGCCGGCGCCTGTTCCCTGATCGCTACGGTCTCGACGGTCGTCGCGGCCGCGCGGCTCAGCGCCGCCACCGCCCGGTCTGCAAGATCGTTGACGTCCTCGAGCGATAGCGCATCGGCGGAGTAGCCAATCGACAGATCGATGGCGCCGTCCTTTTCGAAACTCACGACGAAGATCGACGGGCCGAACATCGAGACCGACACCGTGCCCGTCGATCCATCGAGCATGAAAGGTCCGTAGCCCGTGCCGTTGAAGCTCGCCTCGCCCGCCGTGGTCATGGCGATCCCGTCGATGCGGCGGCGGTGGGTGAGGGTGGGGATGGTTTCCTTGCGGTACACCTCCCACGTCGCAAGCTTCATGATCGAGGCGGACTGCTGATCGCGCGCGATCGCCGAGATCAGCTTGAAGCTCAAATCCGCCGCCATCGCCCAGAAATCGTCGGAGAGGTCGTGCCGGGTGCGCAGGATATCGATGTAGCAGCCGAAGGCCGAGACCGGCAGCGGTGGCTTCATCATGCGGCGCAGCTCGACGGTCGAGAGGATCGTCATTTCGTCGAGCCCGAATTTTTCGCGCGTTGCGGTAAGGAATGCCGCGCCGATCGCACCGTGCATGGTGGTCCGATGCGCGCGGATGGCGGCGCGCAGGGCCTCGCCTTCGTTGGCGCCGATGTGCCGGTCGATGTTGCGGCCGACGCGCTCTGGGTTGGGAACCGGGGTCTTGGGGAAGCGAATGGCCGGCTGGTAGGTCTTGCCGCTGTCGGGCTTCTTGGGCAGCCCGGATTCGAGCGACGGCGGAATGCCGTTCCACACTGGGGCCTGTTTCTCCATCTCGTCCGGGTTGGCGAAATAGCGGAACAGCTGGTCGTTGAGCATGCTGCCGGCCTGCGCGTCCATGATCGCGTGATCGAAGGTTGTGATCAGGTGGTTGAGGTCGGCCCCCTCATGCGCGCGCACCAGGACCACGCGAACGCGCGGATGCTTGCCGCGCCCGATTGGCGTCTTGCCCTCTTTTTCGAGGATGGGCCGCCACGCTTCGGGATCGGGGTCGGTGACGACGCGAATGGGGATCTCGGTCGTGCCGCGCGTATCGAACCAAGGGATCGGGTAGGCGAAGGGCGGCACATTGCTGTAGGCATAGCCTTCATAGCGGATGTGGGACTTGAGGATCGGGTGCTGACGCTGCAGCCAATCGAAAGCGCGGCGGACGAGCTCGGGACTGAGGGGCCCGCGAATATGCGCGGCACCGGTCGCAATCAGGCCGCCCGCAGCATGGAGGTAATGGAACAGGCGTTCCTGCTCGCCAACCCGCCGCGTCTGCACGATTTCCTGGGGGGCTTGCGCCATTTTACCTTGCTCCGGCGAGAAACATTTCAACTTGCCGCGACGTTTGATTATGTAGGATGATTGTCAGTATGGGGAGTGAGACGATGAACGACGTCGAACAATCGATCATGGGCCATATCCGTGATGTCGCTGCGGGATCGCAGGTCGCGGTGTCCAAGGACACCGGGCTGCTCGATACCGGTTTGCTCGATTCGATCAATCTGGTCGGTCTCATCCAGTTCCTCGAAGACCATTTCTCCATCAGGATCCCCGATAGCGATATCGGCGCCGATCTCTTCGCTTCACCGGCGACCCTCATAGCCTATGTGGAAAAGCGCCTCGGGGGCGGCCACAGGGCCTCGGCCTAGGCAGTTTCCATCAGCTTGCCGCGGAGCACCTTGCCCGCGGCGCTCCTCGGCAACTCGTCGCGGAACTCGACGATGCCGGGAACCTTTTCCGACGACAGCCGCTCGCGGCAGTAGCGGATGAGTGCCTCGGGCGCCGTATCGTCCTTGCGCACGACGACCGCCTTCAGACGCTGCTCGCGGGTGCGCGGATCGGGCACGCCGACGACCGCGACTTCGGCCACCGCGGGATGGGTCAGCAGCAATTCCTCGATCTCGAACGGGTCGACCTTGTGGCCGGCAACCTCGATCAGGAGCTTGAGGCGACCCTTGATAAACAGCAGCCCGTTCTCGTCGATGCCGCCGAGGTCGCCGGTGTAGAAGCGCCCGTTGCGGATGGTGGACGAATTGGTCTCGGCCGCGTCGAGATAGCCCTTGGTGACCCAAGGCGCGCTGACCACCACTTCGCCGAAGCCGGGGCCAAAGGGATTGTCGACCGGCTCGATCCAGATATCGAGGCCCTTGACCGGCGGGCCGACCGAGTCCCAAGGCACGCCGGGCACATCGCCATAGTTGACGGCGATGGCGAGGCACTCGGTGGAGCCGTAGCCCTGGGTAATCTCCATGCCGTAGCGCGCCTTGAAATTGCGGAAAGTCTCCTCGCGCATGGCGATCGCGCCGGAGGACGCGGTGCGGAGGCCGCTGAAATCGACGTCCTCCTTGAGGCCGGCCAGCGCGTCGAACATGAAGGGCACGCCCATCAGCATCGTGACGCCATTGTCGGCGATGGCCTGGGCGAAGCGGCCTTTCGAGAGCATGAAGGGCTGGGGGTCGCTCCAGTAAAAGGTCGAAGCGTTGGAGAAGGCCATATACATCGCGCTCAGAAAGCCCATGGCATGGCTGCCGGGCATCATGTTGATCTGAACGTCGGTGGGCCATGTGTGCCCCAGGTCGCGCGTGCGGCGGCCGTCGAAGTCTAGCTCGCCATGGGTGTGCGGCACGACCTTGGGGATGCCGGTCGAGCCCGAGGAGAACATGTAGAGCGCCGGATCGTC
>Ga0068853_100000165_pt1 | contig 45346 bp, 64 predicted proteins | sample KBSCornC32_FD_65655 | JGI IMG/M metagenome (GOLD analysis project Ga0068853, IMG submission 65655) | Corn rhizosphere microbial communities from Kellogg Biological Station, Michigan, USA - KBS Corn C3-2 | ecosystem: Host-associated > Plants > Roots > Rhizosphere > Soil ... | reverse complement strand
GAGGTAGCTCAGATCGGCGGAGATGGCCGCGGAATGCCGCCCCGCACGCCATATCCCGGCACTTAAACAGTCCTCGACGAGGCGAAAATGGAAGAACTGCTAAAGGCGCTTCAACCCATTATAAGGGCCATTGAAACGAACGACCGAGATACGCTATCTCGCTTCAGGCCGGATTCGGAAATAATATGGACTGCAAGGGGAAGTTGGTCTCCTGCTGCGCCGATCACCTTGGGCGACCTCAGGGAAATTGCCAAGGCAGCCGGCAGCTTGAAATGAAACCCGCAATCATGAGCGGTGGCCGAACCATGAGCCAAATTACAATAAGGGGCCACGGCTTATTGCCAGGGGACCGGGTGAGGCTATCGAGTGACACTAACCGAGTGCGTCGTGTCGTTGCTGGGATCGGCGAGACAGAGAGCCTAACATCATTCCAAACGCTCATCTATCTTCGACCGTCGCGCGGGTTCGCCAAACATCGGCGTCGCGTCAAGGCACATGGCAACAGCTAAGCGGACAGGGCAACTGACAATGTGCATTATTTGCAACGTAGCAATTGGCAATGACGTGAGCGCGATCATGCATAACGTCGATGCTGCTGAAAAATTCCTGGAGGAGTTCGAACGGGCGCAGAAAGCAATGAAGTCTGCCGCCGACGCAATGTTGGCCGTCAGTAAGATCAAAGAGCTTGACCAGTACCCGGAAACCCGGAAGCGATACGATGCAGTGCATAAGGATATGGTGCGGCAAATACGGGAATGGAACAGGCTGGAGGAGAAGCGCGAGCGCAACCCCATACCTGGCCAATAACAGATGCCCAGAGATCCCTACATCCGAGAGAAGTTCACCCGCGAGCACAAGGCAGCGCGGCAACTGATCCGTGACTACCGGATTAAATATCCCCCGGAACAATATGAGACGGAGATAGAAAGCTGGCGGGAGGTTCAATGCGAGAACTACGAGTTCACGATGAAGAGGCTGAGGGAGCCCAAGAACAAATAGCCGGCCGATCGGTTATCTTGCGGCAGTAGGCGCCTTACTGCTCGATCAGGGTCGCACCGACAGAAGACTGTGTCGAGCCGATACCGCTCGACGCTACGAGAGACGCCCTGTCGATATCCGCCGGGGCCGTGAAGGTCGCGCTCTGACCATCGCCCAATGCTGGCGTCTGCAAGATGGTGCCCCAATTCTGATCGTAGAAGGCAATCTGGAGCGTCGCACCGCCAGAGGCCTGTACCGACAGCGCGTAGCTCTTCCCCGGCATGAGCGCGGCCCACGGCATCGGGTGCCACTCGGTGTGATTAAGCTGTTTCTGCACGATCTTCTTGGTCGTCACCGGGAAGATCAGCCGTTGCTGCAACGAATTGAATACGCCCAGCGGCGACCCGGAGGGACCCGACCAGCCGCCGCGCAGCGACAGCAAGTTCACCTTCTGGTTCGGCGTGAACGGAATTGCTCCGGGAACGAACTGCGACGCGGTCGCGACGCGGAGCGCGTTAGCGATGCTCATGAGTTGAGTTGCAATCGTGTTGTCCCAGCCATTCGGCATCAGGTTGAAGCCGCTGCCGTTCTCGACATAGATCGCGAATGGCGTGCCCTGGTTCATATCGACCACGTAGGCGCCGAACAGCATCAGGGTCTTGATGACCTTGAGCAGATCGGGATTCTTGACTGCCGAGTAGTCGAACGTGGGCGGCAGCATCATCCGCGATCCCATCGGGATCTGGCCCTTGTAGACCGAGGGCGCGTTGATGTCCTGCGAGGTTGCCGGGAAGGCATAGGGCATCGCGAGCGCGCTGGGATCGAGCGACATCGCAAGCGCGTGGCGGTACAACTCGTCGCCGTCTTTGACCTCGTGCGTGCGGATCAGGCCGGCCGACGTGGCGCAGCCCGCGGCGCGGGCACCTTGATTGAAGTGCCCGCCATCGCCCCAGCCAGTGCCGCCAAGCGGTGCCCAACTGTACTGCTTGACGCACCAGGCGCCATTGATGTTCTTGAGCCCCCAGAACGAGTGGATGACGCCAGCTTCTTCGTCAACGATATCCGCATGGCCATCATTGCCGGTCGCCGCGACCGTTGCCGCCGGCCAGTGAGGGATCGTGATGACCGGATGGCTGCCATCGTCTGGCGAATACGGGCCTTGCGTCTGGATCACCTTCCCGTCCGTCCCGAACACCTGCATCGGCCCGTCGGTCGGCTTCGCCAGAAAGCATTGCAGCGAGTAAGCGCCCTCCTTGATGGAGGGAAACCAGCCGGTCGAGACCTTCGGGATTTGATACGATCCAAATGCCGGATTGAGCGGGACACTATTCCAAAGGGAATCGGCAGCGAACGGCTTCAGATAGGTGCCGAATTCTGACATGTGATTCACCCCACCAAAGTGTCGATCATCGGATGGCCCTCAGGGATATTCGCCATCGACGCTTTTCCGGTGAGCAGTGATCCAGCCTTCGCCGCGCCGTAGGTCGGATATGTCCCTTTGCGCCGTCGTGAGCATCCTGACGTGGTTGGTCAGGCGCTCCTCCATGGTCGCGAGTCTTTTGTCGAAATCGGCGTTTGACTTAACCGCCTCCTCGACCGCTTTCATTCGCTGCGAAAGAAGGTCAATCCGCCCGCCTACCCTAGTGAAAGCAACAACGAAACCGATGAGAAGAACCACCGACTGGAGGACTGCACCCCATATGGCTGGATCGATGTTCAGCATTCCGGCATTCCCGGTCTAAGTCCCTTGCGGACACTGGCTGCGATACGTCAGCTCATTCGCGAGCAGGCGCCGCTTAACCCCAGGTGAAGCCGCAATCGAACCGTCGCCCTTCTGCACGATCACCTTGTTGTAGACCTGACAGAACGAGTCGATCTGTTCGGGCGTGCAGCTACTTGGGCTCAAGGCCACGAAGCTGAGCATCAACATCGGAATCGCTGAGCGCATTAATCTTCTCCATGATCGCCTTGCCGGCCATCGTCTTGGCGAGGATGGCTGCGGAGACCTTGGCGATCTCCGCGTCCGTTCCGGCCTGAAATTGCTTCTGGTTGTTGATCTGGCCCATGATCGCATCGGCGATCTTGAGAACCAGCAGAGCAATTTCAGCCCAGGTGATCACGACTTGGCGTTAGCCACAGCGGTCTGGACTGCGGGCGATGCCGCGGGGCTGGTGGTCACGGTGACGCCGGGAACAGCCTGCGCTGAGGCGGCTATGCCGGCCGGGCGGTTGGTCCACATCGACCAGAGGATCGGGGCAAGGGCGAGTACCCCGCCGGTCAGCCAGTCGAAGGTTGCCGCCGAGATCATGCCCTTGCCGATGAAGAAACCGCCGAGGGCGGCGAGGATGGCGCGAAGGATTCCGGTAATCTGGTCGCTGGTCATTTTCAGTCCTTTCAGGCTGGGGATACAAATTCGAAATGCATGGGATCTTTGCGACCCTTGTAGTCGCCGCCCCACCGCGCGCCTTGGCGCTTAAAGGCGTCGATCACGACGGTCGAAAGCGTGGTGGTTTTGGTGGTGCGGAAGCCGTTGGTGCTGGGCGACAGATCGATGGCGCAGGCCCAGGAGTGGTTCGACCAATTATTAGAGCCGGCTATCCGCCGGATATTGAAACAGCCGCCAAAGTCGCTGGCTCCGGTGGCATCGACCTTCTTCTGGTCGTGTCCGCACTTTTCGAAAATCTCGTTGAAGGCCGCCAGTATCGCCGAGGCGCAGGCCTTGTTGACCAGGATCGAGCCGATCGGATGTTTGTCGTAATACATCTGGAACGGCGCCGCGATCCGGGTCAGGCACTTGGCCTGCCAGTCAGCCTTCCGGAAATCACCGTAAAAGGCCATTTTTGCTGCGGTGGTGTCCTTCGGCCACATGGCCCGATCTCCGTTTCGAGAGACCATGACGGGTTGAGGCCTAGCCGCAACGCACTCATGATCCGCACGGACAATGGCAGGATCGGAAGACCCAACAACGCACCGCCACTGGCGCCGAGGAGCAGCGCTGGCTTATTTCTTCGCCGGGGCCGGATCAGCCTTATGCTCGAGCTCCTTGACGCGGGCCTGCGCCTTGGCGAGATCCTCAGCGAGACCGGCGGCCTTGGCATCCGCGATCGCGGCTGAATCCAGTGCCTGATTGCGCTGCGACTGCATGGAAGCCAGTGCCCGCTGCAGGAAAGCCGGGTCTGGCTGTTGCTGCTGCTGGGCCACAGCAGGAGTTGCGAGAAGCAATAACGCGAGAGCAAGTCGTTTCATCATGCAGCCTTTTCGGTGAGTGGGAAGTTATCGTTCGAAGCGGTCACGCCCTTGATGACGGCGAAATTGATCACCGGCGCATCGGTCGCAGTGCCGCCAGTCGTGTAGAACGTGATCACGAAGCTACCGGCGCCCGTAGATGATACGCTTAGACTGTAAACGTTGGTTGCGCCGCTCGCGATGGATAGGTGAACCGTATCGGTTGCCGCTACAGCGGAATTGGTCACCGTGAATGTTGCGGGCGTCGCACTGCCTGCGGCACTGAACATTGTGATCTGGCCAGTGACCTTATTGATCGTGACGCCGGTGGTCCGTGACGTACCCTGCGTGACCGTCCCGCCGGCCCCCGTCGCATATCCAATGCCGGCCGATGCCGACTGCGATTTGATCGAGGAGTTCGCCAGAATCCCGCCAGACCCGCAGTCGGTCGTTGTGCCAACCGCGAAGCATCCGCTGTCGAAGAACCGCGCCTTTTCCGCGTTGCTGGTATAGACCTTGACCGGAATGGCCGTGAGCGCACCGAAGATATACTGAGTTGCATCGACATAATGCACGCCAGTGGCGGTGCCGCCGACCGCCAACTGGAATTGAGAGGTTGCGGCGTTATTGATGTAGAAGGTCGTCTGTCCGGAATTTACCGAATTGCGGAACGAGAATAGCTCGGTGTAGCCGGCGCCATTGATCTGCGAACTGAATTTCAGATAGCTGTCCGGGCTGGCGGCACCTTGGACAGGCACGTTCTCAATGATCCAGTCCGCCTGCTGGGATGCCGCCGTGGCATTCGTTTTCCAGCCCTGCGCCGTCAAACGCAGGCGCGGGCTGTACTGCTGATTGCCAGCAGTTGCCGCAGTGGCATCGGCCAAAGCAATGCCGTCGGTGCTGGTATTTGCCGCCTGAGACGGAGTGTGGGTATGGACTCCGGTCCAGATCGGCACGATCGCCTGCGACAGTGCTGGAGCCGCATCCGAGCGCATCGCGGTCACGGCGCTGCCGTTAACCGCGGAGAGGCCGATGCTGGCCGTTGGATTGGCGAAACTCGCTGTAGTCAAACATGTTGAACATGACAAAGCACCAGTAGTTGCATTTAATGAAAGTGGTAATGTGGCGCTAACCGCAAAGGTGCCGGCTCCAGTTGGTAAAAACAATGTTGGCGTGCCAGCAACAGCTTGCGCTGTGATAGTCGCCATTCCGCTGGTGGACCCCTTAAACTGCGCCACGCCGGGGGCCGTGCCGGTCTTCCCTATTACAACAGTGTTTTCAAACAGCCCGTTCCCGGCTCCATCTAAATACGAATGCGGCCCCCGGATTAAGTAACTGGTTATTGTGTAGCTGCCAAAGTCAATGGCGCTGTCGATCGTTGCCGATCCGGACGAACAAATCGCGCAACCCGTCGCGGAAATTGGCGCGATACCGTTGGCGTCGGCAAATAAGATGCCGTTGTTAAAGGGAAGTCCGGCTGCGCCAAATACCAGGCCGGCGTCCAGCACTGCGCCGGCCACCTGGCCGCCGCTCACGATGTTCCAGCAAAAGCGATAGCTGGCGCTTGCGCCCGTGGTGATCGAGCAGTCGACCTCGCCGCCGGAGACCTCGAACAAGTTGGTCGCGCCGGAGCGCGCGATGACCTGAAACGACGTTGCGAACATCGTGCCTTTCGAGTTGCCGATGCCCGTTCCGGTACCTCCGTCGCCAGCCTGGACGAGGCCGGTGGCGCCCAAAGCCACGTGATCCCGCGGCGTCGCTGGGTTAGATGCCGATGCCTTGTACAGATAGAAAAGACCGGCCTGTTTTGCGCCCGTGGAATTCGCGCCGCCCGTGACCAACCCGACGTCTAATCCGTAGGTGAAAACCGGAGGCGCGCCGGTGACGTTCGCGCCCTCGCCGTCGACGCAGATGTAGTTGTACACCAGCGACGGCGATGCTCCCCAGCAGTTGCTGGACGAGTCGCCCGTCGTGGTGCCGCTGGCCGGTCCGGTCTGGTTGACCACAAGCCCGCGCGTGCTGCTCGATGCAGTAGGCGATATGGTTAGCGGGCCGCCATTGAGAGTGGCCTTCGATCCTGTTCCGCCAGCCGTCGAACAAACCCACAGACCTGTTATCGCGTTGTAGATCGGGAAGGCGCCAGACGTGGCGCACATGCTGTTTAATAGGCTGGAATTCAGCGTGGCGAACGGGATGGCCTGCGAGGGGCCCGAGCCAGAACCGGTGCCGATACGGCCAATCACGGTGTGGTCGGGCACCGTGGGGAACTGCTGGGCGACGGCCGGGGAAAGCCATGCCAGGGCGGCGAGGAGAAGGCCAATGATGTGTTTCATGGCTCCGGAAGATGGCGGAAGCCATGCGGTAAACAACGCACCCTACGGCTGCTGAGGAGCCGCCTGCCGGGCGTTTTCGAACCGGGCCCGCTGCTCTGGGGTTGCGGTCCGATAGAAGTCCCTCAGCGCCTTGGCACCAATCCGGGTGGCCGGGTTAAGCGTCGTCTTGATGACCCATTTCTGATAGCCGGCGTCCATACCAAGGCTGGTCATGGCCTGCTGCGCGCCCGGGATGTCTCCGCGCTGGATCTGCTTGCGGATGTCCGGCATGGCCTGCTGCACTTGGAATTCGAAGCGAGACTTGTTGGCGTACATTTCGCCGACCGCCGGGCCGCCGGGCGCTCCCTTGGAGAACGTCACGCCACCGAATGGCCCGATCGCCTGCAGGGCATTCACCTTGGCGTCGCCCTCGCCCTTTATGAGGTCCGAAAACGCCCCGATCTGGCCCTCCGGCAGTTGAGAGCCCACGATATGCTTAGCGATCTTGCCGAGATTCGATAGGTATTTTGCCGGCGTGTCGGCGTCCGGGTCGTAAATCTTGCGACCGAAGCCGGCATCGTTACTCATGATCTGCCAGGCCGGGCGCGCGATGGTCCCGAGTTTGCGGCGCATCATGTCCAACGGGCCGGTCATGTACCCCGTGAATTCCTCACCGATCTTGCCGGCGGGGTTGCGCATGTAGATGGCAGTGCCATTGGCCGCGGTGCCGACGCGAACCCGGTCGCCCTTCCCGGGCTCATTTTCCGAGGTCGAGGATAGATCGCCGAGCAGCTTGAGCGGCTGGATCAATTCAAGCGGATGCTCACGCACGGCCTCTAGCTTGGCCTGAAGCCTAGTCGCGTAGCCATGCAATTCCTTTTCCAGCGTCGAGTCGCCGATCATGACGTTCATCACGTTTTGCAACAGCGAGTTTCCGATATACATCAGCGCCATGTCGGCTGCGACCACGGTCATCGCCTTGCGGCGCGCCATCGACTTCGCATAGGCAACCGCATCGGTGGCCGGATTTGATAGTTCTCCTGCCTCATTGATTGCGCCAGCCCTAAAGCCGGCGTCCCGCTCGATTTGCGCCAGCACGTCCTTGGGCAGGCCGGTCAGCATATCCTTGATGACGCCGAGGTTACCCATGGTGAACGAGCGGGAGAACATCAGCATGTTCGCCACCTTCGTCGCCGCGTCGCTCATCGCCTCCTTCGGCAGCGCTCCGGCGTACCGGTTGGCCCAATGCGCCGCCATGCGGGAGGCCGTTTGCTGATCGATGCCCTTGGCTATCGCATCGGCGCGGAAGTTGACGTAGAGGCCCATCTGCAGATCAGCGACGCGGTCCCATAGAAGCGTGTTGTGCCAGAAATTTCCGGCCTTATCGATCGCGGTCTTCACGGCGTTGCCCGCGGCTTCATCGAACAGTCCCGGGACCGCGCCGAGCATTTTCGCGGTCAAGGATCGCCCCGGCGCGAGGTCCGGCGATTCCATGACGCTGGTAATGTCCTGGTTGAAAAACCGATGCCCGATCGGGACCAGTCCGCTATCGATAGCCTCGTGCATCAGAGGGACATTGTTCTTGGCCCGGTTCCCCTCGAAATAGACCTTGAACGTCGCGACCTTGCCAGGCATCGCCGGGAGTGCGCGGCCCCATTCGACCGCATTGTGGATCATGGGAGAGTTCATGATCAGGCTCATGGTTTTACCCTTGAGCGCCATCATGGCCCCATAGGCGGCCCCGGATTTCTGGCTTAGCACCGCGCGCAGCGGTCCTTCGAAATCGCCATGAACGTAGAGTGGAACCTGCTCAAAGATCGCCTTGCCGTTGGCATCCTTGAGAGCCAGGGTCTTGCCATCGACTTCGCCGAATTTCGGCCGCCACGTCTTGAAGGCGGGATGATCGAGTGTGAACCATTTGGTTTCGGAGCCTGCGGGAATAGCTCCCTCGGAGATCGTGTCGGTCCCGGTCTGCTCTCCATATTTCTTGATGTTGTTGATCAGCGTCCGCCCCGCGATAGCGTCCTCGAGCTGAGACGTTGCCAGCGGCAGCACGCGGATGTCGCGGGCCAGCATCGCCTGGTCGCCATATTTGGCCTTGGCCGCCGCTTCGGTGTCCTGCGCTTCCAGATATTTCCGCTTCAGCAGGTTAGCGGTCTTGGTGCGGAGGTTGCCGCCGATGCCGTCCAGCGCCAGCGCGGTTTCCTTAGACCCGGCACCCATCGCATTGATGATCATGCGCGGCGTGTAGGCTGGTAATCCCTCGCCCTCGACCATGCCTAGGTCACGCGCACGGACCCAGGCGTTCTGGGCCCTGGCATGCATTTGCTCGACAACCGCCCGTTCCTCCGGGGTCAGTGTCGCAAGGCCCTGATGCTCCCGCATCGAGGCCGGCTCGCCCAACTGGATCGACGTGCTTTCCTCGTCGGCCGCCGTCCACATCCGGGCGCGACTTTCCGGGTCGAACCGCTTCGCGATCTCGGTATCGATCCGCGACCAATCCCACCGGTTTCGGCGCATGGAATTGGCAAAGTCCTTGGCTATCGCCATACTATCGACGGTCCCTGTCGCCATGGGAGCGGTCAGCATTTGAACGTCTCGGCCGATGTCGAGCAGATTGTCGCCGGCCGATTTGAACGCTGCCGCTAGACGTCCTGGCGGGCTGGCCGGCTGCACCGATAGCGGCACGTCGGCAGGGTCAGTTGCGGCAGCCCCAAGGCTCCCAGGCTTCCCACCCGTCTCCGTCAGCACCTCCTCATCGGCCGGGTCGAGTTTGACCACGTCTTGCTTGGCGGTTATCTCATTTTTCAGGAACGCATCGGCCTGTGCATCGTGAACAGCCTCGGCCGGGTGGATGCCCCGCTCCTGCCACATATGTTTCAGGTTGGCTTCGGCATGAGGAGAATCCAGCACCTTCGCCCCATTGGAGAAATCCTCCGGACGTGGCAATCCCCCGACGGGCTGATCGACAACGCCACCTTCTCGCGTGGCTGCCGGCCGTGAGAATCGACCAAAGCCACCCTCGATCATCGCCCAATTACCGGCGTTGATGACCTCGTTCTTGGCACGATTTCCTTCGCCTTGCGACCCGCCGAATTCCTCAACGATTTGACCGATAGCGCCTCCGGCACCGTGAATACCGGAATTGATCCCGCTAGTGATCGCCTGCCATGCTTGCGCAGCGGGCATCATCAATGTCTCGTTCATGAACTGGATCGGGCTAGGCCTGCCCTTGGCCGGATCGTGAAAAATTCCATAATCTATCAGGTGGCTCAGGGTCTCGTCCGAGAAACCAGTTTCCGTCACGCCACCCGCGTCATCCCCGGCCTCCTTGCTGGCCGCATTGAAGACCCGGCTAAGCGCCTGGCCCGCGCGCACGCGATCAAGAAACGGCTGCGGAATGGGCTCAGGCCCAGCGTTTGCCGACGCTGCGAACACCTCAGCATCGCTCATTTCCTTCTGATCTTTCGGTTTTCCGAATACCTCGTCGTCGGTCAGTTCCGTCATGGGGCGACCCAGCCAGTACCGGTCCACTTCATTTTCCCGCGCGGCGTCTCATAAACCCCAACCGGGCGCTGATCCGGAGGGGGAATAGCTGGCATGGGGTCGTTGCGAGGTGCCGGCGCTGCCGAGATCGGAGGTGCAACTCCCGAACGCAATCTATCCTGCATCGATGATTTATAGGGCTGCAGCGATTGCGAGATCATAGACGTCGGGTCGTTCAGATTCAGAGCGTTCGACGGCAGCGTTCCGGTGCGGGATTTCTCCAGATATTTCGGAATGAAATCCTGCATGAAACTTGCATAGTTCGCCGATCCAACCGGATCATTTCCTTCTGGCAAATCCTTCCGGATCAGCCGGTCGCGCAGCGCCGCCGTCGTGCTTTTCCAGACATCGCCTCGCAACGGGGTTTTCTCAAGCTCGGTAACGATCCGCTGCATCGATTGAAACGATGCATTGCTCAGCTTGCCCGCAGCCTGGGCCTTCATTAGATCAAGGCGCGAGGTCGGGTTTTCCGAATCGAACAGCCGGTCGGTCAGTTGCTGTTTCACTTGGGGATCGTCGACGATCTTCGCAGCCTTGTTCTGCTGGCTCTCGCCCCAACTGAACATCGTTCGCACAGTCTCGGCTGCGGTAGGCGCGTTCGGGTTCTTGCGGGCGATATCGAGCGCCTGCTTGAAGAAGTTCGGATCAACGATCGGATGCCCGGTTTGCGGATCGAACGTGATATTATCTGTCATGACCTTGGTGGCGCCGGCATGAACCTGCTGATCGGAAATCTGCCGCTGCGCCACTTCTGTCTGTTTTTCGACCAGCGTATTCGCCTTCGCCTGCGTCTGCGCGGCGCGCTGAAACATCTTCATTTCGCCGCCGTCTATGTATTCGCCATACTTCTTCTGGATGGCATCAAGGTCGACGTTCGGGTTCTTCGTTATCATGCCGGAGATTGCCGATTTGACGATACTCTCCTTGGCCTTCAATCCGACCTCTGCCTTAACGGATGCGGCCGTGGTAGCGTCGAGGTTTGGGCTGCTATCGACCATGGCACCGACGGAATGATCGACGGACCCCAGCGCGAAATCCAGTGATGAAGGATCGGACGCGACCGCCGACGACAACGCATTGACCGTCGTCGTAACGTTCTTCCGCACTGCGATTCCGGCCAGCGTCGACATATCGGCCGCCGTTTTCTGGAACATATGCTCGCGGTACTGATCGACGAAATGCTCGGCCCATGCCTGGCTCTGCTCGGTCGTGAAACTGTCCTTGAATTGATCTAGAGCCGGGGTGAGCTTCTCCTCGATGAACTTCTGCTTGACCGTGACGTCGTTAGGATCGGCGTTCTTCGCCGTCTCGTTCCATTGGTCGTTGATATTTGCTATCAGTTGGGCGCCATTGGCGGCGCCAGCGCTAATATCGCGGTGGGTCATGTAATCATTGGCGACCTGCCCGACGTCGCTGATCGCGCCCTTAAGTTCCGAGCCTTCCTGCCCATAGAGATCGGCCGTCTGATTGTAGAACGTGCCGATGCGGCGTGCGGCCTGGGTTGCCGCATCCACACCCATTTCGGTCGGCTGAAGGCCGAGGCCTTGGGGCGCTTGGTACTGTTGAATGTTCGACATCTGACCCCTTATGCGAACAGCGTCGCAATGCCCGCTACACCCTTGATCACGCCGGTGATGTCAGCAAAAGTCGCTGCCTGGTTTGCGGCATTGCCCGCGGCGGTCGCTGCAGCCGCCATGTTCGTGTAGGATTCCTGCTGTTCTTTGTAGCCAGCCTCGGTGATGAGGCCCTGCTCGCCGAGCACTGCGTGAGTAAGCGCACCCTGCGCTGCACTATCCCGCATGATGTCAAGCGCTGATCCAGATGCCGCGAATCCAGCGCTGGCAACGTCGGCCTGCTGACCTCCCAACGTGTTCATCATTTCGCGCTGCTGCTGGCTTTCCTTGATCGCCGTCGAGGTCTCGGTGAATTTCTCGTTCTGCGCGGCGAGCTGGGCAGCCAGCGTATAGTTCTGCGCCTCGGCAAAATCTCCTTGCGCCTTGGCTTGATCGCCGAAGCCGGCAAAGATGTCGGCCGCCGCCCCGCCGAAATCCGAGAATGTTTGCTGGCCAAACGCCATCTTATTGGTCCATCGATTCGAGGTTGGCGGCTAGCTGGGTAATAGTCAGCGGAAATACTCGGGAAGACCGCCAACACAGCGAGCTGTCGCGGGTATAATCGCCATTCATGGTTTCCCCATGTAATCCGGTATATGCCTGCCCCGCCGGCCATGCCGTTCGATCATCGGTCTGCTTGAGGTGGACGCTCATCAGTTTCGAAAACGACATCCCGATCTGGAAGGCGAACGAGCCGACCAGCCCGAAGGAGGCCCGGTGAATCCGCTGGATCAATCCGAATGCTGGACCGGAACGCGAGCCACTATCGGCTGGCGTCAGGGGTTTGACGATCTGCCCGTCGCTGTTGAACACGAAGCCGACCACGATCTGCGACGCAGGCGTGGCCATCGCGAAGGCTCGCGTAAAGAGGCCTCGTCCCGGTCCGGCCGAAATTCCGTCGCCGTAGGGCACGGTGATCGCGCCGCCAGATACCGTGAAATCGGTCGGGTACGTCACGCCGGCCTCATCCCCGAGGTCGCCGAGGTCGAGAAGTATTCCATCTAGCCCGGCGGAGGCCTGCACCACCGTTCCATCCGCCCATGGCAGGCCACTCAATACCGCGCTGCTGGCCCCGATCGTAACCGTCGGATTGACGGCGCCGTCGAGCTGCCAAGCGGAGGACTCATCAGTATCCTCGCTGGGAGTGTCGGTCAAAATCTCAACACGGCGGATTCCGGTCGCGGGATCGCTCGTGACCATGGTCAGCGCGTCGAGATCGCCGCCGACGGATGGGCCCGCGCAGATGCTTTCCACGATGCGGCCTGATCCAAGGGTATGGCGATGCCAGCCGTAGAAGGTCGGGGGTTGCGCGGATGACAGCGAATCCCGCTTATAGACAATGCCGAACAGAGCGCCCGAGGCATCACGGCCCCAGATGATCGGCGTCACCGCCGAAGTATAGGCCAGTTCCGCCACACCGGCCGCGACGATATGCTCGGCTTTGTCGGCCAGATTCGGCGCCGAGAACTTACCAGAGAACACGTCCGGGAAATATTCCAGAAGCTTGCGGGCGAAGCGCTGCGCGAAAACAAGCGTGTGCTCGGTATCGACTGGCTCGATGTTCGCGCTGCCGTGGCTTGTCACTTGGCGCGCGCTGATGTTGAGCGGTGAGATAGGTCCAGCCGTCGGAGCCTGGATAATCCACTCTCCCTTCTGGGTCCCAGCCTTGACGCCCTGCAAATCAGGCCGCATCCACAGGATCTGATTCACGCCCTTGGAATTGAACGTATAGGAGATCGCGTGCGCGGCAGTTACCGCGCCGTATTGGTCGGTCGGCGCGAAGTTCACGGTGCCACCGACGATGCCGTTGGCATAACTGGCATCGAACTGGTTGCCGGTGGCGCCGCCAAGATAGAGACGCCCATCGTTATAAATCCCACAGGTCGGGTAGCCAGTCGTATCGCTGAAAGCGCCTAGCCGCCAGGTTGAGACCGTCGTCGTGTAAAGCAGCGGCGATCCAATAATTTCGACGTTAACGCCGCTACCGGTTCCGGTCCCAGGCGGATTGAATAAAGACAACTCTGCCACAATGTTCGAGATAGTGGTCGAGAATGACACCGTGGAGATCATCTCCACCCAGACGTATTTCCATGCGGTCGACTGGTCGGTCGATACGATCGTCACTGCCGAAAAGGTATTTGGAATCGATCCTGACGTGCCAAGGAGCGTGCCATCGGAAGCGGATGATGGAGCAGATGCCTTTCCGCGCAAGTTGAGCGTGATGGCGACGGTCGGGTAGACACCGCCCGGTCCGATGGCGGTTACGACAAAGCCTCCATCGTTTGATGGATAAATAGTGGCCTGCTGAATTTTCTGATCGCTCGCCCCCGAAAAATTTTTCCCGACGTAGGAAGACAAGGATGTACCTGAACCAGTTCTTTCTGCCGAAGACGCGGCGGCCTGTGAAAACACGCCATCGAAAGCGGCGGCCAACCCGCCACCGGAAGTCATGTTTCCAATAGCAACAGAACCTGCCAAAGCGCGATCGATGGTGTTCGATAGCGAAGTGATCTTACCCCATGACCATATCGCGGCGCTGGTGATCAGCGTCCAGTTCTTCAGGTCGGCACCAGGAGTGTTGCCGGTATTCGACGCGACAAGCGACGACCAGTAGGTAGCTGCTCCAGCCAATCCGGTCGGATTGTAGGAAACAACGGCATATTGTGCGTATGTCGAACCGGAAACCCATGCGGCGGGTTCGGAAAAAAGCCTGACAAGACGGCCGATATCGGAGCCAAGGAACCCACGGCCGCCATTGATCGCCTCAGTAACGCTTGCCGTCGTCCACCATGGAGCGCCGCCCGCGGGTGCATTGCCGGCGTTCTGATCGAGCAGGGATCGATAGTTGACACCACCGGTCGATACAAAGTCACCGGCTCGATAGGCCTTCGTCGCATCATAAGCCACGAACGAAAGAGAAAGCGCGATGATGCCGGATTTAGCGCTCGGGGTTGCCTGAACGCCATTGGTGAATGGATCGAGATAGGGACCGTCGTTGAACACGGCTGGATTGAGGGTGAAGGTCGGGACGACACCATCCGCCGGCAGCGTGGTCGCCACCAAAGCCTGCGGGGCAATGCCCGGAGAAAGCAGGATTTGTGTCGTCTCTGCCTGCACGCCACGCAGAGTTGAGGAAGCCCATGATCCGCCGATATATGGCGTCGTCAGCACCAATGGCGTGACGCCGCCATAGACGGTTGGGACCAGCGTCGCACCCGAGCGAAAGCGCAGATTGCCGTCGGTGAATTCAAGTGTGAGTGCGGCCTGCTCCTCGATCTCGAATTCCATCACGCGGCCCGGCGCACCGTTGAGCGTGGTACCAGCATCTTTGGTGCCCGGGCGCCGCATCCACGCCCCGGCCTCGCACGGGAAGGCGTTGAGGCAGGTCCGCATGGATGTCTTGTAATCGGGCTTATCAAAGCGACCCTCGGCGTATTTAGAGAGTTCGCCGCCCAAGAATGAAGTCACCACATGGGTTGCGGCGGCCATTTCAGTACCTTACCGACACAAAGTCGTCGTCCGGCTGGTCCGTATAGTCCTGCTCGATGGCGTCGATCAGTTTCGCCTGGCCGATCCACTTGGAATATTCCTGTGCGATGGTTTGCAGCTTGCCCGTGGATTGCGTGACCTTCTGACAGATCGCGAGCCCAATGCGTGCTGACAGCGCTTCGCAGAACATCGCATCCATACGGCGGACATTGGTCACATCGGCCACGAACCGATAAATGATCGGACCAGCATCGAACGTGACGATGAATTCATTCTCATAGGTCCAGTCGGTGAATACCAAGCCAGAGGGGCCGCCGAGATAGGGCGTCGCGGTTTTGGGCAATTGCGGCGCCGGGCGGATGAACGAGTTCGGCAGATGAAAGACATTGCGGGTCTGCGACTGCGAAAACGGTCCGGAGCCGATTGGGTAACTGGGCCGGTATTCGGTCAGCGACACCCCAGACGGGAAATCGCTGCCGCCGATCTCGAGCCAATTGACGGACCCGGTTCCGCCACCGATGACCGTTGTCCACGGATTAAGCGCCCCGGTGTTGGTCCAATGGACTCCGCCATCCGTCGTCGGATCAATCCCGACATTGCCCGATCCGATAGACTGGTAGATCACACCGTCAGAACCGCCGACCTTGTTGCCGGCGGCATAGGTAGTTCCGACAGCCCACAGCGCCGGGGCTGAGGCCGGGTCTTGATTGAGGTTGAGGTCGATCAGGCTCTTGTAGGCGACACTGGTCCGCGTGATCACGTCGTCCTGGGCATAAGTGACGGTCGCATCCCAAGACGAGGCGGTGGCGGGATTGTCGCTGTTGCCGTCGATCAGCGAGAGATAGACCTTGCCGGTGCCGTCGCCTGGCGTGGTGTAGACGACTTCGCCGGAATAGTAGGCGGTGGTCCCCGTCGAATCCCACAGCGGAACGGTGACCGGGCCGAAATAGGGCTTCCAATAGGTGGTTTGCAGCGGGTCATTGTTGAGGTTGGCGGGGATGTCAGAGATCCACCAGTTCTGGCTCTGGTCCTGCACTACCGAGCCGCGAAAATAGGTTGTCGTGGACGACCACAGCGCCGGCTCCATCCGCATGGTATTGGTGTCGATCGCCCGCAGCGCCACCTTTTTGATGGCGAAAGTCCAGAGATTCGAGCGGAGCTCGGCCTCCCTCAGCTTGTCATAGGCAAACGAGGTCTCGGAGGCGTTGATACCTCCCTCGTTGAAGCCAAGGGTCGGGTCCATGCGGGCAGCGCCGCAATGCTGCAGCGCGCGGTTTCCGATATCGGTCGGGGCGGTAAATGCCGGCATGGGGCCGAAAATGCGGCCCGAGGCTCAGGGGAACAACGCACCCTATCCCTTTATGCGGCCTGCCGATCCATGAAGGCCGGGGTATTGTCGTTCGACCACGGATCGAGATCGCGCTTCAGAAGGAAATTCTGCAGGTTGTCGCCGTTGTAGGGCGCCAGCAGTTGGCGCGGGCCGCTTACAAACTCGATCTGGCTCGGGTAGGTCTGCGTGACGTAAGTGATCATGTCGTTGAACGCCGTCAGACAGTTCGCACATACCGAGAGATCATTGTGCATCGCGATGATGGCGACCCCTTTCGTGGTCCGCACCATGTCGAGATAGAGCAGCAAATATTGCGAGATCGTCGACCCCGCCCCATTCTGCTGCCCGTTCCCGAAGGAATTGATGTTGACGGCAACAATCCGCTTGGGATCTCCGAACGGAAATGGCTCTGAGAACGGCAAGGGCGGGTTTTGGTTTAGGTTCGCATTGTAGAAGGTCTGCGCCGTCCTGAACGATGCCGAAAATTCCGGGTAGTTGATCATGTCTGTCTGATCAACTTGCGAGAAATAGGTCCCGTCGTAAGTGTCGCGGTAAGCGTTGACCGTCCGAGCAAGATTGCGGGTATTGGCATATTCAGCGAGCCGCTGCGCGGAGGTCATCGCATCAATGACCGACTTGGTTTCGGTCGAGTAGCTCTGAGCTCCGTATTGCCAGCCGCTATTTTTGAGCGCCTGGATTTGTGTCCAGTTCAGCCAGAAAGTGTCGTTCGTACCGATGACATTGTTGGCCTGGCCGATGGCCAGGAACCCAGCGGCGCCCACAGCATCGAGCAGAGGCTTAGCGATCGTGAAGGCATCCTTGTAGCCGTCATCCATCCGGATGATGACTTTGGCCTTCGCCAGCGGGTTCGGGTAAAACCTGATGCTGCCGATACGAGCCGTCTTCCCGCTGCTAACACGAGCCAGGATGAGGGCGTATTTGATCTGCGTAAGGTCGGCCCCGGTGCCGCCACCGATAACAAATTGACCTGTGGGAACGCCATGCGATTGCCAGCGCCCATTTGATCCGGTGACGGCGGTCGACGCGGTGTTTAACCAAGTGGCCGAAAAGGCTTGATGGTAGTTCGCGCTTGGGGAGGCTGGCGTGCCCGCCGAATAAAGGCGGATATTGAAGGTCGTGAGAGGCGAACTTGTCGGTAAGATCGCGTTTTCAGGTTTGAACGTCCATTGGATCATCCCGTTGGTGACGTCCACCGGGGTCGATAGGATCGTTTTCGAGACTAGCGTGCTCGTGCCGCCGTTGAACGTCTCTTGGATCGAGGTCGATCCGTATGGACTGTCCGGGTCGGCAACGTCGGCCGCACTGCCGATGAAATTGTTCTGAATGTCCGCCGTCGTGCGGAAATCAGCGAGCGTCGTGTAGGGGAACGACGGATATGAGAAGTCGCCTGCGCTGGCGGCGAGGATACCGCCATCGGTTGAATAGCCGATAGACCCGCCGATTTGCGGAGTGACCGTCTGCCCAACCGCGTTGGTAAGTCCGAGCCACAGAACGAGGAATAGACGAGCAACGTTCTTCATGGCGGCGGACCTTATTGCGTATCTACGTAGAGGCTGCTGCCGGTCGTGTTGCACGTCCCTGTAATTTTGTCTCGCGGGGTCAGCGGATAATACCGCGTGTAGGATTGGCCCGCGGCGAGCGAGATCGAAGCCTGTGCGGCAGTTAGGCTGACGCCGCCGATGGTGAACGTGCTGGCGGTCGTGCTGCCGACGGTGACGGTGCCGGTCGGATCAATCAGGCATGCATCGCTGGCATTATTGTTTTGGATCGTGACCGACTGCCGCCCGGGAGCGCCGGTGACGGCTGCTAAAATCTGCTGGTAGGTCGCCCCTGTCGTAATCTTCACCGAGCCATTGACGCTTGCAACTGACTTGGGCTGGCCAATTGCTTGGGCAAATACCGGCGTAGCCATCAGCAGCAGGATCAGAGACAGCAGAATTTTTCGCATGGTCGCCTCATAAGAAAAAGGGCGGACGAGTAATCGCCCGCCCTCGATCGGGTTAGCTTTCCGTTCGGTCCTCAGTTCGGCGGGCCCGAGGGTTGCGTGGTGATCGCGGTTGGGCCGCCTCCACCGGTCTGCAGGTAGCGGATGAACGCCTTCAAGATCAGGATGATTTCCAGATCGTTCATATTCTTCGACTGGCCGTCGAGAACCTGAAAGCGCAATTCCACGTCTCCGGCGTTCGGCGCGAGACTGCCGACCGTGGGGTCGCTCATCTTCATGCCGAACCCGGCGGTCTCGCGGGTCATCGATAGGGAAACGGAGGTCATGGCATCTCCTTACGGCAATGCGATGTATGAGACCTTGGCGCCGAGATTGCCGAGGTGGGCCGTGCCTGCGACGACAGCAACATAGGCGACCATGTCGAAATTGCCGCCGGGATTGCAGTTGCGGCCGCCGCCGTCGGTGAACCCGAAGGTCTGCCACAAAGGCTGCTGGGTGATGGCCTGAAGCGTGTAGTTCGCCCCCATGCCCTTGAGCCAGTAGTTCGTCAAGGGCCAGGTTGCGTTCGCCGACGGCTGCACCACGCCCGCACCAAACATCTTGTTCGGCGAGGAATAGGTCGCAAGGGTCGTGGTTGCACCAGTATTGGCCGTGGTCGGGACAAGGCCCTGCAGGTTGACCGGCGTGCCATCGATGGTCGAATCCGAGAACGCGATATTGAAGTCGAATTGCAGCGACGCAGTGGCCGAAGTATCGACCGCCTGATCCGTGTAGAAGTCGAACCCCTTGATGATCGTCGTCGTCGGGAAGCGCACCATGCGATAGTACGAGCCTACGGTGCCGAGACCAGCCGCGGTCGCGGCGCAATAGTCGTCGACCTCATAGAGATTCGCCACCGCACCCTGGCCGGCCGAAAGCATGTAGCTCGGGTTGATCGCATCAAGAAGCGCGATCGAGTTGGAATTGACAGTATCCTTTGCCATGTCGATCGCTCCTTACGGGGTAATATCGCTGCCGGACGTATCCGAGCAGAGGATGTCGATAATCTTGCCCGGCTGCAGGCGGGTCGCGCCGTAGGAGGCGGCCGAGTAAACCTGGAACGGCAGGCTGGACAGATCGACACGCTGATCGATGCGGTGCGTCATGTCCTTCCAGAGACCGAGATACAGGCCGGACTTGACGAAGGCGAAAGCAGTTCGCACGTTCGAGGCCGTTGCCAGCCGCTCCGAATAGACGATGTTGAAACCGAGGAAGCGCTCGATCTTGCCGTCATTCGAATAAACCGGCGTGGTGTTGAACTCGGTCGACACCACCTGGACCTGATTGAGCAGATCCGATTCCTGCTGGGATCCGATGACCAGCGTCGCCTCGTCCATTTCGAGGTCATTGTGGTAGTGGCGCAGGATGCGACGGCATTCGATGATCTTCGCCACCGTCAAGCCGGACGCCGAGGACGACCCGAAGGTCGAGGCGATCTGGAAGTTGGTGGTGGAGAAGGTTTCCGAAGTCAGCCCGGCTGCGTCCTGCCCGGTGTAGGCGGTCGCGTTGTGCGCGGCGATGACGCAATCGTCATAGGCGCGCCCGATCGCCGCCGAGGCGGTCTCGACCAGTTCGGACTTTGGATCGCCGACGGCGGTCTTGAGCAAGTCGAAATTGTCGACCAGTTGCGGAATTTCGATATCCTGCGGGAACACCCAGCGCCGGTAGAAATCGGCGTTCTGAATCTGCAGCGGCGCGCCGCGACCGGCAGCCGACTTGGCGGAGAGGTAGCCGACCTGGTTGATGGGCGAGGCCATCTTGCCGACGTGGAAGCCTTCACGAAGGCGGCCGCGCAGCAATGAGCGCTTCTGCTGAAGCAATAGCTCGATCTGGGTCGAGAATTGGGTCGTATAAAGCTGATAAAGGCCTTGGCCTTCTGACGGGACGGTGCCTGCCATCGGATGCTCCTAAAGGATCGCGGGAACGGTTCGCTTGCGCGATACCTGCGGTTGCCTTGAGCCGTGTCCGAATAACGGGGGCCTGCGGTCAGTTGGTCGAATTGCCGGTGTACCCTTGCGGGGCCGTTACACCCGTCCGGTGTGCCCAAAGGTCGCTTGTGGCGATGCCTGCGGGTCCGGATAACACTCGGGGCGCCCGGGACCGACTTTCATACCAGACGGATTTCTCCGTGGTTGCCGTCGGTCCCGTATTAAGCTTGGGCGGAAGATGCCGCCTGCCAAAAATTGGAACAACGCACCACTATGCCGCGCTCTCGAAATCGCCGGTGATGATGCGGTTGAGGTTGAGCATTTCGGTGCGAGCAGCCGTGTCGCCATCGACGTAGCGCTTGGTCCATGCCTTGTCCTGCATGAGGTCGCTCTTGCGCGCGGTGGCCTGCTCGCGGGTCATGGCGCCACCATTGCCGTTCTGATTGCCGATCAGGCCATTCGGTTCGCGGTTGAGCGTACCTACCTTGTGCATGGCCTTCATGATGCCGGCATAACCGACCAGGCCTTCCAGCGCGGTTACCTGTTCGGGCGTCAGGCCCAGCGCCTGCGCGCCGCGCTTGGCGATGAACAGGTTGCCTTCGGGGTCTTGCTTCCATTCAGCGGCGAGCGCTGCCTTTTCCGCATTGATGGTCGCGGTCTTGGCGGCCGCCTTCTGCTGCGCGTCGCCCTCGTTGAACTTGATCAAATCCTTGGCGATCTCGGCGGCGGTGTCCTTGGGCACGAAGCGGCGAGCAAACGAGGCCCGGAGCGCATCCGCCAGTTCAGGCGCGATGTCCTTGCCGTCGGCGGTCTTGACGCCAGAGAAATCGTATTCCTTGGGGTCGGCCGGAGCGCCCAGCCTGTTCCAGAACGCCTTGACGTCAGCCTCCGGCGAGTCCGGCTTGAGCACGCGGATCAACTGATCGGCCGGCACGCCGAGCTTCGACGAGGCCTCGCGATGGGCTTTTGCCAGGTTGTCCACAATGGACTTGGGATCGTCGAGCTTAAGCCCACGATTCTGGATATGGCCGATAATTTCGGGCTCAAGGCCGGTATGCCAAGCCGTCTGCTGGCCACCACCCTGATCGCCGCCGCCTTGTTGCTGTCCGCCGCCTTGGGTACCCTGATCGCCGTCTGCCATGTCTTACTCCTGTGGAAGCCTTAGAACGGCGTCATAGTGGACTGCCAGTTCCTCGGGGGTGAAATTCAAATGTTTCTGGATGCGCATCCAGACCAGCCGCTTTCCCTCGTTGAGGAAAGTATCGCGATCGCTACCGGCAGCCGTTGTGTCGAAGGCGCAGCAGAACTTGGCGAGATCGGCCAGCACTTCGGCGCCATGACCGCTGCGGAACGTCGTCTGGTAAGCCGCCTTGCGCTTGCGATAGCGCTCTAGGATGTTAAGCGTCAGTTTCATGCTTATGCTCAACGGACGGACCGACGCGCTCGTCACGCGACACCCAGCGCTTCAAGTCGCGGAACATTGCCGTTCGATCCTCGTCGGAGAACTTCAAACGGTCGGCGATCCTGCGGAAGGTCGAAATAAACTGGTCATCTGAATCGTATACGATGACGTTCCGATAGATCGCATAATCCGAATCGATATAATCGCAGACCACATGGCCCGTGCGCTTGATGGTTGCAAAGCCGCTGTAGATCGGCGGCTTGACTTGGATGAAATCCGGAAACGCCACGCGCATCAGGACTTCCATCGCCTCAAGATAAAGATTTGCCAGCACGGCCAGCATGACCAGGCGCTCCGTGCCTTTCGTTTCCACCAGCAACCGGCATTGCCACTCGTCGCGCAACTGCTGTGCGTGACGGGATGCCATCACTTTGGCTTCCAGCGAGTATTGCTGGGTCGATCCGTTCATCAGGCTCATACGGGCCCCTGCGGCTGTTGGCCAACACCGGCCTTCTGCATCTTGGACTGCGCATTCATGATGGCCGCCTGACCCGGCATGGCGTCGATCTTGGCCTTCTGCTGCTGCGCCTGGGCGCGAGACTTGCGGATGGCCGCCTTCTTTTCGTCCGTCGCCATCCAACGCGTCGGCACAAGCTGGTCGTAGGCGATCTCGGGGGCCGCCGTGTCGATATCGAAATTGTCCAGCGGGCTCGGGTCCTGCGTGATCTGTACAACTTCCTTGAATTGCTCCAGCGTCCGGAAAAACCCTGCGGCGCGGCCGGCACGGGCTTCCAGTGCCAGGGGTGAGGTATCGGTGACGCGGTATTCGCCGCGGGCCTCTTTCAGGCGGCGCGGCATCGGCGGCAACAGCCCCTGCTCAGCGAGCAGATCAAGTTCGCGCTCGACCATGCCGGGGATATACTCCGAATGCTGGCGGCCCAGCGTCGGCGCGGTCAGCATGGCGCGCTCATTGACGAGCTGAATAACCTGCGTCGCCTTCATGTTCGGGTTGTCGACCAGGGTGTCAATCAGCGAAATCCCGCTGGTTTCCTTGATCAGCTTGGCCTCGACCTCCATCATCTCCTTGGCGATTTCGATCTTGCCGGTGGGGAGAACGCCGACCAATGGCTTGCCGTCGGGCGACATGCCGCCGGGGTTCATCGCGCCGGGGCGAAGCGAGAAGTTCTGGGCGCCGTCATCGGTCGACAGCAACACGGGATCGGCGGCGCGGTGGCCCTGCTTGAGGAACACCACCTTTTGCGCGTTCAGTGTCTTGATGGCCGGAAGCGCGATCTGCACCCAACCGCGGCCATAGACCTCGCCGGGGGTCTGGTCATAGCGGGACGGCGCATAGGGGAATTTGCGGTAGCCGCCCTCTGGCGCGACCATGCACTGGCCGGTCATCGAGATGTAATAGGATTCGAAAGGCTTGCCGCGCTCGTCGATACGATCAGGGTCGTAGTCGTTGTCGTCGCGCGGCCGCACAACGTGCAGGAAGTCGTAGACCGCCTGGCTGTCCTTTTTGTAGGCCTCGAGCAGTTGCGGCGGGGTCCAGTCCTCGCCGAATTTCTGTACGCATTGGTAGGGCGTCAGGCGGAAATAGCGGTGGATGCGATCGACCATGCCCTGATGGTTCTCGCCGAAGAAGGTCTCGCCCAATGGCACCGACTTGTAGCGCAGGCCGCGGGCTCCGGGCTGCATCCGCGAATCAAGCTTGTCCACGAACATCGTGAAGTTGCCGAACGCGCCGAGCGATTGCCAATTGTTGTAATTCTGCCCGACAAAATTGGCGTTCTGCGCATAGCGGTAGCGGAACAGGAGTTTGGTGACCTGCTCGAACCACAACCGCGTATCGCGGTCCTTCATGATGTAATCGGCATTCGGACCGTCGGCTTCCAGCCCATGGTAGAGCATATTGCGCGGGGTGATCAGCGAATCCGTGATGGCACAAAAACGATGCAGGGCGAGGCCGGCGGTCATATCCACCTGGCGGTCGGTTTTCTTCTGGCCCTGCCAGTTGAAGGATCCAGGGAAGAACGTGTTGCGCGAGGTTGGCAGCACAATCTGCGCGGCCTCCTCCCATTGCCCCGCGAACAGGGCGCGCTGCACCTGCAACTCGCCAAACTCACGGATTGCGCGACCTACGATTTCGCTCTCGCGCGGGGTGACCTGCCGGTAGGCGTCAGCCATAAGTTCCCATTCCGAGGGTCTGCGCCGCCGGGCCTATCGCGGCACTTTGCTGTTGGGCGAGAAGCCGCTTCTTGCGAGCTTCCTCGCTTTCGTCCTGCATCTGCTGGGGAAGGTTGAGCCCGAGATCGGACGCCGCCATTCCCATGGTGAACGGGCTAGTCGTCGTCATCGTCGGCCGCCGCTGCTTCGGCGCGCCGGCGGGCATCGCACTTCGCCAGCTTGGCGCGCATTTCCTTCAGATTGTCCTCGAACCCGGGCTCCGGACCGCCCTTGCGACGCTCGGTTTGGTTCTTGATGTAGGCCTCGATCGACTGCGCGGTCATGTTGCCATCGGCACCAAGCCCCTGCTCGATCGGGTTGCCTTCCTTCGTGGTCTTGTGGTCGTGGCCGAACACGTCCTGCAACGCGATCTTCCTGGCTTCGCGCTTGATCTCGCGGCGGGTTTCCTTCGGAAGAAGGCTCATGGCCTCGGCCTTGCGCGCGGTCAGTTGGCTCTCGATGAATTTCTGGGAACGGATCGAAACGGCGTCCATGTCAGAGCGCCCCCTCAGTCTCGGCAGCGCGTGCGATGGCGGTTTCCAGTTTGGCGTGGACCGCTTCTTCCGCGGCGCTTGCGGCCTGGTGTTCCTTCTCGGCAGCGATCAGGGCTTCCAGTGCGGCATGGTGCGCCTTCTGCGGGTCGCTCATGCGCGAAAACGGCGAACCAACGCCCTTCTCCGGTGTATCCTTGTGGCGCAAATGATTTTCGCCAAGCGTCGCATCCTCAAACGCGCGTAGCCGCGCTTCGGTGGATTCGGGTTCTTTGATTTCCGTGAAGGATTCGGGTTCGTCGGCCATGATTTTCTCCAAAAGGGACGGCGGGAGGCCACTCCCGGGGTTCTCCCGCCGCAAGTCGAGGGAGGATTTGGCTTAAGGATCGGGAACGTCAGGCCTTTGAAGGCTGTAAACAACGCACCCACGCGCTTGCCGCGGCGACGGCCGGGCTCCAGGCGCCGAATTCAGGCTGCCGGAAGATGCGGGCGCTATCATACCAGGGCGTCGTGTCGCCGCTTTCGCCCCAGCGCCAGTCTCCAGCGTAAGGTAGAAGCACCGCTGTAGGGATGCCCAGCGCGCCGGCCAGGTGCGCGGTCGCGGTATCGACCGAGATCACGGCGTCGAGCCGGGTCATTAGTGCGGCGGTATCGGCGAAGTCGCTGCATAGCGCGCCGCCGTCGAACACGAATGGCCGCTCGTCGTCGCGCAAGTCCTTTTGCAGGCTGACGAAGGTTGCGCCCGGAATATCGGGCAGGAAGTCCTTCAGGCTTGCCGATCGGTTGTGGTCGTTGGGAAACTCAGGACGGCCGCGCCAGGAAAGGCCAATGCGCGATCCTGCTGGCAGCGCTGCTCGCATTCGCTCGATCCGCAACGGATCTGCTCGCAGGTATTGATCGCCCCGGGTTTCAAGACCGGCGGTTTGCCAGAGGTCCATAACCAGCACGAAGGCGTCGGACTGATAAATTCGCGCAGCCATGCTGATATCGTTCCCATCAGAAAACTCCACATTAGGGAAATTGTCGGCGAACAACGGTAGCAGCGGGTCCTTAGTGACCCAGTGAACTGAGCGCGCAACGGCTGCGATCGCAGGCACGAACCTCGCCATCATTATCGAGTCGCCGAAACCCTGCTCGTGGACGATCAGCACGCGCTTGTCGCGCAAATCCTCCAGCCGATGCGGTTTGGCGCCGTAATGCTGGGCCATCGGCCGGCTGCGGTATAGCTCCAGCCCGCGTTCGAAATGCCCTCGCATCAGGTGGATGTAGGATGCATTCAGCCGCGATTCCGGACTGTCGTCGCTGGTGAAATCGGCCAATGCCTCGTCGTAGCGCCTGACAGAGCCGAGCAGGACGCCGCGATTGACCCGGATCATGGCCTTCAGTTCTGCCGATCCGGACCGAAACGCGACATCGTAATCGGCCAGCGCCAGGTCCGGCCGGGAAAGCTGGTGCCAGCACATGCCACGGTTGGCGAGCGCTGCGAAAAGGGCGCGTTCACATTCCAGCGCGCAGTTATAGCTGGTGATGGCGTCACGCCATTGCCGCTTCTTCTGGTGTGCCCAACCCTCGTTGAAATACCGTGCCGCCTGCCGTCTGCGACGGGTAGAGGTGTCGGTTTGCAGGGTGACGGTCTTCATGCCGGCGGTGTCCATCGGCGCCAGTCGAGCGGGATAGTCACGCCATAGCGCTCCATGGTGGCGAGCGTGCCGAGGCACATGTTCAGCATCTGCTCGGGCGTCATGTTGGCCTGGGCGGATTGCTTGCCCTCGATCCGGATGTACCAGGAGCCATCGAGATTGCGGCCCACTGTGGTGCGCTGGTCCGGGGCGGTGATCAGGCCATCCTTGCGGAAGAAGCTGTCGTTGTTCTTGTCGGCGTTGTTCCAGTCCATGGGGCTTCCTTTAGAACATTTCGAAATCGACGCCGGCGGCTTGGGGATTGGGTGGCGCGCCCGGGTTGCGCGGGGCGGGACCGATCGGTCCCTGTTTGGCGAAACGCTTGGCCATCATCGCCCTGATCAGCGCGGAGATCAGGTCATCGCGCTCTTTCACGATCTTGCCAGTGCCGTCATTCTTGCGGTGATACATGCGGCGTTCTTCAAGGAGGTCTGTCAGGGTCGTGGCGTATTTCAGCCGGCCGGACTTCTCCCGCTCGTCGATCTCGAGGATACCGGCTTCGGTCGATACTGAGCCATCGGGCCAGGTCGCGTGACCAGGCAGCATCTTGACCCCATGGCGCTTGTAATGCTCGGCCATCGGCGCGCCGTCGTCCCTGCGGATATTGCCGTCGACCGGCCACGCCACCGGGATGGTCGCCGCCACCCGCTTGATCGCGTCGGCATGCTGGATCGGCAGTGCATCCTTGACACGGTAGGTATGGTGGACGTGGATGACGTCAGCCTCCTTGTCCCAAAGGATCAGCACATAGCCGAAGGGGTGATCGATGCCGAAATCGAGTGCGCCTAGCTTAAACCAGAACGGCGGGATCTCCTCCGGGCGCATCGGGTTCTCGGTGATCGATTCCTCCGGCGCGGTGAAAATCCGGCCAGAGCCCAGCATCGGCACGCCCTTGGCCCGGGCCTCGCGCTCGTGCGCTGGCCATGAGGCGATCAGCCGCTTCTTCTCGTCATCGGGAATGTGGACGGCGTCCATGATCGACATGGTGACGACGCCGCGGTACGGGCTGGGCTCGTTGAGAAACCGCAGCACGACCTCGGTCGGTCCCTGCAATGGGGTGAAGGTCATGAAGGTGATGCCGCGGGTGGCCGCGGTACGGGTTAGGCCCTCCGAATAAATGTTCATCGGCGGTTCTTCGTCGAACCAGAGCCAGTCCAGCGTCTCGCCTTGAAACTTCTGCCGCCCCTGTTCGTACGACTTGAACCGCGCCACGGACGTTCCGCCCGACACGTGCTTGACCTGGATCGTGTCGTAGGCGTCCGTAATGCCCCGAGCGAGCGAGGGCCGTTCGGTGAACAGGTCTTTTGGGATCATGCCAGTGCCGAAGGACGTATCGACGCCGGGCTCGCCGCAAAGCTTCTTCTGCTGCACATCGCGCACCACCAGCGACGTCTCGCCGGCGATCCAGCCCCGCGTCGGTTTCTCGAACCGACGGCCCTTCCAGTCGGCAGGGTAAAGCCCCGTCAGGTGGCAGGCCGCCTCATAGGCGCCGACATGCGTCTTGCCGTTCTGGTTGCCCGCGATTAACAGCCGCTCGGACTTCGCCGAGCCCATGTCAAGGAATTCCTGTTGCTTCGGGTATGGGGCGAAGTCGAAAAACTGCTGGTAGGTCTTGCGGTAGTCGAGAGCTTCCAGGCCCTCGAGCGTCTCCTGAAGCGTGCGGAGGTCACGCATCGCCCTTCACCTCCGAGAATTCGGCATCGACCGGCGCAGGCGCGCCCAGAAGCTTCATCGGATCCAGCCCGTGCTTCTGCGCCAGCTGCTGGATTCGCTCCATGATCGCCTTGCCGCTGTGATCGGTGGTCGTCTTATTGACGTTGATCGTCTGCGCCGCCCCAAACCCAGATCGGTCCAGTAGCATCCCGGCCGCCTTGATCCGGTCCTTCGGCTCCACCCCCTCATCCGTCAAAAGCGTCAGCAGCACATTCGCCGCCATCAACGACGACGAATTCAGCCGCTTGCCGGCCTCTTCCCGCATCGCCGCAAGCACCGCCGGACTATGCGCAAGATAGTGCCCGCGGACCTTGGCCCCCTCCGACGCATCCGAATACCCGGCTCGCCGGGCCGCCTCGGCCTGCGTAATCCCCGGAAATTCGATCAGCGCCATCACGAACGACCGCTGCCGCTCGCTCAACGCCGCCATCGCCGGGCCATAATCGCTATCGTCAGCCATCCATAACGGGTTATTCTTTCAGGCCGATCAAACAACGCACCCCGTGCCGCCCAAAAAATCGGAACGGCCAACTCATTGAGATATTTGAAGAATGGCGCGAAAAAGAGGGGGGACGTCGATTATCGACCGGCCGCTCTGTTTCTCTCCCCGCCCCCACCCACCCCCGGTCTTTTGGCCCTCGAACCCACGCATATCGCCGATTTCAGACGTTTCGCCGCTGCCTGGGTGACTGACATATTGAACGACATGTAGAAATATCAATGGCTTAGGCTAGAAACAGCGCTCATGGCCTATGAACGCCGTGTGCACCACGCCAGATTATGGAACATTTTCAGTTAATTGGCCAAATCGAATGACGAGGTCAATCCCGCAACCTATGCCAATTCGACAGGAAGGCTGCTGGGCAATGATTAGAGCTCTCGTTGCCAGCGTGAGACAAATCCTGCACCACACATATTACGATAGATATATGCAGGGTGCGGAAATCGTCTCACGGTCTCAGGGCTTGTGGTGGCGATACCAAGTGGCGCGGCTGATGCCTGCGGATATCCATGGCTTGGCAGGTGGCACCTTGCGCGGCCGGCGGGCTGCATCGCGCATCGCTCGCTTGGCCTTGGCTCTGGCTTTGCGCTGATCCTTGGTGACGTCAAAGCCGCCGATGGTCCTGATCTTGAGGCGCGAGCGGTCGATGTCGCGGAGTTGCAACTTCCAGCCCAGCTTATCCGCTGACCATTTGATCGGGCATTCCGCCACCTCGCGAATAAGCCGCTCGAGATCGCGTGGGCTGATCCATGGAGCATAGGTCGCAGTCCAACGCGTGATGCGCCGCGGGCTGTCTGGCATCGCGGCTAAATGGTGGGCGAAGATGCGAGCTATCAGTTCGCCCTGTTTGCCTGGCTCGAGCTCGACGCCTTGCCCGAATTTGTCATCAAGCCAGCGTGTGAGCTCGGCGAGGCGGATGGCGGCCATTCCGCGCGATCGATTCGCTTTGCGTACTTTCGTAGCCTTGCGCTTGTAACGCTGCGCGATCTCGTATTTGAGCGAGGCTAATTGCTCTGGGGAGGGGCGGCGATTGACCATCCCACGATCATCGCGCCCTCACCATTCAGGACAACGCACCGCCTAGGATGCGGATTGCTGCTGCCCCCAGCGCTTCCGTGCCGCATGGCTGGCGATGCGCTGACGCGCCCGCTTGCCGAGAACCTTTGCCCGTCGTTTACCGCCCTTGCTTGCACCCAATTTCCCGATCCTTTTCATGAAGTCCAATGTCCGATGTTGTGGCCGATCCGCAGCAGTTTCCTGCATTTCGACCGTGATGCTTGCCCGTGATGCTTGCCCGTCGCGCTGCCGGGCTCTCAACTGCAGTGTCGACCCTCCCCGGATATGTCGCTTCTTCCAATGCTTCCGCACCTGTTCGATGTTCTCGAGATCGTCGACGAGCACCAGCGCCTTTCCGACCCCGAGCGCGATATCGAACGCTGAGAGCGGCCCCAGATTCTTGCTCGGCTCCGGCGCCAGGTACTTGGCCACACTGCCGTGAGCCATCCCAGCAACGTGCTCGATGGTCTCATAGCTGATGTTGCGATCGATCTGCGCGGTGCGTAGCGCTTCAACCAGATCGCCCATGCTGCGGATCAGCGCGGTCATTGCTTCACGGCCTCCTCGGCCTTCTCGCGCTCGTCCATCGCGTTGTGCACCATGACAGCCGGATCCTCATCGTCCAGCTTGGGACGGCACCAGCAGTCCACGGAATGACGGTGCGGCCGCATGTCAGCCTTGGGGATGACGTGTTGCTTGCCGTCGGATCCAGGCCAGACTTCCCAGGTCATTCTGCCGCCTCGGCCCGCTCGGTGGTGTGCTCCGGCTCAGTCGACAACTTCACCGCATCGTCAAATGTCAGGGATCGCGCTACATCGAGATCGCCGGATTTCAACGCCTTCTTCAATCCATTCATCGCAGCGCGGCCCGCCTCGAGCTGTTTCGTGCAATCGACGTATTCCCTGGCATCCAGTAGCCGTTGGATTGTTCCGATGCGCGCGCCAATTGGATAGGTGAAAGTAAGCGCTATCTTGCGGAGCGTGCCGGGATCGGGCGCCCATTTGTAGTCGTGCGGGCGGCCGCGCTCATCCGTCCCACAATCGTGCTTGAACCAGGCGCGCACCGCGGAATCCACAGCCCACCAAGCCACATCGTCCAGCACGTCGAGATAGACGTCGCTGCGGGCCTCCTCGACCAGATCGGATTTGCGCTCGCCAGCAAGAACCGTAAGCAGTTTGGATACCGCGGTGGCCACCTTGGTTTCTGCGGTCACACTAGCCGCGGGAGTGTCCAGCAGCGAGGAGCGTAAGCTGTCGCGGTGGTTGATCATCATCTGGCGCTGCTCCGCAGTCGGCATCAGGTTCGGCGGCAACACCATCAGATCGCTGAACTTGTCCCCCGTCATCTGCAGCTCGAGCCGCACGGCGCCGTTCAAGCGCTCGGCCCATGCCGGCAATGATGGCAGTGTCGCGGGTCGGCGGGGATCCGGAAGTTGGATTGGTTCGATTAGCGCTAAATCCTTGGCCATTGCTCCCTCGGTACTTGTTTGAAATCTGTCGAATGCGATTGCGCCAGGTGGCTGGCCAGTCGAGCTTCACACCGCGCGATCCGGGCACGCCGATCCAATAGTCGACGAATTCCGTCCACTCCGCGTCCACCCGATTTTCTGGAATGCCGTTTTCGATTGCGAACGCGCGGTCGTCGTCGCTCACGCGCGCATTACTCAACAATCTACTTCCTTTTTTTCTTTCCTTAACTGAAAGACCTTTTTCCTTATCTTCTAAAACAACAGTGCAAACATCCGCTTTTTCCACCCGATTTCCGGTGGATTCCGGTGGATGTCCGGTGGACAAAGCGGACAGGCGTTTGGCCTCTCTTTCCGCCTCGCGCTCTCGCGCTTTACGATCCCGATCCCATGCCCGACGCTTTTCAAGCGTTCGGTATTCCGGACTTTCCACCGGATTCGCACCGGATGATCCGGTGGACAGGGACAGGACGAGCTCCATCAGCAACGCAGTTTGTACCGGCGAAAGACCGGTCGCGATTAGTTCATTCGTGATCGCCGTGGCGGCCCTCATTCAGCCCCCATCTCACGCCGCTTACGGCGAATCCTGGAGAGCCTTGAGTTCAAATCCTCCCTCGTAATATTGAGTTCGTCGCAGATGGCATCCTTGCTCGCGCCAGCATCGACCATCGCCGATATTCTCGCTTCGATTGTCACGTGCTGCGGTCCGCGTTCCTTGCACATCACAGCCCCGCCAGTTCATCGGCCAGATCGGCTACGGCACGCGCCAGTTCTTCAGCCTCCCTGTCGGCCTTCGGATCGTCTGGGAATGCCGCGCGGTGGCGTTCCGCGCGCTGCAGGGAGCGTTCGAGCACCGAGCGCATATCGAGCAGTTCGCCGCGGGATAGGCGCTTGGTCATGGCAATGGCCTCACAGTCACCACGACGAGCGCCTGGGGGCCGTAGCGCTTGTCCAGCGTCATCCGGCAGATCAGGGAATCGTCTCGATAGACAACGCCGTTAAGCGCGTCATTCCATGCTTTGGCGATGTTATCGAGATCGGGCTTTTTGCCGGGCTTGATGGCACCGGTGATCGCCTGCTGGCGCTTTCTCTCAGACCACGATGCAGGCACCGGAAACACGGCGCGCATCGCGAATTCGATAGGGCAGACGAGCGGCGGTTTACTACCGACCACGTCCATTGCGGCCGATCGGATCATCCCCTCATAAGTGCGGGTTATCTCAGGGGTGTAGTGCCCAACATGGCCACCCCGGATGAACGCGCGCGCCCTGCCCTTGCCCTGCGGAATACCGGCAAGGCTGATGGTTACCGGCTCATGCTCGGGATCAACCGGAACATGGAACGGCGCGTCGGCCATTGACGGCGCGACAGGATTTCCCCGTCGCGCCTCATAATCCGCGAGCTGGTCAGAGGTCCAGCGCATCAGGCGGTCGCGTGCTCAGCGGCGCCGTTCTTCTTGCCTCGCCCGACCTTTGCCAGATTGGCTTCCTGCTCGGCGGCGACAGCTTCTTTCGGAATCGCCAGATCGCCAACGACCTCGGTTTCAGCCTTGGCTTTCTCTCCGTTGTAGGCGTCCGGAGAGGCCAGAACGAACATCGCGCGCTTGTTCGCCAGATGTTTGATCCGCAGCAGGCTTTCGTCGTCGGCGTAGCATTCGAAGGTGCCCTTGATGGCAGCGCCGTCTACCGTGAACTTTCCGACTTCGATCGGCAACGCTGGCAACCCGCGAGCGGCAACCAGGTCCACAGCCGAACGCACCAGCTTGTCGGCGATGTCGGCGGCGCGGTTGATGATCCGGTTCTGCTCGTCCTCGTTCATGGCCTGCCAAGGCTTAGGGAGATGCTTGAATTCCCGGAGCAGTTCGTCGCGAATGTCGCCGCGCAATGTTTCGGTATCAATATCGGTGGTCGGCTCGGTGGCTTCGGCCATTTGCAGTTTCCTCAGTTGATCGCCGCGGATCGCCCACGGCCGGCGGTTCAGCGTCCCGCGAGCACGGCGAGCACCGGGATAAGCTCGACGGCCTTGAGATATTCCTGGCTGGGCCTCGCGATGAACGCCGGCATTTCCGCGAGATCGGCCATGAACTTCGCTTGGTCCAGGACGAAGCGTGGCGGCTCGTCGGCTTGCACCGGCGGGAAAAATGGATTCGGCAGGCTCCACATGGGATAGTCCCTGATGATGCGCCGGAATGCCTCCGGCCAGGAACGCAAACGGCTACTGTTAGAACGGTCGTCGACGTACTGGTTTGGCGGGTATGTTGGCCCAGCAGATGAATTTCCCGACGAAGATGCCGGCAACGAGGCTCACCGCGAACCACGCGAACAGCGCTGCCAGCACCCATTTCATGCAGCGCTCCTATTTTCGAGCGGCAACGCGGACATTGCGCATGGCGTGGCGGCGGAGAATTTCGGAGACGATGGCGGCGATCGCGTCGCCGGACCAGTCGCGATCCCCAGCGAGATAAAATTCTGCGGCGCGCACCGAACAATTGGCGGCCGTCGCAATATTTGCGGCAGTTTTTTCCGGCCAAAGCGTTCTAGCGACTTGCGAAAGCGTCGATCCGAACAAGTGTTCGGCGGGGTCGTCTGTGGATAATTTGGCCCGTTGTTCCTCTCGCGGAACCCGCGATAATGCACGCATGAAACGCCTCTAACGCTACGCAACACAACAAAACTGGAATTTGAAAATGCCCTCACGAGATCACCTCACCCGCGTTGGCCGACGAACACTCATCGCTATGAGCGTTCTGATCGTCCTGGCTTTGGCTCTGTGGCTGGATGGCCGGTGATGGCCACGGAAGGTCGGGGCGAAGCTCGATGGCGGTCACTTTTCCGCCGGTGGCCTGCTGAATTTGAAGGGCGAGCTCGGCCGAACATCGGCCCGTTTCCTTAGCCTGCCAGATTGATTGCTGCTTCACGCCGCAGGCTTCCGCCAGCTTCGACTGGGAGCCGGCCAGCGATATCGCTTGCTCGATCAGTTCTCGGGACATGAATCGTCCCTAACAGGCAAAACTGAGTAAAGCAACAGTTTTTTATGTCGATACTGGTTACAGGTTTACCTGTAAATTGTGGATATGTCTGATCCCAAGGAAATTGGTTCCATAATTCGCGCTGCTCGCGAGGCGAAGGGCTTGTCCCAAACGGATTTGGCCCGCGCGATCGGGATAAAGCAGCAATCCCTCCAGTCCATCGAGCGCGGCGAAACCGCCCGGAGCAAATTTCTGCCGGAGATCGTAACCGAGCTCGGGATCAGGCCTGAGGAGGTAGGTCTTCCTAAGGAAGTGCCCGCAGAAGGCTGGGTACCGCCACCGCAAATCCAGACCGTGGGCCGGGATTTTCCCATCTATGCGTCTGCTGAGGGCGGCCCAGGCGAGATTATCCGTTCAGTTGAACCGGTAGATTGGTATCCGCGGCCTGCTCCGGTCGCTCATGTCCGCGATGCGTACGGCCTTTTCGTGGTCGGAGAATCGATGGCACCAGAGTTCGAGCCGGGCGACATCGCGCTTGTGAACCCGATCCTGCCTCCCCTCCCCGGTAAGCCCTGTATTTTCTACGCCGAACTGCATGGTGAGGCCCGGGCGACGATTAAGCGTTTTCAGCGCGCCTCCGGATCTGTCTGGCACGTTTACCAGCACAATCCGCCGCGCGGTATGGCGCACGAATTCACGCTTTCCCGCAAGGAATGGGGCATATGTCACCGCGTGCTTGGAAAGTATTATCCGCAATAGCGTTGTTCTGTATGTGCGCTAGCTTATCGGTCGGCGGACTGCTTGCTGCCGGCTGGCTGGTGCAAGAGGATGAACGTCCTGCGTGGCTGCCCTTAGATGGACGCACCTTGAACGTCGCTGCCTACCCAGAATTGTTCAAAGCTACCGGCGTAGCCGCGGGCGGCACCACATTCCAATTGCCTGACGAGCCGCCCGAGCTACAAGCCAACGACATATTCGGCGTTCAAAGCGTTCGCCGCTGCGTCGCTACGCGGGAATTAGCGGATAAGACCCCGGCAGGAACGATCGCGATCTGCGGGAGACCATAGGCCACAAACTTTCCTGTTGACTTAACAGTTTTGGCTGTTAAATTGGTCTCCACACACGGAGACCGCCATGCTTGCTCCCGCCCCCTCCCTTACCGACTGGCTGGCCGCCGAGCTCGACAAAAAGCTCAATAGCCTTCCGTCCGACCAGGCCCGATATCGGCACCTGATCCTCGTCAGCAACGTCTGGCGTCAGAAGTACGATCAGTTCGTTGCGTTCGGCACCCAGCCGTTCAATTGCCCGCACCCCGTCTATGGCGACATGGACGCTTTCGATTTCACGATCCTGCTGGCCGCCATCGAACTTCGCAAAACTCAGCTTGAGCGGGTGCAGGCATGACCGTCGAGCAAGAGCGCCAGGCTGCCGCTGTTGAGTTGTGCGGCGTCGTGCAGGGCCTGATCCTGACAAACACCGTGCCCGACTACATGAAGGATTTTCTGGCGTCACGATGCGCCAGGGTCCAGCGGGCCTTCGGGATGAGCCCGACGCTTGCCACCGCCAAGGTACAGGAGGCCGCCAATGCGCCGTCCTGATCCTGTTGAGATCGTCGCTATCGGCCTGCCGATCGTGCTGGAAGCAGTCAGCGTGCTCGGCTTCATCGCCGGGCTCGCGGTGTGGATCGCGTTGAGGGCCGGCGCATGAGCCCGCCGGTCGGTGGTTACACCCCTGTTCCCGAGCGCGCCGTATGTCGGCGCTGCCAGAACGAATTCGTGTACGGGCGAAAGACAAAGCGCCGATTTTACTGCGATCCATGCCAACCGCTGGAGCGGCAGGACACCAACGACTTCAACAACAATCTCGCGCGGCAAAGGCGATTGGCTGCGCGAATGAACGCCTTTCTCGCGCATGAGGCTGCGGCATGATCCCAGGCATTTACCGAGACATGGATTCGGCGACGTACTTCGATGACCCATGCCCGGAGCCGTCGCTGTCGCAGTCCATCGCAAAGGTGCTGATCGAGCGATCGCCGCTGCATGCCAAGATGGAGCATCCGAGGCTGTGTCCGCCGTCCGCTGCCGACGACGATCAGGAGCGCTACGACAAGGCCAAGGCGATCGGCAACGCGGCGCACAAGCTGATGCTCGGCCGCGGCAAGGATTTGGCGATCATCTGTTCGAACGATTTCCGCAACAAGGCGGCTAAGGAAGAACGGGACGCTGCCTATGCAGGCGGGCTCGAACCGGTGCTGGAAAAGCACCTGGAAACGGCCACCGAAATGACAGCGGCGGCGTTGAGCCAACTTTCGCAAATACCGGGCTGCGTCCACGCTTTCGACAAGGCCGCCGGCGACAGCGAAGTGGTCGCCGTCGCCTGCGAGGAAGGCTTATGGCTGCGGACAATGATTGACTGGATCACGCCTGATTTACGCGAGGTGTGGGATTTCAAGACGTCCGGAATGTCGGCATCGCCCTACGCCACCGGTAGGCTGATGGCGTCAGCCGGTTGGCATGTTCAGGCGGCGATGCATGAGCGAATTCTTGATGCAATCGACCCCGATAGCGCAGGCCGTCGTCGCTTCTTCTACGTCTGCCAAGAGAACGAGACGCCATATGCACTCACCGTCAACGAGATCGGTGAAAGTGCGCTGACCATCGGCCGCAAGCAAATTCAGTACGCAGTCGACGCCTGGCGACGGTGTCTCCAATGCAACTCGTGGCCGGCATATCCGCAGCGCATCATCATTCCAGAACTGCCGGCATGGTCCGAGAGCGGCTGGATGGATCGTGAGACGTCCGAATATGACGCGCGTCAGGTCGAGCCGAACCGCCGCGCTCCGATGCTCAAATCTTTGATGGGTGGGTGACATGACGTTCCAATTCGCACCGGCTGTCCGTGAACAGGTATCGCTGCTGATCGCCCTCGCTGGCGCATCTGGCAGCGGCAAAACCTACAGCGCCCTTCGTCTCGCTAAGGGGATGTCGCCCGAGGGGAAGATCGCCTTCATCGACACCGAGGCGCGCCGCGGGCTGCACTATGCGGAGGAATTCAAGTTCCTGCATTCGGACATGCGTCCGCCGTTTGCGCCTGCGCGCTTCATTGAAGGCATCCGAGCGGCTGAGGATGCCGGCGCCGAGGTCGTCATCATCGACTCGTTCAGCCACGAATACGATGGTGTCGGCGGTATCATGGATTGGGCCGACAGGCTGGCATCGGAAGGTGTGAAGTCGCCCGGCAACTGGAAAGAGCCCAAGGGCGCGCACAAGAAACTCATGAACGCGCTGCTGCAATGTCGCGCCTCGATCATTTTCTGCCTTCGCGCTGATGAGAAGATCGAGATCCTGCGCGAGAACAACAAAACTGTTGTTCATCCGCTTGGATGGATGCCGATCTGCGAGAAGCGGTTCATGTTCGAGATGACAGCCAGCTTCACGCTGACACCCGATCGTCCGGGCATTCCGCACTTTGAATTGCCGCACAAACTGCAGCGCCAGCACCGAGCGTTCTTTCCCGAGGGCGTGACGATCGGCGAAGACAGCGGGCGCATGCTCTCCGAGTGGGCGCGCGGCGGGAATCCGGCGCCGGCCTTGCAATCAGACGACAGCGCCGACGATGTGATGGCCTGGGATTCGAAGCTCGCCACAGCAGCGCTGATGGGTGTCGAGGCATTGCGTGAGACGTGGGGAATGGTGCCGCGCGAGTTCAAGCCGACGCTCAAAGCCGCGATGGATAATCGGCACAAGCCCACTGCGGAACAGGTGCCGGCCTAGCTGGTGATGAACGGAGAATTAGGATGCAAATTTCCTGCCCACATTGTGGCAAGCGCCTTCGCGGTAACGCGGGTATCCGGATGCACATAATTGCGAAGCATGGCGGCAAGGGTGTCGGCGCGGTTGAGCCAGATGATGACGACGACAACGAGTCGTTTGCCGACCGCGCGATCCAAGCCGAAATTGATCGCGCCTGTGGAATTGAAAACGACGATATCGATTGGTTGCTGCCATGACACCCCACATCCAGCCAGTCATCGGGGGACAGTCATGATGACCCTGTTTGCGATCTGCGCCGCAATCGGCGTCCTTTGGCTCATGCTGGAGGCCGCCGCCAAATCCGGAAGCGTAGCCCCGAGCATGTACCGGACTTCTGGCAACGGCTGGATTTTGGTCATCATTGGTGCGGTCGGCCTTATCTGCACGAGGTACTTGCCATGACCGTCCAGCCAGTCATCGGGGAGGGCGAAATGAGCGAGCATCTCGACGCCAAAATCCACTCAATTCTGGTGACTGAAAACGAGCGGACCTCAGAAAGTTACACGGTCGGAGCTAACTCGGTAACCCGGATAGAAGCATTCACGAAGAGCGGGATGCACGCCGACATAGCCTATGTCCGCGTTTACAAGAACGATCAGCCGCATTCCGAGTTCTGCCAGCACAATATCATCGGGGTGTACTACCTAATCCCTCAACAAGTGCGGGGTGACCAGTCATGACCGACCTCGCTATGGCAGCCTTAATCGTCCTGTCCCCATTCATTTGGGGGACTTTTATTTGGTGGGGGCTGGCACGATGACCGACTTAGCAACCCGGCTGGCACTGGCGGACTGCGTAGAACACGCTGAACTGCGTGGACGTTCGCTCAGAGATATTTTCACACCCTCCGAGCGTCGGATGATCGTCACCGCACTCCGCGTCATACCGCAAGAGCCGGTCGCATGGCGGTGTGATTGGGATTGGCTCAGTGATGCCACGACCAATCCGGGCCGTGTCGAGGACTGGAGGCGGCTGGGCCGCAAAATTACACCTCTTGCACCAATTCAAAGTTCTGACGGGCGGACGGACGAGGCTAAGGCCCGTGAGAGCGTTGCGGCCGTGGCAGATGATGAGTCTCACAAACGGGACATTGGCGCGCGACGGCCACACGGGTCGCCATCATCGAACGACCACGAAAGCAGCGATCAAGCCGGGGTGGGAAGCGAGCGGTCCAGCCCGTCAGAACCCATCGCGCAGGGGCAGAGGGAGGCGGTGATCGAGCAATGCGCGAAGCTTTGCGATGAAATCGTCGCTCGCGCTGACAGGTGTATGAATGACCCAAAGGCTGCACGGATGATACTCGCGGCATTCGGAAACGGTGCAATGGAATGCGCAGAATCTATTCGCGCCCTCGCCCCATCAGCCCAAGAGGTGGCAGCCACCGATGCCGCAATCCACGGCACCGGATTTATGAAGGCCGGAAAGCACATCCCGCTTTCTGATGTGTATTCGGCGGAGCCGGTGACGGACGGCATCGTTCGAGAGGGCGACCGACTGGGCTACGAGGTGAACGAAGAGACCGGCGTCGGTCGCATCACCTCGCATACGCGCCCGATGCGAGGAGGTGGGGAATGATGTACGAAGTCGGCTGCGGCGAACCTCCCATGAACTGCAATATCTGCGGTTGCCGCGTTCCTCGCCATCGTTGTGAGCGGCATCCGCGCGAATCTGGATGGATAGCCCTGCGAGATAAGTACGTCGGCATTTTCATTCAGCGCTCCGATCGTGACAGTAGCGAGGTGGGGTCGTGAGCAAGAAGAAACGCTGGCCGTGCGAACTTGGTCCGAAGGGGCTTAAACAGTGCTGGGCGCTCGATGAAGTTCTTGAAATGCCCAACGGCCAAGGCACCAAGTATCAGGGACTCAAACTCAACACGATGATCGACATGGAGAAACGCGAATTTTCGCGCCATCTAGTCGTTCTTAAATCCGGTAAGCATTCGAAAAAAGGGCTTGTCCTCAACCTCTGTCCTTTCTGCGGCGGCGAACTTGTTGAGGGCGCACAAGGAGACCTCGCAAAGCGAGCCGCTAAATGCTCTCCCCAGGTCAACGTGGAGCCGTCCGATGGTTAGCCTGCCGCGCGCCTGTCCCCACTGCAAACGACGATTGCAGCACTATGGCCCCTGCATTTGCCCAGACGGACGCCTTGCTGCGATTGACGCAGAACGCAAGCAAATTGAGCGGAGGCAGGACGATCTGGACGCTATGGAGCGCGAAATTCTCGGACTACGCATCGCATCTGTGTCCGGACCGGGGAGCGATGCCAATGGGTGAGCAATGGCTTCTCCTCAAGCACGGCCTATTCTACCGCCCGGACAATAAAGGGTATACCGGCATTCGTGATGAAGCGGGACGATATTCTCGCGCAGAAGCAGATCAGCACAGCGCGGCTGGCGGTAAAGTTGTGCGCGAAATAGACGCGCCTGAGTTCCTGCCGGCGGCGTACAACGATCTTGTCATCAAGCATCTGATGGACCAGAAGGCCGCGCTGGTGAAGGCGTTGCAATTTTATGCCAGCGAATTTGATGCGAATGGGCACATTGCCAGGGAGGCGCTTCTCCGCGTTCGTGTGGGAGGATCGCGGGATGCCTGAGCGGATACAACGCAAACGAACCTTGGGCTGGAAAATGCCGGCAGACACGATTTACGTTGGCCGCGGAAGCAAGTGGGGCAATCCCTTCACTTTCGTGAATAGCGGCCACGTTCATCCGGCCCTACGGTTCGCGTGTGAGGTCGCGCCGCTGCTCGACGTGTCTCCCTTGCGTGGCAAGAACCTGGCGTGTTGGTGCTCGCTGGACGAGGACTGCCATGCCGACGTTCTGCTCGAACTGGCGAACGATACGACGGTAGTTGCGATGTCTCCGGCAGAACGTGGAGGCGCGGCTTGACCGTCACCATCCGCCAGGGCGATTGCCGCGAAGTGCTCAAGACGCTGCCGGACGAGTCCGTGCATTGCTGCGTCACGTCTCCACCCTATTTCGGGCTGCGCGACTATGGCGTCGCCGGCCAGATTGGCCTCGAGCTGACGCCGGACGACTTCGTTTCCGAGCTGGTTGAGGTATTTCGGGAAGTCCGAAGGGTGCTCCGGGATGACGGCACGCTCTGGCTTAACCTTGGCGATAGCTACGCCGGTAGCGGCCGTGGCGGACATCCGACGGAGGCCACAAGCGGCTTACAGGGCGGCCATGCCTCGCAACGGGCTAGCATGGTAGTTCGATCGCGCCCGATCGGATCGCAATTGCCGGCAGGCTTCCACGAACAGGCCCGGCTCGCCGGCAATATAGGTCGCGCGTGGGTGCCTCCTCCGGTTGGCTTGAAGCAGAAAGACTTGATCGGCGTACCTTGGATGGTGGCTTTCGCGCTTCGCGCCGACGGCTGGTATCTGCGCCAGGACATCATTTGGTCGAAGCCAAATCCGATGCCAGAAAGCGTCACGGATCGCTGCACCAAGGCGCACGAATATCTGTTCCTGCTGAGTAAGAGTTCTCGATACCATTTCGACCAGGATGCCATTCTTGAGGAGCTCGCCGAGGCCTCCTTCGGGAGATTGGCTCAGAATGTTGAGGACCAGTCAGGCAGCGACCGCGTGCCCGGCAAAACGAACGGCAGCATGAAGGCCGTCGTGCGTCGCTCCAAGGACGCTGAGGAGGGAGCCAGGAAACCAAATTCGCGGCCGCACAGGCTGTCGGACTTTGAAGCAAAGAATGATAGGGCCTATGGCCGGCGCAATAAACGATCCGTTTGGACGGTCACCACCCAGCCGTTCAAAGAAGCGCACTTTGCCACTTTCCCGCCGGAACTGATCGAGCCATGCATCAAGGCTGGGTGCCCAAAGGGCGGTACGGTCTTAGACCCGTTCGGCGGCGCCGGCACGACTGGACTTGTGGCCGATCGCCTGGGTCGCAATGCGATCCTGATCGAACTCAATCCTGAATACGCCGCCATAGCCGATCGCAGGATCCGAGGCGATGCCGGCATGTTCGCTGAGGTATCCGCGCATTCTTCGCAACACTTAGGACGTGAGTAATATGACCGCGCCAGCCGCCGATACGCTCGAACGCGAGAAGGACAAGCTGTATCTTTCCGATGCAGAACTGATCCGGCGTCTTGGCGTGCCGGAAAAGGTGATGCGGTCCATGCTGCCTGGTCTGGAAAGCAAATACGGTTTTCCACGAAAACAGGCTTTATTCGGGGGAAGACGGTATTGGCCGGCGGTCAAATCTTGGCTGGATAAGCACAATGGGCTTAGCATGGACCCCTCAATCTCAAACCGGAGGGGATCACGATGACGGATGAACGACGGCCTCCCAAGCTGGAAGGTGAGGCTCCCGGACTCGTTTGGAGGGCTCGTAAGGATGGCTGGGCGGCCACGTGGCAAGCCAGAAGCGATCTGGTGGCCCGAGGGTATGTCCCGAAGTCCCTGACCCTCTGGAGGGGCGCAGAACCCGATCCTATCGACCGTGAGCACATCGCCAGCCAATGTCAGTACCAACAGGCGGAAATGCTGATGTGGGCGCGCGGCGTTGAACTTCCATCAAGCGCCTTCAAGGGCACAGTGCGTTCCCTGATCCAGTGCTACCGCACCGACCAGGACTCGCCCTACCAGAAGAACCGCTATCACACCCGGGTAAACCGGGACAGTCTGCTTCGCCGGATCAACATTAAGCACGGTGATGAGCGCCTATCAGATATCAAAGCCAGGATCCTCTTGGCCTGGCATAAGGATTGGAGCGAGGACGGCCAGAAATCGGCGACGGGGGCAGCAGTAGTCGGCCAGCTTCGCGCCCTGTTCAGTTTCGGCGCCACTCTGCTTGAAGACTCAGACTGCGAACGTCTGTGTGCAGTTATGAACAAGATGCGCTTTCCCGGCACAAAGCCTCGCAAAGTGTTTCTTTCGGCGGAACAAGCGGAGGCCGTCTGCGTGTCGGCCCGGGAGGACTTCGGCTGGTATTCCATAGCCCTTGGGCAGGCGTTCCAGTTCGAATGCACACTGAGACAGAAGGATGTTATCGGAGAGATGGTTCCCCTTTCCGAGCCAGGGGTTTCGGCCATCATCCGCGATGGCCGAAAATGGCTGCGTGGGATCGTTTGGCAGGAAATTGATGAGGATCTGATTTTACGGCACGTCACCAGCAAAAAACAAAAACTGATGCAGGCGGATTTAAAATTTGCCCCTCTCGTGATGCGTGAGCTGCAGCGGATTGCCGGGGAGCAGCCGCTTGTCGTCACCGACGAGGCGACTAAAAAGGTGACCGTGAACCGTCATCTGTTGCCGGCGGCCGGTCCCGTCGTCAAGAACGAGCTCAACGCCATGCCGTGGTCGGCCAACGAATGGCGCCGGAAGTGGCGCTTGGTTGCCACCAGGGCCGGAGTGCCGAAGAACATTCAGAATATGGATAGCCGATCAGGGGCGATTTCGGAGGCCGTCGATGCCGGCGCGTCCCTCGATATGGTCCGACACGCAGCGACACATAGCGATGTTTCACAGACTGCCGACTACGATCGTATGCAAGCCGAAGCCACAGCCAAGGTAATGCAGCTTCGCATGGCGAAACGCAAAAAACCGAAGCCGGAATAGCGACCCTGAACAAAGACTGATCATGGATGACTGACTGACTGACTGACGCGACTCCAAATAATTGAAATACCTTGTATTTCCAATTTGGCTCAGTGTTCATAGTAGAGAAAAACCCTTTGTTATCGTTGGGGTTAGTCAGTCATCCAGCAATTTAGAGCCGCATAGGGCGGCAGGAGGATGATAGATGGCGAAGTATCGAAAGAAGCCGGTCGAGATCGAAGCTTTCGAGTGGCTGACGGGCGCACCCGGCAACCCGGCGTGGCCTGAGTGGTTTGCGGCCGCCGTGGGGAATGGCGTCGTCCAGATCCAGAAGCTTGATGGCAAACACTTCGCCAAGATCGCCACGCTTGAGGGCGTCATGACGGCGATGCCTGGCGATTGGGTCATCCAGGGCGTTAAGGGCGAGATGTACCCATGCAAGCCCGATATCTTCGCGGCCACCTACGAGCTCGCACAGAATGCAGAACACCTTGCAGGCATGGCAGAGTGACGAATGGAGATCGCGGCAATGGATAGACCGTGGCACGATATATCGCTGGCACCGGTTGACGTGCCGGTTGAGGTAAAGATCGAAGATGACGACGGATGCCGCAACGAGTGTGTTCTGACAAGGCGCGGAAGGCTTTGGTTTTCAGGCGAAATATACGTCTATTGGACTCCAACGCATTGGCGTCACCTTGCCCGCCCGACGACGCTGTTTACGAGCTAACCGATCTTGACCCCCAAGGAAGAATACGAACAGCGCAAGCGCGCTAGAAAGGCAAAGAAGATGGCCGAGGATCATGCACGGGAGGCTCGCCAGAAGCGAGAGCAGATCGCCGATGAGGCAATTACATCAATGCTCCTAGGTCTGCGGGCATTCTTCGAGGGGCGAGCTACGCTCCAGCTTGGCCCCATTATGCCGGGCCTGGGGCAATCTGTTCGGTTCTATGTTGACCAACCGCAGCGCCACGTCTCACCGACTGTGCAGCCATCCTGACCGAACATTGAGGATGATAATGGCAGACGAGAAAGACCCGCCAATCAAGGAGATCGGCTTTGTGGGTGGCGTCACCGTCATCGATATAGGCGACGTTCGCGTTGCCCGCGGTCTGAGCCGGAGGCATTACTCGTCGTGCCCGCATCGCGCAATGGTCTACGACAATAACGAGCGCCGGATTTGGTGCAGGGATTGCGAGAAGGATGTTGAGCCGTTCGACGCCTTTGAAAATTTGGTAAAGCAATACGACAAGGCACATTCGAGCCTCGTCAAGCGCCAGAAGGAAGTCAGCGAGGCTGAGAAGTTTCAGATCCGAACGATAGCTGCCAAGAAAATGGACGAAGCTTGGAGGTCGCGGACGACGGTGCCCGCCTGCCCGCATTGCGGCCTCGGGCTATTCCCGGAAGATTTCAAGCTCGGCCCATCATCGCTTGGCCGGGAGTATGCCGAGGCGTTGGCCAAGCACCGCAAGAAACCGCCACAACCCCGATCGTGAGTAGGATGCGACGATGAGCGAGATGGACAGCATCAGAAAACAGAACTTTGAGGGTTTCAAAGGCCGCGAAGTCGTCATGCTCATCAAGGCGGATTACGGCTGGGAGGTTGCGCATTGGCTTGCATCGGGCGGCGTTGCGCCGACATCGGCCTATGATACTCCCCAGGAGGCCGCAGCGCGAGCCTGCCAGCTATTGAAACTGACGGAGCCTGTGAAGCCGCAGGACTGGCCGGAGGTAGCTCAGATCGGCGGAGATGGCCGCGGGATTCCGCCCCGCACGCCATATCCCGGCTCTTAAACAGAGAGGGGAAGACTATGTGGATTGTTATCAATATCGGATGCATCGAGTGCGGCGTTTCGAGCAACATTGTCGGCGCCTTCTCCTCAAAGGAGAAGGCGGAGGAGATCGCGTCAAATTGCGACAGCGAATTTAGCTGGCGGGGGGGCGGGCAAAATATCTTCGAGGTTTTCGAGATGCCGGAGCCTGAGACTATCGCGGAGGAGTACCGCGAAAAGCTGATGGTCCCTGCGCAGTCGTAAGCGAATATCTG
>Ga0068853_100000161_pt1 | contig 45752 bp, 54 predicted proteins | sample KBSCornC32_FD_65655 | JGI IMG/M metagenome (GOLD analysis project Ga0068853, IMG submission 65655) | Corn rhizosphere microbial communities from Kellogg Biological Station, Michigan, USA - KBS Corn C3-2 | ecosystem: Host-associated > Plants > Roots > Rhizosphere > Soil ... | reverse complement strand
AAGCCCTCGCCACGCTCGAGCGCACCCTGCAGCCAGCCTCCCGCCGCCCGCCAGACGCTCTCCAGCTCGCCAGCCAGCGAGCGATCGTCGAGCGAGGCGAGCAGGACTAGGAACCAGGAGGTCGAGTCGGCGGAGCCGTAGTAGCGAAGCTCCCCGTCGCGGACCGGCCAACCGGTGCGGCGCAGGTGCTCCGGGGCCTCGGGCCACCACTCGTGGACGATCTTCCCTGGCTCCTCGTCGGTCTCCGTATCCTCGACCGCTCCCTGCAGGGACGCGAGCGCCCGCAGGGTTGCGCGGGCGATGTCGGGCCGCGCCGGAAGCAGCTCGAGCGAGGTGATCGCGGAATCGCGGCCGAAGAGCGCGTGAAACCGTCCGGGATCGCCCTCGGACACCGACTCCGCGCTCGCGTAAGGCCAGCCCGCCGGCGAGAGAACCGACTCCAGGCCCGGAATGTCCGCCATCAACCCTTGACGGCGCCAGCGGTGAGGCCGGCCACAATCCGGCGCTGGAAGATCAGCACCAGCGCGATCAGCGGCACGGTCACCACGACGGCCGCGGCGCTGATCGTGCCGATCGGGACTTCGAACTGCTGGCTGCCGGTGAAGAAGGCGATCGCGGCTGGAACGGTGCGGCGGTCAGGCGTGCTGGTCAGCGTGATCGCAAAGAGGAACTCGTTCCAGGCGAAGATGAAGACCAGCAGCCCGGCCGTCACCACGCCCGGGGCGCCGAGCGGGATCACGATCTTGCGGAATGCCTGAAAGCGCGTCGCCCCGTCGATCAGCGCCGCCTCCTCGAGCTCGCGCGGGATGTCGCGGAAGAACGAGGCGAGGATGTAGACGGTGAGCGGCAGGCCGAAGGCAAGCGAGGGCAGGATCAGTCCGAGATAGGTGTTGTAGAGGCCGATGTCGGTCCAGATTTCGAAGAGCGGTGCGGCGATCGCGATCGGAGGGAAGGTCGAGATCGAGAGCAGGACCGCGAGGATCAGGAACTTGAAGGGGAGGTGCAGCCGGGCGAGCGCATAGCCGGCGAAGGAGCCGATCAGCAGCGAGAGGATGGTGACGGTGCCGGCGACGACCGCGCTGTTGCGCAGCGCCTTGGTGAAGGCCGAGTCTTCGAAGATCGAGGTGTAGTTGTCGAGCGTCGGGCTGGGCGGGAGCAGGTTGGCGCTGGAGAGATCGGCGCCCGTCTTCAATGAGGTGTTGATCAGCCAGTAGAAGGGAAAGAGGCAGAAGAGGACTGTCGCCGCCACCGCGATCCAGATCAGGCTGCGCCTCACCGGTCAGCCCTCGTCCTGCGTCAGGGCGCGGATGTTGCCGCCCATGAAGCGGATGTAGAGGAACGAGATGCCCATCACCGTGAGGAAAGTGAGCACCGCGAGCGCCGAGCCCAGGCCCGTATTGCGGTTGGAGACGAGTTCCGTCTGGGCGAACAGTGAGAGCGTTTCGGTTCCGTTCGCTCCCTTGGTCAGCACGTAGGGCAGGTCGAAGACGCGCAGCGCATCCAGGGTGCGGAAGATCAGCGCCACGGCAATTGCCGGGACGAGCAGGGGCAGGGTGATGCTGCGGAAGCGCTGCCAGGCATTGGCGCCGTCGACCTTCGCGGCGTCGTGCAGCTCGTCGGGGATGCCCTGCAGCCCGGCGAGCAGCAGCAGGGCCATGAAGGGAGCGGTCTTCCAGACGTCGGCGAGGATCATCACCGCCAGCGCGTAGCCTTCCTCGCCGAGCCAGACGACGTCCCCGCCGGGGAGACCGAGGGCGGTGAGCATGGTGTTGGCGAAGCCCAGTTCGGGTTCGAAGATCGTCCGCCAGGTGATCGCCGTGACGACGGTGAGGATCGCCCAGGGGACGAGGACGACGGCCCGCAACAGCGCCCGGCCGCGGAACGCCTGGTGCATGACCAGGGCCATGCCGAGCCCGATGACCAGCTCCAGGCCCACCGAGATGACGGTGAAGAGCACCGTCGTCTCCATCGCTTCCCAGAAGCGAGCCGAGCCAAGCGCTTCGAGGTAGTTGTCGAATCCGACGAATCGCGACAGGCCCGGCGTGATGACGCTGTATTCGTTAAGTGAGAGCCAGACCGCGTAGCAGATCGGGTAGGCGGCGACGAGCGCAATCACCGCCAGCGAGGGCGTCAGCATCCCCGCCCCGAGCCGTCGCTCCTCGCGGAAGACCGAGCGCTGCCCCCGCCGGGGAAGTGGCAGGCTCTCGGCCCTGCCCTCCACTAGAACCTCTGCAGGGCATCTTCAATTTCGGAGTTCATCTGCGAGGTCGCTCCGTCGGCGGACTGCCTCCCGTTCAGAACTTCGAAGACGTTGTCGGCGATCGCTTCGGATATTTCCGTGTAGACCGGCGAGACGGGACGCGCCTGCGCCTGTTCGACCGCTTTCAGCAGTTCTTCGGTGAACGGCAGTTCTTTCTTCACCTCGGGGTCTTCGTACACCGCCGTCGCCACCGCGGGCAGTGTTGCCTTGAGGAACATTTCCTTTTGCACCGGCTCGGTGGTGAGGAATTCGGCGAAGGCGAGCGAGCCGTCGGGGTTGTCGGTGTAGGCCGAGATGCCGAGGTTGTAGCCGCCGACGACGCCGGCGCCTTCGTTGCCACCGAAGCCGGGGAACTTCGCGACCGCGAATTCATTCGCGATGCCCGATTCTTTGCCGAGCGCGTAGGCGTAGGGCCAGTTGCGCATGAAGGTCGCGTGGCCGGACTCGAAGGCGCGGCGCGAGCTCTCCTCTTCGTAGGTGGTGACGGCCTTCGGCACCGCACCGTCTTCTATGCCCTTGCGCATGAAGTCGAGGACTTCGCGAGTCTGCGGCGAGTCGATTTCAACCGTTTCGCCGTCTTCGGAGAGGACCTTGCCGCCGTCGCTGTAGAGCAGCTCGAGGAAGTTGACGGTCAGACCCTCATACCGTTCGCCCTGGTAGACGAGGCCGTTGTCTTCCTTCGCTTCTTTGTAGACCTGTTCCCAAGTCGTCGGGGCTTTCGGCGATTCGTTGGTCCGGTAGAAGAGGAAGCCGGCGTTGGTGTTGAACGGCAGCGCCCACTTCTGGCCTTCGTATTCGGTGGTTTCCACCGTCGAGGCGATGAACTCGCTTTCGTGCGCTTCGACCACTGGCGTGAGGTTGTAGAGCCAGCCGGAGGCGGCGTACTCCGCGGTCCAGATCACGTCCATGCCGAGCACGTCGCACTCGTTCGATTCGGCGCGCAGGCGCTGGATCTGCTGTTCGCGCTGGAGGTCGGCGTTTTCGGGCAGTTCGAGCAGTTCCGCCTGCAGGTTGGGATTCTGCGCGTTGAACCGATCGACCGCCGTTTTGAAGGCGCCGCTCGTGTCCTTGCCGATGCACCAGGTGACCTTTCCGGATGCCCCCTTGGTGTCCGAGGGCTGCAGCGTGTTCGCTTCCGATCCACCGCCACCGCCACCGCCGCCTCCGCCGCCCCCGCAGGCGCTTAGTCCCAAAGCTGCGAGGCAGATTCCCAATGCCACCAGGTATGCACGCGCGGTAAGCGTCACGTTCGGATCCTTCCCTCGGAGGAAATCCCGGCGCGAAACGAATACCCCTCACGGTTATTGGCAAACAGGGTTTAAGTGGAGACGGCGCAGGGAATTCCAAGAGCGCCTCTGCTGCCTCCCAGAGGGAGCGGGCACAAGGAGAGAAAGGCCCTGAAATGGCAGAGATAGTCCTCGACGGGGTGACCAAGGTCTTCCCGGATGGCTATGAGGCTGTGAGGGACGTGAACCTCGAGATCGGCGACGGCGAGTTCATGATCCTCGTCGGGCCCTCCGGTTGCGGAAAGTCGACGGCGCTGCGGATGATCGCCGGCCTCGAGGACATATCCCAGGGCGAGGTGAAGATCGGCGGCGAGGCGGTCAACGAGCGACCGCCCAAGGACCGCGACATCGCCATGGTCTTCCAGAACTACGCGCTCTATCCCCATATGACCGTGCGCGAGAACATGGGCTTCGCCCTGAAGCTGGCGGGGACCGATCGGGCCGAGATCGACCGCAAGGTCGAGGAGGCCGCCGACATCCTCGACCTGCGCCAGCACCTCGATCGCCGGCCCGCCAACCTCTCAGGCGGACAGCGCCAGCGTGTCGCGATGGGCCGCGCAATCGTTCGCGACCCGAAGGCCTTCCTGCTGGACGAGCCGCTCTCGAACCTCGACGCGAAGCTGCGTGTGCAGATGCGCACCGAGCTGGCCCGCCTGCAATCCCGCCTCGGCACCACGACCGTCTACGTGACCCACGACCAGACCGAGGCGATGACGCTGGGCGATCGGGTCGCGGTGATGAGGGCCGGCGAGCTGCAGCAGGTGGGCGCCCCTGCGGAGCTCTACAAACACCCCAAGAACCTCTTCGTCGCCGGATTCATCGGCTCGCCGGCGATGAACTTCATGCCGGCGGAGCTGAGCGGCGGGCGGGTGAAGCTGCCGATCGGCGAGATCGATGCCGGCGAGGCGGCGAACGGTCGCGCCGACGGTCCGGTCGTCGCGGGCCTGCGCCCGGAGAGCTTCGAGGAGGCCTCGCTCGTCGGCGACGACCTCAAGCGGGGCCGGGGCCTGGTCTTCAAGGCTGATATCGACCTGGTCGAGTCGCTGGGCTCCGATCTCTATGCCTACTTCCACATCGAGTCCGAGGGGGTGCAGTCCGATCAACTGGCCGACCTCGTCGGCGACAGCCTCGACGAGACCGGAGCCGCCAATCTGCGCGAGGGTCAGGAGCAGGTCATCGCCCGGTTGGATGCATCGAGCAAGATCCGGCGCGGCGAGGAGGCCGAGCTCTGGGCCGATACGAGTCAGCTCCAGCTCTTCGACCCCGACAGCGGCGCCAACCTCGCCCGGCAAGGCTGACAGGGACCATTACGCTCAGGCCATGCCCCTCTTCGGTCAGGAACACGTCGAGCGCTATCGGGCAACCGACGGCGCCGAGGGACACGACTGGCAGGGCACCCAGACCCTGCTGCTGACCACCACCGGGCGCAAGTCGGGAGAGCCGCGGACGACGCCGCTGATCTACGCGCCCGAGGGCGACGCCTTCGCGGTCGTCGCCTCCAAGGGCGGCTCCGACGAGCCGCCCGCCTGGTACCTGAACCTCTCGGCGGAACCCATGGTCGAGGTGCAGGTGAAGGGCGATCGCTTCAAGGCGCGTGCGCGCACCGCCAGCGCCGAGGAGAAGCCGGCGCTGTGGAAGAAAATGGTCGCCGAGTGGCCGAGCTACGACGAGTACCAGCGCAAGACCGACCGCGAGATCCCGGTCGTAGTGCTGGAGCGTCTCTAGCCCTGGTGCCTGCTCGGCTCAAGTACGTCGACCCGACCCAATCGCCGGGCTGGTTCAGTCGCGCATATGCGGCGTTTTCGAACACCCGCCTGGGGCGGTTCCTGTCGATCAAGATGCTCTGGCGGGTCGATCCCCTGCTGATGCGGGCGACCGGTGGCCGTTTCAGCCTGGACCTCGTCATCCCAACGGCGCTGCTCGAAACGCGCGGCGCTCGCAGCGGTGCGCTGCGACGCAACGTCGTCATCTACTTCAACGATGGAGACAAGGTCACGATCGTCGCCTCGAAACTCGGAATGGAGAAGAACCCGGCTTGGTTTCACAACCTGCGGGCAAACCCCGAGGTGCGGCTCGGCGGCGTTCCGATGCTGGCGACAGTCGTCAGCGACGAGGCCGAGCGCGAGCGATTGTGGGTGCTCGCCGACCGGGTCTTCGCTCCATACGCCGCTTACCGCCGCCTGGCCGCGAAGGCGAACCGGACGATCCCGATCATCCAGCTGAGCCCGCGCTAGGCCGCCGCGACCGCCTCTGCGGTCAGTCCCCGTCGTCCTTCCCGCGCCGCGTCGGATCGGCGGCGCCGGCCAGCCTTTCCGCCCCTTCGCGGACTTCGACCCCGGCCTCCCGCGTCGCCGCGGCGGCCTCGCCGCCGACGGCGGCCAATCCCTCGCTCGGCTTGCCGCCGACGATGTCGCGGAAGGCTTCCTTGAAGCGCTCGGTGCGGCGGTCAGGCCGGAAGCGGTCCTCGGCCTTGGCCTGCTTCTTGGGCCGGCGCTGGCCATAGCGTCGTCGCGCCCAGGTCGAGCCCGGCTTGCCGATCCGACTGGCTCCGTAGATCGCAACCGGGAAGACGAAGAAGCCGACGACCCCATGCATCACGCGGCCCTTGAGGAAGCAGATCGCCACCGCGAGGAAGACGAAGAGGGTGGCGAGGATGCTCGAGATCACGAGCCATGCAGAGCCGGAATCGATCGTCACGGGATTGGCGCCGAGGACGACCAGCAGCATCGCCGCCGCCGCGATCACCGTGGCATCGATCGAGCTGCGGCCCTCCTTCGTCCAGTAGACGTCCTCGAGGTGGACCCAGAGGGCGAACTCGTCGATCGTCAGCCCAACCCCGATGCCGAAGCCGAGCGCGCAGATCTCGGTGAACGGAGTGCGGCCGTCGGCGACGAAGGCAAGGGTGCCGGCGATCATCATCGTGACGATCCCGAAGACCAGGTGGTGGACGTGGACGCCGCTCTCGCTTTCGACGTTCCCGGGCCACCACGAGATGCTTTCGCTGCGGATGATCCGCGTGCTCATGCGGATGAAGGCGAAGGAGCCGAGGAAGCCGACGAGGACCAGGAAGACCGCCTGCTCGTGGTTCTCTTCGAGGTTGCTCCAGAAATTGGAGAGGATCGAGGCGGTGGCCATGCGAGGCATTCGAGTTTAAGCTGCTCTCGATAAGTGGAAGCGCGGTAGGACTGGAAAGGGAGAGATGCAGAGTTGGGATCTCAATAACGTCAGGGCGGAGCCGAGCCAGCCGCAGATCCTCGCCTCGGCGAACGACGCGCGGATGATCGTGCTCGACCTTCCTGCCGGGGAGGAGCTGCAGGAGCACGAGGTGCATGAGCGCGCCCGGCTTCTAGTCGTCCATGGTGATGTCGACGTCGCGATCCCCTCCGGGGAGAGCACTTCGGCCAGCTCTGGCCACCTCTTCGAATTCGACCCCGGCGAGCGGCGCACGGTGACCGCGAGGTCCGACGCGCGCCTGCTGCTGATCCTCAGCCCGTGGCCTGGAGACGGTCACCCCGGAGCGATGACGCTCGAGCAGAAGGGCGAAGCGCGCGAGCGCGCCGCCCGCCACACCTGATGCCCACTCTGGGCCCGGAGGCCTCCGCGCTCGACCTCGCCGCGGCGCTGCGGGCGCGGGAGCTCTCGGCGGTAGAGCTGCTCGATGCCTGCCTTGCCGCCGTCGACGAGCGCAACCCCGAGTTGAACGCGGTCGTCTGGCGCGACGACGAGGCCGCCCGAGTGGCTGCCCGGGACGCCGACGCCCGGATCGCAGCGGGGGAGGAGGCGCCGTTCCTAGGGGTCCCGATCCCGATCAAGGATCTGACCGCAGTGGCCGGCTGGCCGGTCACCTACGGCTCCAACGGGGCCTCCGAGGAGCCCAGCGAGGAGAGTGAGCTCGTCGTCGAGGCGCTGCAACGGGCCGGGTTCGTCCTCTGCGGCCGCACCAACACACCCGAGTTCGGTCCGCTCACCGTGGCGGAGAACTCTCGCTACGGCCACACGGTCAACCCGTGGGATACGGGCCGCGCCTCCGGTGGCTCATCCGGCGGCGCCTCGGCGGCTGTGGCGGGCGGGATGTTCCCGATCGCCCACGCCAACGACGGCGGCGGCTCGATCCGCATCCCCGCCGCCTACACAGGCCTGGTCGGCTTGAAGAGCAGTCGCGGGCGCATCCCGCGCCGCGCGCAGACCTGGATGGGCGCCGTGGTCGAGGGCGCGATCACGCGCACGATGGCCGATGCCGCCGCCTCGCTCGACGCGATGTCCGGTCCCGACCCGCTCGCCTGGTTCAACGCGCCGGCGCCGCGGCGTCCTTTTGCCGAGGAGGTGGGGGCGCCGGTTGAGACGCTGCGGATCGGCTTGATGGCGGAGGCGCCGCTTGGCCTGCCCACCGATCCGGATTGCTCGCGGGCCGCCCGCGAGGCCGCGGCGCTGCTCGAGGAGCTCGGCCACGCGGTGGCGGAGGTCGAGGTGGCGACGATCTCCGAGGAGCTGACGCCCGCCTTCGTGACGATGACGATCGGCGGCATCGCGGATTACGACGGCGTCGACTGGGCCAAGGTCGAGCCACACAACCGCCACGCCTACGAGGCGGCGACCGATCGGGTCAGCGCCTACGAGTACGTCGTCGCCGTGCAGAAGCTGGAGCGGATCACGCGCCGCGAAGTCGCCCGTTGGGGTCGGGACTTCGACCTGCTGCTCACCCCAACCTCAGGGATCTTGCCGCCGCCCACGGGCAAGGTCCTAGCCGCCCAGCACGCGGCGCCCGACCAGCCGGTCTTCGAGACCATCGCCTCGGTCTGCTTCGCGGCCTTCGGCAACATCACCGGCCTGCCCGCGCTCTCGCTGCCGCTGCACTGGAACGAGGACGGGATCCCGGTCGGCGCGATGCTCACCGGCGGTCCCTTCGAAGAGGCGAGGCTGATCCGCCTCGGCGCCCAGCTGGAAGCAGCCCGGCCCTGGGCCCAGCGGCGGCCGGCCATCAGCGAAACCATCGGTTGAAGAGTTGTAGGGGCTATTGACCCCACAATGAATCAACGAATCTAGGTCTCGGTTTCGGCCAAGGCTGCGGCGAGCAGGCGCACGCTCTGCTCGATCGCGGGCTCCGGCATGCTGGCGAAGCCGAGTACGAGGCCCGGCCGTCCGCCTGGCTTGAAGCGGTGCAGTTCTAGACCCTCGACGCCGACGCCGCGGGCGGCGGCGGCGCTGACCAGTGCGGCCTCGTCGATTCCCGCCGGCAGCTCGGCCAGCTCATAGAGCCCGGCGGCGCCCTCCTTGATCCGCGCTTGGGGCAGGTGGCGCTCGAGCGATTCCAGCAGCGCCTGGCGCCTCTGTCCGTAGCGCAACCGCATTCGCCGCAGGTGGCGGTCGAGCTCGCCTCGCGCGATGAAGTCGTGCAGGGCGAGCTGGCCGATCGCCTCCGAGCCGCGATCCTCGATCGCCTTGACCGAGATCAACGGCCAGCCCAGCCAGGACGGGGTAAGCATCCAGCCCAGCCGCATCCCCGGCACAAGCCGCTTGCTCGCCGAGCCGATGTAGGCGACGCGCTCGGGGGCGAGGCCCTGCAGGGCGCCGACCCCGCCGCGGTCATAGCGCAACTCGGCGTCGAAGTCGTCCTCGACTATCAGCCGCTCGCCCCGCTCCGCCCACTCGACCAGGGCGGCCCGCCGCTCGCTGCTCAGCACCGCGCCGGTTGGGAACTGATGGGCGGGAGTGACGATGACTGCGGCCGCCTCACTGCGCTCGAGCAGGTCAACGCGCAGGCCCTCGCCATCGACGGGGATCGGCTCGACCGCAAGACCGGCCTGCTCGAAAATCAAGCGATGGCCGTGCCAGCCCGGGTCCTCCAGCGCGACATGCTTGATATCCCGACTGGCCAGCCAACGCGCGATCAGCGAGAGGCCCTGAGTGAAGCCAGTGCAAACGAGCAGCTGCTCGGGATCGGCGGCGGCGCCGCGCACGCGGCCGAGGTAATCGGCAAGCGTCTCGCGCAGGGCGGGGACGCCGCGCGGATCTGGATAGTCGACTGCGTCGATCGGGGCCTGGCGCCAGGCGGCGCGCAGCGAGCGCAGCCAGCGGTCGCGGGGGAAGCCGGCGAGGTCGGGAAGGCCGGGGTCGAGGCGATGGGTGAAGCTGGGTCGCAGCGAGGGGGAGGGAGCGCGCTGCGCTGCGGCCCTGACGGTTGGAGCCACCCGCACCGGAGCGCCCTGGCGGGCGAGCAGGTAGCCCTCGGCGGCGAGCTGGCCATAGGCCTCGCTGACGACGCCGCGCGATATTCCCAGCTCGGCCGCGAGGCTGCGGCTGGAAGGGAGCTGCGACTCGGCGCCCAGGCGGCCGCTGCGAACCCCCTCGCGAATCGAGCGCTCGATCTGTTCGTGTAGCGGCACATCCGCCTCGCGGTCCAGCTCGACCAGGACCGTAGGGCTAACTGGACCGCCCGACTGCGCCATTACTGGCACTGTATACCGAACCAGTCAATCCCTACCATCGTTTCCGAAGACGGTGACTTTCTCTTTTCGCGGCATCGCGAAAAGTACGAGCTCAGCAGAGAAGGCGGAAAGCGAGGGGCGCGATGAGTCGGATCACGGTTGTGGGGGGCGGAATCGCCGGGCTGACGGCCGCGATCACGGCCGCTGAAGGGGGCGCGGCGGTGCGGCTGTTGGAGGCGCACGAGTCGCTTGGCGGTCGCGCCCGCAGCATGGTCGGCCCCTACAAGGCGAACTTCGGGCCGCACGTCATCTACAAGGATGGTCCGTTCTGGGCCTGGTTGGCCGAGCGGGAGCTGCTGCCGCACTACTCCGGGCCGCCGCTGGCCGGGATCCGCTTTCGCTGGCAGGGCGAGATCCGCCGAACGCCGCCTCTGGGGACGATCCCGGCGGTGCTGCGCCTGCGCGGCCGCGAAGCGCCCGTGGACCAGGATTTCCGCAGTTGGGTCTCCAGCCACTCCGACGAGCGCACGGCGGCGATGCTCTCCGCCGCCGCCGGCGTCTACACCTTCCACCACGACCCCGGCGAGCTCTCCGCGGCCTTCGTCTGGAAGCACTCGGTGCGCGTCCTGCTCAGCCCACCGCCGACGGCGCGCTACTTGCACGGCGGCTGGAGCTCGCTGATCGACGCCCTCGAGGTTCGGGCGCGTCGCCTCGGAGTCGAAATCGAGACCGGGCACGCGGTCGAGTCGCTGCCCGAGTCGCCGTCGATCGTTGCCACCGAGTTGGGTCAGGCGGCAGAGCTTCTCGGCGAAGACACCTTGAGCTGGCCGGGCGGGCACACGGTCTGCATCGACCTTGGCCTCGCGCACCGTCGCGGCGACCCGTTCATCGTCTCCGACCTCGACGAGTCGGGCTGGGTCGAGCGCTTCAGCGCCGCCGATCCCTCGCTGGCGCCGGCGGGCGAGGAGCTGGTACAGGCGCAGATGCCGGTGCGGCCGGAAGAGGGGACCGAGGTGGCGGCGCTGCGGCTCGAGCGCCTGCTCGAGGCCGCCTTCCCAGAGTTGAGCGAGCGGGAGAACTGGCGCCGGCGCCAGGTGATGGACGGGCGCAGCGGTCCCCTCGATCATCCCGGCAAGACCTGGCGCGACCGTCCCGCCGTCGATCGCGGCGACGGCGTCTTCCTCGCCGGCGACATGGTTGCCGCCCCCGGCCTGCTCTCCGAGGTCTCTTGGGCGAGTGGCGCCGAGGCCGGCCACCTTGCCCTCGCCGCGACTGGTAGCCGGCAGGGTGAGCTGAGGCGGGTCGCTTAGTCGAATACCGTGCGGGCGGTGGCGAAGACCAGCGCCGGCATCCTGCTCTACCGCGGCAAGGGAGATTCCCTGCAGGTCTTGCTCGTGCATCCGGGCGGCCCCTTCTGGACCAAGAAGGACGAGGGGGTCTGGTCGATCCCCAAGGGCGAGCTGGACGAGGGCGAGGAGGCGCGCACCTGCGCGCTGCGCGAGCTCGAGGAGGAGCTTGGCTCCTCGCTCGGCCTCAGCCCAGAGCGGCTGGTCGAGCTGGGAGAGGTGCGCCTGAAGAGCGGCAAGCGGGTTCTGGGCTGGGCCGCCGAGCAAGACTTCGACCCCGCCACCCTGCGTAGCAACACATTCGCGATCGAGTGGCCACCGCGCTCCGGAGACGAGCGCGAGTTCCCCGAGGTGGACCGGGCCGAGTGGTTCACCCCCGAGCAGGCGCGGCTGAAGATCAACCCCGCCCAGGTGGCCTTCCTCGATAGGTTGCTCGAGCGATGACCGAGACCGCCGAGCCGGAGCGACTGAATCAGGAGGGGTTTGCCTCCTTTGCCGCGCGGACCGGCGAGGACGCGCCGGTGGTGATGCTCAACTTGCTGCGCTTCAAGCCCGACGGGGGGCGGGAGCGCTACGCCGAGTACGGCGCGGCGGTGACGCCGCTGTTGGAGAAGGCCGGCGCCCGCGTCCTCTTCCTCGGCGAGGCGGCCTTGCCGCTGCTCGGCGACGGCCGCTGGGACTCGGTCCTGTTGGTCGAATACCCGACCCGCCAAGCCTTCCTCGACATGATCGCCTCGGCCGAGTACCAGGCGATCGGACACCTGCGCACGGAGGCGCTGGAGCACGGCGAGCTGCACCCGCTGAGCGCCGCCGACCAGCTTCCCTAGCCGTTTCCACACAGCGGGCGCCGCCCTATACTCGCCGGGCGATGGCTGACGGTCCGAACGCCCACTCGACGCCCAACGGCGAAGGCCCGTCGGGCAAGCCGCTGCCCCTCTCGGTGCGTCTGCTCGCCGCCGGCGTGCGCGGCGCCCGCGACGTCGGCAAGGCGACCGGGATCGACCAGGCGATCGAGGCCGCCGCCGAGGAGGCGATGGTCGCTGCGGTCGAGAGCGAGGCGGTCGAACGGGCAATCGCACGGGTGCTCAAGGGCCCGGTCGTCGAGGAGGCGATGAACAGCGCGCTCGAGAGCGACGCCGTCAAGAACGCCCTGGTCGACGCCCTCGACAGCGAGCTGGTCGACGAGGTCTGGCGCCGGCTGCTGGCCAGCGACGAGGCCCAGCGCCTGGTCGAGCGGATCGCCGAGGCGCCGGAGATCCGCGCCGCGATCAGCGCCCAGAGCGTCGGCATGATCGAGGACGTCGGCCACACGATCGGCAACGGCACGCGGCGGCTCGACAGCGTGGTCGAGCGGGTCGTGCGCAGGATCTTCTTCCGCAAGCGCCGGGCGGAGCCGACCGACCGCGCCGGTGCGGTGACGCGTGGGCTTGCCTTCGCCCTCGACGGGCTGATCGTCAATCTCGGCTTCTCCGGGCTGGCCGCGGTCGCGGCACTGATTGCCTCGGCCTTCACCGGCAACGGCAACGGCGTCTCCAACTTCGCCCTGGCGGCCGGGACCGTGCTCTGGTTCGCGCTCGGTGGCCTCTACCTGGTCGCCTTCTGGTCGCTGGCGGGGCAGACGCCGGGCATGCGCTTCCTCGGGATCCGGCTCGACGTGGCCGGTCGGGGCCTGTCCCTCCGCCGCTCGCTCAAGCGATTGCTCGGCATGGCCCTGGCGACGATCGTCTTCGGCCTCGGCTTCCTCGGCATCCTCTTCGACAAGCGCCGCCGCGCCTGGGACGACCGGCTCTGCGGCGTCGATGTCGTCTACGAGGGCAACGAGCGCACGCCGGCCCCCTGGTCGCGCTTGGAGATCGCCGAGCCGCCGCTCGTTTCCGGCCCCGCCACGACGAAGGCCCCGGATGCCCGGGGCCTTCGCACACAGCGCGTGGTCGGATCTTCGCCTAGCTGACGGAGCCTTCGGGGCCCTCGGCCAGCTTGTAGATGATGATGATCGAGAGGGCGAAGATCGCTAGCGACCAGAACGGGTAGGCGGGGATCGAGAGCAGCGCCGCCATCGCGTTCAGCGAGCCGATGAAGATGCCGAACCAGCGCCCGAACTCTCCTCCGGAGAAGAGCGAGAAGGCGGCGACGAGCTCGAGCACGCCGATGATCAGCATGACCCAGCCCCACGTGTGCAGGCCGCTGATGATGTAGGTGGCGTTCTCGGTGAAGAACTTCGAGTCGCCGATAGCTGCGATGCCGTAGATGATGTTGAGGACGCCTGCGACCAACAGCAGTACGCCCGCGAACACCCACCAACCGCTGAGTGTGGTGCTCTCCTCGTTCATACCCAACCTTTCGTCAACGAATAGGTACTGTGAACTTGCGCGAGGGTCTTCGAGGGGTCGCCGGTTTTTCCTGCCCTGGAGCGGGATTTGCCGGTGCGTCCAATAGTCTCCGCGGCATGGAGGTGGTGCGCACGCCGGAGGAGCGCCTGCAGGGGCTGCCGGACTTTCCCTTCGAGTCGAGCTACACCGAGATCGACGGCTTGCGGCTCGCCTATCTCGACGAGGGGGAGGGTAAGCCCGTCGTCTTCTTCCACGGCGAGCCGACCTGGTCGTTTCTCTGGCGAAAGGTGATTCCGCCGGTGCGCGACGCCGGCTTCCGCTGCATCGCTCCCGACTACGCCGGCTTCGGCCGCTCCGACAAGCCCACCGACCTCGATTGGTACACCTACGACCGCCACGTCGAGCTGATGTCGAAGCTGTTGGAGGAGCTCGACGTCCGCGACGCCACGGCTGTCGTCCACGACTGGGGCGGGCCGATCGGGTTGCGCCTGGCGGTCGAGCATCCGGATCGCTTCTCGCGCATCGTGATCATGGAGACCGGCCCGTTCACCGGCCATCAGCAGATGAGCGAGACCTGGCTGATGTTCCGCGAGTTCGTCCGCGACAACGCCGACGTACCGGTCGGAATGCTGGTGCGCGGAGGCTGCAAGGAGGATCCGGGCGACGAGGTGATCGCCGCCTACGAAGCGCCCTTCCCGACTCCCGAGTCGAAGGCCGGAGTGCGAGCCTTTCCGTTGATCTTGCCGACCGAGCCCGAGGCGCCGGGCGCGGCCGAGGGCAAGGCGGTCGCCGATGCGCTGCGCGAGGACGAGCGGCCTACCCTGGTGCTCTGGGCCGACTCCGACGTGGTCCTGCCCTTCAAGGTTGGTGAGCGGGTCTCCGAGCAGCTCAACTACGCGCCACCGCGCCCGATCGAGAACGCCGGCCACTTCCTGCAGGAGGACGCCGGGCCGGAGATCGGCCGGATCATCGCCGAGTGGCTCTGAGTCGCTCGGCGGTGCGCTGAACGGCGCCGCGCAGCTCGTCGCGGGGCCGCTCGATCAAGAGGCGTTCGCGCTGGGGCGGACCGTCGTCCCCGAGCCAGGTGACGGTGCCGGGCCAGTAGGGCCCGGGCGGCCTTCCGGGGTGGTGGAAGACGTCGGCGTAGACCCAGCTGCCGGTGTTGTGGAGCTGCCCGCCGTCCGCCAGCGGCCACTGCGCGTCGTTCTCTTCCGGACCGGCGCGGTGGGTATGGCCGGTGATCACGTGGGCGGCATCGACTTGCAACCGCCGCATCAGTTCGGTCGCCGCGGCGATGCCGTCGCGGGTGATCGCCGTCGCGGAGACGTCCGGCGCGAAGTTGGCACGCAGCAGGCGGTTGACTGCCCATACGCCGGCCGGGACCCCGGCGCCGACGAGCGCTTTGCGGGTGGCCTTGGAGATCGCGCTGCTGTCGTGACGATTCGAGACCGAGCGCCAGGCGCGCTCGGAGGGCCGGTTCGCCCTGCTCGCCAGGCCGCCGTCGGCGAGTCCGAAGGCGAAGCCGTAGAGCGGGCGCAGGACGCGCTCGTAGTCGCCCGGAGCGGCGGGGTCGGGCGGGCGGCGGCCGCTGCGCATGACTGCCGCCGCCGCGACGCACTCCAGACGGGGCAGCGTCATGTGGCAGTCCATGTAGTGGCCGTGGGTGGCGTAGACGTCGTCGCGCAGCCAGACGCCCGGGTAGGCGACGCTGAGCTCCGCTGCGTCGAGCCACGAGCTGATCCGGGTCAGCGCCTCGCCTGCGGGGAGGGCGCGGTGCTCTAGCCCGAGCGAGCCGCCGCCAAGGACCAGCTCTTCCAGCAGCGGCTCGGCCAGACGGTGGTCGTGGTTTCCGGGGACGAGGACGATGCGCCGCCCCGCCATCGCTTCGCCGAGCTCGGTGAAGAACGGCTGGGTGAGGTCGAGCACGCGCGCCAGCGGCAGGTCGCGCAGCTCGAGCACGTCGCCGAGCAGGACGAGGCGGTCGGCCGCGGCAATCCGCTCGAGCAGTGCGGCGCGGATCGTCGGGTCGCTGACCAGGTCCTCGCCGGTGCCGCTGCCGAGATGCAGGTCGGAGACGATCGCGGTGCGCATCCGCGCAAACTAGCGGTGCAACGTTTTTTCCACCCAACGGGGGGACTGCGCGTTGCAGTTGGTTCTGGCTGTGCAGCCAGTCTGGCTAGACTTGCCCGATGGCTGAGTTGAGCGAGGAGCGCCTCGCGCCCAGCAACGGAATCGAGATCGCTTACCAGGAAGTGGGGGACCCCGATGGCGAGCCGCTGGTCCTCGTGATGGGCCTGGCGACGCAGATGATCGCCTGGGACGAGGATTTCTGCGCGATGCTGGCGGAACGCGGCTTCCGCGTCATCCGGTTCGACAACCGCGACATCGGCCACTCGACCAAGCTCGACGGGGCCTACGTGCCCGGCCGCCTCGACCTTCTGCTGCGCCGCCGCGAGACCGCCGCGTACCTGCTCACCGACATGGCCGCCGACACGGTGGGGCTGATGGACCACCTCGGCATCGACTCGGCGCACGTGGTCGGCATCTCGATGGGCGGGATGATCGGCCAGACGCTGGCGATCGAGCACCCGGACCGGATCCGCTCGCTGGTCTCGATGTGCTCGACCACCGGCAACCGCTGGGTCGGCCAGCCGACGATGAAAGTCTTCGCCCTGATGCTGGCCGACGCGCCGCGTGATCGCGCTGCCTTCATCAGGCGCATCCAGCGGACTTACGAGCTGATCGGCTCGCCCGCCTACCCGACCGACGAGGAGCGCCTGCTGCGCGTGGCCGAAGGCTCCTGGGAGCGCGGCCACAACCCCCGTGGGGTGCTGCGCCAGCTGCACGCGATCATCGCCTCGGGCGATCGCACCGCGGCGCTGGGCAAGCTCGACCTGCCGGTGGCCGTGATCCACGGCACCCGCGACGCACTGGTCCGCCAGAGCGGCGGCCGCGCCACCGCGCGCGCCATTCCCGGCGCCCGCCTGCACCTGATCGAGGGCATGGGTCACGACCTGCCCAGCAAGCTCTGGCCGATCTTCGCCGACGACTTCGTCAGTACCGCTGCCCGAGCGGGCTGGCAGGTGCCCATGCACCAGCCCGCCTGAGTGCGGCTGAGAGGAGTCGAACCTCCACGGAGTTTCCTCCACACGGACCTGAACCGTGCGCGTCTACCAGTTCCGCCACAGCCGCGAGGCCAGGCAATCTACCGATTTGCAGCCCCAAGCCCCCACAGCCCGAGGCGACGACGCCCCCGCCCCTCTCGCTAGAATGCCCGTTCCTCGCCGCTATCGTCTAGGGGACTAGGACGCCGGATTCTCAGTCCGGAAACCGGGGTTCGAATCCCCGTAGCGGTACTCCACGTGTTCCCAGTAGGTTGAGCTTTCCGATACCACCCGAGACGGGCTGCCACGGTTTGGAGGGGCTTCGAGCAGTCGATCGGGACGCTAGGGCTGTAGGAGGGGGAGAATCGGCGACGCCGTCCGTTCTCGCCCCGGCAGCGCCGCTGGGTTGTCTCGTTCTATTTGCTGGCCGCCCTCATAGATGTGCTTCGGCGGTCCTGTCGGCGGACGACAGGCTGCTTCATGCGAGCACCGCTGGCTTGTGTGGACGCTTGGTGCCGTATTCCTCGCTGCGGCAAGTGTCCTCGCGTTCGCCTGGGTCTGCTCCCTAATTCGACCTAGACCCGCCGGGACGCGAAACCGCATCGGGTTTGGCGCGCTACCCCGGTCGTGGCGGCGCATCTTGGACGGCGGTCCGCTTTGGGAAAGAACATGCCCGGGCTTTGCATCGGAATCCCTTACTAAGGGTAGGAGCAGGGCATGGCTACGGGCTTCCAGCCTGATCGAAGGGTGCGCTGATGGCGACGATGTCGCAGATGGAGCGGCCCACTCGCCGTGCGCGGCGGCCGTCGAGGCCTGGGCGATCGACGCCTGCCTATGGCTCGCTGGTGCCGCTGGGTCGAAGCTCTGACGAGCGCCTGGCTCGGCGGGCGACCAAGGGGGATGGTCAGGCCCTGGGGGCGATATTCGAGCGCTATCGGCAGGAGCTCTACCAGTTTTGCCTGGGCCTGCTCGGCGAACCGCAGGACGCCCAGGACGCTCTGCAGAACACGATGGTCAAGGCGCTGCGCGCCCTGCCGGGGGAGGAGCGCGAGATCGCGCTGCGGCCCTGGCTTTACCGCGTCGCGCACAACGAGGCGATCGAGCTGCGTCGCACCAAGCGCGAGACCCAGACGCTCGACGGGCACCTTCTTGACGCGCACTCGAGCGTTGCCGAGAGGGCAGAGCATCGCGAGCGGCTCGAGTGGCTTTTCACGGACCTGGGCGACTTGCCCGAGCGCCAGCGTGCGGTTTTGGTCATGCGCGAGTTGAGCGGACTCGATTTCGTCGATATCGGCGCCGCCCTCGGCACCAGTGGGGCAGTGGTTCGCCAGACTCTCTACGAGGCGCGACGCAATCTCGAGCAGATGGACTCCGGGCGCGGCATGCGTTGTGAGGCGGTGGCTCAAGTCCTCTCGGACGCAGACCGACGGATCTCCGGGCGCCGCCAGATCCGCGCGCATTTGCGGCATTGCCCCAAATGCCGTCGCTTCCAGGATGGAATCCAAGCCCGCAAAGAGGCCCTTGCCGGCTCGCTCTGCCACCCAGCTCGAAGCGAGCCCCCAAGACGCCGAAGCAAACCTCCGGCTGAGCCTTCTTCTTCAGGACTGACAAATCCCCCGGACCCCCGTTTCACTCGGGAGCTCGTTCGGGAATCTGTTCCAGATCACCGGCAGGCAGCCGGACTCGAACGACGCAGAGAGGACAACCGAAATGGCTGAGACCAAACAGGCCAAACCGAAAAAAACCCAAGCGAAAAAAACCTCGACAAGTTCGGGTTCCAAAGGCAAAGCGAAAGCGAAAGCGAAAGCCAAAGCGAGCAAAGCATCGAGTCCCGCTGCGGCGAAAAACGGCGCGCAGAACACGGCCAACGGTGTCGCCAATGGCGTCGCTCCGATCGTGCAGAAAGCAAAGCTGCCGCTGCTGGCAGGCGGTGCAGCCGTCGCCGGTGTCGCCGGGGCGGTTCTTGCGAGCCGTTCCGGGGGCAAGCGAAAGGTCCTGGGCGTGCCGGTTCCAAAGCGCTCGAAGCTGAGCCTGCCGAAGAAAAACGGCCTCAAGTCCGATGCCCGCAAGGCGGCCGGCGCTGTCGCGGATGTCGCCAAGCGAGCCGACGACTTCGGTCAAGGAGTGAGCCGGATTGCGAGCTCGGTGAAGCAGGTGAGTGAGAGCGCAGACGACGCGGTGAAGAAGACCTGAGGCAGCCGCTGAGGCGGATGTCGCCGAGGCCGATATGGCTCAAAGCGATCAAACACAGCGAGGCCCAGCCGACTACGGACGCGAAGCGCTCGAACAATGGGCCGAGGCCGCCCGCTACGGCGTGCGCGCCCTGAAAGCCCGGCGCGAGGCGGGCAGTCAGAAGCCGAACCTCAAGGAGCGGCTTGATCCATCCCAGGTCGACAAGGGCGGAAAAGCCGGCGACCTCGCGGACCTCGCCCTGGCGCGCCTGGGCGCCCCAGGCCGGCTTGCCTCGAAAGCGAAAATGGGCAGTCGCCTGGTCGAGCGCGTGACGGGCGGCGGTGCTGGCGGCGAGGAAGTCGAAACCGGGGCGGAGGATGTCGACACCGACTCGGGGGCAGAGGACGCCGGTACCGATTCCGGCGAGGAAAACGGGGTCGCCGTCGGCGACGGAATCGGCGCCGGAGCGCCGTTGCCGATCCAGGGATCGATTGACGTGGCGCTCCCGGTCGCGGCCGTCTTCGACCTCTGCACTCGCTTCGAGGAGTACCCGCAGATCGTCGATCGCGTGACCGCCATCGAGGTCGACGACGAGACCCATTTCGACGTGACCGTGCGGATTGGCAAACGCGAGCAGCAGATCTCCCTGGAGCTGCTTGACGAACTGCCCGAAGAGCGCCTGGACTGGGAGGGGGTGGGCGAGCTCGAGCACTCCGGCGTGCTCACCTTCCATCCCCTGGCACCGCGACTGACGCGGCTCGAGCTGACGATCGAGCGCGCCTCCGAAGGCTCGCTCGAGCACCTGAAACGAATCGTCGGCCTGCCGGAGCGAATCTTGGACCAGGAGCTGCGGCGCTTCAAGGCCGTCGCCGAGCTCTGGGAGGACGGCAAAGAGTACGAGCCCACCGAGATCGGGACGCTTATCGAGCCCGATGAGGACGAGGAGCCTGAGCAGGAAGAGGAGGAAGAGGAGGACGAACAGGCCGAGGAGGCCGAAGAAGACGAGCAAACGAGGAAAGGAAGCTAGATGGCAACCGCGATGCAACAGCAGCCGTACCGAGGGGGGAGCGGTTACGTGGCGCGCAGCTCCTCGAGCGGACTCTACGACGTCCTCGAGCTGATTCTGGACAAGGGACTCGTGATCGACGTCTTCGTGCGCGTCTCGTTGATCGGGATCGAGATCCTCACGATCGACGCGCGGATCGTGATCGCCAGCGTCGACACCTACCTGCGCTTCGCCGAGGCGGTCAACCGCCTCGACCTGATGTCGACGGAGACGCAGGGATTGCCCGAGCTGATGGACGGAATCACCGAAGGCGGCGCCTCGAGCAAGACCAAAGGGGTTCTGCAGGGCGCAAAGCAGGCGCTCTTCGGCGACGAAGACGAGGAAGGCGACGAGGGCGACGAAGAAGGCGAAGAAGGCTCGCGGACCAAACGGCGCACCAGCTCGACCACCGCCAAACGACGTCGCAGCAGCAGCTCGTCTTCGGGCTCGAGCCAGCGTCGCTCGAAAAGCAGCTAGGGAGCGAGCGAGGAGATGTCCGCGACCAAGACCGACACCGCCAAGTACGTCTACGGCGTCATCCCCGGCAGCGGCGCCTCGCCGCCGCCGGGCCCGGGGATCGACGATGCGCCGGTGGCCGTCATCCCCCATGGCGGTGTCGCCGCACTGGCCAGCGACGTTTCCGGCGATTTCCTCGAGGCGGGGCGCGAAGAGCTGCTGAGGCACTCGCGGGTGCTGGAGGAAACGATGGAGCACTCGGTCGTGCTGCCGATGCGGTTCGGGGTCGTGCTGCCCGACGAGGAGACGGTTCACCAGCGGCTGCTCGGCCCTTATGGCGAGGAGCTCGAAGCGCAGCTGGAGGCGATGAAGGGCAAGGTCGAGATCACGATCAAGGGGATCTACGACGAAGCGGCGATCCTGCGCGAGGTGATCGCCGAGGATCGCAGCATCGCGAAGCTGCGGGAGGCGATCCAGGGCAAGCCCGAGGAGGCGACCTACTACCAGCGGATCGAACTCGGAGAACTGATCGCGGCGGCGCTCGAAGAGAAGCGGGCGGCCGCGGCGCCCCCGGTGATCGACCGGCTCGCCGGGCTCGCCGTCGACGTCAGGGTCGGTGAGCCGGTGCACGAGCGGATGGCTGTCAACGCCTCCTTCCTGGTCGAGCGCAGCCGCCTCGAGGAGTTCGATCGGGTGGTGGACCAGATCGGTGCCGAGCAGGCCGGGCGGATCCAGCTCAAGTACACGGGCCCGCTGCCGCCGCACAGCTTCGTCGAGCTCGGGATCGGAGGCTGAGGTGGGCCTCTTCAAGGAGCTCGTCCTGCTGCCGTTGGCGCCGGTGCGCGGCACCGCCTGGGTGGCCGAACAGATCGCCAGCGAGGCCGAACGGAAACTCTACGACGAAGACAGCATCAAGCGGGAGATGTTGCAGCTGGAAATCGACTCCGACGAAGGCCGGCTTGGCGAGAAGGAGCGGGCGGCAAAGGAGGACGAGTTGCTGGAGCGACTCGCGATCTCGCGCCAGCGCCAGGCCGAGGAACTGGTGCCGCTGGACGAGCTCGAGGAGGAATGGATCGACCGTGGCTGAGAACAAACGCAACGACAAAGGCGGCTCCCGAGACATCGCCAGGAAAGCGGTGGAACAGATGGAGAACCTCGTCGACCGACGGATAGAGGCTGTCACCGGAATCGAAAAGGACGGCAGCGAGTGGACCGTGACGCTCGAGGTGCTCGAGCTGGAGCGGGTGCCTTCGACCACGGACGTGCTCGGCAGCTACGAGGTCACCCTCGACGAAGACGGTGAACTGACCGGTCTGCAGCGGACCCGCCGCTACCCGCGCGCCGAGGCGGGGGAGGGTTAGCGATGGCCCTCGACCCAAGCCCCCGCGGCGGGCCCTACGAGGCGCGGCAGCCGGGCGCCCAGCGAATGGAGGTGCAGCGGGGCGGCGGCCCGGCGAACCTCGCCGACATCCTCGAGCGTGTGCTCGACAAGGGCATCGTGATCGCCGGAGACATCCAGATCAATTTGCTCGATATCGAGCTGCTGACGATCAAGCTGAGGCTCCTCGTCGCCTCCGTTGAGCGCGCCCAGGAGATGGGGATCAACTGGTGGGAGTCCGACCCGAGCCTGAGCAGTCATGCCAAGGAGCTGGAGGAGGAAAACGAGGACCTGAAGGCCCGGCTCGAGCGACTCGAGGAGCGGATCGGCCTGCCGCCCGCTGAGCCGGGCGAGGAGGTCGTCGTCGAGACCCGCACCCGCGAAGTGGTCGAAGAGGGTGCGGGCGGCGAGAGGCGCGTCAGCCGCGAGCGCCACGGAGACGTCGAGGAGTCGAGCAAGGAGGAGCTGCTGCGCCAGGCCCAGAGCCTCGACATACCGGGTCGCTCGACGATGAGCAAGGACGAGCTCGCCCGCGCGGTCGACGAAGCCGAGGAGGACGGGAGGGACCGGTGAGTGAGGAGGCGACGCGAGAGCTTCAGGCGGCGGTCGAAGCGCTCGCCGCCGAGCTGGCCCCGGCCGTGGTCGCCGACGCTCGCAGCGATGCGGAAGCGAAGGCGCGGGCAATCCTCTCGCGGGAGCTGACGCGAGCGTTGCTCAGCGAGACCGAGGACGTCTTGTTCTCCCCGCGTGGCGGCGTTTCCAAGCCTCGGTCCCAGCCTCGCCCTAAATCTCAACCGCCCGAGCAGGCAGTGGAAGAACCCCGCATGGATCCCACGCCGCCGGTCCAAGACCACGCGGCCCTCGGGCTCTATCTCTACGGGATCGTCCGCGCGGACGTGCGCATCAGCGGCGATCTGCCCGGAGTCGACCCCCGGCACCGGGTGTTTCTGCTCGAGGGCAATGAGCTGGCGGCGATCGTCAGCTCGGTGCCGCTGGAGGAATTCGACGAGGAGCAGCTGCGCGAGAACCTCAACGACGTCGTCTGGCTGGAGGAGAAGGCGCGAGCGCACGAGGAGGTGCTGGAGGCGATGCTCGAATCGACCACGGTCGTGCCGACGCGCCTCTGCACGATCTTCCGCGACGAGAAGCAGCTGCGCGAGATGATGGGTCGCGAGGCGGCAGGCTTGGTCGAGGCGCTCGAGCGGCTCGACGGGAAGTCCGAGTGGGGCGCGAAGGCCTTCGCCGAGCCCGGCGCCCTCGACCGGGCCGCAGCCGCCCGCGCCGAGGAGCAAGCGGGGGGAGAGGCCCTCTCACCCGGCGCCGCGTACATGGACCGCAGGCGCAGGGAGGCCCGCGCCCGCGAGGAAGCTGAGGAAATCGCCGACGGTTGGGCGCAGCAGATCCACGAGCAGCTCGCCCGCGGCGCTGCCGAGGCGCTGCTGAATCCGCTGCAGCGGCGCGAGGTGAGCGGGCACGACGGGGACATGCTGCTAAACGGCGTCTACCTCGTCGAGGACGAGAGCGTCGCTCGATTTCAGCAGCTCGCCGCCGAGTTGGACCAGGACTATCGCGGGCGCGGCGTCTCCGTTGAGCTGACCGGCCCCTGGCCTGCCTACAACTTCGTCAAGAGCTCGATCGAATCGGCGCGATGAGCGACGAGCGCGAACAGGTGCAGCGCCGCCGCGAGCAGGCATCCCGCCGCCGCGACCGAGATCGCGAGGCCTGGCGCAAGCGAAACGAGGCCGCCAGGGAAAGGCAGGAGCGCGGGGTCTCCCGGGCGCTTCGCGATCGAGACGTCTCGCTGCTCGATCTGGTTGACCGCCTGCTCGCCGGTGGCGTCGTCATCCACGGCGAGATCACGCTCGCGGTTGCCGACGTCGACCTCGTCTACGTCGGGCTGCGAGCCCTGATCGCATCGGTGGAGACGATCGAACGCGACGTCGGCGTCTCGCTCAGCGCCACTGGCCCGTCTTTGAAAGCGAGCGCGCTGTGAGCGTGCTCTACGTGTACGCAATCACCGACTCATCCGCCGAGCCGCAGCTCGTGGGTCTGCACGGGGCGCCACTGCAGAGAATCGAGGGCGGCGAGCTGGCGGCCCTGGTCAGCGAGCACCCCGTGGCGCCCGAGCTCGACGAGGAGGTGCTCTGGGAACACGAGCAGGTGGTGGAGGAGCTGATGTCCCTGGCGACGATCCTGCCACTGAGGTTCGGCAGCAGCGTCGAGCGAGCCGACGCGCTGATCGCGATGATGGCCGAGCGCCGCGAGGAGTTCCTGGAGGCCCTCGATCGCGTTCGCGGCGCCGTCGAGCTAAGCGTCAGGGCGGAGCTGCCCCCTCCTCGCGTGGAAGATCCTCCGCCGCGCGCCCGCAGCGGCACCGAATACCTGATGCAGCGCGCCGAGCATGAGAGGCGCGAGAGGGAGGCGGTCGAGCTGGTGCACCGCCCGCTTGCGGCCCTGGCCAAGTGCTCGATACCGCCCGTGGGCCCGCACGACCCCCGCCAGTTCAAGGCCGCCTACCTCGTCGAGGAGGCCGGCGTGGAGGCGTTCGGCAGCCGGGTCAGCGAGCTGAACGCTGGCCTGGAGGACGTCAGGGTCAGCTGCACCGGACCGTGGCCGCCCTACAGCTTCGTCGCGGAGCGCTCGGCATGAGCGAGCGCGGCTACCCGGGCTCGACGAGGCGCAGCAAGCTGCTCGCCGGCGACCCCGACTTCGCCCCCTTGGGCGACGAGCTCGAGCGGCTCGACGGCACCCTGCGGCAGCGGGTAAACGCGAAACGCGACAACCTCGAGAAGGGCCTGGCCCAGCTGGTACTGACCTTGATCGAGCTGCTGCGCCAGCTGATGGAGCGCCAGGCGCTGCGCCGGATCGAAGGCGGCTCGCTCACCGCCGACGAGGTCGAGCGCCTGGGCGAGACCTTCATGTTGCTGGAGGAGCGAATGAACGAGCTCAAGGAGGCGTTCGAGATCGAGGACGAGGAGCTCAACCTCGACCTCGGACCGCTGGGACGACTGATCTAGCGCTGGATGAAAGGAGAAGCCATGAATGTGGAGCAGCTACGAGACGACTACGTCGACGCTCTGCTCGACCGGATAACGCAGGTCCGCTATCCGAGCCACGAGCTGATCGAGCGGGCCGAAAACATCGTCTACAAGAGAGAGCAGGCCGAACGGCTGGTGCGCTACCTGATCTCGACGGTCGACGGGGTCCGCTACCCGAGCCACCAGATCATGGACCGGGTGGAGCGAATCCTCTTCCCGTTCCCGGGCCGCTAGTCGTCCTTGGACTCGTGGCGAAGAAGGCGATAGACGGCGACTCCGACGGCGGTGCCCGCTACACCCGCCCCGGTCGCCGCGCGCAGGGCCGAGGGCCGGTTGCCGGTGAGTCGCTGCCCAGTAGCGATAAGCAGGCTCTTGATCGGCGGCATGGCTATCTCCTCCGTCGTTGCTGGTTTTGGGATCGAATCTCCTCCACCCGGCGGGTCGCCGTAAATCTGGCCCGCCCGGCTGCGCCCAGCGACTTCGCCTTCGCCAGCAGCCCGTGCCACTTCGCGCTCGACACCTGGCTCGAGAGGCGCTGCCCGGACTCCCGCAGCTTGCGCTGCGCGCGGACCTGCTCGAGCAGCTGGTGGACCTGGGACCGCTCCCGCAGCTCGCGCGCGTGCTCGCGCTGGCGGCGATTCCGTTCCGCGGCTCGCTGCGGAGTCGATGAGGCTTTCGATTGCACAAGCATCGGGTACCCCCTTTTAGGCAAGGCAATCGATCCAATGGCCACGTCCAAGGCCGAAGGGAATTAGGCGAATGGCGAAAGCAACCAAAGAGAAAAAAACAACGGCCAGCGCGTCTCGAAGGAAACGCGCGTCAAGTGGATCGAAATCGGGCGCTGGGCGGGCGGCAAAAGCAAGCTCCTCGAAAAACGCCAAAAAATCCGACGCTCCGGTTGAGACGGGTGCGGCGGAGAATGGGATGCCCGCGCTGGCCGACGCGGCCACCAACGCGGCCTTCGCCGGTCAGGCGGCGATGGCGGGCACCCAAGCTGCCGGCAAGGCGCTGACGCTGGCCGCGGAGCAGGCGAAGGGTCCGCTGGTAGCGGTGGGTGGGCTCGCCGCCGGGGTCGCCGGCGGCCTGGCCCTGGTCAACCGGCGCCGTGGGCGCCGCCGTGCCAAGGGTTTCGACATCGCCGGCGCGGCCGAGCGAATAGGAGCGCTGGGAGAAGAAGTCGGCCGGGTTGCAGTTGTGATTCAACGAGCGGCGGAGGGGACGAAGGCCTCGAGATAACAAGGAGAGTGAGTCAGATGGGTGGAAAGCTCGACAAGGCAAAAGGTCGCACCAAGAAGGCGGTGGGCGACCTGACCGACGATCAGAACCTCAAGAGCAGAGGTCGTACCGACAACGCCAAGGGCAAGGCCAAGAGCGGTATCGACGACGCGGCGAAGAAGGTGAAACGGGGGATCAGGCGGGCTGGCTGATGCTGGCCGCCACTGCGTCGCGGCGAAAATCGAAGATGCGTTCGAGGTCCCGGCGGACGAAGAGCCGGTGCGCGAGCGCCCCGAATGGGCCGTAGGGGATCGCGTAGCGGACCCTGTCGTGGATTACCGTCGCGCCCTCGCCGTCGGGCTCGAAGGTGTGTGTGTGCTCCCAGAGGGAGTAGGGCCCCTTTTCCTGGAAGTCGGTGAACCGGGACGGCGGTTCCCAGGCGTCGATCCGGGTCCGCCAGCGAATTGGGACCCCGTGCAACCTGAGCCGGTACTCGAGCAGGGTGCCCGCCGCCATCGAGATCGGGCGTGGGGTCGTCACTTCGAAGTGAAGCCAGGGCGGCGTCAGCGGCTCCAGGTTGCGCTCGTCGCCGTAGAAGGCGAACGCCCGCTCGATCGGCACCTCGACTCGCTGGCTTCGCTCCAGAAGATGCACGCGCACCGGCTTAGCTTTGCAGTCCGGCCGGGTACCTTGAGTGAATCGCACGTCGCGTCCTCATCGCGGGAGCAACCGGATTCGTCGGTGGCCGGCTGGCGATGGCGCTTGCGGACTCCGGCGCCGCGGTCCGCTGCCTCGTTCGCGATCGCACCAAAGGGCGTCACCTCGTGGCGGCCGGAATGGAGCTGCACGAGGGTGACATCACCGACGCGGAGAGCCTTGCCGGAGCGGGCGAGGACGTCGAGGTCGCCTATTACCTCGTGCACGCGATGGGCGGGGGAGGCGGCTACGCCGAGCGCGAGCGCATCGGCGCCGCCAACTTCGGCCACATGGCGAGGCGCGAGGGCATCGAGAGGGTCATCTACCTCGGCGGGCTCGGCGGAGACGACGCCTCCGAGCATCTGCAGAGCCGCCACAAGACGGCCCGTGCACTCACCGCCGAGGGGCCGCCGCTGACCTACTTCCGCGCCGCGATGGTGGTCGGCGCCGGCAGCGAGTCCTACAGGACGCTGCGCTATCTCGTTGGCCGCTTGCCAGTGATGATTACCCCCAACTGGCTGCGCACCGAGACCCAGCCGATTGGGATCGACGCCACGGTCGAGTACCTGCGTCGCGCTCCCGAGGTGCCGGAGTCCGCGGGCCGAGAGGTCCAGATCGGCGGTCCCGACGTCCTCACCTACGCCGACATGCTCGACCGCATGGCGATCGCGATGGGCAAGGAGCCGCGCCGGCAGATCCCCGTTCCCCTGATCACCCCCTGGCTCTCCTCGCTCTGGCTCGGCCTGGTGACCCCGGTCGACACCAATGTGGCCCGCCCGCTGATCGAGGGGCTGACCAGCGCCACCGTGGTCACCGATCCGAGCGGCGCCGAACCGTTCGGAATCTCGCCGGAGTCCTTCGACGAGGCGCTGCGGCGCGCCTTCGTCGAGGAAGGCGCCTGAGCGTCCACTTAGAGCATCGTCTGCCTTCCGGGTGTGTTGTAAGGAGTGGGATGAGAGACAACGAGCGTCGTATCGATATTGCCCTGGCTCTGCTCGCCAGCGCATCGATTGCCGGCATCATGCTGATAGGTCGTGCCAGTTGACCTGAAGGGCGATGCACGGCGCGGTTTCGAACTACTCGTCGTGGCGATGGCGAATGGCCCACGCCTCGAACCAGACCAGTCCGACCAGCAGCGAGCCGAAGGCGATGAAGGGCGGCAGCCATCCCACGGGATGGGCGATCGGCAGAGCAGCGACCACGAAGGCGTCGGCGACGAGCAGGAAGCCGGTGAAAACCGGACGGATGGCGGGCCAGCCGGTCATTACATCCCATCGTAATCAGAGAAAAGCTGTCCCGTTGGCTTGTCAGAGCCAAAAGGGGCTACCTCCCAACCCCGGCATACGCCCGAGATTCGCATGGTGCGGGTTTCCCCCCTTGAAGCCGGCGGGTAGAGGTAGCTACCGTAGAGGCGCGAGGAGATTGAGCGCCATACGCAGGGACGAACGAACGTCAATGCGAATTAGAGGAGAGACGAATGGCTAGGCGCTTGATCGCTTGTGCGGTGATGGCCCTATGGCTTGTAGCCGTGGTGCCGGTCGCTCAGGCCGACACCCAAAACATCATCGAACCGCAACATGAACCGCCGACCGCTGCTGATGGCTGGCAGGCCGGAACTTGTGAAGAAGACGCACCACCGATCTTCTGCTCACCGGAAACTCCCGAGCGTTTTTTCAAAACAGCAGGGGGGCACCCGCCGATGGGCTTTACCCAGTACATCATCCAGCACGAACCGGTAACGCTACTCCCCTCGCCTCCGTTTCCACCGGGGAGCGCACTGGCGCCGATCAAAGAACCGGTCGAAGGGCATACGATCAAGACTCTGCGTGCGGATCTTCCGCCGGGGCTGACGGTCAATCCACAGGCAACGCCACACTGCAGCCTTGCCGACTTCGAACGAATCGTAGAAGCGAAACCGGGCGTCTTCATTCACCTTCCCGGCTGTGATCCGAGCACGATCGTCGGTCGCGACGAAGTCACCCTCGTGACCAATGAAAACGAAGTCGAAATCTCGCCCGAAAAACTTCCTGGGGTCAAAGTGCCCAAAGGCTTCGTCGTACCGCCAAGTGCGGAAACTGGGACGAAAGTGCCTGTCTACAACCTGGAGCCGCGCGAAGGCGAACCGGCACTGCTCGGCTTCGTCGTCGGCTTCAAAGAGCTGATCTTCCTGAACACGGACGTTTCCTGGGAAAGTGACTTTCACGAGGCCTTCACGATCCATGAGCCTGAGCCCTCGCACCCGTTCTCGACCCTGAAGAACCGGCTGATCAGCTTCGGCCGCGCCGGCAACGGGACCTACCTGACCAACCCGACCACCTGTGTCGACCCGAACGAATTCCCACATCTCTACTCGACTTGGTTCCGTGCGGAGTCATGGCTCGAACCAAACCCGACTTTTCCCACCGGCTCGACGCCAGTGGAGGCCAAGGTTGAGGATTCATCCGGGACTCTAATCCAGCAGGAAGGATGCGAGACCGTGCCCTTCGAACCAACGGTTGACGTCGCTCCCGGGACTTCCGCGATCGACTCTCCGGCGGCCGCGACGGTCACGACGACACTGCCGTTCGACCCCGGCAAAGAAGGTGGGGACAAACAGTCGCAGTCGCATCTGCGCCGGGCTGAGGTGACGCTGCCGGCCGGAATGGGTCTCAATCCGTCCGGCTCCAACGGTCTCGTCGCCTGTACCGATGCCCAGTTCAAGAAGGGCGTTCGGACGTACAACAACGAATGCCCGGCCGCGTCGCAGATCGGCACGGCGGCGATCAAATCGCCCCCGTTGGCAAGGCCCTTGGTCGGCGGCATCTACGTCGGGCAACAGAAGAGCTCGAACCCCGCTTCGGGCGAAGAGTTCCGCATCCTCGTCGAAGCAAAAGAACCGAAAGAGGGCGTTGCCCTCCGTCTGATTGGCAATACCATCGCCAACCCGGTGACCGGGCAGCTGACCACTGTCTTCGACGAACAGGAGGTCGGACCGCTGGCCGGCAAATTGCCACGCGGGCTGCCCCAAGCGCCGTTTGAATCGGTGGCTCTCCACTTCGATGGAGCGAAGGCGATTCTGACCAGCCCACCAACCTGCTCCGCCGCTGAGTCCACGGGTCGGATGGAACCGTGGGCACGGCCGGGTCAGCAGGTGCCGGTGAGCAGCAAATTCACCCTCTCCACCGATCCGTCGGGCGGCACTTGCCCGACGACGCTGGCGGCGCGGAAGTTCGTGCCGAGCTATACGGCGAAGTCCAACAGCACCAAGGCGGGCAAGTACAGCCCGTTCAAGGTGAACATCGGGCGGACCGACGGCCAGCAGGAGCTGAAGGGCGTCAACGTGACGCTGCCGAAAGGGCTGACCGGCAACCTGTCCGGGATCCCCTACTGCTCGGCAAAATCGCTCGCCGCGGCGGCCAAGAACAGCGGCGTCACGGAGAAGGCTCACCCGAGCTGCTCGAGCAAGAGTCAGATCGCGGCGACGTCGACGACTGCCGGCACCGGCAGCCACCCGGTGACGCTAGCCGGGAAGGCCTACCTCTCCGGCCCCTACAAGGGCGCGCCGCTCTCGATGGACGTGATCACGCCGGCGCTCTCGGGCCCGTTCGACCTCGGCACCGTGGTCGTCCGGGTGGCGCTCAACGTCAACCCGAGGACCGCGCAGGTCAACGCGGTGTCCGACGCGATCCCCGACGTATTCGGCGGGGTCAAGCTGGACCTGCGGGAGATCAAGGTCAACGTCAACCGCAAGAAGTTCATGCTCAACCCGACCAATTGCGCGAAGCAGGCAACCGCCGGCTTCCTCAACGGGGGCGGTGGCGATCCCACCAATCCCGCGGCGTGGAGCAGCTACAAAGTGTCAGCGCCCTACCGGGCGACCAAGTGCAAGAAGCTCGGCTTCAAGCCGAAGCTCTCGACCAAGCTGGTCGCCAAGGGCAATACCACGCGGGCCAAGCACCCGAAGCTGCGGGCGATCCTCAAGACCCGCAAGGGTGACGCCAACGTGCTCCGCACAGCGCTGGCACTGCCGCACGCGCTGTTCCTCGACCAGGGGAACATCCGCACCGTCTGCACGAGGGTGCAGCTGGCGGCCAAGAAGTGCCCGAAGGGCGCGATCTACGGCCATGCGGAAGCGAAGAGCCCGCTGCTGAAAAAGAAGCTGAAGGGGCCGGTGTACCTGGTCTCCTCCAGCCATGAATTGCCCGATCTGGTCCCCGATCTGCGTGGCCAGGTCAACATCCAGCTGCACGGCGTGATCAGCTCCAAGCACGGAGGGATAAAGACCGTGTTCAACGGAACGCCCGACGTCCCCGTCACCAAGTTCGTCCTCCGCATGAAGGGCGGCAAGAAGAAGGGCCTGCTGCAGAACTCGCAGAACATCTGCCGCGGCTCGCTGTCCTCGGTGATGAGCATGAAGGGACAGAACGGCAAGAAGGTCAAGAACAACCGTTTGCCGCTGCAGGTGAGCGGCTGCTGAGCGGACGGCGGTAGAGGGCGCCCCGAGCGCGACGCGGCGGGTCTTCGGGCCCGCCGCGTCGGCGTTCGGACTCAGGCGAGGACGGAACTGGCGGCGACGGAGGCTCGCCGGGCCGGAATCAGCAGCGCCGAGGCGCAGACCATGACGAAGGCGCTTCCCTGCAGGACGACTCCCAACGGGCTGGCCGCCAGGGGATCGCCGAAAACGAGCACGCCCGCGGCGATCTGTGCGGCGTTGGCGATCAAGCCGATCAGGCCGATCGTCTCGATCGCGCCGCCGCGCTGAAGCGCCGCCGCGGCCGCGTACTGGGCGCCGATCCCGGCAACCATCGTCAGCGCGACCCAGGGTGCCAGCAGGGCGAGCGAGACGCCGCCGGCGCCGGTCAGTCCCTTGATCGCGACCCCGGCGAGGGCGAAGAGGATGCCGGCGACGGCGGCGAGCGTGATCTCGCTGCGCTTGGAGAAGCGCTCGGAGCGGTGGCCGAGCGCCAGTCCGATCGCAAGCAGGGCGAGCCCGCCCTCGAAGCCGAGCATGCCGCCGACCTCGAAGCCCGAGTGATCGCCGCTGAAGTGGGGGACGGTGACGACGAGCAGGGCGAGGCCGGCGCCGCCGAGCAGCAGGGCCAGCCACTGGCGCGGCTCCACCGCGTCGCCAAAGACCCGCTGCGCCATCACCGCGAGCGTGACGGCGCCGCTGGCGAGCACGGCCTGGACGATCGAGATCGGCGCCATCGAGAGGGCGGCGACGTGGACGAACCAGGCCACCGCGGCGATTCCCCAGCCAGCGGCGAACCAGGGGGAGGAGGCGAGGTTGCGGGCGCTGCGCAGCGGTTCCTGCAGCCGCACCGGCGCGGCGTGGTGGCAACCCCGGTGCTTGAACAGCGAGGCGAGGTTGGTCAGCAGCGCCGCGGCGACCGCGAGGCCGATCCCTATCTGCATGCGCGCGCCGCCACGAGCCTCTTATCGGCGGCTGATCGCCCGACGCTTAGCCCGCGAATCCTCCGAGCTGGGCGGCGGATCGGGAAGCTCGAGCCGCCGCCGGGCGCGGGTTACCGCGGAGACCGAGGTGCGGCAGGCGCGGGCGATGATCCCGTCGGTTTGGTCGGGCGTGCGGCTGACCTCGAACTCGATCAGCGCCGCGCGCCGCATCTTCGCCCGCTCGGCGATCGGGCTGTCGCTGGGCGCCGCGTCGAGAGCCGCCTCGGCGGCCCGTTCGCGCCGGCAGACCAGGCAGTAGGTGCCCTCGGCCGAGCTGACCCAGGAGCTCGGCATCGGCACCGGCTCGCCGTCCATGCGACCGGCGCTGACGCCGCAGCCCTCGCAGGTCCATTTTTTTGCCTCGGCGGTCGCGGTACTCATGCGGACACCTTCGGTCGGCGGTTGCGACGTCGGCGCCGTGAGCGCTGACCCGAGCCCGACTGAGGCCCTTGGCCCGACGCGGACCTGCCGTTCGATGAGCGCTCGGGCTTGGCGAGGTGGCCGAGGTTCTGCTCGAACTCTTCGCTGAGGCCGAGATCGCGGGCAATGCGCCGCATCTCAGCTGCCTGGTCGGTGAGCACGAAGCTCGTGCCGGCGCCGCGGGCACCGGCACGGCCGGTGCGGCCGACCCGGTGCACATAGGAATCGCGGTCGCCTGGGGCGTCGAAGTTGATCACGTGGGCGATGTCGGCGACGTCGATCCCGCGGGCGGCCACGTCGGTGGCGACCAGGACTTCGACCTCGCCGCGCTCGAAGCGCGAGAGCGCGCGTTCACGCTGCCCCTGGCTCTTGTCGCCGTGCATGGCGACGGCCTCCAGTTCGCGGCTGCGCAGGCGCTTGACCAGGCGGTCGGCGCCGCGCTTGGTGCGGACGAAGACCAGCGTGCGGCCGCCGTCGGGCCCGCGCAGCTCGCCCGCCAGATGGTCGAGCTTGGCCGCCTGCGAGTCGACGTGGACGAAGCGGTGTTCGATCTCGGCTTCGTGGTCCTCGGGCGCGGCGTGGGTGTGGTGGCGCGGGTCGCGGGTGTAGGCGGCGGCGAGCTTGCCGGTCGCCCCCTCCAGCGTTGCCGAGAAGAAGAGCGTTTGGCGCCCGGGCGGCGTCTGGTCGACGATGCGACTGACCGCCGGCTTGAAGCCCATGTCGAGCATCCGGTCTGCCTCGTCGAGGACGAGCACGCGGACGTTGCGCAGGCTGATCGCGCCGCGCGCGATCAGGTCCTCGAGCCGGCCAGGGGTGGCGACGATGATGTGGGCGCGCTGCGCAGCCTTGACCTGGGGGCCGAAGCCGACGCCGCCGTAGACGGCGGCGACGTGCAGGCCGCGGGCGCGGGCGATCGAGTCGAGCTCGTCGACGATCTGGCCGGCAAGCTCGCGGGTCGGTGCCAGGACCAGGGCGGAGGGGCGCTTGGCGCCGGGCTCGACCAGGTCGACCATCGGGATGCCGAAGGCGAGGGTCTTGCCCGAGCCGGTCGGGGACTGGACCAGCAGGTCGTGTCCAGCGAGCGCGTCGCGGACGACCAGTTGCTGGACGGGGAACGGTTGAGAGATGTCGCGCTCGGCGAGCGCGCGCACCACGGCTTTAGAGATGCCGAGGTCGGCAAAAGACACGATGAAATGACTCCTTATTTTTGCGATTCAGGGGAGATCCAGCGACCCCTAAATGCAAAGCAGAGCACGGAGGGAACGGAACCTCTCGGGTGGCGGTTTGGCCAAACCCGACCCGTCAACCGTAGCAGCCGGTTAAGAAATCGCCCGCAATCAGCCACTTCGGGCGTACACTCGCATGGGTCCCGACGGTAAGGAGAGTTGATGTACGACTACGTGATCGTGGGTGCGGGATCGGCCGGTTGCGTCCTGGCGGCGCGGCTATCCGAGGACCCGGAGACCAGCGTCCTGCTGCTCGAGGCGGGGCCGCCGGACACCAACCAGAACATCCACGTGCCGCTCGGTTACCTGCAGCTCGCCCGCACCGAGATCGACTGGGACTACTCCTCGGCTCCCGAGCCCAACTGCAACGGCCGGCGCGTCTCGCTGCCGCGCGGCCGCGTGCTCGGCGGCTCCTCCTCAATGAACGCGATGATCTACATCCGCGGCAACCACCGCGACTACAACGACTGGGGCGTCCCCGGTTGGGCTTGGGACGACCTCTTCCCCTATTTCCTCAAGGCCGAGGACAACGAGCGCGGCGCCTCGGAGTGGCACGCCGTCGGCGGGCCGCTGCCGGTCTCCGACCAACGCTCCGGCAACAGGATCTCGCCGGCCTTCGTCGAGGCCGGGGTGGAAGCGGGTCTGTCCCGTAACGACGATTTCAACGGCGCCGAGCAGGAGGGCGTCGGCATGTACCAGCTGACCCAGCGCGGCGGCATGCGCGCCAGCGCCGCCGTCTCCTACTTGCACCCGGCGGGCGAGCGGCCCAACCTGACCGTGATGCCTTACACGCTGGTCAGCCGCGTCCTCTTCGAGGGCAAGCGCGCGGTCGGCGTCGAGGCGAGCCGGCTGGGGGAGGCGCTCGAGCTGCGGGCCGAGCGCGAGGTGATCCTCTGCGGCGGCGCCTACAACTCGCCGCAGCTGCTGATGCTCTCTGGCATCGGCCCGGCAGAGCACCTGGCGATGCGCGAAATCGAGCCCCTGCTCGACCAGCCCGCCGTGGGGGAGAACCTGGGCGACCACCCCGCCACCTACACCGTCTTCACCACGCCGGAGCCGGAGAGCCTGCTGGCGGCGCTGGAGCCGGCGGCGATGACCGAGTTCGAGGCCTCCCAGACCGGCCCCTTCGCCTCCAACCTGGCCGAGTCAGGCGGCTTCGCCCGGGTCGGCGAGGGCGCCGAGGCCCCCGACGTGCAGATCCACGTCGCCCCGGTGCAGATTGTCGACGAGGGAATGGCGGACCCGACCGCGCACGGCGTCTGGGTCTCGCCCTGCCTGCTGACGGCGGAGAGCCGCGGCTCGGTGCGCCTCGCCTCAGTCGATCCGACTGCGAAGCCCATCATCCGCAACAACTTCTACGAGCGCGAGGCGGACCTGGCGCGGATGATCTCGGCGGTACGCCTGGCGGCGGAGATTTGCGCCCAGCCGGCCTTCAAGCCCTACGCCGCTGAGCCCTTCACGGGGCCGAGCGACGACTCCGACGATGCCCTGCGCGCCCACATCGCCGCGACCACGTATGAGGTTTACCACCCGGTCGGGACCTGCGCGATCGGCTCGGTAGTCGATGCCGAGCTGCGGGTCGAGGGAGTCGAGGCGCTGCGCGTCGTCGACGCCTCGGTGATGCCGACCGTGCCGCGCGGCAACACCAACGCCCCGACGATCGCCGTTGCCGAGCGCGCCGCCGACCTGATCCGCCACGGCAAGGCGGTCGCGGTCGAGGAGACGGCGACACAGGCCGGCTAGCCCGGGTCGGCAACCGGGACGCCGACAGCGCCGCCGTCCGGGGGCAGGACGAGGATCGCGCCCTCGCCGGTGACGTAGGCCTCCTCGCCGTGCTGGACGACGTCCATGCCCAGCGCCTCCTCGTGCTCTGAGGCGCGCAGCGGCGTCACCGCGCCGATCAGCTTGAGCAGGAGGAAGGTGGCGACGAAGGCGTAGGTGGGACCGGCCAGGGCGGCCAGCGCCTGATCGCCGAGCTGGGCCGCGTTGCCGTAGAAGAGGCCGTCGGAGACGCCGTTCCAGGAGAGCTGGGCGAAGAAGCCGATGAAGAGGATGCCGAAGAAGCCCGCCATGCCGTGGGCGGCGAGAACGTCGAGCGTCTCGTCGACCCGGGTGCGGGTGCGCCAGACGATGATCGCGTAGCTCGGCAGGGCGGCGAGGCCGCCGAGCAGCATCGCCCAGCCGGGGCTGATGAAGCCGCCGGCCGGGGTGATCGCCACGCAGCCGACGACGATCGCCGTGGCGGCCCCGATCGCGGTCACCTTGCGGCCGCGCAGCAGGTCGAGGGCGAACCAGACGACCAGGGTGCAAGCGGGCGTCAGCAGGGTGTTGGTGAAGGCGAGCACGCTCGGATTGCCGGTCGAGAAGCCGCTGCCCCCATTGAAGCCGAACCAGCCGAACCAGAGCAGGCCGGCGCCGAGCAGGACGTAGACGGCGTTATGGGGGAGCAGTGCCTGGCGCCCGTAATCCTTGCGGGCGCCGACGACCAGCGCCGCGGCCAGCGCGGAGAAGCCGGAGCCCATCTCGACCGGCACGCCGCCGGCGAAGTCGAGGGTGCCGTTCGCCTGCAGCCAGCCCCCGCCGAAGGCCCAGTGGGCAAGGACCGCATAGACGCAGACCGACCAGAGCGCGGCGAAGACGAGGAAGGCGCCGAAGCGCATCCGCTCGACCACGGCACCCGAGACCAGGGCCACGGTAATGATGCAGAAGGTGGCCTGGAAGGCCATGAAGACGAGGTGGGGGATCGTGGTCCCTTCGCGCGGCGCGAAGTCGACTCCGTGCAGGCCGGCGTAGCTGAGGCCGCCGATCAACGAGCCCGTGCCGTCGAATGCGAGCGAGTAGCCGACCAGGGCCCAAGTGACCATCGCCACCGCGATCGCCCCGACGCACATCATGAAGGTGTTGAGGGTGTTCTTCGAACGCACCAGGCCGGCGTAGAAGAGCCCCAGGGCCGGGGTCATCATCAGCACCAGCGCCGTCGCCATCAGCATCCAGGCGGTGTCGCCGGTATCGATCCCGGACGAGGCCGCAAGCAGGGCGAGCGGGCTCACTTGTCCACCGGCGTCACCGCGCCGTGATCGGTCTCACCGGTGCGGATGCGCACCGCTTGGTCGAGGGGAAGGACGAAGATCTTGCCATCGCCGACCGCACCGGTCCGCGCCCCTTCGCAAAGCGCATCGACGGTGGGTTGGACGAACTCGTCGGAGACCGCGATCTCGAAGCGGACCTTCTCGGCCAGGCCCATCTGCACGGTCGTGCCACGGTAGGTCTCGACTCGCTCCAGCTCGCCGCCGTGGCCCTGCACGCGGCTCATCGAGACACCGCGCACCTGGGCGCGGTAGAGCGCCTCGAGCACGTCGTTGGCCTTCTCCGGCCGCACGATGCCGACCACGAGTTTCACTGCCCGCGCCTTCCCATCCCAGAACGGACCCTACGAACGGGTCCGGACGGTTTTGGCCGAGCCGGCGCGCCTCCTACACTTTGCCGATGCCCGCTGAGTCACAGGCCGACTCCACTTTCACCCTCTACCGTCGCGGGATCGAGCTGCTCGAGGAGGAGGACTTCGTCGAGGCGGCGGGTCCGCTCGAGGAGGCCGCGCGCCGCGCCCCCGAGAAGTCCTCCGTGCGCGAGGCGCTCGGCCGCGCCTACTTCCGCTCCGGTCGCTTCGCCGCCGCCGCAGTCGAGTTCAAGGCGGTGGTGGAGCGCCACCAGGTCAACGACTACGCCCACTTCTGCCTCGGCCGGGCGCTGGCCAAGACGGGCGAGACCGAGCGCGCTCGCCATCATCTGGCGCTCGCCTGCAACCTGCGCCCGGACCGGCGCGACTACAGCTTCTACAGGGCAATGCTCGGCACGTAAGCCCTACGCGGCATCTTGCTGTCGATAGACGGTGGGGATGTCGGCGACGATCGTGGTGCCCTCGCCCGGAGCGCTGTGCAGCTCCAGGGTGCCGCCCGCGAGCTCGGCCCGTTCGCGCATCCCAATCAGGCCGAAGCCGTCGGTGCTCGCCTCGGGATCGAAGCCCTTGCCGTCGTCCGTGATGCACACGCGCAGCGATCCGCCCGCCTCGTCGACCTCGACCCGCACGCACCCCGCCTCGCCGTGGTGGACCGCGTTGTTGAGCGCCTCCTGAACCAGGCGGTAGACCGTGTCCTCGACCTCGCCCAGCAGCCGAGTCTCGCTGCGCCCCGCCTCGAAATCGAGATCGATGCTGACCTGGACCTCGATCGCGGCTGCGCTTGCCGTGCGTTCTCCCAGCGCCTCGAGGGCGGCGCCGAGGCCCAGCTGATCGAGCGTGCTGGGGCGCAGATCGGCGATCAGCCGGCGCATCTCGGCGATCGCCGCGTCGACCTGCTCGATGCTCTGGACGAGCAGGTCGTCGAGCTCTCCGGGGTCGCTGCGCCGCGCCGCGGAGAGGAGCACGCGCAGGCCGGCGAGGCTCTGCAGTGACTCGTCGTGCAGCTCGCGAGCCCAGCGGCCGCGCTCGCGCTCGGTCGCGGTGATGGTTTCGCGGCTGCGATCTTCGGCGACCGATTGCGCGGTGGCGACCGCCGTGGCGGCGCTGGCGGCGAAGGAGACCAGGACCCCCTCGTCTTCGTCGCTGAAGCCGGCATCGCGACCGAGCGAATCGAGGGCGGCGAGCACGCCGAGAGCGCGGCCGCGGTAGAGCAGCGGCGCCAGCAGCGCCGTGACGCCGGCGCCCCCTGGGCGGGCCATCAAACTGGGGTGGAGGTCGCGGACCCGACGCGGGTCGCCCTCTTCCAGCACTTGCCCGGGGATCGAGCCTGAGATCGGGATGCGCGCTCTTGCCATCTCCGGCGTGTGCTCGCCAGCGATCGAGGCGGTGACCAGCTCCTCCCCGGCGGCGAGCAGGATCAGCAGCGAGCGGGCCTCGACCAGGGCGCGGCCGCGCTTGACGACGATCTCGAGGATGCGGTCGAGATTGGTCTCGCCGCCGACCGCGCGGGCGATCTCGGTCGTCGCTTCGAGCCGGTGTATGACGCGCTCCATCTCGTCGCCGCGGCTTTGCACGCTGCGGTAGAGGCGGGCGTTCTCGAGCGCGATCGCCGCCCACTCGGCGAGGATCATCGCCGACTGCTCGTCGGCCTCGTCGAAGTTGCCGCCCTCCTTCTCGGTCAGGTAGAGGTTGCCCCAGGCGTGCCCGCGGACCATCACCGGCACGCCGAGGAAGCTCGTCATCGGCGGATGGCCTGGAGGGAAGCCGTAGGAGCGGGGGTGCTGCCCGACGTCGCTCAGCCGCAGCGGACGCGGCTGCTCGATCAAGATGCCGAGCACTCCGCGACCGCGCGGCAGGTTGCCGATCGACCGTCGCGTCTCCTCGTCGATGCCGCGGACGATGAAGCGCTCCAGCTCGTGGCGGTTCTCGTCGAGCACGCCGAGGGCGGCATAGCGGGCCCCGGTCAGGTCACAGGCGACTTCGAGGACCTGCTGGAAGATCGTCTCGGGATCGAGCTCGGCGACGAGGCTGCGCCCGACGTCGATCAGCTCCCGCAAACGGGACTCGTCCAGGGCGCCGCTGTCAGACCCCGGTGCCATCTCAACGCTGCTCCGTCCTCCAACTACGAACCTATGAATGACTCATCCTATCTGGACAACGGTTCAATATTCAAAGTACGCTGAGCACCATGCCCGCGGGCAAACCCGATCGGAAGGGTGGGGCGGGGGTGACCACGATCGTCCTCGCCGACGACCACACGGTTGTCCGCAATGCGCTACGGCTTCTGCTCGATGCCGAGCCGGGCTTCGAGGTGGTCGCGGAGGCGGGCGACGTCGAGGCCGCGCTGCGTTACGTGCGCGGTCACAAGCCCACCGTGTTGATCCTCGATCTCAACATGCCTGGACGCTCGAGCCTCGACGCGGTTCCCGACATCCGCACGGCCTCGCCCCAGACCGAGATCGTCGTGCTGACGATGCAGAACGAGCCGGCCTTCGCCCGCCGCGCGTTGCAGGCGGGCGTGCGCGGCTATGTGGTCAAGGAGGCCGCCGATGCCGAGCTGGTGCAGGCGGTGCGCAGCGCCGCCGCCGGCAACACCTACCTGCAGCCGGCCCTAGGCGCCCGCCTCGCCGCGGGGGAAGACGGTGACAAGGAGGACGAGCTGAGCGAGCGGGAGCGTGACGTCCTGCGCCTGATCGCCCTCGGTCACACCAACGCCGAGGTCGCCGAGAAGCTCTACATCAGCATCCGCACGGTGGAGAGCCACCGCGCTCACATTCAGCAGAAGCTGAGTCTTTCCAGCCGGGCTGAGCTGGTTCGGTATGCCATCGGGCGGGGGTTGATCGAAACGTGAGACCTAGCGGTTCCCCGGGTTAACCCTGGCGCCTCCGGGGCAGGGGTTTCGCTTAACTTTTTCGGTGGAGAGTTTGTGGGCTGGCGCCGCTTGCGCCACGACGAAAAAGTGCAAGACGCTTCACCCCTGCCCCGGAGGCGCTAGCGAAGGAGGGGGATCACGCAGCGGTATTTGCGTGTGTTCGCATGTGAGGTGAAATCGACATTGCCAGCAGCAGAAACCGTGACAACTGCATAGATGTCTTCGCTGGTCATGTTTGTGACATCACCTGTCCACTCATCTCCAGGATCCAGCACCACACCCGGCTGTTGCGAAAAAGCCGCCAGCTGGAGGGCCTCTGGGAGGGTGCCGCCTTGGACTGCGCAGGCGTTGGCGGCGGCTGGGGCGCTTATGGCGGTTTCGCTGGGGGAGCTTTGCCAGCAGGCGCCGGCGAACTGTTGGGTGCCGGGGAGGCAACCGGCTTCGTGGCCGTTGACGTTCTGGGCGTTGATCGCGTTGACGGCGTTGACGGCGGTCTGCGCGTCGGTCGCGCTTTGGGCCACATCGGCGCTGATCGCGTGCGCCGCCTCCGGCACCTGACCCAGGGTCAGCTCGTCTATTTCGGCGCCCGTGATCGGGCCGGACTGCGCTGCCAAGACACCCTTGAGCACGCCCGGCTTGAGCCGGTTGGCCGCGATCGTGTGCGGCTTGAGGCGATTGCCCGGCAGCGACTTCACCTTCACCGCCTTGCCGTCGATTCGCGCCTTCTTGGCCGCGTAGACGGTCCCTCCCAGTGCCACGAACAGCGCTAAACCCGCAACGACCAATGCCGGTGACGGCAGCCGCATTCCCCGTCTCATATCTCCCCTTCCTTGGTCCGAGAAACGATGCGGTCGCGACCCTGTCACGCTCGTCCTTCCCGGCCAAGACCGCTGGACGAAAGTTCAGCGACGGTGGGATTGGCGAGACCCACTAGACTCGCCGGCGTAATCGGTCGGTGGTCAAGGGAAGTCCGGTGCGAAACCGGCGCGGTCCCGCCACTGTGACCGGGTCAAGAACGTCGCGGGCGCCTCGAGCGCCAGCCACTGGGGAGGACACTGAGTCCCCGGGAAGGCGCGGCGGAGGAACCCCGGAAGCCAGGAGACCTGTCCCCGGCCAGCCATGACAACCCTCGAGGAAAGGGTGGCTTAAATGCCAAGACTCGTTCCGTTCAGGCTGGTCGCCGCGTGCGCACTGGCCCTGCTGTTGTTGCTCTCGACCGCTGCGCTCGCGGCGGGGAAGGGGACCAAGGTCAGCGTGCGCGTCGTCGGCAGCGGTGGCAAGTCGCTCGCCGAAGAGTTCGTCAACGCCAAGACGACCTCGATCAAGACCAGCCCGAAGGCGACCTGCCTCGGCGGCGGCACCGGCGGCAGCGGTAAGTCGGTGCAGGTGAAAGGGGCGACCGCGCTCGGCGCGTTGAACCAGGCCTCGAAGCTGACGCCGTCCCTGCGCCCGCTGCTGGTCACCGACCACTTCCTTTCCGAATTCGGCCTCGGCTTGTGCGGAATCGGCAAGTCACACACGACCAAGAAGCTCTCCTGGTACCTCAAGGTCAACCACAAGAACCCCAACAAGGGCGGCGAATTGGTCAAGCTGCACAAGGGGGACGAAGTGCTCTGGGCCTTGGAGCCGTATCCCTACCCCGACGAGCTCTCGCTGGTGGCCCCGCACGAAGCGGAAGCGAACAAGCCGTTCACCGTCAGCGTCTTCTCCTACGACGACAAAGGCAAGAAGACGCCGGCGGCCGGGGTCACCGTGACCGGCGCCAGCGCCCCCACCGGCACTGACGGCACGACCCAGGTGACGCTCTCGGCGCCGGGCGTCCTCACCGCCAGCGACGCCAAGGACATCCCGTCCAACCAGGTCGCGGTCTGCCTCAACGGGGCCTGCTCCGGGGGCTGATCGATGAGGGGCCCCGGCACGGCGGTCGCGGTGGCGCTGCTATTGGTGGCGCTCGCGACCGCCGGCTGCGGCCTCGGCCCCGGCAACGGGGTGAAGGACGCCGAGCTGACGGTGACGCGGGACTACGGGACCGTGCCCGTGCTGCACCGCCGGCTCGACGACCTGACCGAATCCGACACGGTGATGCGGGCGCTCGAACGCAACGCCGATATCACCACCAGCTACGGCGGCGATTTCGTCCAGTCGATCGACGGCGTCGAAGGCGAAAGCCGCTCCGGCGAGCGCTTCGACTGGCTCTTCTACGTCAACGGGGTCGAGTCCACTGTCGGCGCCGGCGCGTACAGCCTGCACGGCGGCGAGTCGGTCTGGTGGGACTACCGCGACTGGAGCGCCGCCCTGCGCGTGCCCGCCGTGGTCGGCTCCTGGCCACAGCCCTTTCTCGGCGGCTACGACGGCAAGCGACGGTTGGTGGCGGTCGAATGCCTCGGCGGCGGCAGCGCCTGCGACGAGGTCGACGAACGCTTGGAGGATGCGGGTGTGGCGGTCAGCACACATCCGACCGGCGGGGCGATCCGCGTCCTGGTCGGCCCCTGGGCGCGGGTGAGGAGCGACCCGGCGGCGGCTCAGCTCGAACACGGTCCGCAGACGAGCGGCGTCTTTGCCGACTTTCACCGTGACGGCAGTTCCTACCGCTTGGTCGGGCTCGACGAAGCCGGAGACGAGGCCGTTGATTTCGGCCCCGACGGCGGCTTGGTCGCCGCCACTCGTCGCTACGAAGAACCGCCGGTATGGACGGTCACCGGGACGAGCGGAGAGGGGGTGCGGGCGGCTGTCAACCTGCTCGATGCCGGCGACCTGAGCGACCACTACGCGGTTGCTGTGGAAGGGAACAAAGAGACCCCGCTGCCAACGCCTTCGCGATGAGATCTCCTTTCGCATACATCCCCCGCCCGCGCCCCTTGCAGTTGGCCTCTCCGAGCGCCGCCGTGGCCTACCTCGGCTCACTCGTCGTCGTCGCTTTCCTGTACTCGAACCCGTTCGTCCTGCTCGCGGTCGGGCTTTCCTTCGTCATCGCCGGCCGCCTTGCCGGCGCGGCCGCCGCGGTCCGCGCTGCGCTCTGGATGGGCTTCACCCTGGCGCTGCTGATCGTCGTCGTCAACGCCCTCGTCGTCAGCCGCGGCGAGACCGTCCTCGCCCGGCTCGGTGAGTGGCCCCTCTTCGGCCAGGTCGACGTGACGCTCGAGGCGATCCTCGCCGGTCTCGTCCTCGGCCTGCGCGCCGCGGTGGTGATGGTCGCCTTCGCCGTCTACTCGGCCTGCGTGGACCCCGACCGGGTGCTGCGGGCACTCCGCCCGATCGCCGGCCGCTCGGCGTTGACCGCGACGCTGGTCTCGCGCCTGGTCCCGGTGGCGGCGGCCGACGCCGCCCGCCTGCGCGACGCCGCCCGCCTGCGCGGCCCCGGCGCTGCCCCGGTCGGCCGCGCGCCCCTGGCGCGGCGCCTCCTCGCCGGCTCGCTCGACCGCGCCGTCGACGTCGCCGCGACCCTGGAGCTGCGCGGCTACTCGCTGCAGTCCCGTGACCCCAACGCAGGTGCAACGTTTTCCCTCCCTCAACGGGGGGAAAGACGTTTCACTGGAGGCGGGCAGGGTAGGCGCTCGCGCTATGACCGGCGCTTCTATGCAGTGGGCGCCTTGGTCCTCTCGGTCGCGGTCATCGGTAAGGCTCTGGGCGCCGATGCCTTCAGCGAATACCCTGCCACTGAGATCGGAGTCGCGACGATCACGCTGGCCGTCGCGGCCGTGGTCGCCCTAAGCGGTCTCGCGCCCCTGCGGCGCATGCCAGTGGGCTCGCATCGAGAGCCCCGTTGGGTGCGCAATGCGCATGCAACGGAGCTTGGACAGGGGTCGCCGGGTGCCTGAGATGGTGACGAAACCGGGGATCGCGCCGGCCCTCGCGCTCACGGGTGTCAACTACGCCTATCCAACCGCCGAGGCCCCCGCCCTGCGCGACGTCTCATTCGAGCTGTCCACGGGCGAGTTCGTCCTGCTTGCCGGCCGCTCCGCCTCCGGCAAGTCCACGCTCCTTCGTGCCGCCTGCGGGCTCGTCCCACACTTCCACGGCGGCGAGATCGAGGGACGGATCGAGGTTGCGGGCATCGATGCCATCGCCTCCGGTCCGGGAGAGCTGGCCGCGGTCGTAGGCTACGTAGCCCAAGATCCCGAGACCCAGGTCGTCTCGACCACGGTGTCAGCCGAGATCGAGCTCCCGCTCGAGATGCGCGGTGATCCGCCGGCCTCGCGCGCCCGGGCGGTCGAGGAGGTGGCCCTCGCCCTCGCCATCCCGCACCTGCTCGAGCGCGCCGTGGACACCCTCTCCGGTGGGGAGCTGCAGCGAGTGGCCCTGGCCGCCGCCCTCGTCACCCGTCCGCGTCTGGTCCTCCTCGACGAGCCGACCTCCCAGCTGGACCCGGTGGCCGGCGACGAGCTGATCTGGCTCCTGCGCCGCCTCAACGAGGAGTGGGGGGTAACGGTGCTCTTGGCCGAGCACCGCCTCGAGCGCTGCCTCGCGGCGGCCGACCGCGTCATCGCGATGGCATCGGGCTCCGTTGGCTTCGACGGCAATCCTCGTGACTTCCTCACCTGGGCCCAGGATGCCGACTCAGCCCTGGAGACTCCAGCCGCCAAGCTGTTCTCTCTCGCCGGCATCGAACCTCTTCCCGTCGGAGTTCGAGCGGCCCGCAAGACTCTCTCCTCCAGCGAGCACCGAGGGAAGGGGAGCCGGACCCCCTCCTCTCTTAACTTGTTCGGTGGAGAGGAGTCGGCTGGCCGCGAGCGGATCGCCGAAAAAGTGCAAGACGTTCGGAGGGGGTCCGGCTCCCCTTCGACCGTGGCGGTCGCCGTGCGGGACCTCTGGGTGGAGCTGAGTAGAAGCGATGAGGAGAGGAGGGACGTTCTCCGGGGGATTGACCTCACCGTTGGGCGAGGCGAGCGGGTGGCGCTGATGGGAAGGAATGGCGCGGGCAAGAGCACCTTGCTCAGGACGCTGGCGGGGTTGACGGATGCGGTCCGTGGCAAGATCGCCCTTCGCAGCGAGATCGCCCTCTTGACCCAGAACCCAAGCGACTACCTGGTCCGCGAGCGGGTCGGTGATGAGCTGCCGGGCGATGCGGGACAGGCCGCCCTGCGGGTTGTCGGCCTCGAGCACGCGGTCGATGCCGACCCGCGCGATCTCTCCGGCGGGGAGCGCCAGCGTCTAGCCCTTGCGATCGCCTTGGCGGGCCGCATGGATGGCGAAGCCCTGCCGGGTCTAGTCGCCCTCGACGAGCCCACGCGCGGCATGGACCGAGCCCGCAAGGACGACCTGGTCGGCCTGATCGGGGACCTCGCCGGGCGGGGGGCCGGGCTGCTCGTCGCCACCCACGACGTCGAGTTTGCCGCCGCCTTCGCCGAACGGGTCGTCCTGCTCGGCGACGGCGTCGTGATCGCCGATGGCCCTGCCGCAGAGGTCCTCTCCGGCGGCTGGTACTTCGCCACCGAGGTGGGGCGGGTGCTCGACCTGCCAGGGGTGATCACGCCCAAGCAAGGTGCTGAGGCGCTGCGTGGATCGCCGGGGGGGAGCCACTGATGTCCTGGCAGCTGGCCAGCTTCGTCATCCTCGCCGCCGTCCTGCTTGGCGGCTTCGCCTGGTACGAGCG
>Ga0068853_100000156_pt1 | contig 46407 bp, 82 predicted proteins | sample KBSCornC32_FD_65655 | JGI IMG/M metagenome (GOLD analysis project Ga0068853, IMG submission 65655) | Corn rhizosphere microbial communities from Kellogg Biological Station, Michigan, USA - KBS Corn C3-2 | ecosystem: Host-associated > Plants > Roots > Rhizosphere > Soil ... | reverse complement strand
ACATCGGCTTTGGGTTCGCGACACTTGTCACAAGTGAACCAATCGTCTTCTTTCATTCCGTAGATGCGGCGCACGAATTCTGTGTCTGTCATTTGGGTGCTGCCTCCGCTTTCGCCACCGCCTCGTGCTCTTTAGGCTCTAGAAGGCACAGGGCGAAGTGATTCGAATGGTAAGCCTTCAAGTACTCGATGGCGTTGCGCTTGGCGGACATCCACAAGGTGACGACAATCGCGTCAGGATAGCCGGACACGTCATCATCCCACCGGTCTGCCATTGAAGGCTGCTCTGCTTTAACCATTCTTATCACGACCTTAGCTTCATCATCCCAAAGCCCGTGGTTTACAAGCAATCCTGCAATCTTCTCGTTGAATGTCATGCTCATGTCCTCACTCTTTCCAACAGGTGCGGTGCTACGGCTTCAGGCTGGCTTGTGTTAGGCCAGGAAGTATTCGTGAGGCGTCGAGACTAGATCGCCTGTGTGAGTCCTCCCAAAGACCTGTCCATTGCGGAGCTTCCACGCCTGAATGTAGCCGCGCCCGTTGTGTTCGAAATCGTTTATGATATGCGGATGAACGTCTAGCTTTCTGGTGTAGATCTCCGCAAAGAACTCATCTTTGGTCACTTCCCGCATGTGCTCGGGCTCCCTCGTAAAAAGTAAAAGTGGGTGGTGGGGCGTTAGGCTGGCTGCTAGTCTGGCTCCTGCGGCCATTCTTGCTCTTTGCCTACATACTCTTCGAGCGGTACCCCGGCAACCTCTGAGAGCGTTGCGAAGCCTGTATCCTTGTAGGTGCTTTCTGGAAAGAACACGATCCGCTGTCTGGCAACATCAACCACTAGCAGGTCGTATTCGTTGTCTGTAAGGCGACTGCTGATTCCGTAACCAGTCTGGCTCTTGCTCGTACCAATCATCTCTTGAAAGATGATCCTGGAAAGGTAGGGCGCGTCGTCCCATCGAGACTTGCCATATAGCAGCGCACTTCGTAAAGTCTCAGGAAGTTCATAGCCTGCCCAATGCGTGTACAGGAATACGGCTTCCTTTGGATGTGCGTCTTGTGGATAAGAATCAATGACAACAACGTTTGCTCGGTCTCCCATCTGTCGTGTCTCCTCGTAAGGTAGTTGGTTGTGCTTACGAGTACATTATTACACAGATTGTGTAAAAGTGCAACACAAATTATAGAATAGATAACTAAATTTTTTTGGTGAGTTCGTGCAGGGGTACATTACACAGCGCGGCAAGCTGTACGAGATACTCATAAGGCATCGGGCGATGACCCTTTGTGTAGTTGTTTAAGCGCGATACAGTAATGCCCATGCTGGTTGCAAGTGATGTGAGCGAGCGTCCTCCCAAAGCGCGCTCAAGGGCTTCTGGATCAAGCGGGAATTCTAACGTCTGCACTGCCGTGACGGGCTTAGGTTGAATGCTCATGTCGTCATTATAACCACCAATTCAGGCATTGTCAACAATCTGTGTAACCCATTTACACAAAAATAGTACATGTGATTTTACCAGTAAATTCAATAAGTTGTTGCAATGTATACACAGATTGTGTATATTGTAAACAAGGAGGAAGCAATATGCCATCGTTTGGTGAGTGGCTCCGGGATGAGCGAACGCGCCTTGAGATGACCCTTCAGGACATCGTTGATAACGGCGCGGATTGTACCGTGAGCTATTTAAGTAACTTAGAGCGAAATTACCCGTTGGGGAAGGATGGTTCTCCTCCTAAGCCCAGCCGCAGGATAGCAGTTTCTGTCGCGCGTGCACTGGGCGTGGAGGAACAAGACGCATTGAGAGCCGCCGGTCTTGACTCGACAGGGGTAATAGACACTGTCGATTCCGACACCCGAGACAAGATGGTTGCCTTTGGCCGCCGTCTCTCAGACGCTCTTTATGCTGCCAGGAAACAACAGAAAGACTTGGCTGCCGCCTTAGGTGTATCAGAAACCATTGTAAGCAAATGGATTGCTGGTGAGAAGTCGCCTATGTTCGGAAAGATTGACGAGATTGCCCGCTTCGTAGATTGTCAGGTTGGCTGGCTGTACGGAGATGACAATGCACGAGGCCCAGGGCATGACACTATCGCTACATCAAGGTCACACCAGGACCCGCTTATCAAGCTGTTTCTATCAGAGGTCGAGAAGATAAACCGTAGAATGGACTTGCTGGACCCTTCATCAGGGGGAAGGTTGAATCGCCAACTGGCGACGAGCGCACTTTGAAAACTAAATAGAACAGACGGACTGGCAGGAGAGTTTGCAGCGTAGCAAACGTATTCCACGCTCAATATAGGGATGCTGTCCTTGTTTAGGCAACACGTCTGGTTCTGGCCCAGAAGACCGAGGGTTCGAAACCTTCCCCCGCAACCTGGACAGACAAGACAGCCTAAATGGATGGCGGTGAGCGTGAGATACGCACACCGCCCCTTTTAGCACCCATCAGTAAACCGGCAGTTAAATGCACTAAACCGGTGGTTTAGACCGCTAAAACGGGAGGACAGACGGACATGCACGATGACCAGGATTCTGAACAGACGGGCGGGGGTGGAACGTGGATGGAAGCAGAGAAGGATTACCTACGCGATTGCAAGGCGAGGAACCTGTCTCTGAAGACCGTCAGGGGGAAGCAGTACCATATTGACCAGCTGGCGCGATGGTGCCTTGAGCAAAGCCGGCCAGTTAGTTTACAAAGTTTTGCGCGGCGTCACTTTCGGCAGTACCTGGAGGAGCGGAGAGAGAATGGAATCAGCGAGAAGACTCATAGATCAGACGTACTCGAAGTCCGGTTGTTCTTTCGATTCTGCAAGAACGAAGGCTGGATCGACAGCAACCCTCTCGCCGAATACGCATTGCCAAAGGCCGCTAAGCCGTACGTCAAGATGCCGTCAGCAGACGAGCTCCGCGCCCTCCTGGACGCCATTACAAAGCGCTGGGACATTAAGTACAACCCTCGCATCAAATCTCTTTGTGCAAGGCACCGCCGTTTCTACAGAGCCAGAGACACCGCCATCATATGCCTGCTTATTGAGACCGGCTGCAGAGTGGGGGAAGTGCTGGCACTTCAGGTCTCAGACTATCAGTCAGGGCAGCTAGTAATAAGGACTTCCAAAGGTGATGAACCACGCGTAATACCGCTAACAGAAGCAATTAGTGATTACATGTGTGCTTGGCTGTCAATTCGCCCGGATTTACCACTTGACTCGCTCTTTGTGTCGTGTTATGGTACAGCAATAGATCCTGATGATTTCGGGAAATCTTTTAGACGTTATCTAGCGTTCAGTACAACCGTATTAAATACTCCCCTCAACGGGTTCTCGCTTCACGGGCTCCGTCACTACGCGGGCTCTGAAATGGCTAAAGTTGACGTACTGCTGGCAATGCGAGCACTAGGACATAAGAACCTCGCCGTCACAATGGGATACCTCCATTTAGACGCAAACCACCTTCGTCAGAAACATGCGCAGGCTGCGCCACTCGGCAACCTTATTTCGAAGTCCTCGAAGACAGAGGCGCGATCGAAAATAATTTAGGTCAATCCCCGCGCCTCCCTTGCACAAAACCTAATAAGCCTTTATACTGTTTAATGTAGACAGTTGTAGACTTACAAAATGCAATGAACGGCGCATTTGAGGTCCTCCCCAAGCCGGGAGAAAGGCGAAGTTAGACTATGAAATACCTTGCGAGCGTGCCGGTAAAGTTGCCGGTTCAAGGAACTTATTGCTTAGCGTTATACCATGGTGACGTACCCGATGAATCGCAATTACTAATCTACAGCACGAACCCCGGCATCATCATCAATGCGACCAGGGACATGGTATCGCGGCTGAAAACACAGCGTAAGATTCCGCCGCTCGTAGGCGTGAAAGAGGAGGTGCGGAAATGAAATCACACCAGCCACCACCATTACCTAGCAAGCTTGTGCCGCGCCCTAACATGACCGCACCCAAGCCGATCAATACGGTTAAGTGCCAAATGGAGCGGATTCAGGAGCAGCTCAGAAGGAGGCCAGCGAAGAAGGACCCGGCAGCGTACAGACCGGATGTGCTAGAAGGTTAGTTAGGCTAACTTGGTGAACAAATGGACTCAGCTATTTGGCTGGGTCCATTTTTATCTAAGGAGATCATGCGATGAAGCGTTGCGCGTTGCTTGGCCTGTTGTTGGTGATTGTGGGGTGCGGGAGCGGTGGTGGCGGTCCTACGACGTTCACGCATCAGACGCTGGCTGTGAGGATGGTAAGCGCGGGTGGCAGGCCGGACAATCACACGGTAGGATCGTACACGGTTCTTGTGACTGGTGGCTCATTCGAGCATCCTGGCAGCGACATCCTTCTAACGAGTCAGCCTTCCGCTTTGTGGTCAACCGGCAACGACAGCATTGTAACGGGAACGCCTTTGAGTGTACGCGTGAGGGTTTACGATTCGCTGAATGCAACGGGGCCGGTGCTGGAGGAGTTCACCAAAACCATTACAGCCTCGCCTGTTATCGTGCAGAATCCTGATGGCTCATTCAACTATGAAATCGACCTTCAAAGCCACAACCCAATGTTCTAGCAGATAGCCTAACTTAGCCTAAACCGTAGCCTATAATCACACCACCATCGCCTCTAGAACGCCTGTACGGGCATCCTAGAGGCTTGGTTTTTGGGTGTTTATGTAGACGAATGGTTAGAAACGGGTAATTTAGCCAAATATTGCCGATGTTGCTCCATCAGCACCCTGAGATAGCTTGCGGCCTCGCCTTTCGGGTCCATTGAAGCGCAGAAGGCTTGTTCCTCTGCTGTCATGCGAACGCCGACTATCTTGTTGCGGAAGGTGCGCGGCCTGCCGCCTTTGTTCTTTGGTGCGTCGTTATCCATTCAATGCCTCCATAAGTTCGTTATCGGTCATGTTGTCTATTTCGGCGTCTGGCTTTAAGTACCAGTCATAGCCTAGGAACTTGCACTCCGCTTCGAGCTCCTTGTTGATTTGTGCGATCTGTACTTCGCGGTACTCGCGCTCCTTGCCTCTGGAGTTGAGCCAGCGTTCTCGCTCATGGTCAAGGCGCTGGAGAATGGCGTCAAGGTGTGACGTGTCAGGAATGCCTGCAATAGCCGGATTCTCTTCGCTTACGACGTGCTGTATCCTGCCGCAATCGCATACCAGAACCGTTGCATTTGGACGGCGAGCTGTGAAGTGGTGAGTGTGAGCCATGATTATTCGCCCTCCTCTTTCAGTTCTTCACGTGCCGAGTTAAGAAACGCCTCGGCAATCTCGTACCAATTGATGCTTGACCATGCGCCAGACAGAAGGTCACCTGCGAGTCCGTCCAGTTCAGGCTGCTCAATTTCGCTTGATAGCATACTAGCAAGCATAATGCGCTCATTTTGCGGCTTATCGCAGAATACGTTAGGGTGTTTATCCTCGCATTTGCCAACGATTTCTTTGGCTTGCTCATGCCAATATTCATCAGATGCGCTCTCATTGGTTAGCCAAAGGTGCGCGGCCCATGTTGCGTGATTCGTCCAACCGTTGTATTCAGACATTGTCAGTTCTCCTGGTTAGGGTAAAATTAGCGCGGCGGCGGGGTTCATGTCAGTTCTCCGGTCGCCGTTGCCCCTGGTGTTACGAGCACCAGGGGCGTTTTATGTGTTAGGCTAGAATGAGGGAACGTACCCGGTTTCTACAGCTTGTTTCGCGGCAGTTTGTGCTGCTTCTAAGGCTGATTCCCTATCCGTGAACGCTACTTTGCTGCTCACCACGTAGTAGCAGGCCTTAGTCCATGCGGAATGCTCCACAATGTGAACGTATCCGCGATATGCTCCCTTAAAAGGCCCTGCGCCTATCTTGCGGGTTCCGGGCGTGATTGTGGTATTTGGGTACTTTGTGCAAATCATGGTGTCAGTTCTCCTCTTGTGTTAGGTTGGTGCCGGGACAGTTACGAGCTGTCCCGGCTTTGTTTGTTTAGGCTAAACTTCCGCTTCGTTGACTGAGATCATGACCGTGCCGTGCTCAGTCGTGTACATCGATGTGCGGTCGTTTGCCCAATCACAGCAAGCCCCTTTTACGATTAACTCTCTCTGTAGAATGTTCATCCCGTTCATTGCTTTGTACTCTGATGTGTACCGGCCCTTTTCAACTCCGTTCACGGTCAAGATGTGCATCTTCATATCAGTTCTCCTGTAAGTGTGTGGATGTTACGAGCACCCTGTTGTTGTCTAACAAACAGACTATAACACGTTAAACAATAACCTGTCAATACCCCTGATGAAAATAGTTCAAAATACTTTGGCTTGACAACTGCCCGGCCCATCGCGTATCATGCAGGCAGAGAATTACCACGATTTACCACAATTGGAGCTGCACCCAAAGCCACAAGCGATGCACGACTGCGGACCCGGCTAGAAATAGACCGTTAAGCCCCTAACGAGGGCAGCAGTTGCACGGTGGTAGAGATCCCGACCCACGGGAAACCTCTTTAGGAAGGGAAAACCTTGTCTCACAGAGGCCGTGGTCTTTTCACTGTGCCGTCATGCACCAAGGCAACGACAAGCGATGTGCCTATGACACTAACCCTCTCCCTCCTCCTCTAATCACTATCCCGCGCACTACCGACAGATGCGTACAATGTACACTAACTCGGTGGTTGAGAACGAAGGGGGTGGGGTAGGTCGGATTGAAGAGTGGGGAATGTCTTACCTAGCTCCCGAATTTTTGGTTTTGGGCTTTTGTAGGATTTTTGGTTATGCAGACATCTGGTCGCAAAGAGGTTGTGGAAGCTGTGATAATCGCAGCGCTAACGACAGCGGTTGCATCGCTTGTACAGTGGGGTGTGTCTTCCTTGCAAACGAAGGCTGAGACTACCAAGCGCAAGAAGAAGAAACGGAAGGAATAACTGCACATTTCGAAAGGATGATGATGATGAGATTTGTAGAGTTCACCAATCACAAGGGCCATACGATGTTTATTAACGCAGACAGGGTTGACTGCATCCGGCCTTACTACGGCACTAGAGAAGAGATTGAAGGTGCGGTGGTTTTTACTGGGGATCAGGCGCACCACATTGAGTTGCTGACTGTTGATCAGGTGCGAAAGCGTTTGGTAAACGGTAATGAACCGAAGGCATGTCCCAAGTGCGGTGGTGACCATCTTGGTATTACGTGCGTCACATTGCACGAACGATTAGGTAGAAAGTCGTAAGGAGTAGCACATGGCATTTCCACTAGCCGCAATCACAACAGGTCTTTCCGGTCTCGGAGCCATAGAAGGGCTTCTGGGTGGTAACGCCGCTGTGCGTAGGGCTCAGGAGGCGCAGCAAGCAGCTCTGAGGGAGATGGAGTTCAACAATAACCAGACTGAAAGCCAGCAGCTAGGTTCGGGGTTGAGGGGTGTGTCGGCGTTGACGGGGAGGTTGAATGATGCACTGGGTCAACAGGGCCGTGGACTTGGTTCTGCCCTTGCTGGTGCTGGAGTTTACAATTCCAGCGCAACTGCCGGAGCTCTTTCTAACCAAGCCGCAGCCAACAACCAAGCTCTTGGCGCTTACAGTTCCAACCTATCAGACATGCTTGCCAATCTCCATAATCAGAACGCCAACCAAATCAGCGGATTGAAGTTCAATCTGGCAGGTCAGCAGCTCGGGCAGGCGCAGCAGCAGTTGGGTGGCAGTGCTGGGGGATTGACCTCTTTCCTTGGGAAGTTGGGGCAGTTCAACCTTGCTGGGCAGGGTGCGGACTTTGGCCGGAAGATCGGGGATGCTGGGAACGGTAAGCAGGGCAGCGTGCTGGATATGCCGTCGATGCCTGCGGATAACGGGATGGGTATCGAGAATCCGTGGGCTCAGCAGTCGAGGAAGCCGGGCTGGTTACAGCAAGCGGGACAGTATAACTGGAAATTCTAATGGGCTACGCCGACGATCTCTTTGGCTCCTACAACCTAAAAGGCATAAACGCGCAGCTTCTAGCTGAGGCCCGCGCCAATGCTAAGAAGGCGGGCATTAACCGTATCGGCATCACGGCGGGCATGAACGACCACCGCCTCATGACCACGAGCGGCAACGTGTCTCGTCACTCTAGAGGGAACGCCCTTGACTTCGGTTCCTTCAATGGGTATCCGGTCACTTCGAAAGAGGGCGCGGCGTTAGCGGCAGCGTATGCCAAGGCAGCGCAGGGCACAGGATATACCCGGAACCGTGAGAGCGGCAACGCCAGGGCCGTTCTGTATGGATTCAACGACCCTGCCCGCGGCGGCAACCATCTAAACCATGTCCACGTCTCATATCGGCCCGACCTTGGAGGTAACATGCCGCAAACCATGACGAAGCAGCCTTCGAGAACCGCAGCGCGTTTACTCTCCACGGCCCCTAGCGGTGCATTGCAGTTGGGCGGGCTCTCCGCCCCCGGTCCCATAGACTTCGGCCAGCAGGACCCCGCGCAACCTGCCGGAATGACCTCTGCCTCCATATACGCCCTTGCCAAAGAACTTCTGAGCAATAAGGGCTACGATCCCACCGCACCCGTAGAAACCCGTCCATGGGGCGGTGAGAGCCCGATTACGTACCAGCAGCCCTCTGACTTGGAGCAGGCGCAGGGCCTAGAGCGACAGGCGGCTGAGGGTGCTGTTACACCCGAGCAATTGCAACGCAACCTCCTGATGAAGCAGTTGGAGTCGCAGCAAGGGTACGGGCAGCAGATGGACGCCATCCAGACGCCCCATGAACAGCAGGTCGCACCACCTGCGTACCCGGAACTTCAACTGCCGAACGCACCCGGTCTTCAGCAGCCACAAATCAACGACGTTAACCCGATGGCCGGAATTATCGCTGCCATTGGCGGGCTCGTGTCGCCTCAGAATGCGGGTCAAATCGGTGCCGGGGCGCTTGGCGGTGCGTTAGATGCGAATCAGCTATCTTATGAACGCGGCCAGCGGCAGTACGGTCAGAACATCCAGCAGTTACTCCAGAAGCACCGCGATGCTATTGAGCAGCGGGACGACCAGATTAGGACTACTCAGTACAACAATCGGGTGAATTACAGCAATTCCATCGCAGACACCAAGGCCGCTATGGAGCGGGCCATGCGGAACCTCCAGACCGGCACGACTTCCGGGGCGGCAGGCGTGTACGGTGCTGCCGACAAGCAGAATGAACCCGGGCGCAAGGCCGCACTCTCCGCACAACACCTTCGGGAGACGATGGGCATTAAGGCGGGGCAGGAAGCCGCAAGGGAGAAGCAGGGGCAGAACTTGCTTGGTGTGGCGGCGGGACTCCAGAAGTCGGAAGAATCGAACGCGGTCAAGGATTTGGTGGCGCGGTTGAACGCGGAGGCCAGGGCGAACTCTGCTGAGAAGGGTCTTGAGGGGAAGAAGTACGGTGCTGACAAAAGCCTGGAAGGACGGCAGTATGGGGCCGATAAATCTCTTGAAGGTGCCAATGTTCGGGCAAAGGCTTCTGTTCAGAACGCAGGCACTCGGGCTAACGCAACGGTCTCGGCAGCCAAAATCCGGGCTGAAGCTCCTTCTAAGAGCCAGTCTGGTGAACTAAAGAGCGCGCAAACGCTTCACAATCAGGCTCTGGGTAGGCTTAGGAGTTTTGAGAGCAAGTTCCCGCTTGATATGCGAATGCAAACCGGAGAGACCGGAAATGCGTTGCGAACACAGTGGACTAACCTGAACAACGACGTGCAGGAATCCCAGAAAGCCATTGAAGCAGCGAGGGCCTCAACCCCGATGCCGTCACGACCAATCAAGACAAAGACTCCAACATCCGGGGTAACAAGTAGCGGCGCAAAGTGGAGAATCGTTAAATAATGCCAGACGTTGAACTCGATCTAGGTGACCGCAAAGTAACGGTTCGGTTTGATAAAACCCCGACTAACGACTCCGTAGAGGAGGTCGTCAGGCATCTTCGGGGTTCTTCGAGTGCGCCTATGGCAGTTCAGGCAGCACCTAAGAACGACGAAGGATTTCTGGGTGGATTAACAAAAGCAGCGACTGCCGGGTTCAATATTCCAGGCTTGCAAGGGGCCAGCGCGGGATTGGTGGCTGGAGATGCAGCTGGAGACTTGACTCCGTCCTCTGAGTTCTACAGGCAGCAGATGGCCCGTAATGTGGCGCGGACTGCGGCTGAACTTGGTGGTACGCCAGAGATAGCCCGAAAGTACGGTTCTGGTAATATTGCGGATTCGCAAGTCGAACTACAGCCCAATACCCGCAGCGGGTTCGGGGCACGGCAAAGCGAGGCACAATCACCCTATAAGCTCATAGATAAAGCGACGAAGAAAGAAATCCAGCAACGTTTTAGCAGCCGGGACCTTCTAGCCGCGATAGCTACGGGTGAGATGGGGGCCGGTGAAGAGATTGGCAAGATGGACGATTTTAGAGGAACTCTTGCCAATTTTCTATTGAGTGCGCCTGATCCCGAAAATGTCGCGATGTTAGGTGGCGCTGCAGCTGCAGCCGCAGTCTCTCCGTTGGCAGGACTTGGTATTGGGGCCGGGTTTGCTGGGTATCAGGGCTGGAAGGCCGGTAAAGCCCTTGCCGAAGGTAACAAAGGCAAAGCAGGGGCCGAGGCACTGATTGGTGCGTTGCCATTAATTCATGCTGGTGTAGGCAAGGTCGGTGAGATTGCTGGCAGGAGCTCTGCAAACGGATTGAACATGGAGCGAATAAATGCTGCACTCGAAGCTGCTAATGCTCCCAAGGAACCAGTAGTGCCACAGATTCAGCCGTCCGCAGAACCGGCGTACACTACCAAAAATCAGCTTGAAATACCTGCTCTGCTTCGTGCAAAAGGATACGCAGGTGAGCCGCCTATAGGTTCTCGGGCCACAGTTAGAACGCCAAAGCAGGTGCGCCCAACACTACCAGACCTATCGCGCCAACTCCCGATCGCTGGCGAGGTGCCGGTGGCAAATACACCGCTTGGCGCATCACTCGACCCTCTGGCCCCAAAAGCGGTTCCTGTAGGTGCACCTTCATCATACGGCCCTGACATCGCCACGCGCCCATCCCTCCAGGACTGGCTCGACACGTTCACGGGACCAGAGAAGCCCCCTGCGCCAGAATCCTACACGCCTGAGATCGGAACTCCAGGCGAGGCACCAATCAAGCTTGATAAGGCGTTCCGTCCGGCCAAGGAAAAGAGTGGAGGGATGTCTGACGCCGAATTGTATACTCAGCATGAAGGCCGATTTGCCGTGCTTCGTGATAAGCTCCAGGCAGCTGAGGATTCCATCTCGGCGGACCTGAAACAGAAACTTAGCGAGGGCGGACTATCCTCCGGGGTTAACCCGGAACTGTTCGCAAAGCTCGTACACTTGGGGTCTATCAAGGCGGCCAAGGGTGCGCTTAATTTCGCAGACTGGTCCGCTGAGATGATTAATGACGTGGGTGAAGGCGTTAAGCCGCACCTGAAAGCTATATGGCGTGAGGCGCAGAGTGGTGCCGAGTCTATCAAGGCCGGCGTTGCGCCGCTGCCACCCACCGCCATCGATCCTGCTATCCAGAACGTCAGGACAGCACTGGAACAGGCTAAGAAGCTGGCTCCCGATGTGCGTGCGGCATATGGTGCGGAGCGGGCTAAGAGAGCAGGGAATCTGGGGCAGGCGTTCAAGGGTGTGTCTGGCGAAGTGTCCGCACAGGTCCCGAAATCGACACTCAAGGGAGAACTCCCGCAACCAGACTTTGAGAGTATTCGCCCGAAGTTGGAGCAAACAGACATCGACTCTCTGTATAGAAGAGTGGCGAGCTACCCGCCGTGGGAGAACTTCCCGTACCAAAAACAAAATACGGTGGATGCGCTCAACAAGATATTCTCGGCGGACAATCCGCGTATCCCAGCACCGCATGAAGTCAAGCTGCTGGAAGAGGTGTTTGGGCCGGAGTTTACAAAGTCGCTAGACCAGTCTACATTCGGGCAGAAGGCATGGAGGGAGGTTGTAGGGCTACTTAACCTGCCTCGCGCTCTGATGTCCTCTGTTGACTTTTCTGCTGTCCTACGGCAAGCCGCGATCCAGACTGTTAGGCACCCGGTTCTGGGAGCCAAGAACCTCGGCAAGTCCGCAGTCGCTATGTTTAGCGACCCAGAGTTTCAGGCTATGCAGCAGGAGTTACGGGTCAGGCCGAATGCTAAGCTGTATGACCAGTCCGGGCTTGCTATCTCAGGACTGAAGGGAAAGAAAGTTGCATTGACGGACCGCGAAGAGGCGTTCATGAGCCAGGTGGCTGAAAAGATACCGTGGGTCCGTGGATCGGAGCGGGCATACACTACCTACCTTAACCGGATGCGGGCGGATGTCTTTGACCTTGGTGCCAAAGAGTTGCATCGAGCAGGCTACACGGAGATGTCCAACCCTGAACAGTTCAAAGGGTTGGCCGACTGGATCAACATGTCCACCGGAAGGGGTAGCCTTGGCAAGACAGGTAATCAGGCGGTCCCGTTCCTGAATAACGTATTCTTTGCACCCCGGTTCATGGCCTCCAGACTCGGCGTTCTAGCGACAGCAGGCACGGGTGGGTACGCCACACTGCCCAAAGGTGTGCGCATGATTGCCATGAAAGACCTTGCTTCGTATACCGCCGTTGTAACAACAATGCTTACACTGGCTAAGCTGGGCGGTGCCAAGGTAGAGGCCGATCCTCGAAGCACGGATTTTGCAAAGATGCAGGTTGGCAAGACCCGCCTTGACCTTCTGGGTGGCTTGCAATCCTGGGTGCGGTTCGCAGCGCAGGCCATGAGCCAGCAATCTAAGAGTCCGACAGGTCAGATGGAGAAACGTCCGCTGTGGGATTCCATTTCACAGGAGACGCGCAAGAAGCTATCGCCTACGGTGTCCATCCCGATTGACCTGAAGCAAGGCAAGAACGCTGTCGGCGAAATAGTCACACCAAAGACGGTAGCCATAAAAGCCGTGACCCCGCTAATTGCTCAGGACTTCTATGAGGCTATCAGCCAAGAGGGAGCTAAGGGCGGCGCTATGGCAGTTCCTGCGATATTCGGTGCTGGTGTCCAGACGTACACTCCGAGGTCAAAACGATGAACGAGAAGTGTTGCCAGCATTGCGGAGCCGTCACTGTTCGTTCCCACGGTCGCAGCCTATTGGAGTTCAAATCCGTGAATGGTACGTGGTGGGACCCCGAGAAATCCCAGATGAGTGGTACGTGCAAGCGGTGCGGGCGGAAGTGGGCTGAGACTATCGGGGAGCCTATTTTGCCTAAATGCTTGACAGGTTCGCCAGTTTTAGCATAAGATAGGAATAGTAGTACCTAATAGCTTTGCCTCCAACTTTATAAAGTGACGGCGACAGCCGGGTTTCCATGCTTCGACAGAGGCATTGGAGGCCCGGTTTTCTGCGTTCTAGCCTATGAAACTCAAACCAGCAGCCCTTGAAATGCGCATTAGGCGGGCCAAATCCGACTTGTCGGACGTAACGGACACGGAACAACTGGTAGCAGCCTACGAGGCTATTGGAGCGGTTGAGTTTCTGAAGAACGTCGGCAGGCTGGATGCTGATGATACTTCGCGGATAAACGCCATCGGGGAATACGGGTCGGTTGAAGAAGCCCGACAAGCAATACTTGATGGATTGTTCAAAAGCGCGAAGATGGGAGATTCCCAGGCGGCAAGGGCTTGGAATGATATATCCAGCGAAAAGGCACCTGTTGACCGGTTCAATCTGAACGTCAACATTATGCCCTACACGATCGCCGACCCATCGCTAAAGTCCATTATGCTCCAATCAGAGCTGCCTGTTGTCGATAACGCGCTTGAAGGATTGGATTTGAGGATGGAGATTGATGAGGCTCCGCATGAGCTGAGAGCCCTTGGTAAGCGGTATAGAGAAGAATTTGCAGCATGGGCGACTGAAGCGTATGCCCCGAAAGATGCGTGATGCGCGACGTAAACGTAATGATGACGGCGGCGCAGCGAGAGGTCTTAGAGGCGTTTACCAGTGACAGCCCGGCCATCGACACTGTAGGGACCGGAGGCAGCCGTTTCGGTGGCAAGACGTTTACCGGGGCATGGTGTATCGGTCTAGAGGCCCTGAAGTACCGGAACAGCCGCACACTCGCACTACGTACTGTTCTCCGAGCCGCTGACCTGAATATGGGCGAGGAGATAAAGAAGGCGTTTCTGGAGCCTATGGGCATCCCTGTCGGCAATGTCCGCAAGGGTGAGGCTCAGTACCTTGAAAAAGAGAAGCGGTTCCTGTTTCCGAACGGTTCCATGATCCAACTCGGTTTCTGTTTGAAGCCGAATGACTGGGAGCAGCATCAGGGTGTTCAGTGGGATAAGTTATGGCTCGCTGAAGCAACCCAGTTCCCAGAACGAGTGATTGAAAAACTAGGCGCTTCCGTGCGGCCATCGAGCAACACAGAGGGATGTCCCTCAAGGAAGCTATTAGACTTTAACCCTGGCGGGCTTGGTGCGGAATGGGTCGAGAGGCGGGTGGTAAATCCGCTGACTCGCGACCGGCGCACCATCTACGTAAAACAGACAGTGAGAGATTCGTTGGCAACGCTTGAGCGCGACCCCGGATACATTCTTCGGGAGCTTATGAAGATTGCGGACCCTGTATTGCGCGCGCAATGGCTTGAAGGCGATTGGGACGCTCAGAGCGGTATCTATTTCCGCCTCGTTCCACCTTCTGATGATGGCCCCGGCACTGTTTGCAGTATGACGCCCGCCTATTGGTCTGATTGGTATGGTGGCACGGACTGGGGCTATCACTCTCCGTTTGCCTATCTGGTTGGCGCGTCGTGGATGGACGACAAAAATAGACCGCACTTGCATATCGCTGGCGAGGTCTATCAATCCGGGCTGGACATGGATCAACAGGCCGAGCTCGCTTTGCAGAAAGAAGCTGAACTAAAAAAGGCTTACCCGCTGATGCATGCTTTATCTCAACGAATGGCGGACCCTGCAACATCTGCGCCGTTAGAGAAAGAAAGCGGCGAACAAACTCGCACCGTCGCCCTTGTCTGGCTGAATAACGGGTTCATTACCTATCCATCTCCCAGATACAGTCGTATAGCTCGATGGAACCTCATTCGTTCCCTCATACGACACGGAATCCTGACAATTGATCCGAGTTGCCGCGCTCTGATTAAGGAATTAAAAGGTGCAGTCCGAGAAGAAGAAGGCGAGGACATTGATCAAAAACGGTGCCCGGACCACGCATTAGATGCACTTGCATACCTTGTTTGCCGTGTCTTCGGACTGGACTACCAAGCGGAAGACCAGGTTGCTAATCGATATGATTTGGACGTATTGTTGAGGCAACAATGACCTTTATTTACCTATTTCGATGTGAAGACTGCAAACGTACCGGCGAAGTTGCCCGAGACGTTGAGGAGCGAAACTCACCTGAGAGTTGCCTTTGTGGTGGCAAGATGCGACGGACCTTTACCGCACCACACTTCACAGCCAATCGGCAATGCGACCGTATAGAGAACCGGCTGTACCAGGGTGACCGTGAAGACGTGCGGAAGCAGCAAAAGGCCGATGATGCGAAGTACGAGAAGCTGACGGCCAATTGGGATGTGTCGAAGCCGAAGACGAAGACCATGGATGATATCCTGTCTTCGGGGATAGTTCAGGCAGCGCGGTCCAGCAAAGAGGCGGTTATGCAGTGGCGTGAAGAGCATATTCCGAAGGATGCGGAGCCGGTCAATGGCTAACAAATACAAAGTTACTGTAGATTGGTGTGGCAAGGTCAAAGTATTTCTTGTTGCAGCATGGAGTGCAGAGGACGCTTTGGTTCAGCTAAATACTAGTGATCCTGACTTAGGTAGCGTCCGAATCATAGAGCCTTATCTCGGTGATCCTACATTTTACGAATTGTCTTTGACCGGGTGTATAAAACTATTGGAGCCGGTCAACGGATGAGAGAGTTAACCGACAACGAGATCGTGCAACGCGTGGACATGATGGACCGCTGGATGAAGCGGTTCCGCGATCAGGATATTGCGGCGTCTCGCAGATACCGCGACGTGAATGCGCTGGCTGGGGCGGCTACGGATGATTGGGATTTTGACGAGGATGGATTTGAGCCGGAGGGTGGGAATGTTCCCGCATACGTACCTGTAGGGCAACCTAACTGGCTCTCTATCAACATCGTCACGAAGCTCGCCGCTATTGCGATGGGTGACCCGGACCTGCACGTAAAGGCCCAAGAGGACGACCAGCAGCCCAACGGCGTCAAGGGTGCCTCGCTCATCGTAGCAAAGGCTTGGAAGCAGTCGTGGATTAACGGGAATTGGAAGCGCGAGACCAATGCCGGGTTGCTGAAACGGTACATCGGCGGACTTGGTGCCATTGCGTACCGGTGGGACGCCGAGTATGGTCCGTGCTTCGAACACGTCCCCTCGTGGCGACTGCTGATTGACCCGCACGTGACTAACTGGCAGCGGTTGGAGATGGGCGGCTACAAAGTCAAGATGCCGCTCCGCAAGGCCTTGGAACGGTACGACCCAAACGGCGAGAACGAGTTCTTTGGGGGCATCGACATCCTCAAAGAAGACAGCGGTATTAACCTCGACAAAGAGGTTGTGTCCATCAACATATATTTTGACAAGCGCGACGAGGTTCACACCTACAAAAGCAAGGTTGTGCATCGCAGCAAGAACCTGTACGAAAAGGTTCCACTGCTCATCATTGAGGGTGATATTGACCCGACAGACAACGTGTTCCCGTTGGGTGATTCGGTGCTGGCAGCGGGTTTACAGCAGGCTCTAACCGACCTCACCAGCATTGCGCTAAACACGGCGAAGCACGGCGGACCGATTACCACTTACGACCCACAGATGTTTGATGACGGGGCCAAGAACGCACTGGCAGATGGCTCTCAGCAAGCCATGATACCCATTAAGCAGAACAACCCGCAGGCTCCGGCCATCATGCGGTATGCGGGTGAACAGCTTGCACCGGCGTTCATGGACGCCCGCCGTGAGATGCAGTATGCGCTAGATGGGGTTACCGCTGTTACTCCGGGCGATCGTGGCGAGCAGATACCGAACGTCACCGCTACGCAGTCGGTTATGGTGGAGAACAAGCAGGGTGCGAGACCAACACAGGCCCGAGCCGACTACGAAGCATGGATGAACCGACTGGCGACCGCGTACGTGGAGCTGATGCAGAAGTTTGGGGGTCCCACGGAAGACGACGAGGGCACCACTGAGCAAAAGGTGTTGTGGCAGGCGTTCAAGGCCGTGTACGAGGTCAAGGTTGTTGAGGGGTCCACTACCTATAAGAACCCTGGTCAAGACCAGCAGCAAACGATGCAGTTATTTGTTACCATGTCCGATAGGTTTGAACAGTTTGTAGCTAATGCTGCAGCTGGTCTTTCAGATAAAGTTCCAAACATGGTTCAGTATGCTGACGACATGCTTCGCTCGTTCTCTCGTCAGAACATCGATCAATACTGGGTGTCTGCGCCTAAAGATCAGGGCGGCGGACCGAACCCTGACATCATTAAAGCGTTGGCGAGCATATTCAAGCTATTGCCGCTGCCTGAACGGATGCAAGCAGAGAAACTATTTGGGCTTGAACCTTCCGGCCAAATAGTTCAGGAAGCCGGTGGTGCGGCCCCTGAAGACCCAGACATTGCGTTGGCGGCTGAGGCCAATAAACGCGCTATGCAAGAAGACCAGCAGGCACATGAAGGTGCTATGCAAGCCGCGAAGCACCACCACGAGACCGAGATGCAGAAAATGAATCTCGGTCATGAGGCAGAGGTGAAGGCGGCTGAGATGGGGCATCAGGCACAGATGGGTGCTATGCAGGCGGAAACGCAGAGCCAGCTGGCGGATAAGAACAACGAGGCAAAAGAAAAGCAGGCCAGGGCGAAGCCTAAGCCAACGAGTGATAAATGAGTTCAGCGGTCTACCAGGAAGCCCGCACTGCACATTATGCCGGTGATTACAAGAAGGCGGCAGAGCTTGCCAGGGCCGCACAGAAGCGGGAGCCGCGTAGTTTGGATGCATTCAGGCTCCTTGGACTGGCATATATTGGGCAAGGTAAAGCGCATAAGGCTTTAGAAGTGATGCACAAGGGCTGGGAGGCTCACCCGAACGACCCTATTCTAGCAGCCAATATAGCCGCGCAATACTGGTTTATAGGCCAGGACGATCTGGCAATGAAGTGGATTCACCGCGCACCTGTTACGGTTGCAACGGCGTACACTCGGAGCCTCCTGCTGCTGAAATACGGAGATTATGAGCGGGGTTGGCGTGACTACGATCTTAGGTTTGAGGTTGGACAGTCGAAACTACTGATGCCGCGCGAAACTATGTGGGACGGCAAACGGTTAAACCCTGATGATTCGTTGACTATTTGGAGCGAACAAGGTGTTGGCGACGTTGTGCAGTTCTCACGCTTTATTCCGCTGGCAAAAGAGCGGGCTGGCTGCAAGATAAAGTTCGGCGTTAATCCGCAAACGTACCGGTTGTTTGAAGGCTTTACTGGAGTGGATGAGTTGACAAGGGCGGTCGGTGGAATTCATATTCCGTTGATGAGTCTGCCGAGGGTTTTGGGAGTGACGCTGGAGGATTTGAGCGGTGCTACTTATCTTATGCCATCCAAAAGAACTGAACGGAATACGGAATTGGGCAGGGCTCCCATCGTTGGACTCTGCTGGCAGTCAGGAACCAAAGGGGCCGAATACGCTGACAGAAATGTCCCAGTGCGCTACCTGCAAGGGATACGGGAGATGTCACCCGACGTGCAGTGCCGGAACCTTCAGTACGGAGAAGACGGGTTCTTGCCAACCGACTTCTACGAGACGGCGCAGGCGATAGCGCAGTGCGACCTCGTAATCACGTCGGATACCAGTGTGGCGCATATAGCTGGAGCGATGGGTATTCCGACGTGGATCATGCTCCGCTACCAGGGCTGTTTCCGGTGGCTGAGAGAGCGCGAGGATAGTCCCTGGTACGATTCGGTGAAGCTGTATCGGCAGCCCAATTTGGGCAACTGGCAGCATGTAGTGGATCGGGTCGTAACGGACCTGAAGGAGCTAGTAAATGGACGAACCAATAACAACACCTGCCGCGCCTGACCCGGCAAGCACCACGACGCCGATAAGTAACACTGCCCCGAGCGGGTGGGATCATCTTGACGAACGCGTAGATACGATGGCTGGCGATGGTATTCGGGATGATGAGTTCCGGGAAGATGCAGAAGCGCGTCTGGCTGCTGAAGCGGAAGCCGCATTGCAGGAGCCGGTTGTGGAAGAACCCGAGACGCCGGAAGTTCCTGAGACCCCCGAAGCTCCTGCAGCAGAACTGGACCCAGCCATTGCGCAGCGGTTGCAGGAAGCCGACGAGTTGGCAACGTTCTTGTCAAAGAATCCGGCAGAAGCGGCGCTTGCACTACTACAGACCATGACTGCTCACGAAAAGGCAAAATTCTTGAGTAGCTTTGGGATCGGTAATCAGGACGCTTTCAATGTAGAGGAGTACGAGCCGCAGGGCGATATGGAAGCTGCTCTGAAGTCTCGCTGGAACGACCTAAATGCTATTCCTGAAGTCTCCCGACAGGTAGCAGCTCAGGCGCAGCAGTTTGGTGAGTACCGGGGTGTTATTGAGCCGCAGGTAGCGTACGCCAATGTAATCGCTGAGGTCCAGGCAGCTCGCATAGACGCCATCTGTGAGGCGCTGGGGCTGGATATACCAGAGCCGGATATGGGCGCGATTGAGAAGGCACTGAGCAAGCAGGGCGTTAAGTACCGAGATGCGGTGCGAACTACGGCCAACTACACAAAGCAGGTGGAGCTTGCCAAGCAGTCCCGCAGGCCGCGACCTGTAACACCGGGCAACACTACAAACCGTCAGGAGCCCATCGCGCCCGGCACCAGTATGGTTGCCATTGCCAAGCAACTTGATCCGAACTTCGGGAGATAACTTTGTCACCTGAATTCAGAGAGTTTTTACTGACGCAATACCGGCTTTACAAGGGTTTCTGCTCCTCGCTGCGCAGGCAGTTAGGGTTGGAGAAGACCTGTCCGCACTGCGGAAAGCCAATCGACGAGTAACTTCTAAAACTTACCGAGCCAGGTCGTGTGCCCCGCTCACTATCGCAGCCCAACCTACGGGACAGGCAGCATATTCGGAGGCACATAATGTCGCTCACCAATGCAGATGCAAGTAAGAACGGATTCAACTCAGCAGTGCGAGATGCATGGCTGAGCGCGAACCACATGCCCCTCTTTACGCAGCACTCCCCCATCCTCAAGATGTTTCAGCAGATGGGCCGCATCAAGCCTGCCGGTTACGGTACGGAAATGCGCGAACCCCTGATTGTCCCTGTTACCACAGGCCCCCAGATGGAAGGCGTCACTAACGCCTATGCCGACCGCGCCCCCCAGGCCATGACCGGCTACACCTCGGCTTCCTTCCCGCTCTCGGAATACATCATCGATGTCTCCTGGCAGGACTATGACGACAAGCGGGCCGGTTCTGAAGTGGAAATGGTTCGTTGGCAGGAAGCTCACTTCATTAACGCCGAAAAGCGCAGTTTCAACAAGATTCTGAACGACTTCTGGGCGAATGAAGACAACGCCAAGTCTGCCGGAGCACGTGACCAGATCGCGAGCATTAAGACCTTCATTAACGGTGGTACGACCGCCGCAACAGACGGTGGCGCATCTCCTGCGGCACAGGCCGAGCAGACGGAAGTTCCTATCTGCACTTTGTCTTCCGTCGTTGCCGTGACGCTTGTCGGCGGTATTGAGCGGTCTGCTGCTGGTGCAGCCTACTGGTGTCCACCGATTCATCAGGGAGGTTCTACAACCTCGGCGGCTCTAACCCTGCTCCAGCTGAACGACCTATACCAGCTGGCGTATCAGGGCGACGAGCATCCAAACCTCATCATCATGCCGCCTGCCCTGTTCTCGAAGATCCAAAACCTGCTTTCCGTGGGTGGTGGTAACGGTGGGCAGATGTACACCGGGTCAAAACTTGCGGAAGCCGGTTTCGATGCCATTAAGTTCAGGGGTGCGGAGATTGTCACCGACCGCCGCTGCCCGACTACATCGTTCAACAGCAACACCAGCACGGCCAAGTTGAACAACATCTTCTGCCTGAACATGAATCATCTTACGATGCGCATGGACGGCAAAAAGCCGAAGTTCAAGGACGTTCAGACCAACAAACCTATTCAGGAGCACGTAGGCCAGTGGTTCATGGCACTAACGGCGGATCACCTCGGCAATGTCCATGCACGCGGTGTCAACTACTTCCAGTAAATTGCGAGGTGCCTAATGCCAATTAATCAAGACTCGCAAGGTGGAACGCATGGCGGAGCCAGTACAGGATTGGGGGGTACCACAGCCGCAATCCTTGTTGGCTTCACCAACGTAAAGGGAGAGCAGGGGCGTAAGCTCACATTACGGGTTGCTGCCACCGGCGCGTTTCGTCTCAACCTGTTCTTCACTCCAGACGGCGGAACGAACTATTACATAGCCAAGCAAGTTACCTCGGCAGCGGTTACTGTGGATGGAGGCACTGCCAGTTACACCAGCGGTGCGAGCCTGGATGAGTTCCTGAGTTCCAACTACAAGGTAGAGATTTACAACACGACTGGCGGAAACATTGACTACGCTTTTGACTTCCGGGAGTACACACCTTAACTTCCGGTTAGGAGATAAATAAATGGCTGGAGCAGCATATACCACGACGATTCCTATCCTGAAGAATCCGCGTGGCGTTATCGGTACGTTCCCCATCAAATCCGGGGAAATCATCAACCAGGGCGACCTCATTGCCCTCGACTCAAACTTCCAGGTAGTTGTAGCCTCGAAGACACAGGGTGCGATCATCGAAGCACAAGGCGTCGCGTACTTCGATGATGACAACGGCACTGGCGGTGCGAAGACGGGTGTTGCCGGGTTAACTGTGAAATGTGGGATGTGTAAGCAGGCCCGTATAGCCAACCTAAACTCAACACTAGTTCCGGCGCTGGCTGGAGGTGGCACCAAAAAGGTGTTCCTGGGTCCGGTTCCTACGGCGACTGTTTCGAACTACACCTGCACACAGTCCACAACCCCGGCTGACAAGATTCAGATTGTCGGGCAGGTGGTGAGCGCGACCGAAATCGAGGTTGACGTTAACTATAGCGGCTTCGCATATCAAACCTCTACGACATCAACGGCGGTGTTCGGATAATGTTTGAACCAACACACACCATAGATGGCGTTCCTGTGATGAAAGTCCCACGTGGCGGAACAGGCCGAGCAGCACGCCTCCCCCTCTATAAAAATCTAGAGGGGGAGGATGTGCGTGTTGGCAGAAGCGTGAAGGCAATTCCTATTCCAGGAGCCTCGGCCCCAGTTGCCACTTTGGTCAAAGACCCGGAACCCGAACCGGAGCCAACCCCCGAACACTTGCCCGGCGATATCGTTATGTTTCACCCTGACATTGCTGCGGCCATTTACAGGGCAGCTGCATGGCCTACGTACGGTGAAGCTATTGGATACGTAGAGACTGCGCGCGGCGATTCAGTCCACATGATAGCTGTGGATGTTGCACGCGTGTGCCGGATGAAGCCAGAAGGCGGGGGTGAAGTGTTTAACGTGCGGATTCCAATGAACGTAGCTTTTGAGATTGCGGAGGACGTGCTATGAGCAAGACGGAGACTGAAAAGAAACTGGATGCGCTTCAGGCTGAGATTGTGGCTCTAAAAGAAACAGCGAAGTCGCAGCTTGATGTGAATGAAAAACTTCAGGCTGAGAACGCGTCTCTGCAGCGCGAGATTTACGATCGGGACAGCAAGGCCCTTAGTCTGTCGGAGAACTCAATCGAAGTGACAACTGAGGTGGCCGGGGCAATCCTCACAGCTGCGTCCAGTCAGACAGGCTATGTCAACACCACGAGCAGCGAACACGCTACTCGTGTTAATCCTGGCATCGTAAAGGTGGAGCTATACAACCCTGCCCAAGATAAGCGCCAGCACGTGACTGTATCCGTGCCCGACTTCTACTCGTTCCAGCTCTACAAAGAGGACGTAGAAGATGCAGTTTGACGAGATCCGATCCCGCATAGAGGTGCTGTGTAAGTTGGCGGGGTGGTCCAATGAGGACCCCTTGCCCAACTACGCCTTCCTTGCGAACGAAGGACTCCGACTTTTTACTCAGGAAGCGCAGCATAACGTTGAGGACGTGACGATAACGACGGTTGCGAATCAGGTGGCATATGCGGTTTCCGACTCAACTGACTCACGTGGCTGGGTTGAGATGTTTGATGATGCGGCGTATGGTACCACAGCTTCCCTCTACCAGACTACCAGGGCCAATCTGCGCTCTGATAACAGGCTATGGCGACAGGCGGCCGCGGGAACACCGCAGGCATGGTATTGGGCGTCAGCGTCCACTATTGGGCTGTACCCGAAGCCCTCAGCAAGCGGAACATCTGTGTACTTTCAAGGAGTCCGTCACGAGCCGATACTGGACGCGGACTCCGATACCCCGCTGTGTGATGAGGTGTTTCACGAGGGAATCTGCTTGTTTGGAGCATGGCACTTTGGGAAGCTGTATGCCAGGGGTGAGAGCAGGCAGATAGCGGAAGCGTACCGTGTTGAAGCGGTGGTTTATGCTGACCGATGTAAAGCCAGCCTTGCGGGTAAAGAGGCGGGGCAAGTCATACGCCGTGTAAGCCGTTCATCGCAAGAATATCTGGGGCTCGGGCCATCTGTACCCGCGAACTACTACTAATGAACCAGTTAGAACTCGTACCGTTTGGCGGACTCGCCTCACTGTACAACGACAACCTCATACCGCTCAGTTCCGCGCTGACGGCCTCAGACTGCTTCCTGGACAATGGGGCAGTTGTGGGTCGCAATGGTTACAGGTCGGTACTGTCCGGGGCTGTGGTGGGCAGCGGCACGGTCCAGCACATCGGGAGGTTCCGGCCATCCGCTACTGCTGCTGTTACGGTGGTTGTGGTGGCTGGAGAGGTTTTCGTAGTCTCAGATCCGACTACCGTAACATCAAGCGATGGCGTGGCAACCACCAAGGGCACGCCGTTCGGCACAACCGCGAATATCAGCGGTGCGCAACTGGCGACCAACTACTACCTTGCCAGTGACGAAACAGGCGTGGCGATGCAGCGGATTGAGTTCACTGCGCCGAGTACGTACACGTTGGTCAGCCTAGGTTCCATAAACGACCCAAACCCGCCTCTGGGTTCTGTCAACTCATCTTTGAGCTGGACATTGTTTTCATCAAAAACACCAACCTATACCGGCACTATTGTAGTGCAGACGAACGCGAATACCGGGTTCACCAATATGGACTCGGCGTGGCGCGGGTTCTCGGCCACCAATAACGGGAACGATGACCCCGTGTACGGTGCGATTGCAAAGTACGATATGACGACCCCATTCGATGCAACTACTTATGATTGGGTCGCTGTAGCAGTCAGTCCGCATGATGAGGGTGGTAGCAGAGGTGATCGGCGCATCGCGATCGATGTTTCTCCAGACGGCTCTACTTACAGCAGCATAGGTTCCATATGGGATGTGCCGAAGGCTGGAGGTGCGCCAAACCTGATATTCTGCGACCTGCGTAATCTTCCGGCAGCAACCCGAAGCGCTATTCGTTATTGGCAATTTCGTGTAGAGGGCACAAGCGGCGGCAAGTTCATAGTTTACGGGTACATGTACCTCCCGATCATGATGCGTCCCAATCCGCCTAAGTTCTACATTGACATCTATAACGGTAGCACGGGACAGCAGTCCAAGATTTCATCCGAGGCAAAGACCTCGCTGGCACAGGTCCTAACGGTTCCACAGGCTAACCCGGCGCAATATCCCGACAGCTACATGACAAGCAATAGCCCGGCAAAATCAGGGTCAAGTCTGGCTATTTTTAGCGATGCCAATCCAAGGATATTTAACGGGCCGCAGGCAAGCGGAAAAGCGATGCCGGCGTTAACGGATATTGGCGGAATTATTACTATTTCAGGCACCACACCTTCTTACTCCGGGACGCTTACAGTTCGGCTGTGGCTGGACACTGAAACGGGGCGCAGGCTGGTTACCACGGTGGACAAGGCGGGCAGTACCGCGTACTCGTTCACAGTCGGGTATTCGGATGCCGTGCTTTCCAATCAGCAGTACAGGCCGGGCGGCGTGAGCCAGAAACTAAGTGCGCTTGCCGCCCATGCTGGCAGACTTACAGGCGGGAACCTTAACCGCTGGTACATATCCAGCTTCACGCCGACATCAGACAAAAGCAATCCCTACGTGCAGTGGCCGGACATTGCAGTTGAAGACTCAGACGGCTGGAGCTTCGATGTTGCGCCCGGACCCAAGGAGTACATCCTTGCCGAGAACGGTGAAGGTGACGCGGTATTCACTCTTACCAACGAAGCCTGTTACCAGATGACGGATCTTCGGCCCAACTCGCTACCATATTTGGTTTTCAGACGTGGCGCGGTAGGCAGACAGGCTTACATCTATGCGGAGGATCGGTGGTTCTGGGCGGCCTTTGATGGCGTGTATGAGGCCGCAAACCGGTCCAATGCCGAAGAGATGACGGCAGCGGTGCGGAGGACCTACACGGACTGGCTCATACCCACGTCTACGCTTTGCATGGGCTATCAGTCCCGCAAGCTCTACATCTTCCAAGACACGCGCTACATGCGGTTCGACTTCGTTAGCAAGACCTGGACAACCGGTACGTTGGCGCACAATATCAGGATGGTGGCGTGCTGGAATGATACCAGTGGCGGAACGTTGGGTGAGCAGATGTGGCTGTTGACCAGCGATCGGAAAGTTGGGCGTTGGCAGGCAGCAGCGACCCGGGATATGCAGGTTGGCACGGATACGACGTCAGGCACCGCGCTGCCTGACTGGCGGTTCAGTACAGGCTTCGATACGTCTCAAGTTCCCGCCACTGTGGAAGCGGTGCAGCTAGATACGAACGGCAGAGTCAGGGTTACATTAGCAAAAACTGTCGTTTACACGGGGCCGCGAACGGGTCGCGAAATATCGTTCATGCCGCAGGAAGGGCAGGATGAAGTTGCTCAGCCGGGATCTGCGGGTTTCCGCGCCCTCAAGTTCAGGTTCCAGATGGACGCCGGGAATACTGTGACGGTGCGCAGGGCATGGTGGTCACGTGCGGGACATGATGGGGTTGGTGGCTAATGCCGCGAGTGGTAAATAGCTTTGGTGACCGAGGCCGGGATGAGGAGATCGATCGGCTGTGGGCCGAGATAGACGCGCTCAAGAAAGCACCGCCCGCGACCGGGACTAAGAAGGTTGCGCCAACCGTGTTTGCTCCGGCTGGGGATTTGGAGGTCCGGCAAACAAACCTTGCTGTAGACGCGATTACCAGCGTTCTGGAGTTTGACCAAGCAGACGGGTTCTCGCTGTCACAGACTGCCGATGCGGTGAAGGTGAATATCGCAGTCTCGCCTTCCGGGGCAGCTGGCGGTGACCTGACAGGCACGTACCCGAACCCAACTATTGGCACAAACAAAGTCACGCTCGGGCAAATGGCGCAGCTGGCGCAGTCTCTTATTCTGGGACGTGCATCTGGGGCCGGAACTGGTAACGTTACTGGTCTGACCGCTTCGCAGGTTAAAACCATTCTCGATTTTGATGAATCGGTAGATGATAGAGTAGCGGCGTTGCTGGTAGCTGGTAGCGGCATAACGCTGACGTACAGCGACGGAGCGAACACTTTAACGGTTGCGGCGTCTGGAGGTGGGGGCGGCATAACGTTCTCTTACCAGAGCATTACTACAAGTGCAACTCTAACGTCATCATCAACGGCTGTGTACATTTGTGATTTCACAGCATCAGGAGCGACACTGGATTTACCAAGCCCGGCCACTCATCTTTTACCAGTGTTTGTGACCGGAATCAACACAGCGCTTACAAATACATTGAGATATCCGGTTTCCGGTGGAGGTACTACTTCAATTACTATCAATACCGCAGGAAACCCGAATTCAAACCTGATATTGATTTCAGACGGGCTTGATTATCACGTTGTGTTTAATGCTGTTTAATTAGCAATCCTTCCCCGGCAACTTTCTGACGGGAACCGGGGAGCGGATTGAGGCCGCCGGGTATAGGTCCGGCAAGCGTGAAGAGATTCGGCGGGCGACCGGTCGAATCCTTTGTATAGGAGATTGCTGATGACGCTGAATGAATACGAACTACTTACGCTGGCAGAGCAAGAGGCCGAGTGGGTGGCATACGATCAGGCGAATGCCCCGTGGATTGCATATGACGCGGCTGTTATTGCTCTGGCTGCTACTCCCGGCGCTCCTGGCTTACCGCAACCAATATTGCCACCAAATCCGAGGCCCGTCCAGCCGCCCGGTGCGCGTCCTGTAACGCCACCACCAGCACATAACGTGCAGCCGCCCAGATAAGAGGAGGGAGAGGATGACGGCAGAGCAGTTAAAGCAGAAAAAATCCGAACCCGCGACGGTAGGACTGGTGTGCAGCTTCAACGCGATTCAAGCAGTGTTAACGTTGATTGTTATGGTCTGGGGGTTGGGTGTAGGCATTACGGACAAGGCGATGCCGTTGCGCGATCAGGTGCGCGATACCAAGATTGCCACGGACGCCAACACTGCGGACCTGAAGACGCTGAGACAGGTTCTTGAGCAGCACATGGCAGACGAAAATAAGTTCAGGTTGGAGCAAGCGCAGCAAGAACGTAACACCGCTGTAATTATCTCGAAGATGGCTAACCAGATTGACAATATGAGTGATTATTACAAGCGGGCACAGAGGCAATAATGACCGAAATGAACTCAGAAACAACAGCCGCTTTTATTGGCATTGTCTTGGCTCAGTTTGTGGTTAACGTAGTCACACTCCTTCAGAATCGCAAAGTTGCTTTTCACGTTAAGGAAGCGAAGGCTGAGGCTGAAAAGGCCGCCACAAAGACAGACGAGGCGGCGGTCAAAATAGAGACTGTCAGAACAGACCTTATCGAGAGTAACGCGACGGTTTCAGCAACGGCGGCCAAGCAGGATGAGAAGCTGGACCGCATTCACCAGCTTGTTAACGGGGAGATGAGCAGGCAGAAAGAAAAGACTGCCATCGCTCTTAGGAAGGTTGCTAGCGTTACTGGTAACCCCGAAGACATAAAAGAGGCGGAAGCAGCGGAGCAGACGTACATGGAGCACCGCGCAAAGCTCCAGCAATCTGGAGAGGATTTACGGAAATGACATTACAGTTTTTATTCTGGTTCTTATGGCTACTAATGCTTATCTTTGGAGCATGGCGAGGTCTCAGTCCGAACGGTGACCGGTGGTATGGCGGAGGATCGTTAATACTGCTGGGCGTCCTGTTCATTGTCGGACTCAAACTTTTTGGCTGGCCGCTGAAAGGCTAAACACCTAGGATGAGCGCCAAACTCTACACTCCTGCTGATCTCCGAAGGTCCATTCCGCGACCTGTGCCGAGCAGCTTCAATAGCGGCCTTACCAGCCCCTCCGCTGATTGGATGGAGGAGTTCTTTGGCAGTCCTGAACTCAAGGCAACGCAGCGGAAATTGAAGATAGTTACTGAGAGCGTCGGACCTTTCAAGGTAACCGGAATGGCTATTGCGGTTCTTGGGCTGCGACATATCTTTGAGGATGTCAAGGAGGCAGGACGCACCGACCTGCTCACAGTAAAGACGGATGGGATGTATAACCTCCGCAAGATTCGAGAACGTGAGGAGTGGAGCAATCACAGTTGGGGATGTGCCGTAGACATTAATTTTGGAGACGGTGAGGAGATGGGCGACGGCCTGATACAGTTCGGCCTTCGCGAGATTTACCCGTTCTTTCATGCCCGAAAGTGGTATAGCGGACTCGGCTATAAAAACCGGGAGGATGCGATGCACATGGAGCCTTCCGTTGAGTTGCTTGAACTGTGGAGGCAGTTAGGTCTTTTGTAGTTTGACTTGCAAGGGCTGGGATGCGAGTTCCGCCAAAAACGCCGATGGTGTGCAGATGGAAACGTCACCGGGTGAACGAGTAGCCTGAGCAAGTGTAGCAAGCAAGGAGTAAGAAGATGGCGACAGCAAAGAAACCAGTGGCCGCGCATACCGTGGTTCTCGATTCAGGGTTCGGTCCAACCGTGCCAGATGGCAACCTGTACGTACGCGGCACCGCTGAGAAGGGCGGCTCCATATGGGCGGCGTTCAAGGACAAGCCGGCAGTCGTTCTTGCCGTTTCTATCCTCACGCTTGCGGCCAATCAGGGGCAGGTAGGCACCGCCACCTTCGGGGGTGCGGGTTACCAGGTTGATGAGAACGGAAACGTGATTCCGGGTTCATCGGCAGCGCTGACATTCAAGTTCGTGGATCAGAAGGTTTCAGTGTCCGGCCTTATTAGCGGCGAAGAAATCAACATAGTGGACATGGCACACAATTCTGTGGGCAACCCGGTGCGTTATATTTAAAGGAGATACCAGTGGCAAACATTACAAATGTAGAAGCCGTGCGCTTTTGCAATGATGAAGTCAGGCGATTTAATGACCTTCTAGTTGTTACGTACCGAACAGCAAAGCAGATCAAGCTCGACTACGACAATAAAGGCATGGGCGCGATATTCACCAATAACGCTGATGTTGTAATCGACGGGTCGTCTACCGATGGCCGCCACGCTATGACAACTTTCGATGTTAACGTCGTGCTTGCGAGAGCTAATGAAATTATCGCCGACTATGAGGCCAGTTCCAACACGAAGATCAATCAGGCAAATGCTATTGCCGTCTCTACTAACCCTCTGTTCTAAGGAGCCCTAATTGGCATGGACTGAACGCTATGTAAGGGCTGATGCAGCTGGCAGCGGCGATGGCACCACTGATACTAACAGCGGTGCCAATGGCGCTTTCACGCTTGCCGAAGCTATCACTCACTCGGCAACCAATACTGGCATTCGATATAACGTTAAGGGCGCATCTGGGACCTTTGCAAATGCTGGCACCTCACGCACCTTTAACGGGGTGGGGCTTACGACCGCTCCTAACTGGTGGCGTGGCTATAACACGGTGATTGGAGACCTCGATAACGTAGCAGACGGGGCATTCCCTTCGATCACATTTACCGGAACAGCCAACATGGTTGCATCTGGTGCGCACCAGATTTTTACCAGTTTGAATATTTCAGGTGCAAACACGAGTGGTAGCCAGCTATCTGTCAGCGGTGGAAACATTGTTATTGATCGCATACGCGTAGAAAATACCGGTGCGAACGCCTTGTCTGTTGCAATAGGTGTGAGCGGAAACGGCGTTCGAATAAGCAATTCGTGGTTTAAGGCTACATCGTCTGCAACTCGTGTAGTCAACGTTAACGCTGGAGCTACGGAGCTGAAAGGTTGCACGTGGGAAGGTGGTGGGATCGGCCTAGATATCGCTTCTACCTGTGTTGCCTACAAGAGCATTGCCAGAGATAATGGCAGTCATGGCATTAACCTAAACTCTACAAACTCAATGACCATTATTGACTGCACGATCTACTCTGCCGGTGGCGATGGCATCAGGATCACGACGGTTCCGGGACCCATTTCCGCGATCACTAATTGTGAAATTACAGATAGTTCAGGGTACGGGATCAACAACAACACCGGAACGAATACGAACGTTGTCAGTCGATACGGAAACACTTTCTACAATAACGGCAGCGGGCCTGAGAACGGGTTCGGCGATAGCCCGTCACTCAATCAGCTAACCGAATCGGGCGCACCTTTTACCAACGCGGCCAGCGGCGATTTCAGCCTCGTTACAGCATCTGTTTCTAAGACTACCGGCCTACCTGGTAAGTCTGAGAATCTCGGAACGACGAGCTATGCAGACAGGGGCGCAGTTCAGCATCCAGACCCAGCAGGCGGTAGTATCGCCTTTCCAGTAGCGAGGGCAATCTAGTGAATCTTGGCGATTTCGATTTAAGCACAGTCATTTACCACAAGTTCACCACATATCGCCCTTCGACCGGCGCACCGTTCACGCTAGCCGGTAGCCCTGTGTTGTCCGTATACAAGAACAACTCCACCACCCAGTCCACTACTGGCGTCACCTTGACTGCGGACTTCGACAGCGTAACGGGCTTAAACCACGTTGCGATCGACACGAGCGCGGATGCCACCTTCTACGCGGCAGGATGTTTCTTCGACATCGTAATTACCACCGGGACCGTGGACAGTGTTTCGGCTGTAGGCACCGTGGTAGGGCGGTTTACCATTCAAGCGAACTCTGCATTGAAACCTGTTACAGCAGGCCGGAAGCTGGCGGTGGACGCCAATAACAGGGTGGACCTTGGTCTCTGGCTAGGCGTTGCACCGAGTGCGCTGCAATCCGGGAGGGTGGACTCCTATATTGGCGCAACCGCCGCATCCCTGACGTTCAATCTTACCGGAAACATCACCGGCAACTTGTCCGGCTCCGTGGGCTCTGTTACCGGGGCTGTAGGGTCGGTAACGGGCGCAGTTGGCTCTGTGACCGGGAACGTCGGTGGAAATGTTACGGGAAGCGTTGCGAGCGTCGTAGGGGCTGTAGGAAGCGTTACTGGTAATGTTGGCGGGAATGTGACCGGCAGCGTAGGCAGTGTGGTTGGAGCAGTTGGAAGTGTAACGGGGAACGTCGGCGGCAGTGTAGCAAGCGTGACCGGGGCCGTGGGCTCGGTTACGGGCAATATTGGTGGCAACCTTGGAGGCACGCTGACTTCCACCGAACGCACCGCCATAGCAGACGCGCTGCTGAACAGGGACATCGCGGTGGCGCGTGGGCTGAGTTCTTCCAGCCGGACCGTGGTTGAGGCTCTTGATGCGCTGCGCAATAAATGGTCCATTTCGGGGAGCACCATCACTTATTGCAAGCCAGACGACTCGACTACCAGTTGGACAGCGGCTCTGGCTACGACATCTGGGGCGAATCCTGTTACGTCTTCGGACCCAACTTAATGTCCACTGTAGATAAGACCTTTGCTTTCCTGTCTGATGTTGAAGGGCTGGCCGTAGTTAGTCAATCAGGCAGCACGGCAATGTCGTACTACGGGTCGGACGGGTCACCGGCGAGTGGGTGCTTGAGATTTACCAACCCGTCAGCCGAACTTGGCAACACTCTTGTTGTCAGGCAGTCCACCTCGCAGACGTGGGAGGATTGGGGTGTTCCGGCAGGAGCAACGGTCACCCACGTTCAGCTGGTTTCCGGGCTCATCCGCGACCTAGACAATTTCGGCAGTGCTGCACATGGAAACATTGGTGTTTGCTCTCCTGCGGGGGTTCTATGTTCCGGCACCGGGAGCGGGTATCTGGCTGATGCGTTCACCACTGGGGTGGTCGTTAATACCTGGACATCCATCGGTGGGCTTAATGGGAATATTGCAGTATCTCCGGCATTCGCGGCAAGCAACACGCCGGTTTGTCTCACGCTGACACAGGTCGCATTTAACGGTGGCACTAACGCAGATTTACGACTAGACACGTTCCTGATCAGGATTACTTATACAGGTGGCCCTGCAACTATCGGTTCACCGAGTGGCGGCTTCCCTCCATCATTGCTGCTGGCATTAATGGGGCTGGCTACCGCAACCATAGCTGGCATCACTTACCTGTACGCGGATAGCATGGAACCTAGGTTGTATGCTGAAAGTTTGGAGCCGAAGTTGACAGCGGATAGTAGAGAGCCAACGTTGTACGGAGAGTGGGATTTCTCATGATTGATATAGTCAGGTTGCCGGAGCGGGTGTTTGTGCTTGGCGAGAAGAAGCAAATCGGGGTTCGGAATCTGCGGCAGGCTAATGGTGCGACGGTGGCTGCGGCTACGGGTACGGTAGCGATTTACGATTCCACCGGCTCCGCTACCCTCGCAGCCGTGGCGCTCACAATGGCAGGCACTACACGGGTCACCGGCACGTACCTGTTGACCACAGGGGCAGCGCAAACGATTACGGTGGTAGGTACGTACCGGGCAATCTACACAATTACGTTTGGTACTGAGGTCCAAATATGGGAGCAGGTCATACAGGTAGTGGCTAATCCATTCTAACAGGCACCCCACGCACCTCAAGCAGCGCAGTCACGTGGTAGTGCCGTTTGTTGGTGGCGTCTCGTTTCTTAGCGGGCTAACAACCTTATTTGAGAAGTCGTAGCCATGGCAGTCAGTACACGAACGCACTTCCCCGCAATTCTCACACCTTCCACGGCTCGCTTCTTCCAAGAACTGCGAACGTCGGCACCCACCTTCTGCATGACAATCAGTACATAAAAACATCACTCGCCTCCTTTCACCGCCCCGCCCCCGGCCTGCCCCCCCCCGCTGCCTATAAGCATGCTTAGATCCTTCTTACGTTCAGGGTCATTGATGCAGTCAGGACAGACAGGCTGAAACCAGGCAAAAAGTTCATACCAGCACTTACATGCAGGACAATAGAAATTCACAGATGCCCTCCCTCCTCTGCCACTCTCGCCAACACATTAATCGGCATCGACGCATCCACCTCACCACGCCCCAAAAACTCATCACGCTCCTCCTCCGTGACGAACGTGGGCACCGCCTTGCTTGCCCGTACCGCAGCCACTACGGCGTTGGCGCGCGCCTCTGCCAATGTCTCGCCATTGCCAATAACTTCATCGGATTTGTTTGACATGAACACAAAGTAGCTAGCAGCGCTGAACCTCTTAACCTCCGTAGTCTGCCACCATTTTGACAATAGCCACGCTTCCGCTTCTTCCCGCGCCGCCGCCCCGTCAGGCGTGGTAGCGAAGATGTCAGGTGGGCCGTGCATGATGTATTCCCCCTTCGGAGATTTCCACCACCACTTCGAGTAAAACTCTTCCCAATTCAAGCCGTTATTGTCTCTATCAGCGTCATACTCTTCTACGGAGTAATCTGCCATATCCAACTGCGGAGCAATCCATCCTTGGGCTTCCGCGACCTCCCTGCACGCTGCCTGCTGCTGTTCTGGTGTCATGTGCGACCACCTCTCAGTATAACGGGATACCCACGGCGGGTTAACTCATTGGCGACAGCCTCAATAGCATCAGCAATCTTTGCAGTGTCCTCGTCGCTGCACCCCGGAGCGTACGAACTCCAGTCGGCACTCTCTAGTGAAGACTGAACAACGCCTCCAGCCCAAAACAGCGCCTGCTTCTTTGCGTCTCGCTTAGTCATCACTGCCCTCCTCACTGCTACTGGCAGCCGTGGCGGGTTGCATGGCCCCAGGTTGGAGAACATCCCTAATTTTATTCACCATGCACATTTCACTATGCTGAGCGTCTTTGTACTTCACTCCTCCTGAAGACATAAAGTACACCCCGCACCACCAACATTGCCCCGCAACAAACGGCACTGGCATATTCGATAAGCACTCTCGCAGCCGCGCTGTATCCGCCCGGCACCCTGCCAACTCCCGCTTGGCATTTTCAAACTGCCATCTCTCAGGGGCGCTCTTAACCAGTGCAACTAGCTCAGGATACGTTTTATCGAACGTGCATGGGATTCCCGGGTCTCCGGGCTTCAGGTCGCTTTCTTTCATACACGGCTTATCGCTGCCGCATAAAAGACAGGCATTAAACCCTTCAGGAATCCCCCACGATGCGGCCCGTTCGCGCTCCTGTTGCTGGGCGTCCTGCCGCACCCTGGCAACCATTCCAGCAAACAGTTCTTCAGCTGCCACAGGGATCGGGTCACGCAAGGATGAGCACAGCATCCAGACGCGCCGGACCTCGGCCCGGTCCTGCTCTGTCACGACGGTGGTGTCAGGCATCAGGTGCCTCCTTCTTGCATTCCTTCAATTTCCTGTAGCAGTAAGAAGAACCGCGCATACGGTCATATGCAATCACCATTCCGCAGATTAAGCCTCGTTTTGTGTGCCAGAAACCAATATCAAAGCCCATCGTATTCCCACTACGCAATCCACAGCGAGAGCAGCAGTATCGCTTTTGCCAAACCTTCGGAACAGCCTCACTCATCACTGCCACCTTTCTCCCGCTCGCACTCGCGCCCCGCCTCCACCCGCTCCCAGGCCAGCACAGCATAAGCGACTAATTGCATTTTTGCTTCAAGGGTTAATGCCCGGTACCATGAATCCGCAAACGTTAGAGTCTCTGAATTCCTAAGGGTCGCAAATTCCTTGGCCGCATCCAGCACCGCCATCATCTCTTTGCTCGGTCCAGCCCATTCCGCCCCAGCCTTGTACGCAGCAAGCCGAATCAGGTTAGCGGGCGAATCGATTGGCGAGTCTGCACCTAAACTCTCACGCCACTCTCGGAACGCCGCCTCCACATCCCCGCGCGGCCCCGGCGCAGGTCCCATATCGCTATTGCTCATCGCCTCGATGTCACATACAAGTCCGCCAACAGAAACCGTACCTTCGGCTTCTGCTTCCGCCATACGGCGCAGCCAGACTTCTTCAAGGCTTTTAGCTGGCGCAGGTCCGGGTGCGACGGCAGGTGTGTGGTCGTTGCTCATTTGTCGCCCCTTCTCAGGATAACCGCGGCGTGCAGGAGAACGTTCGGGTAACTGTCTTTGGTGCGCTCCACCAAATCATCAACGCCAGTCATGTAGCCTTTGGTCCAGCCCCAATAATGGCCCACCAAGTAGCCAACCCCGCAGGTCAAAAGCCCACTAACGATGTACATCATTTACCCACCTCCAACGGCTCAATCGTAAGAACCACCCCGCACCGGCCCTTATGCTCCTTCGCGGTCCCGTAAATGGTCACAGGCCCCTGCTTGACATACTTGCGGCTGTCTCCGGGAACGACCCCGGCATCAGCAAGCGCATCTTGTGCGGCCTTAAAACTGTCAATGGCGTTGGCCTCATCCTTGGGCCTATACAGCCCGTCATCCACGCCAACCCTACGTCCGCCGTTGTAGAACGCCAGAGAAAGACAAATAGCGGGCATAGCGGGGATTTTAGCCGCCATGTAAGCGAGAGCGCAATCACTCCGATATTGCTTGACGGCGCGGCCTCTCGATCCCCAATGGCAAGTAGTGTTTCGGCTGCACTCTTTTGGAGGCAACGGCAGTTCCACCGTGTACATGCTTGTGACGGCGGGTTTAGTGTCCATTAGTTATCCAATCCTAGCGGGGCCTTTTCAGTGACGTTAACCTGATCAACAATTTCATGGCACCCGGGGTAGCGGCCACTGCAAACTTCCACAACAACCACGCGCCCGCAATCCAAGCATTCACGAGTTTGTTCTGTCTGAACACAAATATCTTTGTATTGGTTATTGGCCCAATACCTACGGATGAACATGCGCCAACGCGCCCACCTGTGCCAGCCTAACCTACATCTAAGCCTCATCTGACACCTCACCCTCTACCTGCGGCTGGTGCGGCGTGGTGGCCCTAAGCTCCATTAGTGCGGCGTGCAGGCCCTCTAAGCCCCTCTCTTCCTTGACAAATTGGGCGGCTTCGGCCAGCCCCGCATCCCGCCCAATCCGTTGCATGTCTTTGAACGATTCGGTCAAATCAGAAACGAATGTTAGCGGACCGCATGGGTCAAAGGTCTCCAAAAACCACTTCACTCGCGATTTAATTGTTTCTTCAACCTCTGCTTCCGTCATCCCCATCCTCCTTCGGCAGCCCCAGCTTGTCCGCTATGAACTCAGCACAGGCAATCCATCCAGCGTCAAAATCAAACCTTGCGGTAACCAGTGGCGGCATATCTGGAAGCCCGTCACGGTCCTTAACCCACTTGATAAAAGCGGTAGTAATCGGTTCTGAGGGTTCGCCCTGCTCCTGCAGCCTGTCCTCAACCCTAATCCACTCCACGGTACACCTCCGCATTCAGAGACTCTTGCACTTCATCTGCCGCGCTATCACGGTCATCCTCGCCAACTTGCAGCGCCTTCAAACACGCCTCACTCACCGCCGCGCACCATGCCAGCACTATGTCATCCTGAAAGCTATCACTGGGCACGCCGTTACTGTCCAAGTCCTTGTAGAGCCAAACACGGTAGCCTCTATCGTCAATGCGCTTCTGCTCAAGGTGCGGCCACCCTTTGCCTTGAACAAACACCAGGAGTCTCGCGCACTCGCCTGGGTCCGTGGAATACCGCTTGATATGGTTCCAGCACTCACCCTCAGATCGACCGCCTGTAAACATCGTTCCATCTGGGTATAAGATGTGATACCACTGCGCATCGACACGCACCACGCGCCAGCCCAACAACTTCGCAATCGCAACGTCCCGTGCTCGTAAGTCAGGTTGTTGTGCGGTCATGCGACACTCCTTGCATCTTCGAGTTGTTCCTGAAGGAATCCATAACGAATCATCGCTATTTGACGCATTCCCATAAGCCTTCCGCCTTCATCACAGCAGAACATGTCCTCGAACGCGCCTAAGTCTCCAGCCTCTACATCGTCAGCCGCTTTCAATATCGCAGTCGCTATCTGTCGCAAGTCCCCGGCGGACCTACCTTTTACAAATTCAAAAGTCATAGGACTCGGCATTTCACTATCGTGATCGCTCATCTCACAACCTCCCTCTCCCCGCCACCGCCTCAGCCCCTGGAATTAGGGGTGGCGTCAGCCCAGCAGCCTCGGACTCTTGCCTTCTAGCAGCAGGTCAACCGTCTCAAGCATTTTCGTGTACCGGTCTTCGTCAGATAGTTGGCTGTAGTAATCGTCATTGGCCCACGCGATTGTCCATGACAGGCACCACTTCATACCGAGCAACTCGCCGAAGTCTGCCGTCTCTTCACCATCAAGACCGCCTGCGTCTTTCAGCACCTCTTCAACGATTTGCTGTTCAGTGAACTCAGGGAACGAGGCCCGCTTCCTGTGAAGTGCGAGTGCGCCCACTGCACAAACATCTCCCTCGCTGGTTATTACATCGCCTTCTATGAGCCGCTTTTCTGGAAGTGCAAGGAGCGCGTCCTTTAACTCCTGAAGAACAGCGCGCCCGTTCTTACCTCTGGCGGCGGCTAACACCCGACCCTTCCAAAGCCCGTAATTGCCCTCTTCATTCACGTTAAACGATCTTCCCATCTGCCTCAATCTCCCTTCCACCACCATCCCGGCACCGGCTGCGGGTGGGTGTTAGTTCTTCTCCGCTACCTCGCGCAGCTCGGCCTCACTTATTCCACTCGTCCATATCGATTCCAGAAGCCCCAAGGTTCTTTGCCCGCAATGCTTCAAGCTGGGCGTTGACCTCGGCGCGTTTACCGTCTGGCATTTTGGCCGGCAGATCAGCGAATGGGTCATCGTCCATGTACTCATCAATCGGTATTGCGCCTCGCGACATCTCACGGCCAATCTCTGCATCGGTTGCATCTGACTTCCGCCAATGCTCGAACCGCTTCTCCCAGAAATCAGGAATCTTCGGCCCGTATCCGAGAATGATAGGCTCGCCGTACTGCTGTCCATCCTTGCGAACGACATGGCCCTTCTCATCGCGCTTCAAGATTGGCAGTTGTGCGTGGCTCTCACGGAACGCGGCCTCGAACTCACGTTTGCCGGTCTTGGTGTCCTGCGGCTTCCGATTGAGCGGAGCCATCGGCGCAGGCTTGACCGTGTTGAGCTGGACCTCTAGGTCGTAGTCGCTCGGCGGTTCACGTTGTGCGCTAAGCGCCTTGGCAATCACCTGCTTGGCGTGCGCCTCTTCGTAGCCAACGAGGAGATTGAGATATACCTTGGCAATCTCCGAGTTCCAGAACCGGCCAATCATGCCGAACCGGGCTTCAATTGGTTTTAAGCAAGCGTCTGCTTGTGGGTAGGTCACGGCGGTTTCCTTTGAGCGGCTTTGGCTTCCTGTTCTGCCATTAGCTCGGCCAATGCTTCACGAGTGGCTTTACTTCCCGTCATATTTGGGCGTGAATTTGTTCCTGTTGGCGGTAACGACTGTTTCTCGACAATCTTCCTGTTCTCTCGGCGCACCCATTTGCGGGCTTCGGCCTGATAGTCTGCAATGGGTACCGGATTGCTTCCAAAGGTGACCCATCCTCGGCTTTGGAAGGTGTCATAAAACTCTTCTGCCTCGTCAATTCTGCCTATTGCCTCGAAGTAAGATTTCACTCTTTCAAAAGTTGGGCCGCGACCCTTCAGCGCGTGCGCGTCTTCCTGCCCTTCTTCCTGAGTCTTTAATTCCTTAAGATTCCTATTAGTGTAAGACCCTCCGCTCAAACCGGTAGGACCCTCCGCTGAAACCGGTAGGTAGGTACCGTTATTAACGGTAGGTGTATCCGCTGAAACCGGTAGGTACCCTCCGCTCAAACCGGTAGGTTCAGGGGTCAAAATACAGTAGATTGTCGGCTTTCCAGCCGTCCTATGGACCCTGATTCTGCCCGCTGTTTCCAGCCGTTTTGACGCCTCTGAAATGGCCTCTGCGGAGTATCCTAAAACCTCACCAATGGCCCTGTTTGTCGTCTCTCGCGGGTCAATATGGCCGCTGGTACCACGTGCAAGGCGGCGTAGGTAGGTTAGGAGTCCGTAAGCGAACGGCCCCACTTCCTTAATCAAGTCAACGTCGCTGTTATCACACCAAAACCTACCCGCCACTCACTTACTCTTTCGGTTTAGCGAAGTCGATCAACTCGGACGAAACGGACTGGCTTGCCTGTGAAAATATAGTGCATTGAGTGCGGACCGTGCGCAGAATCTCACGAGCCTGTGAAGCCACTGCATCGGCACTACCGGGCGTCATTGTTCCCGCCCGAACCTGCTTGAGAGTGTCCCACAACGCGGCTTTAAGATTGATCGCGTTAAGCTCTACCGGCGTCTCGGATTCGCTGCTCTGCACGCTTGAGTTTTCGTTTTTCATTTTGAACCTCGAAGTATCCCCTCTGTTTGAGACGCTCGTATTTATCGGGCGTCGATTTGATAATCTCGCGCTCAAGCTCCACTAGCAGTCTGTGAGCCTCCGCGAATTCTCCATACATTGCGCTTTGTCTTTGAATGTCGTAAGAGTGCTTTTTCTTGCGGTATTCAGGCTTGCGGCAGTACTCTACGTGGAGCGGCATGCGCTCTTTACGCTTCTCCCGCTCCTTCTCAGGGTTGCGCGTTTTCTGGTAATAGGCGGCTTTTTTAGCCTTTAGGATGTCGGCTTGTTTTTGCCGGTAACGCTCATCGTAAGCGGCCTTGTCAGCCTTCTTTTGTTCAGGCGTTCGGTGGTCGGATTTGTGGGTAGCAGATGAGCATGTGCGGTTGCAAAATAGCCGCCTGCCCTCTTTGTTGGCGCGGTTGACACAACCTAGGACCTTCTCAATAGTCGCCCCGCAGTTAGCACAAACCACCTGAATTTTTGTTCCGTATGCCATAGACGTGAAAAGGACCCGCTCCACAGTTCTTTTGTCAGCCGCCAAGCTTGACCAAAGAAGTCGTGGAACGAGTCCGGGTGTTATCTTACCTTGAACGACCCATTTAGGGCAATTCTACAGGCAAATCCGTTATCAACTTCCATGGTCTTTAGCTTGGCGGCTATGCCTATATTATTGCACAAATGGCCCTCATTTTCCTCCTTTCTGTACGACATTTTTCAACTTGAAACAGGCTATTTTGATATGGTAATCGCGCGCGATTCACTAAAATAAGGGCCGGTAAGCCGAACCGACTTAGCCCCCGGCCTCTAATGGGTACGTAGGCTTTACAGGGTGCCACCCTCTCGCCTCACTCTGGCAAGTCTGTGCGTTCTTTGTCATCCCATTCGTCAAAACCGTCTTCGTCTTTCATGTGGCAGCTACACTCACACTTTTCATCCATATAACTGCGAGCATCCTCATCATGGTAGAACCCTGCGTAACGACTTTGAAGGCATCTCTCAGCGTCTGGATGAACGCAGGCGCACTTCTCAGGTATCTTCACTTTGCACTCCTTTAGGCAGGAACAGGCACGGCCTTGCAAGCGCGGGTATGAGGTTTGCCCGCCGGCGCATAGCATGATGGGCAGCGGGGGCCGTCATCATTCGGCGGCATACCGATGGATACGGCGGCCTCCTGCTTGGTGACGGGTGCGCCCGGGTTCACTTGCTGCCGGACAGGTGCGCGGCTGGGTTGTGAAGCGGAATGACCATCGTCATCGTCGTCCGCACAGATACCGAGGATTGCCGATAGCGCGTACCTTCTTGCATAGGTCGCCGCGGCCCCGTAACCCTGCGGATCGGCCTTCTGTAACGGCATGGTGAGAATTCCGGTAATGTACTGCCCGCTGGTGTGGAGCAGGACCGTTTCCAGCGCAAGGTAACCCTGCTCGCTGGGTACGAATAGCTGGGTGACTGACAGCCCGTTCGCTGTGAGTGCTGGCTTGGCCGCGTCCCAAACCGAACCCAGGTCCGCATACTTGCTTTTCAGGTGTGGGTTGACCTTTGACTTGATGGCCTCGTTAAACTGTGACTGCGCGAGGCACAGCGCGGCGGCGAGCTTGTCTATCGTGTCGCTTTTGTTCATTTGTTACTCCTCCCAATCTACAGGGATTTCGGCCTCGCCTTCATCCTCAGCAATGGCCTCGCAAACTTTGATTACAGCCCGCTCTCTGGTGCTTCCGTATCCGCTCTCGTATTCCAAAGCAAACCGGCGCTTACCGGGCTTGCGCGGTCCCTTCTGTGGTGGCTGCCGCTTCATGGTCGCCTTGAACAGCCCCGATCGGGAATCAAACGATATACCGCTTAGGCTCCATCCGCCTTGCTTGTTGTCTGCTACTTCCAGCATATTGAAGGCGGTAATCTTGTCGCTGTTTGCCTTCTCTTCGCGCTCAAGTTCAGCGTTGCAATCAGCACAGCCGCCATTCTCCATAATCAGGCGCTCGGTTGTCCCGCACCCACCACATTGTTCAGCCATCGTCTCTAATCTCCATGAACCAGCAGCTCAGAATTGCGGTAATCTGCTTGCCGGGTATGCCTGCATCGGCCAGAGCCTTCACCGCGTTATCCAGCAGCGTTTTACGGTGCGTCTTATGCCAGCAGGATTGATACCCGCGCGGGCAACTACAGCCGCCGTCTACGTCAGTCACGTACTCGCGGCCCTCATGCGTTCGGCTGGGAACAACCAGGCGTCCACCCGGCTCCCACCGCACACGCACAGGGTCAGCTTGGCGGCGGGCAGGCATCAGCCCCGGCTTGCAGCCCTGCGTTGTACGCTTTGATGAGTTCATCGGCTATCCTCTCAGCAAGCGACTTGCCGTGGTAAGGATGCTGTTGGACAGCGCGGCCTATTGCAAGGGCCTCGGTGTGTGTCATTCTCCGAACGTTCCTTGCCTCAAGCGGTCCAAGTCTTCCCGCACGTCGCGGCCTGTGCACTCGTTGCCTACGAACGTCCAGCCTGCGGGCGGCTCCAGCATTCCCCACCAAGGCCGGTCAAACAGTGAGAGGTACGGGCCTTCGTATTTCTCGGCAATTCGGTACTGTGTTTCAGGTTTCGCGCTGTGTGCGCCGCGCCCGTTCAACAAAACGCCTTCACCGCCATCATCCCAGACAACGCCGGTAGGCCGGTCTGCTGGCAACGCTACGGGCGGATTACCTCTCGTGCCTATGAGAAGCGGCTCAGAGCAGGCGCGGGCATGGTAACCAGTACCGATCTGCACGGCCCCACTCTTGCCCATCTTTACCCACGGGTAACCGGTCTTGTACTCGAAGCCCCATGAACGCAGGCAAAGGATTCCGTATCTGAGCATCGGCCATGTACACCAGAGCAGGCAGATGGAGTCTTTGGCCGCAATGGGCTCGACCTGAAGGTTCAGGATGTCTTCCATGTGCATACACTCGTAATGGTTGGCAGGGTTGCGTCCTCCCGAATCAGGCGGACCATAGTTCCACGGCGGATCGGCAAGAATGACGCCGAACTCACGCGGCACGGCTGGTGCTTCAAGCACTGTCACGGCTTCCTCCACGCTCTCACTACCTGCTCGGCCCACTCCCAGCCCATGATTCGGTAGCCGGGCAGCAGCACCGCCCTGAACGTTGCGGATGGTAGGCGGCATGCCGAAAGGAACAGGTGATACAGTTCGCACTCGCGTTGTGTAAAGTCGCGATTGTCGAAGGCTATCTGCTGGATAACCAGATTGTATTGACCGGTCATATCTGTATTCTTGTGTTCCATGCGGTAACTGCTTCAACTGCGGTTTCCCTGAATGGTCCGATTGCGGCGCATTTAGGATTGACGCACCGTACCGAGTACGCCCATTCGCCATCCGTACTTAGGATTTGCTCCGTCTTGAGAGTTAAGCACCCGCAGAACGGGCAGTAGGCTTTAGTCATCGCCCCAGCCCCGTAACCAACATCAACGCCACAAACGTCACGCCCACATACAAGCAAGCATCCGCAACCGTGAAACGCGGCTCCTCCACAACCACCGGCTCCCAGGGCAGTCGGTAGCGGGCCGGACCGTATAGCCCAAGGTCCTTGACCTGCGCCCGCATGTCCTCGGCATTCATACCCTTGTCGAATATCCTCATCAGAACGGCCTCCAGCCCATACACACCGCAAACACCACGTACGCCGCGCTACAGGCCGCGACAACTCCGCACAGCGTCTCAAATGGTCGCAGGAGCACGAAGCACATAAACGCTTCGCCTACGGTTAGGTCGGCCTCGTATTCGTCGTGCTCGTCGCGGTCATCCAAGGCTGGGTTCATGGGTGGTGGTCCTCATTTATCGCAGGGGTCATTGTCCATGTGTGGCCGCCGTAGCCGTAGAACCGGAAGCCTCCACCTTCAGCGGCGTTCATTCCGAGGTGTGACACATCAGCACCACATCCGTAGTCCTCGCCCTCAATCTCGAAGAACGCCGACGTTTCACCATTCGGACGAAGCGAGATGCCGACTACGAACGTTGAAACACATGGCTCGAAGCTGTCATCCTCGTCAAGAAGAAGCCATCCCTTGAAGCGGCCCTGCTTGTCCACGAAGTCCTGCCACATCGGGTAGAACTTCCCGTTAACCAGCTTGCTTTCGTCAATCCTTGCATCTTCTGTGACTTCAGTCGTCATTGCCGTCTCCTTTTGCGAGTGGTTTCCAAAATGGAAATAGGTCTTGGCTTGACCGGTCTAGGGCTGTCCTAGACTCCGTCGCCGCGTTCAAGATAGCTGACTCCGGTCAAGCCAAGTCTTGTGGTGCAGCTGGCCGCGTGTGAGGCCGCTCCACCAAAAAGCCCCAGTTGTTAGTCGCCGTCTTCACACTCAATACAGCAGTCTTCTCGGAATTCGGATTCCTCACCAGTGCGTTTCCAGGTATCACACTCCTCGCACTTGAAGAGGCTGCACTTTTCATGCAACTCTGTGAACACTTCCTCGCCAACCTCAACATTGAACAGTTGTTCGGTAAGGCGGTATACGTTCTGCTGGGTGCCGTCTAGTCGCTCTGCAAGCTGACTAAGCTGTTCTTGTGTCATGTCATCTCCTCTTCAAAAGGGTGCGCCGGGGCTAGTTAGCTTCACCCGGCGACTATCTCACCTGCCGCACCCGTGCGCTGCCTAATTAGGCCTGTGGGCGGGAAAGGTGGGATTCGGTGTTAGTCTTTAGGGTTCTTTGTGGACAGCGTAATAATCAACTGCCCTATCGCGTCCGAGTGGGTGTTCCCTCGCTCCCACTTTTCTGGATGCCCTTGCTGATAGGCTATGCAGTCCTCTGTACGCTCAACCACGACAATCACGTAAGATTGCAAGAAGGTGTATTCAGTCACCATGGGGCTGGCTCCGTTCCCGCTCCGCCATCATGGCGTTAGCGTACTGGTAGCAATACCGAGCAACTTCCTTTGGTGCGCTTTGAATGACTCCGTTCTCGTTCGAGTCAAATACAGGTCTAACAGACATCATGGCGGCCATGGCGAACCGGTCCCGCAACGTGGGCGTCGGCCACTCACCTTCAAGCGATGGAGGTGATAGTGTCACACCCTGTGCCGCCAACCGCTCCGCTATCCCGTCCGGGTCCGGCCCCGTCTCCGGCCCGTCTGGGCGGATACCGTAGGGGAGGTTGGAGTCGGGCGTGGGTTTATGGGAATCGCAGTCCCGCCGTGCCTCGTGCAGAGTTACCGCGTGCCATAGAGTAGATATTAGTGGCCTGTGGTACTCGCCAACAGGACCGATATATACAGGCTCGTACTTATGTCTGCTCGCGAAGTTGTTCACCGCGTTAGAGAGTGTTTTGAACAGATCGTCGTCGGGTTGAACCTGTGCATCGAGCCACTCCTGTGCTGCTTCAACCATATGGTCGATCGCGGCCTGACTTACGTTGGAGAACCTATCTACTCTCATCGCTTTGATAACGGCGGTATTCAGGTCTTCGCTCATTTGTTTTCTGCCTCTGCTTGCGCTTCCCATGCGAGTTGTTTTAGGTTGGTGCAGGCACGGATTACGGTGCTCAGTTCACCAGGCAATAGCTTCTCCAATGCCTCTCTAGCTGCTTCAAAGTCGCCGTCAAGCATGGCGCAGAATGCTTGTTCTTCAATCGTTTTCATGGTTAATCTCCATACTCCGGGTCTCGCTCACCCCGGTCCCCGTAATCCCCACCAAAACGCCACCGGCACTCATTACACATCCAGAACTCCGTATCACACCCCGCGCTGCCTGACTTGCCAGCTGGCAAGTGGCAGGGCTCGGTGTCGTCGCTACGGCAGGCGGGGTTGGGGCAGGGCGGCGGGTTGATGGTGGTCATAGCGGTAACTCGAATGAGAACGGCTTGACTGTTTCGCATCCATCAAAACGGTCCATAAACGCGGCGCACCCGTTAGGAAGCGCGAAGGAAGGCGCTTCGCCGTTGTGAAAGTAAATATCAATCCCATCCGGATCCACTGCCACGTCTTTGCATCTCAATGTCTGGATAATGGACAGCGCGATAGGGCATAGACTACAGTTTCCTCTAGTGCCTCTGTCGATATGCTCTTGCGTAACGTTGAATGTCATCTAACACTCACCTCCGGCACCCGCATCTCATCCTTGCAGTAGGATTGTCCGTTAGCCAGCATCGCAAGGCGTATCTCGCAGTCAAGGATAAACTGAGCAGCCCACGGCCTTGCAGTAACCATCTTTACAGTGCTTTCCATTCGGTTGACCGTGCAGGGTTCGTATTTGCTGTCTGGGCTTACATGTGGGTAAAACTGGTTCATACCGCTTGCCTCTTCGCTTCTGCCTTCCGAATGCACGTCGTACAGCCGCCATGCTCCTGCTGCATCCAGTAATCAACCTTCCGTCCGCAACCGTAACACTGCCCGATCCGCGATAGTCCGGGAATCTCAAGTGGTGCGCCGTTGTGCCTGATGGTTCTGGTTTGCGGGTAGGCCACCGCTTCACTGTCTTCGGGCCGCTCCGTGTGGGGTGCCTCTGTCCAGTATTCAGGAGGGGCCGTGTGGTAGATCATGGTTTTAGTTTCCGTTTAGGGGCCTTCTTAGGCCAGCATGAGAGGCACAGGCCATTTTGTATTGCGGGTATCCACCGCACATCGGCTTTGGGTTCGCGACACTTGTCACAAGTGAACCAATCGTCTTCTTTCATTCCGTAGATGCGGCGCACGAATTCTGTGTCTGTCATTTGGGTGCTGCCTCCGCTTTCGCCACCG
>Ga0068853_100000154_pt1 | contig 47200 bp, 44 predicted proteins | sample KBSCornC32_FD_65655 | JGI IMG/M metagenome (GOLD analysis project Ga0068853, IMG submission 65655) | Corn rhizosphere microbial communities from Kellogg Biological Station, Michigan, USA - KBS Corn C3-2 | ecosystem: Host-associated > Plants > Roots > Rhizosphere > Soil ... | reverse complement strand
ATGACCAGTCCGTCTTGTGGATGATGATGGCTCCTGACGCGCGCCACCCGCTCGCTCGACAGATTGTTCGAGAGCTTGATCCCGACCGCGCCGATTTGCCAGTCCGCGTCTCCATACTGGCCGCCGATCGTCAGCCGTTCGATATTGCCGTCCAGTTCCAGGTCGGTGATTTCGACGGCCGCGGTGCAATCCTCGATCCCGACCATGCTGAAATAAGGAGAGGCGAGGTCCTTGTCCGCTCCGTAATAAGGCAGCGTGTGCTTGTTCGGGCGGCCAGTGTCGGGATCGAACGTCCCGTATCTGAGGCCGTCCGCGCACTTGAGGCGCGCGCCGTTGCCATGAATGATCAGCGGCGTGTGGCACTTGGAGAAATGCATGATCCTTGCCGGCGCGAAGCGGTAACCATTGCGGCGATCGGGCGACTGGCGCCCAACGATATAGGTGGTCGCGCGCAATTCGATCGTGCCTCCGCCCGCCGCGGTGATGAATCTCGACATCGCGGTGAAAGCGTCGGTGTCGTTCGTTCGGCCATCACCCAGCGCGCCGAACTGCTCCGGCGTGACCGTTCGAACCGCGCCCATGTCCGGGCGCGGCGCAAAAGGCGCTGCGAGGGCGGCGGTCCCGCGGATCAGTTCGCGTCGGCTAAGCTGCATTCTTCAATCTGCTCCCGGGGCGAGGCTTTCGCCCGCGCGCGCCTTGGCCAATTTCAACATTTACCACGCATTCGGCCTAGGCGGCGGCCGATTGCCGGCTTTGTCCGCGTTGTTCCCTCAGCCAGGCTTGAAACATCAGCACGGACCAGATTGCCGCCGTCGAGTCCTGCCTGCCCTCGAGATGGTCGCGCCATCGCCGCTGCACCGGGCGGGGGTCGAACCAGCCTTCCTCGGCCATCCGCCGCGGGTCGAGCAAGTCTTCGGCCCAGGGCCGCAGCGGGCCTTTGATCCACTCGCCGACGGGAATCCCGAAGCCTGTCTTCGGCCGTTCGAACAAGCCGCGCGGGACCTCCCGCGAAAGCGCTCGGCGAAGGATATATTTTCCCGTGCCCGCCCTAATCTTGAGGCTCATCGGGATCCGGGCGGCCAGCTCCGCGACCCGATGGTCGAGAAATGGAACATGGACCTCGAGACCCACCGCCATCGAAGCGCGGTCCACCTTGCACAGAATATCGTCGGGCAAATAAGTGACGGCGTCGCAATACATCATTCGAAGCGCATCGGACGCCTTGGTGCCAAGATCGAGGCTGAACGGGCACAGAAGGTCTCCGTCGGCCGCGCCGCGGACGGGTGTCGGCAGTCCCGCCCATTCATTGAGAAATGTCGTGAATATGTCGTCGAGAGTGCGAGCGCCCGCGATCGTCCGAAGCCATTTGCGAACCTTAACGCCACAATGGGGTTGTGCGGGGCGCCTTGAAACTGCCGAGGCGAGGGCAGTCCAAAAGCGCGCGTCGACCCTCCCGAGAAGCCGGGCTGCTGCCGCCCGCATGGGCCTTGGGACGCGATTGAGCGCGGTCCAGGCGCGGGCTGCGGCGAAATATCGGTTGTACCCGCCGAAAAGCTCGTCTCCTCCGTCACCCGAGAGGGCGACCTTGACCTGCTCGCGCGCGAGCTTGCTGACAAGATAAGTGGGAATCTGGGATGAGTCCGCGAAGGGCTCGTCATAGATTTGCGGCAGGCCCGGAATTATCTCCCGAGCTTCCGACGCGGTGACGATGCGTTCGAAATGGTCCGTGCCGAGGTGCCGCGCTACCGCTTTTGCGTTTGCGGCCTCGTCGAAGGCAGCCTCATTGAAGCCGATCGTGAACGTCCGCACCGGGCAGCTGGAATATTTCTGGTAAACCGAGACGATCGTCGAGGAATCGATCCCGCCAGAAAGGAACGCACCGACCGGGACGTCTGTGACTGACTGGCTCTGGACCGCTGTCGCGAGCGCCTCATCGAGCTTCTCCATCGCCTCCTGTTCATCGGCGATCGGCTCTTCAAGGCCGGACCGGAGGATTTCCGAATATGACCAATAAGAATGAATCCTGATGCCGGGAGGGCATGCTCCGCGCCTCGGCGGGGAAGCGAGCGGCGTCGAGGCCGCATCCTGGTCGAGCTCGAGGACGCAGGCGGGCTCCAGCTTGAAGATTCCCCGATAGATTGAAAATGGCGCGGGAACATAGTTTCGGGCCGCATAAAGGCCGAGCGCGTCTCGATCGATCGCGCCGCCAAATTCCGGATGCTCGCGGATCGATTTGATCTCCGAGGCGAACAGGAAATCGCGGCCCGCCCAACCGTAATAAAGCGGCTTCTCCCCAAACCGGTCCCGGCCCAGGCTCAGCCTCCGCTCCCGGCGGTCCCACAGGGCGAATGCAAACATTCCGGCGCTGAGGCGGAGCGTGTCGAGCAGGCCCCAGGCGGCAATCGCCTCCAGGAATGTTTCGGTATCCGAGTGCCCGCGCCAGCCGCCAAGCGGAACGAAGCCCTTCCGCTCCAGCGCCGCGCGAAGCTCGGCATGATTGTAGATTTCCCCGTTGAACGTAAGCACCCAGCGCCCGTCCGCGGATTGCATCGGCTGGTGGCCCGCCGGGCTGAGGTCGATAATCGCGAGGCGGCGGTTGCAAAGGCCGACCCCAGCGTCCCGGTCCGCCCAGACACCCTCATCGTCGGGTCCGCGGTGGGCGATGGCTCGGGCCATGTTCGACAGCAGCCGCCCGTCCCGGGATGCTTGCCCGATTACGCCTGCTATTCCGCACATGCTTCACCTGCTCGTGAGACCGGTTTCGGGTGCAGCAATCGCCCTTGCCGCGCAAGGGCCAGAAGCGATCGCGGCGAAACAAGTGGCGCGTGCCCGAACCGCAAAGTATCGGCACTTCGATGTTGCCCTACTGGCTGCTTTTCCTGCTCTTCGCCGTCGGAGCCGTGCGGTTCGGAACAATGCCCGCAACGGCACAGGCGGCGGACATGCCGCTCAAAAATGCCGAAGTGCGTCATCGCTGGGAGAATCTCGGACGGGGCGCGCGCTTCCTTCCGTTCGCGGCGCTCGTTCCCGCGCTGATGATCGGTTTTCGCTACGCCGTCGGGACCGACTGGGGCGCTTATGTCGCAATCTTCAGGGAGATTCAGCGGAGCGACCTCGGCTTCGCGCTCGTCAGGATCGATCCCGCCTACGGCGCACTGAATTGGATCGCGGGTCAGCTCGGTGCGGGCCTTTGGCTCGTCAACCTCGTCTGCGGCCTGCTGTTCATGTTCGGGCTCGTTCGATTTGCCCGGGCGCAACCCAATCCGTGGCTCGCCGTCGCTGTCGCGGTTCCTTATTTCATCATCGGCGTCGGCATGGGCTATTCGCGCCAGGCGGTTGCGATCGCGCTCAGCATGGCGGGCCTTGCCGCAATCTCGAAAGGGTCCTCATTCACCAGATTCGCGTTGTGGGTGATCGCCGGCACCCTTTTTCACCGCACCGCGATCATCCTCATCCCACTCACGGCCATCGCTTATGCGCCCAACCGGTTCCAGGCGACGGTCATTACGATCTTCGGCTGCATCCTCGGCTATTATCTTCTCACGATCGGCCAAGGCTTCGAGCATTTCCAGCACGGTTACATCAGCCAGGCCTATCAATCCCAGGGCGCGGGCGTTCGCCTTGCAATGAACGTTCCGCCGGCGTTGGTCTTTCTCGGTATGTCGAGGCGCTTTACCGCCGACGAGACCGAGAGGAAGATCTGGCGCAATTTCGCGATCATCGCGATTCTCAGCTTCATCTTGTGGTTTCGAATTGACTCGACGGCTCCGCTCGACCGGATGGCGCTCTACATCATCCCGCTCCAGATCTTCGTCCTGTCGCGAATTCCCCACGCTTTTTCGGGCCGCGAGCGATCGGAGATGTTCCTGGTCGTGCTGATGATCGCCTATTCCGCGCTGGTGCAGCTCGTGTGGCTCGATTTCTCGAACAATGCGAAAAACTGGGTGCCCTATCGTCTCTATCCGGGAGCTAGCGCAGTTCATTCGAGCGTATGAGATCCGAATAGAGCGAGCGATAGGATTGCTCCATTCGCGCGATCGAGAATTTTTCCTTCGCAAATTGGCGTTGACGCAATCCCCTATCGCGGCGCGCGGCCTCATCGTTCGCCAGTCTTGCGATCTCCGCCCCGACGGCCGCCGGTTCGACCGCTGACCAGATCCAGTCGCTCTCCGCCGAAGAATGATTCGAGTCCAGCTGGACCGCGACGGTCGGGACTGCGCACATCGCCGCCTGGACTCCAGCGAGGCCGGTCACATTGCCCACATTGACCGACACATAAAGATCCATCTGTGCAAGCGCCGGCGCCGGATCGAGCGCGAGGCCGGGGAAATGAAGCCGGTCCCCGATTCCGAGTTCCTTGCCGAGGCGTCGGAGCGACGCCCGTTCGGGACCGTCCCCAACGAACAGGAAATGCGCGTTCGGACGGAGCAGCCTGGCCGCCTCGGCGAATGCCCTAACGACCAGCTCAGGTCGTCTCTCCGCAACAAGGCGGCCGATCGTGCCGATGACGAGGCCCGTCGCTGCAGGGAGCCCGCTCGAACGTCGGTACGACTGCGCTTCGGGTGAAGTTCGCGAAAGACACAGCGGATCGGCGAGCCCGTTCCAGATCAGTGCGCTGCGCGGATAGGGCCGGTTCCGGCGGAAGCGGTTCCAGCGTGAATCCTCGGCCATGAAAACCATCGAATCGCGTGCCCGGGCAAGCTGACGGTGAACCCAGCTTTGTATCGCCGGGATGGGCATGCCGGAGGCATGGTAGGTTTCGACGACGATCGGCCGCGGTCCCGAACGCAACAGGTACAGGCCGCTTCCGATGACCGCCCCATAGGTCAGATGGACATGGAGGACATCGCATTGCCGAAGCCAGGCACGCCTTCGCCATGCCCATTTGAGCGCCTGGGAATAGCGGCCGCGTTCGCCATCCCCGGCATATTCGACGCTGATCGACGGGTCGATTTCGGCCCGGAGGAGCTTCTCGTCGGCTTTCCAGCCCGCGACGATCGTTACGTCGCAACCATTTCGAGACTGGATGGCGGCGAGATCGACAACCGCCCGTTCGGCTCCTCCCTTGACCAGGGCGGAGACGACATGAACGATCCGAAGCATCAGCTCTTGAGCCCGCAGGCGACCCAATAAGGCTCGTCTTCACGGAACCGGACATTCGCGAGCCCGGCGCCCTCCATCATGGTTGCGATCTGCTCTTTGGAGAAACGCTGCTCGATGCGCGTTCCGAACCGGTCGAGCGCATCGGTGCGCATGCTGTAGAAGCTTCGGTAGCGATAGCCGCTGAGCGGAAGCCAGGAAACGTCCGCGCCAGCTTTCTCGGCAAGCGCGGCAAGCCGTGCCAAGGGCCAATAGACGGTGACTGCAATGGTGTCGGTAACGGCTCTTCGAAGCGCGAACGGGAGCCGTGAGATGAAGCGGCGGAGGTAATCGGTGGCCCTCCACAACAGCCGAAACCATTGCGGACGGTCATCGAGGTCATAGTAAAGATAGAGCAAGAAGGGCGCTCCGCGCTTCAGTTTCCGAGTCGCGTCGCACAAGGCCGCGGCCGTGTTGGGCACGTGGTGCAGCACCCCAAGCGAATATCCGAAATCCTGGCTGGAATCCGGCAGCGGGATCGAATCCGCGGCGGCAAGGTGGAAGCTGACGTTCCCGAGGGACGCGAGCTTTCTGCGGCACACGCCAAGCGCCTTTTGGGAGGGATCGATGCAATGAAGCCTGGCCACTCGATCGGCCATCAGTTCAGCCCACCGGCCGGATCCGCAGCCGAGGTCGAACCCTTCAGCCGATTGCGGAAGCGCCTCGAACGGAAAGATGGAGAAATATTGGCCGAACAGGCGCTGCTGCTCCGCGCCGCTCAAGGCTTCCTGGTCGAATGCGGCCCATTCCTCGCCGAAGCCCTCGACGGTGTCATGGTCGATATTGGCGGTGTTCGACGGAATTTCGCTAGGGACCGATCGGCTCATTTGCGCGGGCTTAGTCCTTGGCTCTCTCGAGAAGCTTGCGATATTCCTGCCTTTCATGCTCGTCGAGATGTTCGGGATCGAACATTTCCAGCGCCCGGGAACGGAGCCGCTCGCCAAGGTCGGCTGCAAGCTTCGGATCGCCGAGGAGCCGTGCGACGGCCGCCGTCATAGCATCGACATCGCCATGCGGAACAAGGAGGCCCGTCACTCCTGATTCGATCAGCTCGGCCTGCCAGTCGACATCGTAGGCGACGACCGCCGCGCCGCCCAGCGCCGCCTCGGTCAATGCTCGGCCGGTGTGCGGCGAGACGACGACTGCAGCGGCGGGATATAAAGCGGCCAGCTGGCCCTGCGTGAGGTTGCCAGGAAAGACGGCCGCGCCTTCTGTCGCTGCGCCTGAGGCTTTCAGTTGACCGGCCATCCGGCCTTCGCCGGCGAGCACGGCCTTCACGTCATGGCCGAGACCGCGGACTCGGTCGAGAACCATGAGCACATGGTCGGGCTGCTTGATCGGTTCGAGCCGGCCCACGTACAACAGGAATTTCCCTCGCTTAACTCCAAGTTCGCCCAAATAGGCATCGTCCCGGGGACGAACGTTCGGATCCTCGAAATGGCGGCGATCCACGAGGTTGCCGTAGCGGAACAGCGTTGAGCGCTCTGGCCGCGCGCCGTTGGCCAGCGCGAAATCGAGATTGTCCTGGTTGGCCCCGGCAACCAGGTCAGCCCTTGGAAAGACGAACCGTTCGACCAGCTTTTCGACCTTTCGGCTTCGCATCAGCCGCGGCTCGATTGGACGTCCCGTTGTCTCGAAATATTTGTCGTGGTTGCCGCCGACGCGAATGGCGAGGGGAACCCCGCAGCTCCTGGCCAGAGCCAGCCCGAACAGTCCCACATAAAGCGGGCTCGCAACGCGAATCACATCGATTCCTTGTCCCAGGATGAGCCGGCGGAGCCGGAAGAACAGGTCCACCTGGCTGATCAGGAAGTTCAGCGGGAATAGCCAGCGCAGCGCGGCAAAGCGGCCGACCTTGGCTTCGATGACCGTGTGCCGCGGGGCCAGTTCATATTGATCCGGCTTTCCGAAGCGCGGGCCCCATGATGGCGAAGTCACGAGGGTTGCAAAGGGATGGACGCTCCAGACATGGGCGAAAAACCCGTCGAGATCGCGGCACGTGATCGATTGCTCGATCTGACGCTCCCGAATGCCTTCGAGCGTGTAATTGGTATCGAGGATCAGCAGCTTGCGCGGCGGCTCGTCCAATCTGCTCCGCTTTGCGGTCGCGGCGTCCATCAGCTCTCCGGGCTCCTTTCCTTGCTGGCCGGCCAAATCAAGTGCCTGACTGCCATCACTTTACTAGCTGGCCAAAGGATTTAGGAAACGCCGGCGATGGACCGTGCACCCGAGCCTTTCGTCATGCCCCTGAAGGCCCATTCGGATTCTCGAGGCATGCTGGTCGCGATCGAAGGGGCTCGCGACATTCCGTTCGACATCGCCCGTGTCTATTACATCATCGGCACCGAAGGCGCGCAGCGAGGCTTTCACGCGCATCGAGAGCTGGAGCAGCTGCTTATCGCCGTCAGCGGCTCCTGCCGGCTGACCATCGACGATGGAGTGACTCGCGAGGACGTGATCTTGGACAGGCCCGACGTAGGCGTCCATATCGATCATATGCATTGGCTGGAAATGCGCGATTTCGCGCCGAACACGGTGCTCCTTGTGCTGGCGAGCGCTCCGCACCGTGAATCCGATTATATCCACGATTATGACAGCTTCGTCGCGGAGGCGACCCGCGGGCAGGCGGCGTGAGCGTTCGGTTCCTCGATCTGGGAGCCCTTCACCGGGACATTCGCGGCGAGATGGACGCCGCAATCGGGCGCGTGATCGATTCCGGCTGGTTCATCCTCGGGCCGGAGGTTGAAGCGTTCGAGTCCGAATTCAAGGAATATGTCGGAAGCGACCATTGTGTCGGAGTTGGAAACGGCCTCGATGCTTTGCACTTGATCCTTCGAGCCCTGGATGTGGGTCCTGGGGACGAAGTGATCGTATCGAGCAACGGCTATATCGCCACCTGGCTCGCGGTGACCCTGGCAGGGGGGACGCCGGTTCCGGTCGAGCCGGATCCCGGCACCCATAATCTCGATCCCGAGCGGACCGAAGCCGCCGTCACGTCGCGAACCAAGGTCATCCTTCCAACGCATCTTTACGGTCAGCCCGCCGATCTGGATCCCTTGCTGGAGATTGCGCGTCGGCATGGATTGAGGCTGGTCGAGGATGCCGCGCAGGCTCATGGCGCGCGATACAAAGGGAAGCGCGTCGGAAGTCACGGCGACGCCGTCGCCTGGAGTTTTTACCCCGGAAAGAATCTCGGAGCGCTCGGCGATGCGGGCGCCGTCACTACCAACGATCCTCGAATAGCGGAGCGTGTGCGGGCGCTCGGCAATTACGGATCCCGAAAGAAATATGTGAATGAGGTCCGTGGGGTCAATTCGCGGCTCGACCCGCTCCAGGCGGCGGTGCTTCGGGTCAAGCTTCGGCATCTCGACAGGTGGAACGCCCATCGGCGCGATCTCGCCGAACGTTATCTGGATCTCCTTCCGGCTGCCGCGGTCGTCGCGCCCCATGTGCCCAATTGGGCCGAGCCCGTCTGGCACCTGTTCGTTGTCCGCACTGACCGGCGTGACGAACTTGCAAGATATTTGGGCGATCGGGGCATCGAAACCCTGGTACATTATCCGATCCCCCCGCATCTTCAGCATGCTTATGGCGACCTTCGAATGGGACCCGCCACCTTTCCGATCGCCGAGAGGCTCGCGGGAGAGATATTGAGTCTTCCCATCGGGCCGCATCTATCCTCCTCCGACATTCAGGATGTCGCCGCCGCGATCGCCGATTTCGCGCCGTCCAAAGCTGCGTAATGAACTTTCCGAAGGTTTCGGTTCACATCATCACCTACAATCAGCGTGACTTTGCGGGTCCGGCCATCGAGAGCGCTCTCGCCCAGGACTATCCCAATCTGGAAGTGGTCGTCGCGGATGACGCCTCGGTCGACGGAACGGCCGACCTCGTTCGCGAATTCGAGACCGGGAATCCCGGGCGCGTGGTTGCCGTCCTTGGCGAGACCAATCTTGGACTGTCGGGCAACGGCAACCGGGCGCTGCGCTGCTGTTCCGGAAAATATGTCGCCTTCATGGGCGGAGACGACATCCTGCTTCCCGGGAAGATAAGCGCTCAGGTGCAATGGCTCGAGGCCAGTTCCGACCGGGTTCTCTGCGCCCACCAGGTGGAAGTCTTTTACGATGACGGCTCGCGGCCGCCCCATCCGTTGAGCCGGCGGCTCCCGCACGGCCGGGGCGCGGAGCAAATCATTCGCCACCAGCCTTTCGGGGCCGTTTCCGTAATGGTCAGGGCCGATCGCATTCCGAGCCACGGTTTTCGGGCCGAGCTGCCGATGGTTTCCGACACGATGTTGTGGGTGGAGGTCGTCCGTGAGGACGGATGCTTCGGGTGCGTGCCCGGCACGCTCGCACGATATCGCCGCCACGACTCGAACGTTAGCGGTGACCCTTTCCGTTATCTTGGCGATGTGAAGCGCCAGTTCGCGATCCTCGAAAGCGAGTTTCCCGAGTTCCGCCGGGTGACGCAATATGCCAAGACCCGCCGCCTCTGGTATGATGTCGGCGTCAATCTCATGAATGCAGGACGAACTTCGGAGGCTCGCGAGAAATTTGCCGGCGCGATCCGGCGGGAGCCCTGGTTCGCCAGGGCATGGGTGCGCCTCGGACAGACGTTTCTATGAGTTCCGCGACGGAAGGAGAATATTACGTTCACCCGCTCGCGGACGTGCAAACGGCCGCTATCGGAGGGGGCACCCGTATCTGGCAGTTCGCGGTCATTCTCGATGGGGCGCGCATTGGGCGCGATTGCAACGTCTGCGCTCACACATTCGTCGAGGATGACGTCATCATCGGCGACCGGGTGACCCTGAAGTCAGGCGTTTATTTGTGGGCGGGAGTCACGGTCGAGGACGACGTTTTCCTCGGTCCCAATGCCACCTTCACCAATGACCGGTGGCCGCGGTCGCGAGTGCGGGTGCCCGTCGAAAGAACCGTGATCTGCTCGGGTGCTAGCATTGGCGCGGGCGCAATTATCCTTCCCGGAATCAGGATAGGGCGGGGAGCGATGGTCGGTGCGGGCGCCGTCGTGACCAAGTCGGTGCCGGACGGAGAGACATGGGTCGGCAATCCGGCGAAGAGGCTCGGCGGTTGACCAAGCCGCTCGCGCAGGCCAGCCTCGCGACCGGCACTGCGCCACAGGCCCGCTTCTATGCGCCGCAGCTCGATGGCCTTCGCTTTATCGCGGCCGCCCTCGTGTTCGTCCATCACGCACCGGCTATCCCGCTCATAAGCGGCGTCAAGCCGTACGGGTGGGCGGGCGTCGACATGTTTCTGGCGATCAGCGCGTTCTTGATTACAAGGCTGATCCTGCTCGAGCATGACAGGACCGGCTCATTCTCGCTCCGGTCATTCTATATCCGCCGGGCGTTGCGGATCTGGCCGCTCTATCTCAGCGTCGCCACCCTTTTGTGCCTCGTCTCGCTTGTCGCGCATGTCGTCAGCGCGCGCGAAGCCGCCGCCTGGTGGCTCAGCCATGTCAGCTTCACCAACAATATATTGACGGCGGTGAAGGGCTATTCGCCAGTCCCGTTCAGCTCGCATCTGTGGACGATCTCGCTGGAGGAGCAGGCCTATATCCTCATGCCTCTTCTCCTCCTGGCGTTCATCGGCAGCGGCGCCCGCGAACGCTCCGCCGTTGCCGTTTGCGTCGCCGGTCTAGCCGCCCTTCTTCTCGCTCGCCTTGCGCTCGTGCTCGGCGGGACCGCCCACCCGTTCATCTGGGTGCTTCCGCTTCGGGGCGATGCCTTCCTGCTCGGAGGCCTAGGGGCGATCGTAACGCACAATCGCGGCCCCGCCATGCCGGCTGCCTTATGGATCGCGGGCGTTCTGCTGATCGGAAGCGTGCCTTTCTTTCCGCCGATCGACCGTCCTGGTCTCTACCAGGTCGTCGGTTACACGGTGCTTGCGGCAGGCTGCACGGCGATCGTCGTAGCGTCGCAATATTCGGACATGGCCAGAAGGATTCTCGGCTGCCCTCCGCTGCGCTACCTCGGCAAAATCTCCTACGGCTTCTATGTCTACCACCTCGCCGCTTTATATGCGGCTGAGAAATTGCTCGGGCTGGTTTCGGACGGTAGCCGGCCGGCCGTCTTCGCCGCCGGACTACTCCTCACCGTCGGAGCCGCTTCATTGTCATACGCGATTCTCGAACGGCCGTTCCTGCTTCTTAAGGAGCGGTTTGCGTTCGTTCCATCGCGGCCTGCGTGACAGGCCACCGATGAGCGACGCTGAGGGAATCAAGCGACAGATCCTCCGCTCTACGTCGATAATCGGGGGCGCGACGATCGCCGGTCTTTTGATCGGACTTCTCAAAATGAAGGCGATCGCGCTGTTGCTCGGGACAACGGGGGTCGGCCTGCTCGGCGGCCTCGGCAGCCTTCTGACCATGGGCGCTTCGATCGCCGGAATGGGGATCGATTCCAGCGCCGTTCGGCAAATCGCGGCAGCGCGCGACGATCCAGTGCGTGCAGCGATCGTCCGACGCGCGGTGTGGAGCTGCGCGTGGGCGCTCGCATTGGCGGGAGCGTTCCTCTTCTGGCTCTTCCGCGACCAGCTCGCCCAGCTTGGGCTGGGCTCGTCGGCCTATTCCACCCAGGTTGGGCTGCTTGCGCCCGGGATTGCCGCCTCGATCCTTGCTGCGGCGAAAGTCGCGCAGGTGCAGGCCTATCGCCGCATGGGTGACCTTGCGCGGCTGAGGATCGGAAGCGCCCTGATAGCCGCCATTGCCGGCGTTGGGCTTGTCTATGAGCTTGGGATGGGCGGTGTCGTCGCTGCGGTCCTGGCAATGCCGCTCGCGACCTGCCTCTCAGCATTATTGATGACCCGAGCCCCGGGTCTGCCCAAGGTCTCTCCCTCGATTCCGGAGCTCGCCGCCGAATGGCGGACGCTGGTTGGGGTCGGCGTTGCGGTTACTCTGACGACCATCGTCGGAAGCGCTACCCAGGCCGCGGTCCGGGGGATTTTGGCAAGCGACCTCGGTCTCGATTCCGCGGGGCTGTTCCAGGCCTCTTATTCAATCTCGTCCCTGAACCTCGGTTTGGTTCTCGGCGCGATGGTCCCCGAATATTATCCTCGGCTCAGCGAGGCGTCGAATAGCCCGGGCACCGTCAGGGAGCTCCTCGACCACCAGGTGCACGTTGCATTCCTGATTGCCGCGCCCGCCCTTCTTGCGATCAGCGCCGCCGCCCCAATTCTGCTTCACATCCTCTATTCCGAAGACTTCGCGCGGGCGGCGCTCCTGCTTCGACTGCAGATCGTCGCTGATGCGCTTCGGCTGCCCGGCTGGGCGCTTGGCTTCGTCCTGCTGGCCCGCCGGCGGACGACTGCTTACGTTTTGGTCGAGGTAACGCTCGCGATTGTCTTCGTCCCCCTTGCCTGGTGGGCGGCTCCGCGCTGGGGAGTCGCGAGCGCCGGCGCCGCTTATCTTATCGCTTATGCGATGAGCCTTGCGGTCGCCATGCTATGCGCTTTTCGGGACGGCATTCGTCTTGGCGGAAGCAATGGAGTGCTGCTGATCTGCCTTGCAGCGGCATTGATGCTCATCGCCATTCTGTCGACCTTTAATGAGACGGCATCGCTCATTGCGGGAATGGCGGCGTTCGTCTTTGCCTGCTGCTATTCCATCCGTGAGCTGGATAAATTGGGAATCAACCGGGCCTGGGCGGCGGCGCGGCTTGCCCGCCGCGGGCGCGATGCCGGAGGAGCATGATGTCGGTCAGCATCGTTACTCCCAACTTCAACAATGCTCGCTTCGTCGAACAATGGATCCGGCCCTTGCTCGACGATCCCGCGATTACGGAAGTGGTTGTTTACGACAACGGGTCGACCGACGGGTCGCCTGAAATGATCGAGGCGCTCGGGAAATCCAAGGTCAGGCTCATCCGCGGGAAAAAGAACCTGGGTGCAACGCTCGGCCGCCACGAGGCCGTGCTCGCCTCCGCCAACGCATTGATATGCTATCTCGACGGAGACGATTTCCTGGGCGACCAAGCTGTCGGAAAAGCGCTCGATGCGCTTCGTCGTGACGACCTCGATATCGCCTTGTTCCGATGCTTCGACGTCGACAGCGACGGGAGCAATCCGCGCATCGTCATTCCTGCGCCCGACCAGCCAATCGACGGTCGGAGCGCATGTGCGTTGACCCTCGGCGGCTGGCATATCCACGGATGGGGCGTCGTTCGAAAACAGGTCTATCTCGATGCCTGGCGCGGATTTCGGGTCCATGGCTTCCTTTCGGACGAGGTTCACCTGAGGCGAATGTTCCTCGCTTCGCGACGTGTCGGTCCGAGCGACGGCGACATGTTTTACCGACGGGTTCCCAAGCAATATGATCCGGACAGAATGATCGACTGGGGCCGAACGAATGTCCGGGCCCTCGCATTGGCTGTCGATGCGCAGCTAGCCGCCGACGCGGTGCGGGGCCAGCTGAAACTCACGGTGCGGTTCCTCTTCGGACTGACCCGGCGAGCGCTCTACGGAAATTATCCGCGGCCTCGCGTCGGGCATCTCCTGGACGAATATTTCTCGATCGATGCGCGGTGGAGGCCGGCGGACGCGCCCTGGTTTGCGGTCGACCGACTGTTGCGCGCCGCGCGACCGCTCCTTAATGATTGAGCGGGCCTTCCAACAAGGGCATTCAGTCGCCGCAGGGGATCGAATTGCGCCCGAGCCGCTCGCCGCTGTAACGCTTGTCGCGCAGAGGCCGCCACCAATCCTCCCGCTCGAGATACCAGTCGATCGTTCTTGAAAGTCCGTCGTCGAAGGTCAGTTCGGCCCTCCAGCCGAGCTCGGTTTCGGCCTTCGACGGGTCGATCGCGTAACGCCGGTCGTGCCCCGGCCGATCGGACACGAACTCGATTTGTTCGGAATAGGGCCGGCCGTCCGTCCGCGGGCGCTTGCGGTCGAGTTCGGCACATATTGCTTCGACGACCTGAAGGTTGGTGCGCTCGCTTCGGCCTCCGATCAGATAAGTCTCGCCGGCCCTGCCATGAGACAATATTTGTTCGAGCGCGCGCGCATGGTCTTCCACATAGAGCCAGTCACGAACATTCGCTCCGAGTCCGTAAACGGGAAGCTTTTTCCCCTCGATTGCATTGAGGATGACCAGCGGAATCAGCTTTTCAGGAAATTGGTACGGGCCATAATTGTTCGAGCAGTTCGAAAGCACCACCGGTAGCCCGTAGGTGTGATGCCAGGCCCGCACCAAATGATCGCTGGCGGCCTTGGAGGCCGAATAGGGCGACGAGGGCCTATAGGGACTATCCTCGACGAACGCGCCACCGTTGAATGGAAGGTCACCCATCACCTCGTCCGTCGACACGTGATGGAACCGGAAGCTCGAGCGTTCGGGTGCGTCCAGCGCGTTCCAATGATCGACCGCCGCGCGAAGCAGCCGGAACGTCCCCACTACATTGGTCTCGATGAACACGCCCGGATCGTCGATCGAGCGGTCGACGTGGCTCTCCGCCGCAAGATGGATGATCTTGGCGATGCGCTCCCGGCGAAGCAGGCCGAGCACCTCCGAGCCCTGGCGGATGTCGATCTGATGGAATCCATAGTCGGGGCTGTGCTCGACCTCGGCGAGCGACGCGAGGTTCCCCGAATAAGTGAGGCTGTCGAGATTGACGACCCGGTAGCGCCCGGTCGCAATGAGATGGCGGCACAGCGCGCTGCCGATAAATCCGGCGCCCCCGGTGACGAGGACGGCTTCCTTCGATTCAGCCATCCATGATCTCGCTCACTCGTCGCCGCAGATAAGTGGCATAATCCGTATTGCCGAGCATTGCGGCACGCTCGAGGACCTGCTCCGCAGTCAAATAGCCCTGATCAAGGGCGATCTCTTCGAGGCACATGATCTTGAGGCCTTGCCTCTCCTCGATCGTGCGGACGAACACGGACGCTTCCTGCAGCATCCGGTGCGTTCCGGTGTCCAGCCAGGCAAACCCCCGCCCGAGACGCTGCACGCAAAGCTTGCCGCGTTCGAGATAGGCCTGATTGATGCTGCTGATCTCGAGTTCGCCCCGCGCCGAGGGAACCACCCCTTGTGCGATGTCCAGGACATCATTGTCGTAGAAATAGAGGCCGGTCACCGCCCAGTTCGACTGCGGCCGGGACGGTTTCTCTTCAATTGATACCGGCACGTCCGTGCCTCTTTCAAAGGTCACGACGCCATAACGTTCGGGATCGTCGACCTGATAGGCGAAGACGGTTGCGCCGCTGCCGCGCTGAACCGCGGAGCGGCATAATTCGCGAAGCCCGGCCCCATAGAATATGTTGTCGCCGAGGATGAGCGCCACCTGATCAGTCCCGACAAACTCGCGCCCGATGATGAAGGCCTCGGCAAGGCCTCTCGGCTCCGCCTGCTCGGCATAAGATAGCGACAGGCCGAGACTTTCCCCGCTGCCGAAAAGCGCTTTGAAGCGGGGCAGGTCCTCGGGCGTCGAAATGATGAGGATTTCCCGGATGTCGGAAAGCATCAACACGCCCAGAGGATAATAGATCATCGGCTTGTCGAAGATCGGCAGAAGCTGCTTCGATACCGCCAGCGTCGCCGGATAGAGCCGGGTCCCGCTTCCGCCTGCAAGGACGATCCCTTTCACGCATTGCTCCCGCTCGCTGCGGCAAGGGCTTAACGCCTTCGTCTGCCTGTCCGCAAGCAAGGCCGGCGCGATCCTGGAACCGCTTGGCAGCGCTTGGGCGCAAAGGATAGAGGCCATGATCGTCCGAAAATTCGGGGAGGTGGTGCGGAAGCGGATGAGAGTCGGGGTCATCGTCGACCGCCTCCAGGTCACTGCATGGCAAGCCGAGGCTCTGCGGTCGCTGGGAAGCGAAGCGCGTTTCATCATTTACAACTGCACGAACAGCGAGGCCCCGAGGCGCCGGCTACGCCATGCCGGCTATTATTTACTGCGGTTGCTGAGCCTCAATCTCCGGATCATGAAATCGGTGCCGTTCCCGAGCGATTTGCACAGCATCGCGACATTCGATTTCCAAAGCGGGAACGATGGCGCATGGCAGACCCTTCCCGCGCATTTGCTCAACCGCATGCAGAATGACGCGCCGGAAGTGCTGCTCAAATTCGGGATGGGACTACTTCGAGTGCCGAGTCACCTCGCGATCCCGATCCTTTCTTACCATCATGGTGATCCAAGAGATTATCGCGGCCGCCCCGCGGGTTTCTACGAGTTGCTTCATCGCCAAACGTCCGTCGGCCAGGTGGTGCAGCGATTAACCGATCGCCTCGATGCAGGAGCCGTGCTGGCTTATGGCGAAACCAAGGCGCTCGCGCATTCGTGGCGGGCGACCATGGCGGAGGCATTTGCGCGCTCGCCGCTTCTGCTCCTTCCCGCCATCCGAAACGCGAAGTCGGGGATTTCCCTTCCCCTGGTCCCGGCCGGGCGGAATTACCGCCTGCCGTCAAACCGGCTGGTGCTGCGCTTCGTCTCGGGCCGGATGTCGGCCCTTGCGCGGCGCATTGCTTATGGGCTCTTCTTCGAAAAAGCGTGGCGGATTGCCGAGGCGCACATCGGCAACCCGGCTTCATTGATGGAGCGCTTCCCCGATCGCGGCCGGTGGCGCGTGACCGACCTTCCCCGACGCTACCATTTCATTGCCGATCCCTTTTATGCGAGCAGCGAAATCCTGCTGGCCGAAGCTTTTCGCGGCGGACGCGGAGAGATCGTTCAAGTCTCGGACGGCGCCTTGCGGCCGGTGACCGACTATCCGGGTCACCTCAGCTATCCCGCGACCCTTTCGATTGAAGGTGAGACGCTGGTCGTTCCTGAAATGGCTGAATGGGCCGCTGCCCGCTTGTTTCGTTTCCGGAGCGGACGGCTGGAAGAGGTTGGCGAGCTCGATTTTGGACGGCCGCTACGCCTGATCGACCCGACCATGTTCAGCCGTGACGGTAAATTCTATCTGTTTGGCAATATCAAGGAGGAAAGCCTTTCAGTTCTGCGTCTTTGGGTGTCGGAGGCGGCGCTTGGGCCATGGCGCGAACATCCCAAAAGCCCCATCCGGATTTCGCCTGCCGGATCCCGAATGGGCGGTTCCATCCTTTCGCTGGGGAGCAAGCTCGTGCGCACCGGCCAGGATTTACGCGGCGGCTATGGCGACGGAGTCCTGTTCTTCGAACTGATCGAGCTCTCCCCAACCGCATATGAAGAATGTGCGATCGGAGAGCTGCGCTTCAATAGCGTGAGAGGTCCCCACACGATCAATATTTCGGGAGGGAAGATCCTCTTCGATTTCTATAACGATCGCTTCTCGCCGGCGGCGGGCCTGTCGCGCCTCCGCTCATGGATCGCCGCACGGCGGCGCGAGCGCCTCGGAACCGCCAGCGACAGCTCGCACCGAGCTCACCCCTGGGAAGGGGCTTGACCGCAACATTGTTCAGGGGGACCGGTTCGAAATGAAGCGCGATTCCGATGAACCCGATCCAGTGGTCGATCGGGCCCTCGAAACCTCCAAATTGAAGCTGGAGCGTCGCGTCTTCGACGAAGTGTCGGTGAGCGGCTTTTCCCATATCGACCAGGAGGTGGCGTTCTTCTGCCAGGTCGCCGCTTTGGTGCGTCCGAACCATGTCCTTCTGGATTTCGGCGCCGGCCGCGGTGAGTTCTATTTCGACGAACCGGTTCGCTACCGGCGAATGCTCCAGGATTTTCGGGGAAGAGTTTCGCACGTCGACGGTTGCGATATCGATCGGGCGGTCCTGACGAACCCGACGCTCGATGGGGCGCAGGTCATTAAGGCAGGTGAGCCTCTACCTTATGAGGATTCGAGGTTCGACATCATCGTCTCCCGCTACGTGTTCGAGCATATTCAGGACCCGGCATGGGCCGCACGCGAGCTGCTGCGCATCACCAAGCCCGGCGGCTGGATCTGCGCGCTGACTCCAAATAAATGGGGCTATGTCGCGATGGGCTCGAGAATGGTGCCCAACCGGTTGCATTCGCGACTCCTCCGGAAAGTTCAGCCCCATCGGAAAGGGGAGGATGTCTTTCCGACAGTCTACCGTCTCAACAAGCCGTCGGACGTGCGCCGGCATTTTGGCGAAGGCGCGAGCGTCCACCATTATTCATCCTCGGCGGTGCCGTCCTATCATTTTGGAAGCCTGGCGCTGTTCCGGTTGCTGCTTCTGTTTCACCGGTTCATTCCGCCGTCTCTCGACGTCTCTCTTTCCTTCTTCATCCAGAAGCATCGGGTGGAGGAGATGGCTCGATAAGCGAGCACCCGGCTTGAATTGGAGCGGCGCTCGCAACTCGTGGGCGGCCGGGGCCCGCGCATTCGTCAGTCGCCGATCCGGACGTGCCGGCTGGCGCGAAGGTCCGCGAAAGTCGCTCGCGGCGGCCGTGGCCGGCCCGAGAGCAGGCAGAGGCACATTGCGAAGCAAGTGCTGACCGCCGCGGTTCGAAGGGGAAAGTCGACGAGGCTGTGAAGGAGGACGGCGGCCGACGCGATCGCCGCGGCACGGGCAAACCGGCGTGGCTCCGCGGATCTCAGAAGCCCGAGGACAGCGGTCAACCACCATGCGAGAAAGACCAGCATCAAAACGATCCCGGCGGCTCCGGTCTCGAGCGCCAGCTCGACATAATCATCATGGACATGGACCACTACAATATTGGTCACCGATTGATGGTCCTCATAGAGATTATAGACCTTGGGGAAGGAGCCGAGCCCCGAGCCCCAGGGGAAGAAGGCGCCAACCGCCTTGGCGGTCGTTACGAGAATCTCCTCACGCGATTGAACGGAAGTTGCCGCACCCAGTTGCCGCGCCCCGATCGAGCTGGTCGCAAGCATGGCCACTCCGCCGACCAAAAGCAGCGCTCCACCAGACGCAAGCCATGGCCGCAGCCGACTTTTGCTCGGGAGGAGCAGGGCAATGCTCGCGACTGCGATCGGTATTCCAAGTCCATAAGCAGCGAGCGACCGGTTGAGGATAATCCCGACGACGATCACGAGAGCCACCCCGCAAGAAGCGAGGACTATGCCATAATAACGCTGCTTGCTTTGGGCTCTCGCTTCCGCGACCGACGCCGCAAGGAAGGGCAGGGTGATTGCCAGGAGGATCGCCATATGATTGGCATTCGCGAAAAAGCCGGTCGCGAACCCGACATTGGTTTCTTCATAGGGATACCAGCGCGAAGAGCCGCCAGCGGAGCTCGCCACTTGCAGAGCCCCGAGCAGGACTCCTGCGAGCGCACCGGCGAGAAGGGCGGCGGCCATCCACGACGGACGATAGGCTTTCAGGCGCAACATCACGCATACCATCGCCAAGGCCGGAATCAGCCTCAGCAAGGTGTCCAGGGACTGCGAAGGCGTGAGCGAAATCGGAAGCCAGGGGAGGGGAAGCCCGAGCAGCCGATAGTTGGCGGCGATTGCCTGGCGGGGACCGAGTGATGCCCAAACGCCGGGCGGCAAAGGCACGAGCTGCAAGGCAACGACCACAACTCCCGCAATTGCGATGATCAACAGCTTTTTGCTGCTTCCGCCCATGGGTTCGGCCGAACGCTCCGCCGCGGCCCAGCCGATCAGCCCGATCCCGATCAACTGCAGCAGAAGATTGGACCATATGCCCTGGACGCTCCCGCCAAGAATCAGGCACAACAGGAGATAGACCGGCCCGACGGCGGCCCGGGCCCGGCTATGCACCGCTGGCGCCCATCCGGAAGTTCGACAATGTCACGTCCGATCGCTGAGGCAGATCCGACGCCCGCCCGGTCAGCGCGAGCAGTTGCGCCGGGCAATTCGCCGGAACCGTGATGGCGAGGGGACGGGACGCAAAGGTGTCAAGGCTCGCTTCCGCCAGCTTCTGGCTGGAATTTGCGCAGCTCAACGACCAGCTCAAGGCCTTGAGTCCTTCGGCTTCTCCCGAAACTCGCATCGAAAGGCTGTAGGTTCCCGGAGAAAGGGTCACAAGCTGGCTTGCGAGCGTTCCGTCGTCCTGGCCGTAGAACATGACGTGCAAGCGGCCACCGCCCGGCCGCTCGGCCATTCCGATCGCGGACGAGGTGAGCGACCAGTTGAATGGCGGAGGAGCTCGGGGGTCGGAAAATTCCGGATCATAGACCGATTGACCTCGGGCAAGACGGGCGCCCGAGATCGCGGTCCAAATCGTCCGTGCTTTCTCATATTGGGCGTCCCGAACGAGAGCATTCAGCAGCTGTGCGAACCATGGGCTCCCCGGAGTGCGGTGGCTTTTGTCGGCGAGCGCAAGAATGGTTCCGGCATTTGTGGAGTTCGAAGAGAGGATATCGAGAATGGGCTCTTCCAGCTCCTGGTTCGACCGGAACAGCAGCCTTAGCTGCGGCCAATTGGACGGGTTGGCCGCATATTGAGCGAGGATCGGCGCCACATTGGTAACGCCGTTCGGCGCCAGCCGGGAAATTACGGCGATCTCCCGAAGTCCATTTGGGAGGTCGCCGTTGCGAACGTAGAGCTGTGCGAGAAAATAACGCGCGGCGAGCGATCGCGGGTCACGCAATTGCGCGGCAAGAAACGCGTCTTTTGCAAGGTCCGTCCCTCCCGAAAGCTGCAGCTGCACGCCGCGGACCAGATATGGTTCCGGGGCCAATGGCTCCTGCAGGGCCGCGCGATCGATCAACTCGACTGCAGTTGGCGGAGCCGGCTTTCGCTCCCTGGCGGACGTTCCGATTTGCACCATGGCTCCCGAAATTTCGACTGCGGGATGGTTGCTCCAGAACAGGGATGCGACGTTCGGCTCGAGCTCGCTCCATTGAGCTACAGCGGCGTTCCTGACCGCTTGGGCGGCGAGGAGCAGGCAAAAGCCGACGATGACCAGGCGCCGCAAGAGCATGTCGCTGGAGAAGCCGCCTTGGCCTCAGCCGTCGGCCGACCGCCCGGCGGGAGCATCGCCGGGAATGTCCGGGATCATGAGAATTTCGGTCCGGGGCACCCTGCGATCGGCCCCATAGCTATATTCGCCATATCCATAACGTTTGTAGCCATAGGGCCCGCCGCTTGCAGCCGCCTTCGTCAAGGTCACTCCAAGAACTTGAGCGCGCGTCGCCTCGAGGCGGTTCAGCGCCTCGACCGCGGCGCGCGTCCGGGTCTTGCCGCTCTCGATCACGAACAGGATGTTTCCGACGGCGGCTGCGAGCAGTGGCGCGTCCGCCAGTCCCAAAGTCGGGGGACCGTCGACGATGACGATGTCGAACGCGTTTGCCGCTTCGGCGGCGATTTTCCGTATCCGTCCGGTAGACAGCAGGTCCGCCGGATTGGGAGGAAGGGGGCCGCTCGGCAGGAGCGAAAGATTGTCATATGGAGTCGCGGTGATGTGGTCCGCGATCGGGTCGTCTGACGTCAGAAGCTTGCTCAGTCCGCGCGCCTCGTCGGCGGCCTTGAACGCGGGCTTGCGAAGATCGCTGTCGATCAGCAGGACCCTGTTGCCGCGCCGGGCGAAATTCTGGGCGATCGCGAGAGCCGTCGACGACTTGCCCTCGCCGGCTCTTGTGCTCGTGATGAGGAAGGTCCTTGGAGCACCTTCGTCGGTACTGAACCGAAGCGCGGCGACAACTGCAGAATATGCCTCCGAGACGATTGACGATGGATTTCTGAGGTCGTCGACGAACGACTCCCTCGCTGCAGTTTTGGGCACCGAGCCGAGACAGGCGAGGCCCAGCTTCTCGCGGACGTCTTCGCGCGTCTTGATCGTGTCATTGACAAGTTCGAGAGCGACGGCGCCGCTGAGGCCCGCCAGGAGGCCCACGGCGAGGCCGCCGAGCAGGTCGATCAGCAGGTTCGGCTTGAATGGGGTGGCCGGCGGATCGGCACGATCGACGATCGAGATGGGCGCGAGGCCGACCGCGCCTGCCACCCCGATCTGCTTGTAGCGCTGGAGAAGCGCGTCGTAGAGGCTCCTGTTCGTGTCCACTTCGCGCTGCAGGATATTATATTGAATGCTTCGGCCTCGAAGGTCGAGGACCGATGCTTTCAGCTGGCCTACTCGGGCCTGGAGGGCCCGTTCGGCAGCCAGGGCCCCGCGATATTCGGCAAGCAGCGTATTGTTGCGTCCTTGCGACATTTGCGCGGCCTGCCGCGAGATCTGCTTGTCGAGCGCCGAGATTTGCGCCCGCAGGCTCTGCATCTGCGGATGATCGGCCTTAAGGAAGATGAGCTTCTGCTGATAGTCGGCCTCAAGCGTCGCGCGCTGTTGCTGAAGCGCTGCCGTGCTCGACGTGATGTCGCTGGTAGGACCCGTCGTGAGAGACTGGCGATAGGCGCCTTCGGCGGCAACGCGGCGTGCCGTCGCCTCGGAAAGAGCGTCATTCAACTTCATGAGCGATGCTCCCTGGAGGGAGCCGCTGTCGCTGCTCACCGGCTGCCCGTCTGGCCCGGTCGCGGTCGAGATGATGCCTTGCTGTTGAGCGTAAGTCGCGAGAGAGCGCTCCGACCGGTCGAGATCGCTTCGCGTCTTGCTGATTTGCCGCTCGAGGAAGTTCCGGGCGTAAGCGGACGCCTGGTAGCGCCTTTGGATGGCCGTATCGATAAAACTATCCGCGAGCCCGTTGGCGACGTCTGCCGACAGTTGCGGAGAGGTGGAGTCGAAGCTGAACTTGATCAGCTGCCCCTCGTCCGGCGGGATGACCTTCAGCCCGCCCTCGACGAACTGGGTCGCTTCCCGGAGGCGGTCGGGCGCACTCTGGTTCTGGCTTACATAGTTCGAATTGTTCGCGAGGTTCAGATTTTGGGCGGTGCGCTCCGCCACGGCTTTGCTCGAGACCAGTCCGACCTGCGTGGCGACGAAATCGGCGGAACCGACCGGGGACCCGTTGTCGTCGCGCGATTCACGATCGGTGACCTCAAAGCTCGGCGGATTAGCCTGCAGTGTGACCCAGGCACGATAGACCGGGGTGGTCAGCAGCGTGAACACAAGGCCCCCGGCAAGTCCGGCGACCGCAAGCCCGAGGACCAGCCAGCGCCAATGCTCGACGATCCGGATGAATGTCGGGAAATCGAGGATGTTGGTCGCCGAATAGGTACGGCGGCCAGGCGGCTGCTCCTGCAAATATGGTGACGGCGGCCAGGGGCCGTCTCTCGGAACGATTATATTGTTCGTCACCTGCTTACCTTGCTCATGGAATGATGGGGCTGAAAATACTCAGCACCGGCAGCGTCTGGAGGAGCCGCTTTTGCAGATCCTTGTTGGCCGAGCCATCGACGACGATGATGTCCCCGGGATAGATCTCGGGATCGGGGGCTTCGCCGCGACGGATGGAGGTGAGGTCGAACGCTGCCGCCTCCCGCTGACCGCTGATCGTCCTGAAAACAGCCACGCGGCGCGCGTTCGCATCGTCGCTCGTGCCCTTTGCGAGGGCAACTGCCTGGATGAGGGTCATCGGTCCGGCGACCGGGAATTGTCCCGCGGCCTTGACCGCTCCGTCGACGGTAACCACCCGCGCCGTCGATGCCTTGATGCTCACGCTGACGTCGGGGTTCTGGAAATATTTCTCGCCAAGCTTTGCAGTGAGTTTTTGGTCGAACTGGCTGACCGTCAAGTTTGCAGCCTCGACTTCACCGATAAGAGGCAGCGAGATCCGGCCGGCGAGATCGACGGTATAATCGCCGGATTCTTCGTCGGCCTGAAACACCTTGATGTTGAGCACGTCGAGCGGGGAGATTCGATAATCCGCCTCGAGCGGAACGACGACCGGGGCATCCGGCGCGGCCAGAGCACGGTCATACGGGATTGGTCCTCCGCGGGTGTCCGCGCAGGCGCTCAATAAGAAAAGGGCTGAGCTGGCGGCGGAAACGGAGAGCGACGCTAGTCTCGTACGCATGACCATCCTCGCGAAACATCCGAGATCGCCCATCGCATAGTCCCGTAGCCCCCTAAGCTTCAACCTAGACGCGCAGAATCAGTCCAAGTTCCTTCCGCCGCGCCCTAAGACAGGGCCAGAAGCGCAAGTTCAATCCCGAAGGCGGCTCGTGGCCGATCGAGCGCGGCGGCCTAGATTGACCATGACCTTGTTGCGAAGGGCTCTTCCGCCGGCGCTCCCGGGGGTTTTACTTTGAGCCGAAGCCGGTCAGCACAGTCCGGATCGTCCTCACGAATATGAGAATGTCGAGCCAAGGAGAGAAATATTTGATGTAGTAAAAGTCGTATTGCAGCTTTCGACGAACCTCGTCCACCTCGGCCACGTGCCCCTGGTTCACCTGCGCCCAGCCGGAGATTCCCGGCTTCACCACATGGCGATAGCCGTAGAACGGCAATTCCATGGAATACCAATCGGATAATTCCATCGCTTCCGGGCGGGGCCCGATCCAGCTCATCTCCCCCTTAAGGATATTGAAGATCTGGGGCAGTTCATCGAGCCGGAGCTTCCTCAAGACCCGACCGACCCGGGTCACCCGCTCATCGCCGTGGACGGTCACCGCGGCGCGCCGGCCGCCATTGCCGGAAACGCGTTGCATTGTTCTGAACTTATAAACCGTGATGCGCCTTGCGGCGTGACCGAGCCTCGCTTGCCGGAAAAGGATCGGTCCGCCGCCGTCAAACCAGATCGCGAGCGCCACCACGGTCATCACCGGGCTCAACAGGGGAAGGAGAAGGAGTGCCGAGGCGAAGTCGATCAGGCTTTTGAAATAGAAATATCCCTTGGCTGGAACCAGCGACCCGAAGCTGTTTTCCGAAAGATGCTCGAGTTCCACTCGGCCGGTCAGCGATTCGCTAAGTTGTTTATGCTGATAGACGATCCGCCCGGCCAATGCCGCGTCCGCCAGGAATGCCTGCCACTCGTCCGGCAGGTCGGCGGAAAAGTCGGCGACGATCGCGTCGCAGCGGCGCGCATCGTTGAGCCTCGGCCGCTTCAGCGTGATCCATTCGACGGACTCGATCTCCACAAGCCGTTCGGCGTTCCCGATCGGCACGACCGCGATGCGCTTGCGTAGCCTGCCGTCGCCCTTCACGTAGAGAAAATAGAGCCAGCAAAGGTGAAGCAGGAAGCCGAGCGTAAGCGCCACGCGATCATAGGGGAAGCGCGTGAAAACAAACCAGGTGAGAACGATTCCGTGGCCGGTGAGCGCGGCCGGAGGGATCAAATAAGTGCGCCTGATCCCCGGGTAGGTTTCGACCGACAGCCTCGCCCAAAAGGCGACCGTGACCGCAACCGCGTTGCCCGCGACGGTGTTCGTTGCGGACGCTTCGCCGAGCGTTCCAGGCAAGATTGTCCCACGCAAAATCCATGGAAGCAGCGCTCCAATGAGGAGCGCCCCCACGAACTGCACCCTCTTGTGCGACAGGAAAGTGCGGTCGGCGCCTGTTGAGACGGGGCCGAGTTTCATAGCGACAAGCAGGCGGCGTACGGGCAAACGGTCACGCCCTCTGGCAACCCCGCGGTCTCTTGTGTTCCGCGAGCGCGGAAACGAAATGGAGCGATGAGCAGCCCAACTGCGCCAATCCTGTTTTCTTCCAACTCATCCTGGAACCTCGTCAACTTCCGGGCTCCCATCATCAAGGCGCTTGTCGAGCGTGGATATCGGGTTGCGGCGGCAGTTCCAAGGGACGAAGAAGCCGGCGCGCTCGCTCGACTGGGGGTTGAGCTTCATCATATCCCAATCGACGCGCAGGGTGTTTCGCCGTTCCGGGATATCAAGCTCCTGTTGGCGTATGAGAAGTTGATGCGGCGGCTGCGCCCCTCGGCATTTTTGCCGTTCACGGTGAAACCCAATCTCTATGGTTCCATCGCCGCTGCCCGCCGCCATATTCCCACGCTGAACACGATTACGGGCCTGGGAACGTCCTTCCTAAGCGGGCGAGCGCTGAAGTTCATCGTGACGAAAATCTATCGTCACGCTCTGCGCAGGTCGCAAGTCGTGTTCTTTCACAATTCCGACGATCGCGATCTCTTTGTCGCCATGGGGCTTGTGACGCCGGCGCAGGCGCGGATCGTTGCAGGTTCGGGTGTCGACCTTCGCCGCTTCTGTCCCGGCAGCGTGGCCAAGGATGACCCGCCAGTTTTCCTTTTCCTGGGAAGGCTGCTGAAGGACAAGGGCGCCAAGGAGTTTGCGCAGGCCGCGGCGATGCTTGGCAAGTCGAGCGATGCCCGATTCCAAATGCTCGGGTCCGTGGAGAATCATCCCAAGGCCGTGGGCAAGCCCGAGCTGGAGCCCTTCATTTCCGCCGGAGCGATCGAGATTTTGGGTGAGGTCGCCGATGTGCGCCCTTTCATCGAGCGCGCAAGCTGCGTGGTCCTTCCGTCCTACCGTGAAGGACTTCCACGCTCCCTCCTGGAGGCAAGCGCGATGGGAAAGCCGATCATCACCACCGACGTTCCGGGCTGCCGGCATGCGGTCGACGAAGGCCTGACGGGATTCCTGTGTGAAGCGCGATCAGCAGAATCGCTGGCGGCTGCAATAAGGAAGTTCCTGGACGTGCCGGCCGATGAACGGCGCGAGATGGGCCGGCGCGGCAGGCGAAAAGCGGAGATCGAATTTTCGGATGAGGGGGTGGTTTCGGCCTATTTCGAGGCTTTCCCCGAGGTTCGGGAACAAAGTCGAGGCCGATCTTACTCAGGAGATCGGGGAACCTCGGCCTGAGGCAGGCGATCGTCGATGACTTCCGAAAGCTGGCAAATTGCCAGATCGAGGTGAGCGCCGATGTGCGAAGGAGCTTCGGCTTCGTCGAGCAAGACAAGAGCGGTCTTCATCAACGCCAAAGCATTTTCCAGGGAAGACCCGTCCTCGGGCAACGATGCCGTGTCGGCTGCAGACATAGCCGCGGAGTTCCTCACGCGAAGTTCAACCTATGGTAACGGCCCGATTTACCGCTGTCACTCGTCGCGGTTGGGAAGCCTCGGCGGCTCCCCGGCCAATCCAGCCCGAAGTTGCGGCGCATGAAGTTCCGCACGCCGCGTCGGTGCCCATCAACTCGACAAAGGGACTCCCTCGTCCAGCCATCCGGCGATGATCTGGATTGGAATGGGAGATTCGAAGAAGAGACCCATTTCATCGTCTTCGGCCCAGCGGACGTGAGCCTTCAGGGTGGGCATCCCTGGCAGGGTCAAAAGAGCCGAAGGCCCGGGGGCAATCGGCCGCTTCGTGCGAATCTTCGCTCCCGTCGCGGAAATGTCGCAAAGCTCGGCGGAAAAGGTATGCCCGCGGGTCCTCAGGATTGCGCGCGAGGCGGCGTTCACGCGCGGAGAGGAACGTCTGTTCGTCGAAGCCAGCTTTTGAGTGACCCGGAGCAACGTCTTGAGCTGAAGCGGCTTCTCGAACTGAATGCCCCCGAAGCCGTCGCGAACCCAGACCAGTCGCCCGCGGAGCGGGTTTTCATCGCCGACCTTCAGTGAGACGTCGCAGTCCGGCAGCAACGAACCGTAGAGCTTAACCTGGACGCCTTCGGGAGAGATATTTTTGACCAGACAAAAGGCTGTCCGGCTTCCCGCTTCCAGAAGACCAACGCGAAGCACCATTGTCTGCCGCTTTTGCGAACGGCGATCCGAACGGGTTGCGGCAGTCGAGCGAGCCTTGATGGACATGCAATTATCTCCCTTTAGTTCTCCTATTGTCTCCACGGTTTATCGAGTTCGAACGAATGCTCCGAAATGGCTCGGTCGGACAGACTGACTTGATGTTTCAATCCTGAGAGAGACTTGCCCTGAGGGCCAGGGATGAGGCCGGTCGAAGCAGGCGATCCCACGCTTCGCCTGCATTGTGGATTCCGCCCGCGCTCACGAAGCCGGACATCCCCCTTCCAGTTGGAGCCGATCGCAACCGACGGGGCAATGAGCGGCTGGTGCATTCGCCTTATAGGCGAACTCATTTGAGCAGCTATAGAATGGCCGGATGACCAGTTCTCCGCGTATCGTTGTCATTGGGCTTGGCTATGTGGGCCTACCACTTGCGGTCGCATTGGCGCGAAGCTTCGAAACGACCGGCTTTGATGTCGATTTGGACCGCATTGAGGAATTGCGCTCGGGAAAAGATCGAACGGGAGAGGTCGACGAAACCGGATTGCGCGAGAGCAAGCTTCGCCTTTCGGCCAGCGCCGACGATTGCCGTGAAGCTGATATTTTCATCGTCACCGTGCCAACCCCGGTCGATGCCGCCAACCGCCCGGACCTCAGCGCCCTCCTTTCCGCAACCCGAATGGTTGCCGGATTGATCGATCCCGAACGCCGGCCGACCGTCGTCTACGAATGCACGGTCTATCCCGGCCTCACGGAGGGGATTTGCGGGCCAGAGATCGAGCGTGTCGCCGGGCTCAAAAGAGGCCGGGACTTCCGCTTGGGATATAGTCCCGAGCGCATCAATCCCGGCGATCGGGAGCACAGGATCGACAAGATCACCAAGGTCGTCGCGGGAGAGGATCCGGCGGTCCTCGAGCAATTGGCCTCGGTCTACGGATCTGTGACCGAGGGAGGAGTGTTTCGTGCGGTGTCCATCAAGGTGGCCGAAGCCGCCAAGGCAATCGAAAATGCCCAGCGCGACATCAACATTGCCTTCATGAATGAAATCTCGCAGATTTTCTATCGGATCGGGATTTCCGTATGGGACGTTCTCGACGCGGCCGGCACCAAATGGAACTTCCTGGGCTTCGAGCCGGGCCTCGTCGGCGGTCACTGCATTGGCGTGGACCCTTATTATTTGAGCCATTTGGCGCAGCAACTCGGCCATGATCCGCAGGTCATCCTGGCGGGCCGTTCGACCAATGACACGATGGGAACCTGGATCGCGGATTCGCTGCACGGCCGGCGGGGGAAGGCTGGAAGCGCGCTCGTCCTCGGCGTCACGTTCAAAGAGAATGTGCCGGACTTGCGCAACAGCCGAAGCTTCGACCTGATCCAGAGGCTCAAATGGCTTGGCCACAAGGTGCACGTCGCCGATCCGATCGCATCCCCGGAACAGATCATGAATGAGCACGGTCTGGGCCTCATCGAACCCGGCGGCCAGCCCTACGACCTGGTGATCGGGGCGGTTGCTCATCGCCAGTATCGGGAATTGCCGGAAGGCAGGCTGGAAGCGATGATTGCCCCTGGCGGGACGCTAGCCGACTTGAGAGGCATGTGGAGGGACCGGCTCCTCGATCCTGCAATCGACCGCTGGACCCTCTGAGGAAATCGAGCCGCCTCCTGCGCCGGCAAGACGCAAATGCTAGGCGGCCCTCAGCTCCTCCTTGTTGTCTCGAGACATTGCCACGCCGATGCTGGACAATTGGCCCACGATCTCGCCGGCGGCGGGCGGGTGAAGCCAGAATCCCTGGCCGGCGGTGCAGCCGAGCTCGACCAGTACCCTCAGAAGATCTTCGCTCTCCACATGTTCCGCGACGCTGGACACGCCGAGAATCTCGCACAGGCCGATGACCGCCCGAAGCAGCCGCTTTCCGTCGCTTCCCTGCTGGGCTGCGGTGACGAGCGCCCCGTCGAGCTTGATCTGGTCGAAATGGAGTTCGCGCAGATAGCCGATCGATGCGTAGCCGGCCCCGAAATCGTCGAGCGCGATCGTGACTCCGGCGCGCCGCAATTCGGAGAGATTCTCGCCCGCTCGTCTGAAATCCATAAGGAGGGCGGTCTCGGTGACTTCGGCCTGGAGCCGCTCGGGCGGAAGGCCCGCGGTGGCGAGGGCTTTGAGGATCGCTCGGGCGGAGCGCGGAGTGCACAACTGGATCGCGCTGAGGTTGAAGGAAAGCTTCACTGCCGGCGGCCAGCCGCGCGCGGCCTCGAACGCCTGTCCCATGAGATGGCGATCGATGATGTCGATGAGGTTGAGCTGCTCGGCGATCGGCACGAACTCGCACGGGCCGACCGCGCCGAGCTCGGGATCGGTCCAGCGGGCGAGCGCTTCATTGGCGATGATCTCGCCGCTGTCCAACCGGACGATCGGCTGGAAGACGAGGTGGAAATTGCTCTCCACGCCGGGCAGCCGGAGGGCGCGCTCGATCTGGGCTCGCCGGCGCCTCGGCGCTTCCATCCGGTGCTCGAACAACGCCAGCCCGCCCGAGGGATTTTCCTTCGCCTGGTATAGAGCGAGGTCGGCATTGGCCATCAGCCGGGACGGTGATTTCTCTCCGATCCGCCTGGACAAGGCGAAACCGCAGCAGGCCGAGATGCTGAGCTCGCGCCCGTCGATCGTGACCGGCCGGTTGACCTGCTTGAGGATACGCGCGCCGGTCGCCTGGGCGTCTGCCGCGTGGCCGGTGCCGGGAAGCAGGAGCCCGAATTCGTCGCCGCCGAGCCGCGCGACCAATCCGCGGTCGCCGACGGCCCGGGTGAGCCGGCTTGCGACTTCGCGAAGAAGCTCGTCGCCCGCGGCATGCCCGAACGTGTCGTTCACGAACTTGAACCGGTCGAGGTCGAGGATCGCGACGGCGAAGGTCCCGTCCTCGACCTTGTCCGAAATCTCCGCCTCGAGCGCGGCGACGAACGCCCGGCGGTTGGGAAGCCCGGTAAGAAAGTCGGTGGTCGCCGCGACGACGGCTTCGCGATGGGCGCGCTCGGCCAGTTTCTGCTCGTGAGCGATGACCCAGCGGGACCTCACCATTTCCGCGAAATGACGGCTGTGGACGTCGAGCAGCCTCATGATCACCGCCGAGACGACGACAAGGCCGAACGCGGCCCAGGTGATGTGCCGGTCGCCGGCGAGGAAGCCGGCAATTGCGACCGGGACGATGATGAGGATGAGCGGAATGCTCGCTGCGGCCGGCAAGGCGATGAGCCCGAAGGCGACTCCGATCGCGGTGAGGCCGCCGAACAGCATGGCGGCCATGCCGACCGTCGCGCTGCCGGCGACGATCAGGCCGAGGCAGCGCGCGCAAACCGCGATGCAAACGAGGAAGGCGAACCAGACCGTCTGCTCGAGGCGTTTCGCCATCGCCGCATGGGTCCGGGGCCGCTTGCCCGGGCCGAACCAATGATAGAGCCGAACCATCCCGCAAAGCGCGATGAAGGTCGGAAGGTTAAGCCCGATCGAAAGGCTTCCGCTGGCCGAAAGCTCCAGTCCCGAGACGTTGACGAAACCGAGCAGGTATACGACCGGCACCTGCTTTCTCAGCGACCAGTAGCGCTCCTCGATCAGGGCCTTGCCGAACGGCGTTGCCGGCGCCGTTCCAACAAGCCTGCCGATGAGCTTTCGAAACATATCCCGGTTCTTCGCCTTCCACCGAACTGGCACGGAAACGCCTTGCGCGGCGTCGCCAGGGTTCCGATGGAAATGCATCCGGTCCAAACGGACAATTTCCGGTAACCATTAGGTCCGCTTTGGAGATTTCTCGACGGGCATCGCAAACGCCCCGGGCAACAATCGGCAGATATGCGGCGTATAGACTCAGCTTCGAGGCTCCGCCGGCCTAGCATCGGCCTGCTGCGCAGTTGCAGCCAAACCAGTGGAGCATGTCATGAAAAACCGGTCTCAACATCGTCCGCGCCCGATCCTCCTGGGTCTGGTCACGCGTTCTACCCAAGGCGCCTGGGGTCATTTCAGCGACGAAGTGCTGATGCGCGATCTTCCGGGCCTGTCGGCGGACTGAATTCGTGGGCGGTCGGCCGTGAGCAACAATCGGAAGATTAGCGCGATATAAGCTCCGGATACGGTCGGGCGCCTCCTAACATTCTGTTCGCCGCGACAATGCGGCGAACGAGGAGAGTGACGATGGAACGGAAGAAACCTGGCCAGGCCCGGATCGATCTCGGGGCCGCGACGAAGGCGACGCGAGGCGCGATCGGCTTCTACAGCGACGACGTCCTGAAGCGCGAAACTCCGGGCCTTTCGGCCGTGTAAAGGATTGGGGCGCGCGGTCCACGCCGCGCGCCCTTTTTTGGCAAATCGCGATGGGCTTCGACCTCGCCGACGGCGTCCGCTTCTGCGAGACCAGCGGCCGTTTCATTTTCCTCGACCTTGCCCGGGACCGTTATTCCTGCTTGCCGGCCGAAGCCGAACCGAGCTTTCGGCGGCTGGTGCTCGGAGCGCGCCTGACGTCAAACGACCGGCAGGTCCTCGGCGACCTCGCCCGCGACGGATTGCTGAGGCCATCGCGCCGGCGGACCCCGCTCGCTCCTCCGGACCTGTCCGCGCCGGACGGAACCCTGGTCTTCACTGACCGCGAGGTCGATCGGGCGATGCTGGTTCGCGCATTGTGGCGGCTTGGCGCGGCCGCAGTGGAACTGAGGATTCGCCCCCTCAGCCGGATCGTTCGGCGCCTCGAGCGGCGCAAACGCCTTCTTCCGGGACATTCGGAAGACATCCGGACGGCTTTGCTCGAGGTTGCAGCAGCCTTCAGGCGTACGGAACTGTTCGCGGCCCCCCTCGATCGCTGCCTTCCGCGTTCGATTGCGGCGTTCGAAGCGCTGATCGACCGCCGGGTGCCCGCGAGCCTGGTCTTCGGAGTCCGTCTCCAGCCCTTCGGAGCGCATTGCTGGGTCCAGCATTGCCGGACTTTGGTCAACGAAAGCGTCGACCAGGTCCGCAATTTCACGCCGATTCTCGTGATTTGACCCGGCCGCGCTACCTTATCGCGGTCGCCGAAGACGAGCGGTTGCTGAAGCAGGCAAGGGCCATGCTCGACAGGGCAGCGGGACCCGCTTTTTGCCTCATTCTCGACGAACAGCGCGTGCTGCTCATGACGTGCGGAGAGCAGGCCCTTGCCGTTCCCGGCATCGGCGCGGTGATTGGACCGGTCCACGATCCCAACGGCGTCGTCGGGGCGGAGCGCTCGACATTGAAAACAGCCGCGGAGAGCCGCGGCCGATCCCTCATCGACGATCATTGGGGAGGCTATGTCGCCCTGATCCTGGGCCGCGCGCCCGACGAAGTCGAGGTCGTCCGGGCTCCGCTCGGAGATCTTCCCTGTTATTGGGCGAGGGTCGGGGGCCTGCACCTGTTGAGCTCCGATCTTTCGCTGATGCGCGCCGCCGGACTTCCGCTGCCGTTGCTCGACGCCGCGGCGCTTGCACGGCACCTGGCGCGCGAGGACCTGCGGACTTCGGAAACCTGCCTTGGCGGAGTGTATGAGCTGAGGGGCGGGGAGCGGATGACACTGGGCCGGGGCGGGATGGACCAGTCCATTCTCTGGTCTCCATGGACGTTCGCCAGTCGAGAGCGGCAGCTGACCGATCCCGCCGATGCCGCCAACATGGTGCGCGACGCTGCTTTCCATTGCGTCGCGGCCCGTGCGGCAACCTTCAACCCAATTCTTCTCAAGCTCTCCGGCGGTCTCGATTCTTCGATCGTCGCGGCCTGCCTCAAGCAATCCGGCGCAGCGTTCGATGCGCTCAATCTTGTGACCGAAAATCCTGCGGGCGATGAGCGGGAACATGCATCGGTCGTCGCGCGCGCGGCCGGCGTGCCGCTCCTCGAGCATTATCGAAATCCGGCGAAGGTCGACCTTCGCCACTCTGACGCGTTCCGGCTGCCGCGTCCGACCGCCCGGGCCTTCACTCAGGAATCCCGCCGAATTGCCGGGCAGGTCGCCGCCGAGCTCGGAAACCAGGCGGTCTTCGACGGTGGGGGAGGCGACAATATCTTCTGCTCGTTGAACTCGGCGCGACCCGCCGCGGACTGTCTCCTGGCAGCCCCCGAACAATTTCGGGAAACCTGCGCCAGCATCGCAAGGCTCGCGCAGGCCAGCATCGCGCAGGTGGCCTGGCGCGCATGGCGAACGAAATTGCGCCGAAATCCGGCCTATGCCTGGGGCGCGGACATGCGTTTCCTGTCGAGGGCAGCGGTGGCGGAGGCTGAAAAGGCGCCGGCCCATCCCTGGCTCACGGCGCCGGGCGACGCTCTTCCGGGAAAAGCGGCGCATGTGGCGCTGATCGCGGCAGCGCAGAGCGTTGCCGAGGGGTTCGATGCCGAAGATGAGCTGCCGGTCTATTCGCCGCTTATTTCCCAACCCCTGGTCGAAACATGCCTGAGGGTGCCGTCCTGGCTGTGGTTCGAAAGGGGGCTGAACCGGGCGGTCGCGCGGCGGGCCTTTTCGAAGTGCCTGCCATTGGAGACGGTACAGCGCCGCTCCAAGGGCGCGCCCGACTGCTTCATCGCGGAGCTCTTCGAGGTCAATCGGCCGGCGATCCGAACAATGCTCATGGACGGAGCGCTTCGAAGGGAAGGGCTGCTGGACGTGGTCGCGCTTGAGACGGCCCTGGACGATCAGGCTCCGGTCGAAGGCCATGACTATCTTCGGATCATGCAGCTCGTCGACGCGGAGGCCTGGGCGACCGCCTGGACAGCTTCCTGAGAGATTAGCGACATGGGCGCCAGGGGAAGCCCGCCCCCTCAGAGGTTCGGACGGGCTTCCCGCTCGAGGGTTTTTTATGCGGGTTTTTCCTCGAAACCGCTTGCGGCCGCGGCTCGATCGGTTGCGGCCATCTCTCCGGGTATCATCGGCAAAGACCATGTGAACCCGGCGAACCTCACTAATCTGGTGAGACTAAGCAATTTCAGGCACTTGCGCCTGGTTCGCTCTCAGCGGGTGCCCAGAATTTCGTCCATCGCGGCGCGTCCGGACGGCGTCAGCTCGACACAGGTTGCCCGATGATCGGACCTCGACCCGGTCCGCAGCAGGAGCCCCTTGTCGGCCAGATAGCAGATCCAGCGGGCGGCGGACGAATAGGGAATGCCGGCTCTCTTCGCGAGACTGCTCAAGGATGTCTCCGCCTGGCCGGTGCAGACATAAAGGCAAAGGAGCAGATCCAGCGCCGGTTCGCCGAGAATCGCCCTGTTCAGCAGGCGCTCGCCCGCGCGCCGTACCCGAAGCATCGATTGAGCTCGCGCCAGCAGCCTGTTCTTTGTCGGATCGTTCGAGCCAGCTTGTTCGGCATCGGGAGCAGGCGGCAGCACCGAAAGCAGATGGTCGATGCCGAGCGCGTCCGGATGCGTCGCGATCCAATCGCCCGCCATCCGGCCCGCGGAAGCAAGGTCGAAATTCCAACCGACAAAGCGTCCCGGTTTTCCGCGGTCGTCGATCGGGCGGCCAACGCCGAGGACCGGCTGGACAGCGCCGTTCGGGTGGATCGTTCGAAAGCGTTCGGCGTAGGGCGTCCGATCCGCGAGGCATGCGGAAATGGCCCTGCGCACCGCCTTGAGGTCGTCGGGATGGAGTCGGCTGGCCCACTCATTCTCGGTCAGCCGGCCGCTGGAATCGGGGCTTAGGCCGAACATCGTCCTGCTCTGTCTGCAGAGCCTCAATGTTCCGGTCGCGAGGTCGAGGTCCCAGCATCCCGCGGCTATGGTCGAGCCCATCATCGATACGTCAGAGGCAGCCTGGGACATTGATGCCGGTCCGCGGAAAATCGATTGCTAATGTTCGTTGCCCGACATTGCAATTCGGCAAGCCCGATGTCGCTGCCGGAAGGAGCAGGCCTGCTTCGCCGTAGCGACACTGGCAGGCGGATGCCCGACGCCGATAATCGCGCGATGCCGAACCTTCCGATCATCGGTTATAGCGGCGGGGAGCCTGTCGTTCTCAGCCTCAGGAGTGCGGCATCGCTCCTTGCTCTTCATCCCAATACCGTCCGTGCCCAGGTTCGGCGGGGAATCATTCCCGGCGTGAAGATCGGCCGCCACTGGCGCTTCCTCGAAGCCGACCTTGTTGCGTGGATTCGAAGCGCATATCCTGAGGCCGCACGGATGCAGCTGAGTGCCTTGGAAAGAGAGGCAATATGGCACTCTACCGACGTGCAGGAATCTATTACGTCAAACTCTCAAGCCCGGACGGAAGCCTCATTAGACGCTCTGCTCGAACGAAGGACCGGCGCAAGGCGCAGGAATTCCACGACCGGCTGAAGGCACGGCTGTGGGATCTCGCGTACCTCAAGAAGAAACCCAGGCGGACCTGGGACGAAGCAGCGCTGAGGTGGCTCAAGGAGAAGGCCCACAAGAAGTCGTATCGCGACGATGTGAGCCGGATCCGGTGGTTCACTCAGCATCTAAGGGGCAAGACCCTCGACCAGATCAGCAGGGATAGTATCGACCGGCTGATCGAGCGAAGGCTGAGCCGACGTTCGGACCGGACCAGGGATCTCTATGTCGCGCTCATCCGCGCCATCTTCCGGAAGGCGATGCGCGAATGGGAGTGGATCGAGACCATGCCGGCGTTCAAGACCTATGCGCGGGGAGGGCAGGTAAGGGTTCGCTACCTAACCCACGAGCAGGCGGAGACGCTTCTCGCCAATCTGCCGGAGCACCAGCGGGACGTCGTTCTGTTCGCTCTGTCGACGGGGCTAAGGCAGAAGAACGTCCTTTACCTGACTTGGGACCGGGTCGATCTCCATCGCCGTATTGCGACGATCGAGGCCGGCGATACCAAGAACGGCAACGCTCTTGGCGTTCCCCTGAACGACGCCGCGGTCGCGGTTCTCGAGCGCCAGCGGGGCAAGCACAAGGAACGGGTGTTCACGTACAAGGGGAGGCCCCTCAACAGTGCGAACACGCGGACCTGGCGCAAGGCTTTGGTGGCGTCGGGGATCAAGGACTTCAGGTGGCACGATCTGAGGCACACCTGGGCCACATGGCTGAGGCAGGCGGACGTTCCGACCTGGGTGCTTCAGGAGCTTGGGGGATGGAAGAGCGAGACGATGGTGCGGCGTTACGCGCATTTGAGCGTCAAGCACCTCCAGCCCTATGCCGACCAGCTGATTTTGCCGGACACAGCGGCGAAATCGGCTAAGCCATTGGAAGCGCAACAAACCGGCGGGCACAATTCTGGACACAGTCCGCGCCGGCCTAGGCTTGAACTCGTTGTAAGTAACTAGCGTATGTCTTTGAAAAGGAAGTGGTGGACGCACTAGGGCTCGAACCTAGGACCCGCTGATTAAGAGTCAGCTGCTCTACCAACTGAGCTATGCGTCCACTGCCGTTAGGCGGATGCTCCGGCGATGCTTTTACGCCTTGAGCGGCGGCGCCGGTAGCATGGGCTTGGGTGGGGCGCAACCGCTTCCCCCCCTTTATCCTCCCCTGCAGGCGGCGGAGGGGAGGGAGGGGGTCAGGCCAGTCGCGAAACTGTCCTCTGCTGCCGCTCCAGGGCCATCAGCAGGCCGAGGCACAGCATGACGGTCATGACGGCGGATCCGCCGAAGCTGACGAGGGGCAGGGGAACTCCGACCACCGGCGCGAGGCCCATCACCATCATCAGGTTGATCGACACGTAGAAGAAGATGGTCGCCGAGAGGCCGGCCGCGGCCAGCTGCCCGAACCGCGTCTTCGAATTGGCGCTGACCTTCATTCCCCAGCGGATGACCATCGCGAACGCGAAAATCAGCAGGACGCCGCCGACCAGGCCCCATTCCTCCGCCATCGTCGCGAAGACGAAGTCGGTATGACCCTCGGGCAGGTAATCGAGGTGGCTCTGGCTGCCGTGAAGGAATCCTTTGCCCCAGATGCCGCCCGAGCCGATCGCGATCTTCGATTGAGCGATGTGGTAGCCCGCGCCCAGCGGATCGCTCTCGGGATCGAGGAACACGTCGATCCGCTTGCGCTGATAGCCGTGCATCAAATTGTAGACGACTGGCGCCGCGACGGCGCCAGCAGCGATCGGAGCGATGAATATCCACAGCGGAAGTCCGGCAAGGAACATCACCGTGATTCCGCACAGCAACACCATGATGCACGTGCCGAGGTCGGGCTGGACGAGGATCAGGAATGCGGGAACGCCGAGCAATACGAATGCCGGCCAGATCGCGCGCCACCGTCGGGTCTCTCCAGCGGGCACGAGCTCGTAGAATCGGGCGAGCGTAAGGACGATCGCCGGCTTCATGAATTCCGAAGGCTGGAGCCGCACCGGACCGATGTCGAGCCAGCGTTGGGCGCCCTTGCTCACGAAGCCGAGCGCCTCGACCCCAAGCAGCATGACCAGGGTGGCGCCATAAAGTGGAAAGGCGATCGACTTGATCGTCGATTCACTGAGCCACGACATGCCGATGGCGACGCCGAGAAAGAACAGGAAAATGATGCCTTGCTTCACCGCCCAGGGCTGCGCCGAGCCGCCGGCGGCGGAGTAGAGGACCACAAGTCCAAAGCCGGCGATCGCCGCAACAAGGAAGATCAGCCGCCAAGGAAGCCGCGCCAGCGGCCGCGGGATGATGGCGGACGTGATCATACCAGCTTCGATGGAGGAATTGGCGGGAAGCCGTTGGCCTGGCGCCAGGCCGCAGTCTTGCGGGCAATTCTCTGATCGAGCGTCCCGCCAATGCTTTGCTCGAAGGCGTTGAGCGCGGCGAGCGCCTTCTGCTTGTCATAGAGAAAGGTGAGGGTGTCGCGGATCAACGGGGCCGCGACGGCGGCGCCGAACCCGCCGTGCTCGACGATGGTGCCTGCCGCGTAGCGCGGGTTGTCGAAGGGAACGAAGCCCATGAACAGCGAATGGTCGCGCAGCGCCCAGGTCGCGCTGGTGTAGTTGCCGCGTTCCCCGGCGCTGAGGTTGTGGGTCTGCGCGGTGCCGGTCTTCCCTGCCATTTGGACACCGTCGATGGGAAACTTCGCGGCTGCGGCCGTGCCATGATCGACCACGCCCCACATCGCCTTGCGGATGAAGTCCAGATGATCCTGGTCGACCGCAAGCTGGGTCTGGGGCGCGATCGGCCTGCTCTTGAGCAGCCGCGGAACGACTCGCTTTCCGGTTGCAAGGCGGCTGGCCATCACTGCCAGTTGCAGCGGGTTGATCAGCACCATGCCCTGGCCGATCGACATGTTCACCGTGTCATATCCCTGCCAAGCGCGATGATATTTGCGCATCATCCAGTCGGGGTCGGGGATCGTGCCGTAGCGCTGGTGATCGAAGGGAAGATCGAACTTTTCGCCGAAACCCATCGAGCGGACCATCGGCGCGAGCTTCTCGGCGCCGACGCGGAGGCACATGCTGTAGAAATAGACGTCGCAACTGTGGACCACGGCCGAATCCATGTCGACCGGTCCGTGACGCCTGTCGCAGTGGAAGGTGTGGTTTCCGAGCTGGAATGCGCCCGTGCAAACGACGATCTGCTTGCGATCGACGCCGGCATTCAGAAGCGCCAGGGCCATCGATGGCTTGATCGTCGAACCCGACGGATAAAGGCTCTCCACCGTTTTATCGACGAGCGGCAAATGGTCGTCGCCTGACAGCATCTTCCATTCGGCCTGGCTGATTCCGTCGGAGAAATTGTTCGGATCGAACGAAGGCATGGACGGCATCGCCAGGATGTCGCCGTTCGCAACGTCGATGACGACGACCGATGCGGACTGGTCGCCGATTCGTCGCGCGGCATATTGGTGGAGGTCGGAATCGATCGTCAGCTGAACTGTCCCGCCGCTGATGTCGGGCTTCGGGTCCAGCTCCTTGACCAGCTTGCCGCGGGCGGTGACCTCGACCCGCTGGCCCCCCGGTTGACCGCGCAGCGTGGACTCGAGCTCCTTTTCGAGTCCTTCCTTTCCGATCTTCACGCCGGGCACGAGAAGGAGAGGATTCTTGTTCTCCTTCTCATATTCCGCGGCAGAGGCAGCCCCGACATAGCCAACGAGCTGCCCAACCGTTGACCCGCCCGGATAGAAACGGGTGAAGCCCTGGGACGCGGCTACTCCCGGAAGGTCCGGGAGGCGGACGGTGATCGCCGCATATTGTTCGTACGGAACGTTGTCGGCGACGGAAACCGGCTGGAACCCTCGCGATTGTTCAAGTTCCTTGCGGATCCGGTCGACGTCGTCCGGCTCGAGATCGAGGAGCTTCGCGACGTCCGGGACGATGTCGCGGCCCTTGTCGAGCTGCTGAGGGATGATGTCGACTCGGAAGCTCGCCTTGTTGATGGCGATCGGTTTTCCGTAGCGGTCGATCAGCCAGCCGCGCCTTGGCGGTACCGGGATCAGCTGGACGCGATTGTTCTCGCTCAGCAGCTGGTATTTCTCGTTCTGGGCGATCGCGAGCCAGCCGAGCCGGCCAACCAGCAGCGCTCCGACCCCCACCTGCGCGCCGCCAAGCATCAGCATGCGCCTCGAGAACGTGATGGACTGGTGCGCTGTAGTGATCCGGATCGGCTTCATCGGCCAAGCCTCCACTTATCAACGCGCGAGACGGCCCAGGCACTGAGGGGGAAGGCGCAGATCGAAATGAGCAGCTGCGGAAGCATCATCGTGAAAGGTACGTCCGTTCCCGCGGCGCGAGATACCCGCCACAGCAACCATTCGTCGATTGCGATCAATACCGCGGCAAGCATCCACTCGATCCAATAATCGCGCCACATCGTCCGACGGTCGATCAGATCGAGCGCCAGCATGGTCGTACTCCACAAAGCTATTGAAAAGCCTACAGGATATCCGGTGAACAGGTCGTTGATGAGGCCGAGCGGAATCGCCCACCACGCGGGCCAGGGGTCCGCTCGAAGCAAGCGCCAGCTGATGAAGACGAGGTAGCCGAAATCGGGGTACCAACCGCTGGTCGACACGATGGGAAGCGCGGCGAGGAGGGAGGAGGCGACAACCGTCGTTGCCGGTACAGCCGTTGCGTAGGGCCGCGGCCCGCGCCGAAAACGCTTCGCGGGAGCGAGGGCGGCGCGGACCATCAGGGCGTCTCGTTTGACGCGGGCTGGCTCTCGACCGCGGCCACTTCCGGCTCATAGGGCGGTTCGACGATTGCGAAGCTGGTATTCGCCGGATCGGCCAGGGGAAGCGCTATGGCGTCATCTCCCTTTAGCTTCACGACGCGGGCAACGGGGACGAGCGGCGGATAGAGTCCGCCAGTCCCGGAGGTGATGATGAGGTCGCCCGGCCTGAACGGATTTCGGCCGACCTCGAGTGGACGAACATCGACCGTGCCGTCGCCGCGGCCCTGGGCAATGACCGGAATGCCGCCGCGCAACAGCCGGGCAGGGACGATGCTTGTTCGGTCCGAGATCAGGAGAAGGCGGGACGAAACCGCCCCGGCGTCGATGATCCGACCCACCAGTCCGTCCGACGAGCGCACGGGCATGCCTTCGCGGACGCCGTCGCTCGTCCCGGCGGAGATGATCGCAAAGCGGCGCGGGCTGTTGAAGGATGAGCCTACGATCCGTCCGACCGCCACGGTGTCTCGCGTGTGCTGGCGAAGCTGGAGCGCCGCCTTGAGCTGCTGGTTCTCCTGGACGATCGCCTTCGCTTCAACCATCCGGCGAAGCATCGCCTGGTTCTCGCGCTTCAGCTCGCCGTTCTGCCGCGCCGCGTCCCAATAATCTCCGGCGCCCGAAGCCAGCCCCCCGGCTGTCGCGGTCACCTCATGAAGGGCGCCTGCGACCGGGCCGGTGATGTCGAGCGCAGCGCCGCGCAGGCCGTCAAAGGTCTTGGGAGCAACCAGCGAAATGATGAGCAGGATGAGACCGAGGATGATGCCCGCGATCACCGCCAGGAGACTGAAGAACAGCCCGTATTGCGCTCGCCGCGACCAGCCGGGACGCGCGGTCGCCACCGCTTATTTCCCCGCTAGGCCGTTTGGAGCACGCCGCGGAACTGCTCTTCCTCCAGCGCGCGGCCGGTTCCGAGTGCGACGCAGGTCAGCGGGTCGTCGGCGACGGTGACGGGAAGGCCGGTTTCGTCCCGGAGCACCTCGTCCAGGCCCTGCAGCAGCGCTCCGCCACCGGTGAGGACAATGCCCTGGTCGCAGATGTCGGCGGCGAGCTCCGGCGCGGTGTTCTCGAGCGCGATTCTGACGCCCTCGACGATCGTCCCGACCGGTTCGGACAGCGCCTCGGCGATTTGGCCCTGGTTGATCGAGATTTCCTTGGGAACGCCGTTTACGAGGTCGCGGCCCTTGATGTGGACGGTCTTGCCGATGCCGTCGACCGGCGGCTTGGCGATTCCGACTTCCTTCTTGATCCGCTCGGCCGTGGCTTCGCCGATCAGAAGGTTGTGGTTGCGGCGGACGTAAGAGCTGATCGCTTCGTCCATCTTGTCGCCGCCGACGCGCACCGACGTGGTGTAGGCGAGGCCGCGCAGCGAGAGGACAGCGACCTCGGTTGTACCACCCCCGATGTCGACCACCATCGACCCGATCGGGGCGGTCACCGGCATGTCGGCGCCGATCGCGGCGGCCATCGGCTCTTCGATCAGGTACACCGCGCTCGCGCCCGCGTTCGACGCGGCGTCGCGGATCGCGCGGCGCTCGACCGAGGTCGATCCGCTGGGCACGCAGATCACGATTTCCGGGAAGCGCCAGGCGCGCATCTTGCCGCCGTGCACCTTGTGAATGAAGTGTTTGATCATCTGCTCGGCGACATCGATGTCGGCGATGACTCCGTCGCGGAGCGGGCGGATGGCCTCGATCTGGTCGGGCGTCTTGCCCATCATCAGCTTGGCGTCCTCACCGACGGCCTTGACCTTCTTCACGCCGTTGATCGTCTCGATCGCGACGACCGACGGTTCATTGAGGACGATGCCGCGGCCCCTGACATAAACGAGCGTATTGGCGGTTCCGAGATCGATCGCCATGTCGTGCGACATCCATTTGAACCAACGATTCCAGAACATTCGTAACCCCGTCCCCGCCTATTGCTGGTCAAGCCGCGGATTCGAGTCCGAAGCTTAATTCCTGATTCTTTCCAGACCATTGAATGCGCGCTGAATTTTAAGGAAAAATCAGTGCTTCGCCGGCGCCTTCCGAATGGGCTAGGAACGGTTAACATGTCAATAAGAAGGCTGCCTCCAGAACTCATCAATCGCATCGCCGCCGGCGAGGTGGTCGAACGGCCCGCCAGCGCCCTCAAGGAACTCATTGAAAATGCGCTCGATGCGTGCGCCAGTCAGGTGGTCGTTCGCCTCTATGCGGGTGGGCTCGAACTGATCGAAGTCGCCGATGATGGCTGCGGAATGGCGCCGGACGAGATGCTGCTCGCTCTGGAACGGCATGCGACCTCGAAGCTCGATGGCGATGCGATCGACCGGGTGACGAGCTTTGGCTTCCGGGGCGAGGCGCTGCCCTCGATCGCCAGCGTCTCGCGGCTCACTCTCGAGAGCCGGGTGCGGGGAGCGGACGGCTGGCGAATCGAAATCGACCATGGTGAAAAAATCGCGCAAGGGCCCGCCGCCCTGCCACCGGGCACCAGGATCAAGGTCGAAGGGCTGTTCGACAAGGTCCCGGCACGGCGCAAGTTCCTGCGCAGCCCGCGCGCCGAATACGCCGCCTGCCTCGACGCAGTGAAGCGCCTGGCGATGGCGCGGAGCGATGTCGGCTTCGCCCTCGATCATGACGGACGACGGATCCTGACGCTTGCAGTCGCTGAAGCGCCGGTTCGGGTCGCCGAACTCCTGACCCACGAGCTCGACCGGCATGGTGTCGGGATCGACTGCACACGCGAAGGGATGCGCCTCACCGGCGTGATCAGTTTGCCGACGTTCAACCGGGGCGTGGCCGACCAGCAATTTCTCTTCGTCAATTCGCGCCCGGTGAAGGATCGGCTCCTCGTGGGTGCCCTCCGCGCAGCCTATCGCGACCTCATCGCCCGCGATCGTCATCCGATTGCCGCCCTGTTCCTCGACGTTCCGCTCGAGGAGGTTGACGTCAACGTTCACCCGGCCAAGACCGAGGTCCGCTTCCGCGATCCTTCGGCAGTCCGCGGCCTGATCATCGGCGGTCTTCGTCATGCGCTCGATGAGGAGACCCAGCGCAGCGCGGCGAGAGAGCAGGCGGCGGCGCCGGTGATGTGGACGACGAGTGGCACATATGATGCAGCACTCAATCGTCATCCCCGCGAAAGCGGGGACCCGCCTTTTCTTCCTTCTGAAGGAAGGCAGGCGCCGGCTTTCGCCGGGGTGACAACAGTAAGCGAAGGGCAACGCCTTTTCGCGGAAGCACCGGCTGCCCGCGCCGAACCGGCGCTAGAACCCGTCCCAAGCTTTCCGCTCGGAGTCGCGCGCGGGCAGGTCGCCGCCACTTACATCGTGGCCGAGGCCGAAGATGGCCTGGTGATCGTCGACCAGCATGCGGCGCACGAGCGGCTCGTCCTCGAACGGATGCGGTCGGCGCGCGAGGGCGGGGCGGTTGCACGGCAGGCGCTGTTGATTCCCGAAGTGGTCGAACTGGAAGAGCCCGATTGCGACCGGCTGGAAGGCGCGGTTGCGGACCTGGACGAACTCGGACTCGAGATCGAGCGGTTCGGACCGACCTCCATGCTGGTGCGCGCCGTCCCAGCTGCGCTCGGCAAAACCGACGCGGCACGACTCCTGACCGACCTCGCCGGCGAAATCGCCGAGCTCGGCGGCCCGCTCAGCCTTCGCGACAAGCTCGACCATGTCGCCGCGACCATCGCCTGCCATGGCTCGGTCCGTGCGGGCAGGGTGCTTTCGGTTGCCGAAATGAATGCGCTTCTCCGCGAGATGGAGGTCACCCCGCGCTCCGGCCAGTGCAACCACGGCCGCCCCACCTGGGTGAAGCTCGGCCACGGTGAGATCGAAAAACTTTTCGGACGAAAGTGAGATCAGTGTTCACCAAGCGCGATTAGTCGAACCGATCGCCTTCTGTTAAGGTCCCATAACTCGGGGCAAACGGATGCACTTTCACCTTCCCAAACCACTGCACGGGTGGCGCGAATTCGCTGGGGAGGTCGGAATCATTGTGCTCGGCGTGCTGATCGCGCTCGGGGCGGAGCAGCTCGTTGAGGCATTGCACTGGCGAACCGAGGTTCGCGATGCGAAGTCAGCGATCCATCAGGACATGGCGCAGAGCAATCGCGTGTTTGCGTATCGCGTTGCCGCCCACGACTGTGTCGCCCGGCGGCTGGATAAGATCGGTGAAATCATCGAACGTTCGGCGCGCCATCAGGGACCCGCCAACGTCGGCGACGTCTTCCCCGACATCGGCAATGCACTCGACAAGAACGCCTGGGAAACCAGCCGTGCTGGCCAGGTGCTGCAGCATTTCGACCGCAAATCGCTGGGCCTCTACGGGATCTATTATCTGCAACTCGACAACATCGGCGCGTTCTTCATAAAAGAGAATGAGGACTGGGGGGTGTTGCGGGTCCTTCGCGGAGATCCAAACCGCCTCGCGCCTCCCGACATCGCCGGCATGCGCGTCGCGCTGATGCATGCATCCTTCGAAAACGACATTATCGCCGGCATTGCGAGCGATGAGCTCGGGTACTCAAAAGCGCTGGGAGTAAGCGTGCCCAAGGCTGACCGGGTGCGGCTGGCAAGCGTTTGCGCGAATTTTTGACACGCCTCCTCCGTACAAACGCCAACTCGCGACACTCTCAAATGGGAAGCGGCTTGTCGGAAATCGTTCCGCTGCTAAGCTCGCGAAAGGGAATGGGGTCTCCCTTATAACCGCCGATCGGCTGATGGCTCCTGCGGGCGCATTCGTGCTGCAGTAGGAGAAACATGCTTTACCTGATTGTCTTCATCGGCGCCGGAATCGGCGGAGCCCTTCGCCACGGAGTCAATGTCGCCGCGACCAGGCTGTTCGGGTTCGGCTTCCCGTTCGGAACGCTGATCGTCAATGTCAGCGGCTCGTTCGCGATGGGCCTGCTCGCGGGCTATTTCGCCTATCGCTCAGGCGTACCGCAGCATGTGCGGCTGTTCCTGACGACGGGTATTCTCGGCGGTTTCACAACCTTTTCGACCTTTTCGCTCGACGCCGCCGTGCTGATCGAGCGTCATGCCTATGGCGCCGCTGCTGGCTACCTTGTCGGCTCGGTCGCCGCAGCGCTCTCCGGATTGTTCTTCGGACTGGCCGTGTTTAGGAGCGCCGGACACTTGCCCTAAGAACAGAAGCAATGAACATCGACCTCATCCCCATCGGCGACGACCCCCCCAACACCGTCAACGTCATCATCGAAGTCCCCGTCGGCGGGGAGCCGGTGAAGTATGAGTTCGACAAGAAGTCGGGCGCCTTGTTCGTCGACCGCATCCTCCACACGCCGATGCGCTACCCGGCGAATTACGGGTTCGTTCCGCACACGCTATCGCCAGACGGCGATCCGATTGACGCGCTGGTGATCGCGCGTTCGTCATTCGTCCCCGGATGCGTGGTGCGCGCCCGGCCCATCGGCGTCCTGTTCCTGGAAGACGAGCATGGTGGCGACGAGAAGCTGATCTGCGTGCCCGTGGATTCGACTTTCCCTTATTATTCGGACGTCGGTGAGCGGCAGGACCTTCCGTCGATCATTTTCCAGCAGATCGAGCATTTCTTCACCCACTACAAAGACCTGGAGCCCGACAAATGGGTTCGGGTCGGACGCTGGGGGCATGCCGAGGAAGCCAGGCGCGTGCTCATCGAAGCGATCGAGCGCGCCGACAAGAAGACCGCGCAGCACGCCTGAGCGACAGGACTTTCGGGTGCTTTTCTGTTAGAAGCGCGGCTTCCCCCGGGAAGGAGGCGCGCCATGGCAACCCAGGACCGCATCTATTTCGCCCAGCGCGCGGCAGAGGAGCAGGAGCTGGCGATTTCTTCGGATGACCCGGATGTCGCGGAAGCTCATCGCAAGCTCCAGCGGGCCTATCTCGAGCGCGCGAGCGTTGGGGAGCGTCCAGCGATCCAGCTGCCGGCGCAGCCGATCGCCTGAATCTTCACTCGGTTTCTTTGAGACTTCGGTAGGTCTGGTCGAGCAAGGTCGAGCGCGCTTCCTCGCGCGCCTTCTCAAGCCGTTCGTAGCCGCTCGCTTCCTCGTTCCGTAGCTCGTCGGCGAACTGGCCGGCACGAACCTCGGCAAGAATTTGCGCCATGCGTTCGCGCACGGCTTCATCGACGATCCGCTTGCCGCCAAGCAGCGCACCCAGCTCGGCCGTATTGGAGATTGCTTCTCGCATGCCGGCAATCCCGCGGGCCTCTATCAGTTCGGCGATGAGCTTCAGCTCACCCACGCATTCGAGATAGGCGAGTTCGGGTGAGACGCCTCCGGAAACGAGCGTGTCGAAACCGGCGATCAGCAACTCTGGTACGCCACCCCACACGACTGCCTGCTCGTTGAATAAGTCGGCTTCCGCCTCCTCGGCGAAGGTTGAGGCAATGAGGCCCGCGCGGCCGCAGCCAATCGCGCGACCGTAGGCCTGGGCGATTCCAGCGGCGTAACCAGTCACGTCCTGCTCGACTGCCCAGACGGCAATCATGCCCTTGCCCTGCTTGTATAGCGAACGGAGCGCGGTACCGGGACCCTTGGGCGCGATCATGAAGACATCGAGGT